>Ga0137418_10007271_pt1 | contig 10169 bp, 6 predicted proteins | sample CZODoug3_1_2_16f_FD_122242 | JGI IMG/M metagenome (GOLD analysis project Ga0137418, IMG submission 122242) | Vadose zone soil fungal communities from Angelo Coast Range Reserve, California, USA - CZODoug3_1_2_16fungal (Hybrid Assembly) | ecosystem: Environmental > Terrestrial > Soil > Vadose... | reverse complement strand
GCGCGGTCGCGCCGATCGGTCACGCCGAGCAGGTCGGGCGCGTGCGTTCCGCCGCCGCCGATGGTGTGGCACGCGCCACACCGCTTCGCCCAGGTGTACGCACCAAGGTCGAACGGTGCCGGCGACGGCGCCTCGGCGTAGGACCTGATCGGCGCCGCGGCGGCGTTCTGCCAGCTGTCCAGCCATGTGCCGATCATCCTCGCCAGCGAGGACGGCTGGCTCGTGGCGACGTTGCGCGTCCACTGGCCCGTCGCTTCGTTGCCGACGAGGAGCGACGGTGTGTGGCCGTCCTTGTTCGACGGGTTCGGAGGCGAATAGAGGCCGAGCTTCCTGCTGAGGAGATCGATGTCCGCCTGCGTTCCCGTCAGGAAGAGCCAGCCGGGCCCGGCGCCGAACTGCTCCGCGTAGGCTTTCAGGACCGCCGGCGTATCGTGCTGTGGATCGATCGTGATCGAATAGAAGAAGACGTCCTTGCCCATCCGATCGCCGAGCAGTTTCTGCACCTGCGCGAGGCGTGCCGTTTCCAGCGGACAGTTGTACTGGCACGAGGTGTAGATCAGGTTGATCGCGACGATCTTTCCTTTGATCAGATCGTCATAGAAGCGTACCCTGCGGCCGTCCTGCGTCGTCAGCGTCACGTTTGGAAAATAGTTCGCGCCCCACCGGGAGTTGTCGGTGGACACCCGAACGGAGGCCAGAAGCCAGAGCGCGGCCACCAGGCAGCAGGCGACGATCGGCGCCATGGACGGAGGTCTCATATCACACGCCTCCCTAGTACGCCTTCAGGAGAATGTCGGTGGGTTGTTCGAACGTCACCCCCTGCGGCGTCGGGATCGGCGTCGGCAGCGGCGCGAGGAACGGTTCCCCGCTGTCGTCGATTTCCCACCGCAGGAGCATCGCGTTGTCTTCGTGGGTGGTGTTGTGACAGTGCTCCATGAACATGCCACCCCAGTCGCGGAACTGGAGCGAGATCGTGACGCTGCCGTCCGGACGCAGGCGGTAGACGTCCTTCCGGCCCCGCTCCCACGGCGGGACGCGCGACGCGCTGCCGTTGCGCGCCAGGATCCTCCCCTCTTCGAAGTGAACGTGAATGGGGTGGTCCCAGCCGCCGCCGTCGTTGACGAGGTGCCAGATCTCGCGCGTGCCGTATCGCGGCGCCGCCGATATGCGTCCGAAGTCCGCGGCGAGGGTTTTCGCATCCTCGCCGGCCGCGATCCCCCACGGTCCCCTGAACGAGGTCACCGGGTCGAACGTGGTTTGCCGTGCGTCATCCCCGAACACGAACGTCCGCTCGCGAACGGACGGCGCCTGCGACAGGTCGGGGTTGGGAATCAAGGTATCGGTGGCATGCAGCTCGCGACTCTGATCCGGGCGCGCGGGATCGCGCACCACGCGGAATTCGAGGAAGCGGCCAACGCACGGGTCGCTGGACGTGCCGGCGAACGCGTCGGCAACCGTCAGGTCCCGTTCTGGCCCCGCGCCGTCCTCGTGTTCCGTCAGGTTGACCAGGTACAGCTTCTCGCCCATCTGGTAACCCGAGAAGTCGATGACGACGTCGTACCGTTCGGCGATCCCCTGTTCGTCGAGCGCCGTGAGCACGACCGGGTTCGGCAGCAGGTTCCCGTCGTTGGCGATTTGAATCATCGGCTGCGCGACGGCTGCGGCGTTGGCGAGCGCGATCTTGAAGAATCGCGCGACGCTTCCGTTGAGGATCCGGAATCGGTACCTGCGGCGTTCGACCTCGATGTACGGCTTGTACGCGAAGTTGACGGTCATGACGTCGCCGAGGAAGCCGTCGAAATTGAAGATGTCGAAGAGCAGCTGTCCGTTCCGATCGAACGCTTTGTCCGCAATCATCAGGTTCACGTCGTAGTCGAGATTCCCCCAGCTCGTTGCCGTCCCGCTCGGCAACCGGAGGTTCACGCCGTCGTCGATCTCCTCGTTGCCGCGGTCGACGCCGCTGTAGATGTTGAGCATCGCCGCATTGCCTTTGTAGAGGTTCTGCGACGTGTAGCTGAACATGTGGTCGTGGAACCAGTGCGTGCTCATTGTCTCGTGCCAGTCGCCGGGGATCCGATCGGTCGAGCCATTGTCGTTTGGCGTGCACGCCATGACGTCGTCGGCCGCCGTGTTGTACGAGTAGTGGCCCGCCAGCACGAATGGCCAGTGATAGTCGTAGAACTGGTTCGGAAAGAAGAACGCCCCGGTGAAACCGTCGTTCTCGGCGCCGTGATGGCCGTTGTGCTCGTGCGTGGTAATCGTGTGTATGCCAAAGCCGCCGTTCTGGCTGACGTCGACGGGCAGCCCGTTGTGATGCCGGAAGAGCACCGGCTCGCCGTATCGCGCGAGGATCAGCTTGGGCGGAATCGTGCCGTTGAAGGTCCACACGGACTCGGGATTCTGCGTCGGCCACTGCGGATGGAACGTCAATGGAATCGGCGCCGCGGCGACGATCCCGGAATTCAACGACGACGGCACCCCCGGGTTGTAGGTGAGGTTCGTTGTGGCGGACGCCTGGGTCACTTCCACGGCGACTTTCGGATAGTGCTCAGCGAAACGCTGGTGCGCCCAGATTTTTCCGGGCGGCCGCCCTTCGATCGGCCCAGTACCGCCGCCGAGTTTCGGGTCAACTATCTGTCGTGTCTGGTTCGCTTCGGCGGTGGGCAACGGGTTCAGGCTGCTGACCTCGTTGCGCGCCAGCACGTCGAACCGCGGCATCGGTTGCGTGAACGGCTTCACCCCGAACAGCGGGCTGCGCGGGATGTTGCCATCATCGGCGAACGCTTTACGTATGAATGGATTAAGTCCGTTGATTGGCGCCAGCAAACCGGCGCTGGTAAAGAGTCCCCATTTGAACAACTCACGACGCGACACGCGGCCCCACGACCGCTCGCGGATGATTTCCCTGCGATTGTCGCGCGCTCGTTCGGCTTCGATGATGCGTGCCCGGGATGCGTTTGGGGGGAGATAGACAGGCATGCGGTATTCCTCCTTGCTCCGCAGTGTTTCGGCGCTGCGCGCCGCGTGCCAGTCACTTTCACCAACCCGGGTACCCGGTCGACGGAACGACACGCGACGCGGAGCGGCCTCTCCTTTCTTCTACGAGTGAGGGTAGAAGGACGCTTAGTGTTCCACCCGTCGTCCCACCCGCACAAGATGGGACCACCCACCGGACGAACATCAGCCGCCGTGCGCGAGAGCAGGAAGGAGCAGCAGAACGGTGGGGTTGTCGAGGAACAGACAAGCTGACAGCGGAACGGATCATTCGAGGTTCGGGATCTCGGCGTCGAACCGCCCGCAGGTGCGCATCGTGGCGCCGTAGTAGGGGTTGTCGATGGTGTCGCCCGTTTGCAGCCAGTACTTCCGAGCCATCGGGCAATACGCGACCTTCACACCCGCATCGAGCGGGCGCCCGCTCCGTTTCTCCGCGATCAGAAAAGCGTCACTCAACGCGCCGAATGCGGCGCGGGCCGAAGACAGGTCGGCGAGCCGGTCGAACCTGTTCGCGGCCGCCATCACCGGCTGCTGTGCTGACCCGCCTCTCGCTGCCTCGACAGCAATGTCGTGGGCCCGCTCCTTGACGCCGGCCAGCGAATCGCCCGCGAGCGCGCGTTGAATCGTCAGGTACGCGGTCAGCACGGGCCCGACGTCCGGTTCATTCCCGCGCGGTGCCGGCGATGCGGGAGCCGCCGTCACGGCGCGTGCGAGCGCGCGACTCTGTTCCGCGACGTAACCGATGACGGCCTCCACCTCGCCGTCGGTCAGCAACAGGTTTGGCATCTGGAGCGGGTACTTCGCGCGGAGCGCCAGCGCCGTCGAGTCGCCCGAGGCGCGCATCTCGTTCGGCGCGGCGATGAAGCGTGTCAGCCAGGCGCGGTCGCGCCGATCGGTCACGCCGAGCAGGTCGGGCGCGTGCGTTCCGCCGCCGCCGATGGTGTGGCACGCGCCGCACCGCTTCGCGTACGTGAACGCACCGAGATCGAACGCCGCCATCGGGGGCGCGTTCGCGTAGGACACGGTCGGCGCCGCGTTCCGCCAGCCGCCCATCCATGTGCCGATCATCCTCGCCAGCGCCGAGGGCTGGCTCGTGGCCACGTTGCGCGCCCATTGCCCGGCCGGCTCGTTGCCGATGATCAGCGCCGGGGTGTGGCCGTCCTTGTTCGACGGGTTCGGCGGCGAATAGAGGCCGAGCTTTTTGCTCACGAGGTCGATATCCGACTGCGACCCCGTGAGGAAGAGCCAACCCGGCCCGGCGCCGAATTGCTCGGCGTAGGCCTTCAGCACCGCCGGCGTGTCGTGACGCGGATCGATCGTGATCGAATAGAAGAAGACGTCCTTCCCCATCCGATCGCCGAGCAGCTTCTGCACCTGGGCGAGGCGCGCCGTTTCGAGCGGACAGTTGTACTCGCACGAGGTGTAGATCAGGTTGATCGCGACGATCTTCCCCTTGAGCAGATCGTCGTAGAAGTGGACGCTGCGGCCGTCCTGCGTCGTCAGCGTCACGTTGGGAAAGTAGTTCGCGCCCCACCGGGAGTTGTCGGCGGACACGCGGACCGAGGCCAGAACGGCGAGCGCGGCCACCAGGCAGGCGCCGGCGATCCAGGCCATCGACGGATCGGACGAACGTGGTCTGAGCGGTAGTGGTCTCATGGCACGTCTCGCTCAGAACGCGTTCAGGAGAATGTCGTTTGCGTCGTACGGGTATGTCACGCCCTCCGGCGTCGGGACCGGCGTCGGCAACGGCGCGAGGAACGGTTCCCCGCTGTCGTCCAGTTCCCATCGCAGCAGCATCGCGTTGTCTTCGTGGGTGGTGTTGTGACAGTGCTCCATGAACATGCCGCCCCAGTCACGGAACTGCATCTTGATCGTGACGGTGCCGCCGGGACGCAGGCGGTAGACGTCCTTGCGGCCTTTCTCCCACGGCGGGACCCGTGATGCGCTGCCGTTGCGCGCCAGAATCTGACCTTCCTCGAAGTGAATGTGAATCGGATGGTCCCAGCCGCCGCCGTCGTTGACGAGATGCCAGACTTCGCACGTGCCGTAGCGCGGCGCTGCCGAGACGCGTCCCCAGTCGGCGGAGACTTTCTCGCCGCCATCGGTCCTGATGGCCCAGTCCGAAGACGCCTTCTCGTAGGATGACGGCGCACCGAACGTGGTGTTGATGCCCCCGCGCCCGAACAGGAACGTCCGCTCGCGAACGGCCTTCGGCAGAGTGGGGTTCGGGATCAGGACGTCGGGCACCAGGCTCTTGTCCTCTGTCGCGGGTTCGCGCACCACGCAGAATTCGAGGAACTTGCCGACGCAGGGATCGCCGGACCTGCCGGCAAATGCGTCGCCAAGCCGCAGATCCTGTTCCGGCCCTCTGCCGTCGTCGTGTTCACAGAGGTTGACCAGGTACAGCTTGGCGCCGATCGGGTACCGCGAGAAGTCGATCACGATGTCGTACCGTTCGGCGATCCCCTGTTCGTCGAGCGCCGTGAGCTTGACGGGCTGCGGCAGCAGATTGCCGTCGTTGGCGATCTGTATCATCTGTTCCGCGCCGCCTGACGCGTTCGCCAGCGCGATCTTGAAGAAGCGCGCGACGCTCGCGTTGAGAATCCGGAACCGGTACTTCCGCTTCTCCACCTCGAAGTACGGCTTGTAGGCGAGGTTGACGGTCCTGACGTCGCCGAGGAAGCCGTCTTCGTTGAAGATGTCGAAGACCAGCTGGCCCTCACGGTCGAACGCCTTGTCGGCGATCATCAGGTTGACGTCGTAGTCGAGGTTCCCCCAGCTCTTGTCCGTTCCGCTCGGCAACTGAAAGTTCACGCCATCGGGGATCTCGCTGCCACGGTCAATTCCGCTGTAGATGTTCATCATCGCCGCATTCCCCTTGTAGACGTTCTGCGACGTGTAGCTGAACATGTGGTCGTGGAACCAGTGCGTGCTCATCGTTTCACGCCAGTCGCCGGGGATCGGATCGACGCCGCCCGCGTCGGTCGGCGTGCACGCCTTGTGGTGGTCATCGGCGTCCTGCTGGTACGAGTAGTGTCCCGCCAGCACGACCGGCCAGTGGTAGTCGTAGAACTGGCCTGGAAAAAAGAACGCGCCGGTGAAGCCGTCGTTCTCGGCGCCATGGTGACCGTTGTGCTCGTGAGTGGAAATCGTGTGCCTGCCGAAGCCACCGTTCTGCGCGACGTCGAAGGGCAGCCCGTTGTGGTGCCGGAACAGGATCGGCTCGGCGTAGCGCGCGAGGACGAGCTTGGGTGGAATCGTTCCGTTGAAGGTCCACACGGACTCCGGGTTCTGCACCGGCCACTGCGGATGGAACTGCAGCGGCAGCGGTGCCGTGGGGTCGATGCCTGAATTCAACGACGACGGCACTCCCGCGTTGTACGTCGTGTTGGTGGTGGCCGGCGCCTGTGTTGCTTCCACTGCCACGCGCGGAGCGTGTTCGGCGAAACGCTGGTGCGCCCAGATTTTTCCTGGAGGGCGTCCTTCGATGGGCCCTCGTGCTCCTGGTGGGGCGCCGAGCCTCGGATCGAGAATCTGTTCTGTCAGGTTCGCTTCAGCGGTCGGAAATGGATTGAGGCTGCTGACGTCCTTGCGCGCGAGCACGTCGAAGCGCGGCATCGGCTGCGTGAACGTGCGGCGGGAGGAAAACGTACACGCTATGACGGAGGTCTGCTCCTACACCTGCGCGCAGTCCGAACCGCCGGTTGGGGCGTCTGCCAGGATCGCGACGTCATCTCCAGATTTCCCGGATCCACGGCACCGCCTGGCGAAGTCCGCCGACGAATCGATACGTCTCGAAGTGTTCGATGCCGTTGAGGACGATGATCTCCGCGTTGATGCCTCGCATCTTCAGCTCGGCGATCCGCCGCTCGGTCGGGCCGATCGGCTGAACACGGTCGTCGCGTGAATGGACGGCAAAAACCGGGAGACGCCACGACGCCGCGGAAGGCGTCGGCGTCCCCGAGATCGGAATCGCCGCGCTGAAACGATCCGGATACTTGTCCGCCCAGTACCACGTGCCCTGCCCGCCCATACTGAACCCGGTGACAATGACCTTCTTCTGATCGATGGCGTAGCTCTTCTCCACTGCCGCCAGCAACGTGTTGACGGCCTGCTCGTTCGCGGCCGTACTCCATCCACCGCCAACCGAATCCGGCGCGACGATGAGCGCGCCGAGCTCGGCGAGCGCGGGCTGGATGAGGATCTCGAGCATCGAGTGGCCGGCGCCTTCGGGATTGCCGCCGAAGTGCAGCGCGAGGATGAGCGGCACGGGCGCGCCGTGATAGCCGCGCGGCACCGAGATCGCGTAGTGGATCTTCGGTCCGTCCTTCAGCGGAAGCACCTCGTCGTGAATGCCCGGCGAGCGGACGGGAATCTTCTCCTGCGCGGAAACGGGAACGGCCGTCAGCAGCGCCAGCACGAAGGGGCCGGCTACTGCCAGCAGGTTGAGGCCGATGGCACGTAATCTCATTTCAATACTTCCTGAACGTCAGGTTGAACCGCCCCTCGAGACCGAGCTCGGCCGGCGCCGTTCCGGGAATGATCCGCGACACGCCGTGATACCGCAGCCGCGCGGCGCCGCCGAACACGAAGGCGTCGCCCGATTCGAGCAGCAGCGACTGAATCGGATCGCGCCGCTTCAGCCCCCCGAACAGGAACCGGGGCGTATCGCCCAGCGAGATCGACACGACGGGGAGCCCGGCGTCGATCGACGCACGACCTTCGTCCTTGTCCTGGTGCAGTCCCATCCGGCCTTCGGCGTCGTAGTAATTCATGATGCAGAGGTCCGGCGCGAACGTGAAGCCGGCGTCGCGCGCGAGACGCGACGCGAGCGCCACCCATTCCTCCGGCACCGGCGCCACCGGCGCATCGTCATGATCCGCGCGCGTGGACTCGTATTTGTACGTGAGCGCGTTCCAGTGCCGTCCGAGGCACACCATGCGCACGTGCATCTTACCGCCGCCGCGCACGGTCGGCACGTAGCCGCCGGCGGGGCCATCGATGATGGCGCGGCACCGTTCGACGAGCGCGCGCTGCTCGTCGAGCGGCAGCCAGCGTTTCAGCCACCAGGCACCGTCGGCGACCTGAAACTTTTCCGCTTCAATCCTCGTAGTTGCGTCCGCCATGCTGCGCTTTTCGGATTCTATTGCGTTCTGATCGGCTACCTTGTGGCTCCTCGTGGCCGGCGTGAACGTCCAGCGATGGCGGGAACAGGCCGCGGCGGGTTAATCTTGTAAATGCCCGCGGGGTTTCACCCACTCGTCGCGCAATGGTTTCAACAGACACTCGGCGCCCCCACCGCGGCGCAGGAGCGCGGCTGGGCCGCCATTCGCGACGGACGCCACACGCTCATCGCGGCGCCGACAGGGTCCGGCAAGACGCTCGCGGCTTTTTTGAGCGCGATCGACGATCTCGTCCGCGAGGGCATCGAGCACCCGCTTCCCGACGAAGTTCGCGTCGTCTACGTATCGCCGCTCAAGGCGCTGAGCGCCGACATCCACAAGAACCTCGCGGAGCCGAGGCGCGGCATTCGCGAACTGGCCGAAACGGTGGGCGTCGATGCGCCGCGCATCACCGCGGCGGTCAGGACCGGCGACACGACGTCGTCCGAGCGTGCCGCGATGCTGCGCAAGCCGCCGCACATCCTCGTCACGACACCGGAATCGCTCTATCTCCTGCTGACGTCCGCGCGAAGCCGCGAGATGCTCCGCACCGCGCGCACGGTGATCGTCGACGAAATCCATGCGGTGATCGGCGGCCGGCGCGGCGCGCACCTCGCCCTGTCGCTCGAGCGATTGGAATCGATCGTGGGCCTTCACGCCCGCCTTGGTCTGCAGCGGATCGGCCTTTCCGCGACGCAGAAGCCAATCGAGGAAGTCGCGAAGTTCCTGGTCGGCAATCATCCGTCGGACTGCACCATCATCGACGAAGGGCATCGCCGCGAAATCGATCTCGCCATCGAGATCCCGCGCTCGCCGCTCGACGCGGTGATGTCGCACGAGGTCTGGGAGGAGTACTACGACCGCCTGACGCAGCTCGTCTCCGAGCACCGGACGACGCTGATCTTCGTGAACACGCGAAAGATGGCCGAGCGGACGGCGCGGCACCTGAGCGAGCGGCTCGGCGAGGATGCGGTCACCGCGCATCACGGCAGCCTGTCGAAGGAGATTCGGCTCGACGCCGAGCATCGGCTCAAGAACGGCACGCTGAAGGCGCTCGTCGCCACCGCGTCGCTCGAGCTCGGCATCGACATCGGTCACGTCGACCTCGTGTGCCAGGTCGGCTCGCCCCATCGAATCGCGACGCTGTTGCAGCGCGTCGGCCGGTCGGGCCACACGATCAGCGGCACACCGAAGGGCCGCCTGCTGCCGGCCTCGCGCGACGACCTGATCGAGTGCGCCGCGCTGCTGCGGTCCGTCCGCCGCGGCGATCTCGATCGCATCGAGGCCGATGCCGTCAAGGTGCGCCTCGTGCTCGACGACAACTCCGTCTATTCGCTCGACGGCAAGCTGCTGTTCTCCGACGCCAAGGTCGATGCCCATACCGGGCAGGTGACGTTGCGCGGCGAGTTTCCCAATCCGAAGCGCGAATTGTTGCCGGGCATGTATGTCCGGGTCCAGATCGAGCAGGGCATCGACACCGACGCCATCGCGGTGCCGCAGCAGGCGATCCAGCGCAATGTCGGCGGCGGCAGCGAAGTGTTCGTGGTCAGGGACGACAACCATGTCGCGGTTCAATCGGTGCGCACCGGCTCGCTGCAGGGCGGCCAGTGGTTTGTCAGCGAGGGCCTGAAGGCCGGCGACAAGGTCGTGGTCGAAGGTTTTCAGAAATTCGCCGCCGGCGACAAGGTCAGGCCGCAATCCTGGGCCGAGGCGGACGCCTCTGCGGATCTGAAACAGCAACCGCACCGATGATAGCCGATGCCGAGCTTCTTCATTGACAGGCCGATCTTCGCCTGGGTGGTTGCGCTGTTCATCTGCCTGATCGGCGCGATCTCGATCCCGCTGCTGGCGGTCGCGCAATATCCGATCATCGCGCCGCCCTCGATCTCGATCTCGACCAGCTATCCCGGCGCGTCGCCGGAAAACCTCTACAACAGCGTCACGCGCCTGATCGAGGAGGAGCTCAACGGCGCCTCCGGCATCCTCAATTTCGAATCCACCAGCGACTCGCTG
>Ga0137418_10007269_pt1 | contig 10170 bp, 7 predicted proteins | sample CZODoug3_1_2_16f_FD_122242 | JGI IMG/M metagenome (GOLD analysis project Ga0137418, IMG submission 122242) | Vadose zone soil fungal communities from Angelo Coast Range Reserve, California, USA - CZODoug3_1_2_16fungal (Hybrid Assembly) | ecosystem: Environmental > Terrestrial > Soil > Vadose... | reverse complement strand
GTCCCCGCGAGCTTGCCGACGCCGCCGGTGACGACGACCATGAACGAGTCCACGATGTAGTTCTGGCCGAGCGACGGGCCGACGTTGCCGATCTGGGTGAGCGCGCAGCCCGCGAGCCCGGCGAGCCCGGCGCCGAACGCGAACGTCGTCGCGTCGACGACGCCCGCGCGAACGCCGAGACACGAGCTCATCGCGCGGTTCTGGGTCACCGCGCGGATGCGGAGGCCGGCGCTGGTCCGGAACAGGAGCCAGTACATCGCGGCGACCGACACGGTCGCGAGCCCGATGATGAAGACGCGGTTGTAGGGCAGCGTGAGCCCCACCATCACCGGCACGCCGCCCGAGAGCCACGAAGGCGCGCTCACGTCGACGTTCGCCGCGCCGAACCAGAGCCGCAACCCCTGCTGGATGATCAGCGAGGCGCCCCACGTCAGCAGCAGCGTCTCCAGCGGTCGCCCGTAGAGGAACCGGATGACGCCGCGCTCGAGGACGAGCCCCACCGCCGCCGCCACCAGGAACGAGACGGGAAGCGCCACCAGGAAGTACGAGTCGAAGTGGGCCGGCCACGCGGCGCGGAACCAGTTCTGCACGACGTACGTCGCGTAGGCGCCGAGCGCCATCAGCTCGCCGTGTGCCATGTTGATCACGCCCATGAGCCCGAAGACCACCGCGAGACCGAGCGCCATCAACAACAAGATCGACCCGAGCGAGGCGCCCTGGAACACGGTCTCGACGGTCCGCGTCAGGAGCCCCCAGCGCTGAATCCTACGAACCGCGTGGACCGCGGCGTCACGCTCCGCCGGTGAGGTGACGGCATCCGCCGCCAACCGCTGCAGCGCGGGCAGTGCCCCCTCCGAATGGAGCGCGCCGAGCGCCTCGGCGGCCGCCGCCCGCTGCGGCCCATCGCCGTTGGCCAGGCGGATCAGCGCCAGGGCCTCGGCGAGCGCGTGGCGCACCCACGGATGCCCCTCCTTCTTGAGCGCCTCCTCGACGACCGGCGCGGCGCCGGCGGCGGCCTGATTGCCGAGCTTCACGGCGGCGCCGACCCGCACCCCGGGATCGGGGTCGGCGAGCTGTCCCTTCGTCTCGTCGGCGTCGAGGAAGGGCTTGATGACGAGACGCAAGCGCCGGTCGGCCGGAACTTCCTTCAGCTCGGTCAGCGGTACCGTGCCGAGCGCCTCGCGATCGTAGGCGCCGGCGATGTCGATGATGTCCTGGTCGCCACGGGTCGCCTTGCTGCCGCCGACCACGAGGTCGGTCTGGCCCGCGCGCGTGCGCGCGTAGACGCTGCCGTCGCGGAGCGCGCTGAGGAACTGGATCCACTTCGGGTCGCGCGTCTGGCCGATCACGGTGACGGCGGCCTCGCGCTTGTCGGCGTCGTCGGTCGTGAGGTCGGCCAGCGCGCGCGCGACCTCGCCCTCGGGTGACGGCGCGGCGCCGGCCGCGTGGCTCGCCGCTCCCACGGCGAGCCACGCGACCAGCGAAAGGAGAGCGGTGAGACGGATCACGCCTTCTTCTGGTACGTGCCCTGATACTTGACCCAGTCGCAGCCCTTGTCCGGGCTCGTGTACTTGCTCCACGGCTCCGGCTCGACGAGGCCTTTGGTGCGCGTGATGATCTTGAACTGGCCGTCCTTCAGGATCTCGCCGATGAGCACCGGCCGATAGGTGTGGTGGTTGACCTCGTGCATCTTGATCGTGCCGCTCGGCGCCGCGAACGTCTGGCCGTAGACGGCCTTGCGGACCGGATCGACGTCGAAGCTCTTGGCCTTCTCGACGGCCTGCTTCCAGATGTAGACGCCGAAATAGCCGGCCTCCATCGGGTCGTCGGTGACGCGCTTGTCGCCGCCGGGCAGGTTGCTCTTCTTCGCAAAGGCCTTGAAGGCCTGGACGAACTTCCGGTTGTTCTCGCTCTCGACCGACTGGAAGTAATTCCAGGCGGCGAGGTGGCCGACGAGGGCCGAGGTGTCCATGCCGCGGAGCTCGTCCTCGGCCACGCTGTAGGCCATGATGGGCGCGTTCTCCGAACGCAGGCCCTGGTTGGCGAACTCCTTGTAGAAGGGCACGTTGCTGTCGCCGTTGATCGTCGAGAGCACGCAGGCGCTGCCGCCGGACGAGAAGCGTTTGATCTTGCCGACGATCGTCTGGTAGTCCTGATGGTTGAACGGCGTGTACTCCTCCTCGATGTTGGCCGCGGGTACGCCCTTGGCGAGCAGGAAGGCGCGGAGGATCTTGTTCGCCGTGCGCGGGAAGACGTAGTCCGTCCCGAGCAGGTAGAACTTCTTGTAGCCGCCGCCCTCTTTCGACATCAGATACTCGGCGCCCGGGATGAGCTGTTGATTGGGCGTGGCGCCGGTGTAGAAGACGTTCTTCGAGCACTCCTCGCCCTCGTACTGCACGGGGTAGAAGAGCAGGCCGTTGTTGTTCTCGAAGACGGGCAGGACCGACTTCCGGCTGACCGACGTCCAGCAGCCAAAGACGACGGCCACCTTGTCCTGCAGCAGGAGCTGCTTGGCCTTCTCCGCGAAGAGGTCCCAGTTCGACGCGGGATCGACGACGACGGGCGAGATCTTCTTGCCCATCACGCCGCCTTTGGCGTTGATCTCCTCGACCGCCATGAGCACCACGTCCCGCAGCGACACCTCGCTGATGGCCATGGTGCCCGAGAGCGAGTGCAGGACGCCGATCTTGACGGTCTCCTGCGCCCTCAGAACGTGCGGGAACCCGAGGCCCGCGCCGAGCGCCGTCCCTGCGACGAGCGAGCCCTTCAAGAAGTCGCGACGTGAGAAGTCTGCCATACCGTCTCCTTTCAGATGGTTTGGTCTCGATCGCGACATCGCTGGCGCGTCGTCCGCGAACGTCTCTGGCCGCGGCATGCGGGAATTCACAGCAAGGGTCGTACCGAACTTCCCGCCCTGTTTTTACGAGGACTTAGGCTGGTCGGCTCAGGCAGGATCTGCCTAACGCGCAGGCAGATCGTGTGCGACTGACTCCGAGACAAGCAACGCCTTGGCGATGTCGACCATGGACTTTCGGCTATCCATCGCCGCGCGGCGGAGGCGCCGGAAGGCCTCCTCTTCCGCGAGCCCAAAGCGCGTCATCAGCACGCCCTTCGCCCGCTCGATATACTTGCGCCCCTCGAGGGTTTGGCGCAGCTGGCGGTTCTCGGCGAATCGCGCGATCGCCAAATCGACCGCGGGCCCAAGCTCGGCGGCGCGCAACGGCTTCAGGAGGTAGGCCATGACGCCCGCCTCGCGGGCGCGGGCGACGAGCTCGACGTCGGTGTGGCTGGTGAAGACGATCACGGGGCAGTCGGTCGCGACGATCGCGTGGGCGGCCGCTTCGACCCCGTCGCCGTCCGGCAACCCGACGGCGAAGATCGAGACGTCCGGGACGGTGCGCTTGATCAGCGGGACGGCGTCGACGCAGCGGAGCGCCTCGCCCGCGACCTCACCGCCGGCGGCCCGGATGGCCCCGCGCAGGGCCGCGCGGGAGCGCTCGTGGTCGTCGACAATCGCCACGCGCCAGCGCGGAGTCGCACCCATGCCGTTCGCAGGGGCAAGCGGAATGCCAGGACCGCAGTTCAGAAAATCAGGGGCTTAGCGGCGCAGGCGTCCGAGGACCTGCCTATCGCCTCGGCATCGCTCGCACCGTGCCCCTTTTGCAGGCACGGACATTTAGAGCGGCGGGCCCCCGGGCTTCGCCACGCCCGCCGCGCTCGCGTGGCGGCCCGCCAATCTAAATATCGAAATACAGCGCGTACTCCCACGGATGCGGGCGGAGCCGCACCGCGTCCACCTCGTTCTTGCGCTTGTACTCGATCCACGTCTCGATCACGTCCGGCGTGAAGACGTCGCCCTTCAGCAGCCAGTCGTGGGATTTCTCGAGGTTGTCGAGCACGATGCTGAGGTCGCCGGGGAGCTGCTTGATCTTCTTCGCCTCGGCCGCCGGCAGCTCGTAGAGGTCCTTGTCGACCGGTTTGCCCGGATCGATCTTGTTCGCGATCCCGTCGAGCCCCGCCATCAGGCATGCCGAGAAGCTCAGGTACGGGTTACAGGTCGGGTCGGGCGTCCGGAACTCGATGCGCTTGGCGCCCTCGGACTTCGAGTACATCGGGATGCGGATGCAGGCCGAACGGTTGCGCTGGCTGTAGACGAGGTTGATCGGCGCCTCGTAGCCGGGCACCAGCCGCTTGTAGGAGTTGGTCGAGGGCGCGATGAGCGCCAGCAGCGCCGGGGCGTGCTTGAGGATGCCACCGATGTAGTAGAGGCAGTTCTTGGAGATGTCGGCGTACCCGCCCCGCTCGTAGAAGAGGTTCTTCCCGTTCTTCCAGAGCGATTGATGGGTGTGCATGCCCGAGCCGTTGTCCTGGAAGAGCGGCTTCGGCATGAAGGTGGCGGTCTTGCCCCACTTCCGCGCCGTGTTCTTGGCGCAGTACTTGTACCACATGACTTTATCGGCCATCTTGGTCAGCGTGTCGTAGCGCATGTCGACCTCGGTCTGCCCGCCCGTCGCCACCTCGTGGTGGTGGACTTCGACTCGTACCCCCACACTCTCGAGCGCCAGGACCATGTCCGAGCGGATGTCCTGGAACTTGTCCATCGGCGGGACCGGGAAGTATCCCTGCTTGTAGCGCGGCTTGTACCCGAGGTTCGGCTGCTCGAGCGTCCCTTCCTTGCCCGAGTTCCAGAAGCCCGCCTCGGAGTCGATGAAGTAGTAGCCCGAGTTGTAGTTCTGGTCGAAGCGGATCGAGTCGAAGAAGAAGAACTCGAGCTCGGGACCGATGAAGACCGTGTCGGCGAGACCCGTCTTCTTGAGGTATGCCTCGGCCTTCTGGGCGATGTAGCGGGGGTCCCGCGTGTACCACTTGCCCGTGACCGGGTCCTTCACGTTGCAGACGAGGACCAGCGTGGGCACCGCCGTGAACGGATCCATGGCGGCGCTGGACGGGTCGGGTATGAGCAGCATGTCGGACTCGTCGATCGTCTGGAACCCGCGGATCGACGAGCCGTCGAAGCCGAGCCCTTCCTCGAAGATGTCCTCGTTCAGCTCGGAGATCGGGATCGAGAAGTGCTGCCAGAGACCCGGCAGGTCGATGAATCGGAGGTCGACGATCTTGGCGCCCTTCTCCTTGGCCAGCTTGAGCACGTCCTTCGCGGTCATGCGGAGCTCCTTTTCCTCAGGAAGTGATGGATGGCCCGATTACCTTAGGGGAACTCCCGGGCCGAATCAAGCGCCTCGGCGTGGTGGCCATGGGACTCAGTGAGCCACGCGCGGGCGCGCCTCGCCGAACGCGCCCGGATGCCCCGCGCCCACGTCGCCGTACCCGCCGCCGGCCGCGTACGCCGTCTCGGAGTGCTGGGAGAGGTCGAGCCCGACCACCTCGTCTTCCTCGGAGACCCGGAGGCCGACCAGCGCATCGACGACCTTCAGGATGATCGCGGTTCCCACGATCGCGAGCCCGTACGTCGCCAGGACCGCGACGATCTGGGTCCAGAGCTGGCCCGGGTTGCCGAAGAAGAGCCCGTCGCCGCCAGCGTCGTTGATCGCCTTGGAGGCGAAGAGCCCCGTGGCGAGCGCGCCCCACGTTCCGCCCACCCCGTGCACGCCGACGACGTCGAGCGAGTCGTCGTAGCCGAGCTTCCCCTTGAGGTTGCACGCCAGGTAGCACACGGCTCCGGCGGCGGCGCCGATGATGAGCGCCGAGATCGGCCCGACGAAGCCCGAGGCGGGCGTGATGGCGACGAGCCCGGCGACGGCGCCCGAGGCCGCGCCCAGCACCGTGGGCTTGCCGCGGCTCATCCACTCGGTGAACATCCAGCCGAGCGCCGCGGCGGCCGCGCCCGTGTTGGTCGCGGTGAACGCGCTCACCGCGAGCCCGTTGGCCTCGAGCGCGCTACCCGCGTTGAAGCCGAACCAGCCGAACCACAGGAGCGACGCGCCCGTCACCGTCATCGGCAGGTTGTGGGGCTGCATCGGCTGGTGACCGTAGCCCTTGCGCTTGCCGAGCATGATCGCGCAGACCAGCGCCGACAAGCCGGACGAGATGTGGACGACGGTCCCGCCCGCGAAGTCGAGGGCGCCGAGCTTCTTGAGCCAGCCGCCGTCGCCCCAGACCCAGTGCGCCAGAGGGTCGTAGACGAACGTCGCCCAGAGCAGCGTGAAGAGCAGGAACGCCGAGAACTTCTTGCGCTCGGCGAACGCGCCAGTGATGAGCGCGGGCGTGATGACCGCGAACATCATCTGGAAGAGCATGAACGCCTGGTGCGGGATCGTCTTCGAGTACGCGTCGAAGGGCTCGACGCCGACGCCGCGCAGCCCGAACCATTCGAGTCCGCCAATGATTCCCCCCTTGTCGGGGCCGAAGGCGAGCGAGTAGCCCCAGAGGATCCACTGGATCGAGATGACGGCCAGGATGATGAAGCTCTGCATGAGCGTCGCCAGGGCGTTCTTCTGCCGCACCATGCCCCCGTAGAACAGCGCGAGCCCCGGTGCCGTCATCAGGAGCACCAGCGCGGAGGACGTCAGCATCCAGGCCGTGTCGCCCTTGTCGATCTTCGACGCCGCAGGCTCAGCGGGGGCTGACAGCGCCGCGGGCGCTGCGGGGCTTGCGGGCTGCTGAGCCCACGCCACGTTCGCCGTGGCACTCACCACCAGCGCCATTGCTAGTGCAATACTGAATCGCTTCACGTGATCCTCCTTGTGGGAGCGAGTCCCTAGAGCGCGCTCTCGTCGCGCTCACCCGTGCGGATGCGCACCGCCGACTGGACCGGATTCACGAAGATCTTGCCGTCGCCGATGTTGCCGGTCTTGGCCGCGCCGGCGATCACCTCGGCGACCTTGTCCACGAGATGGTCCGGAACGACGACCTCGATCTTGATCTTGGGCAGGAAGTCGACGGTGTACTCGCCGCCCCGGTAGAGCTCGGTGTGGCCCTTCTGGCGTCCGAAGCCGCGCACCTCGGACACGGTCATCCCGATCACCCCGATGGAGGTGAGCGCTTCCTTGACGTCGTCGAGCTTGAACGGCTTGATGATGGCCTCGATTTTTTTCATCACGGGCCCTCCCGGGCGCGACAAGCGAAGCAACCCCCGTGCCGCGCCGGTCCGGTGCAAGGCGCAGAAAATCAACGCATTCCGAGGCTCGGGCGACCGGCGGACGGAAGCTCTCTGCCTACGAAATGTGCAGAGGCGGGGAAACTGCTTGCGTTTCGGGCGACGGGCGACTTACGGCCGGCGCTGGGGAATACCGTGCTTGCGCATCTTCGAATAGAGGGTCGGGCGCCGCAGCCCGAGCAGGGCCGCGGCCGCCTGCTTGTTCCACTTGGTGGCTTCCAGCGCCTTCAGGATGGACGCGCGCTCGATCTCTTCGAGCGAGCCGGCCGGCACCTCTGACGGCGCGACCGTGATCGCAGCGCCCGGGTCGGCACTCGCGCGCTGCAGGGGCTCGGGGAAATCGTCGAGCACGAGCTGCGGCCCGCGTGTCACGAGCACCGCGCGCTCGATGGCGTGCTGGAGCTCGCGCACGTTCCCCGGCCACGCGTAGGCGAGCAGCCGCCTGTACGCCCCCGGCTCGATGCCCTCCACCGGGCGGCCGTGCCTGGCGCTATAGCGCTCGAGAAAGGCTTTGACGAGCACCGGGATGTCCTCACGGCGCTCGCGCAGCGACGGTACCTGGATGGACACCGTGTTGATGCGGAAGAAGAGGTCTTGGCGGAGGCGTCCCTCCTTGAGCGCCGCCTCCGGACTCCGGTTCGTGGAAGAGATCAGCCGGAAGTCCACGGGAGCCGATTTCCCGGCACCCAGCCGGCGGACGATGCGCTCCTCGAGGACGCGCAGGAGCTTTGCCTGGAGGTCGACCGGCATTTCGGCGATCTCGTCGAGCAAGAGTGAGCCGCCGTCGGCCTCCTCGAGAAGGCCCGTCTTGTCGGTGGTCGCGCCGGTGAAGGCGCCCTTGGTGTGGCCGAAGAGCTCCGATTCGATCAAGTCCTTGGGGAGCGCCGCGCAGTTGATCTTGATCCACGGTCCCTCGCGGCGACGACTCCGCTCGTGCAGCGCGTTGGCGACGAGCTCCTTGCCCGTGCCACTCTCACCGATGATCAGTACGTTGGCGTCGGCCTCGGCGACCGCCGCCACCATCTCCATCACGCGCTGGATCCCGGGCGCGCTTCCGAGGATCTCGGTATCCGCGACCTGCTCGACGAGCCGGCGCCGGAGGTCCGCGTTCTCGGCGGCGAGCCGGCGATGGTCGAGGGCGTTCTTGACGAGGCCGAGCAGCTCGTCGGGATCGAACGGCTTCTCGAGCACGTAGAACGCGCCGGCGCTCTTCGTCGCCTCCATCGCCTTCCGGACCGAGCCGTAGGCCGTGATGACGATGACCTCGAGCGCCGGGTCGCGCCGCTTGAGCTCGCGCGTCAGGCTGAGACCGTCGCCGTCGGGCAGCATCAGGTCCACGATCGCCACGTGCGGCTCCGACTGGGAGCCGCCGACGAGTGCCTCGCGGACGCTCCCCGCGGTGCGGACCCCGTAGCCCTCGCTCTCGAACGTGAGCCGGAGGCCGTCGGCGATCGTCTTCTCGTCGTCCACGACCAGCACGGTCCGGTCCCGCTTCATTGTAGCGGGGGCCGCGGGGCCGGCGGCACTCCGTGGGTGGCCCGAGACCGATGCGCGCCGGCTCCGGTCCGCATGTCGCTCTTCACTCCAACGCCGGGTGCGCCGTGGCTCCGTCCCTCGAGCGCACCTCTCATGACGGCACCGGGAGCTTGATCTGCACCCTGGTTCCGCTCCCGATGCGGCTCTGAACGGTCAGCGTCCCGCCGTGCAGGTCCACCACCGAGCGCGCGATCGACATGCCGAGCCCGGTGCCCTCAGCCTTCGTCGTGAAGAAGGGGTCGAACGCGCGGGTGAGGACCTCGTCCGTCATGCCCGAGCCCGTGTCCTCGATCGTCACGGCGAGTGTCGCCGTGTCGGATGCGTAGGCCGTCGTGACCGTGAGGCTCCCCCCCGCCGCGAGCGCCTCGAATGCGTTGAGGATCAGGTTGAGGAACGCCTTGCGCAGCTCGCGTGCGTCGAGCGGAGCCTCGCGGACCGCGGGATCGTACGCGCGGACGACCTCGACCGCCGAGCCCTCGAAGCGCGCGGCGGCGAGGGCGAGCGACTCGTCGAGCAGCGCGTGGACCTGCGTCGGCGCGCGGTGAAGCTCGGGCGGCCGGCCGAAGGCGGTGATCTCGGCGACGACCGAGGCCAGATGGTCTACGGTCGTCGCGATCTTGCCGGCGAGCTCGACGGGCCTTTGCAATTCTCGCTCGCGAGGCGGGCGGCCTAGTCCCACCCGGCCGGCAAAGACGCCATTGTGTGATGGTCATCACATCGCAACCTCGGAGAAATCCCCAGCGTGCGGAGCACAGGTAGAGCAGACGTCGCTTTCAAACCCGGAACGAGTGACCATGTTCAGGATGATCAAGAGGCTTGCGTTCGTCGTCCTGGTTCCAACCGTGGTTGGCCTGGGGGCATGGTCGCAATGGACGATGCTCGCGACCAACGCCGAGGTAATCGGGACATCCAATGCCGAGCCGTTTCCAGCTGACGTCACCCACAACGAAGAGCAACGCGACACCAACGCGGCCAACCCCAAGATCAACCCCAAGATCATCTATGGCGCCATCTCCGGTTACGGCCAGAGCGGACCGGGCGCCGGCCGGCCGGCCTATGCCCCGGTCATCCACGCCTCTACCGGCTACGACATGGCCCATCTCTTCTACCAGCAGGGCCGCGAGCGGCCGGACAATTGCGGCATCTTCGTCGCCGACTATGCCAGCGGCGCCTATGCGCTGGGCGGCATCCTGGCGGCGCTGCACCAGCGGCATGTCACCGGCAAGGGCCAGATGGTCGACGTGTCGATGTTCGAGGCCCTGGTCGGCATGCTTTTAGGCGAGGTCAACCGCGCCCAGTTCGACTTCGACATGCCGTCGCGGCCGATGTACGGGCCGGTCGAGGCCAAGGACGGCTACGTCATGCTGGCGACGGCGAGCGAGCGCACCTTCCAGGACATGGCGACGGCCGCCGGCCGGAGCGACTGGCTCAGCGATCCACGTTTCGAGAAGTATGCCGACCGGCGCATGAACTGGGACCAGTTCGTCGACGAGTTCGAGGCGTGGTCGAGGAAGCTCACG
>Ga0137418_10007268_pt1 | contig 10170 bp, 15 predicted proteins | sample CZODoug3_1_2_16f_FD_122242 | JGI IMG/M metagenome (GOLD analysis project Ga0137418, IMG submission 122242) | Vadose zone soil fungal communities from Angelo Coast Range Reserve, California, USA - CZODoug3_1_2_16fungal (Hybrid Assembly) | ecosystem: Environmental > Terrestrial > Soil > Vadose... | reverse complement strand
CTAAGGTCAAACACAGAATTGCCAGAGCAGAAAACCCTGGACTACTGCACAGTTGCCGGAATCCGTAACGCAAGTCATGAACAAGGTCCTCCAAGACGCTTCCGCTGTGAGCGTCTCGGCACTGCTGTTCGATCTGTGTGATTCCGCCCAAAGTGCGTAGGGCGGAGTAGCGCGCGTCTTCCGGCGACATGCCTCTCGCGACGTTTTCCTTGATTTGTTGCTCGAGATGCTCTCGGAGCTCCTCTTTTAGTTCCTGATCTACCTGGTGGGGATGGAAAAAGGAGCGCAAACGTAATGGCAGGGAATAGAACCATTGTTCGATATCCATATTCAGGCCTCTTTGAGCTTTACTATGCCGGAGATTGCCGCCGAGACGCGGTTCCAGTTGGATGTCTCTTTTTCGAGCTGCTTCCGCCCCAGCCCCGTCAGCGAATAGAACTTGGCGCGGCGGTTATTTTCACTCGACTTCCAGTGAGCCCGGATCCAACCGCGATGTTCCAGCTTGTGCAGCGCAGGGTAGAGGGAACCGTCGCTAACGCCCAGCACATCGCTGGAAATCTGTTTCAGACGTTGGCTGATGGCCCATCCATTCAAGGGTTGCAATGCCAGTATTTTGAGGATCAGCATGTCCAGCGTCCCCTGGACCAGGTCGGAAGGCTTGCTCACAAGGTCTCCTCTCGGTTACCGAGTTAGACTAGACCTTGCTCCCTCGGTTAGCAAGAGGTCATCCAAGAAAATCAAGGTCGGTTTCCGGATGGTTGGCTATACGGAAACTGCCCCTCGCGTTCGCCATCGTGTGAGATTTACATAGCGCCATGGCTTAGTTCGCTCCTGAAAGGTATCGACAGGAATTGTAAATTCGGTACGAATCGGGCCCCCGCAACCAACCTCAAGCTCCACAAAGACAATCACTTGAATATGATCGCGTGAGGCCCAATGTTCGCGTGCCTAGTGCCTTTTAGCTCCCATTAGCGGGAGGCTGGTTCTTGGACGCAATTTCATTGAACAGAATTCCCACCACCATGCTGTTCGCGGCGCGTTTTTGCTCGGATACTGCCTGGGTGTAGATGTTCATTGTGCTCTGGATGGTCGAGTGCCGTAGCAACTCCTGCTGCACCTTCATATCGGCACCGGCGGCTCCCAGCATGGTCGAGTACGAATTGTCGAAAGGTGTGCCAGCCAATCTTTCCGATTCCCGCCCGTACCGCGGCTGGCCTGAGATGGCGCTGCAGAATGTTTTGTTGTCCTCGGGGTCGGCCAGCGCGGTTTGCGAAGACCCAATCTTGCGGGCCTTTGTGCAAGCTGCGGTTGCGCAGTTCCACCAGAGGTGCAGCGACGCGAGGATCAACTGGAAGAGCTTTACGAGAGGCTTCGGTCTTGGTATCACCAGCCTTGCCGTTGACAACACCTCGCCGAATGAGGACCGTGAGATCTTCCCAGTTGAAGTCGCCCCACTGCAGGCCCATGATTTCGCTGGCGCGAAGGCCCAGACATGCCGCAACCAGAATCATGGTGCGGTATGGTTCGGCCAGTTGTTCCAGAAGGAGGCGGATCTCGCCTGGCGTTAGCACGCGCGGTATGCATCTGCGGCCGCCTCGTTGTCGTACTAGGTCGATGGGATTGCGATCTGTCAATTCCCATCGCTGCGCGTGCTCATAAATAAGGTGAAACAGGCTGCGAAGATTGACCTTGGTTTTGGGCGCCAAGGGGAGCGACCGCAGCCACTCTTCGACTTCCACCGGCTTTACTTGCTCCAGCAGATAGTCACCCCAACGAGGGCGAATCCAGCGGTTCAGGGCCGACGAATGAGATTGTTGTGTGGAATGCCGCCGCTCCGGCAATTCGTGTTCAACATAGCGATCCACAAGACCGCCGACGGACACGGGTCTTCCGAATCGATGATGCAGATTGAGCCGCAGGCGAAGAGGCTCGATGACTCGCAATGCGGCTGCCTTTGTTGGATACTGAGCTACCGTCCCCACGCTCGTTGACCTCCGACATCGGTGGCCTTCCAGCGTCGTTTCGTAATAGCGAAACTGCCAAACGTCTTCACTGATCGTGTTGTTCTTCTTGGTTAAAGATCCATATTGATATCTTCGTCGCTTCATTCCTGTTCCTCTCCTGTCTGACTTGACGCGACGCCGGGAGAGGGAAGTCTAGTCAGTACGCAGTCCGTTGGGCAATCCGAACACCTAGCGAATGGTCACCGTCAGGGATCTCACCTGAAGGTATGAGCCTGATTCGGCAGTGATTACGAAAGATCTCTTTGGGGATAGTGGCCCAACGATCTCTCCGCCCATGTGCCGCTCTGCGATCCTCCAGGCTCAACTTACGGGACCAAGGCTGGCGGCCGGTTCCCGTACGCGACGCAATGACCTGACGTACAGCTTGGTCAATTACAGACGCGAACTCAGCCCGGCTCGCCTTAGAAAGGGAAATTTGGCGCTTCACTTGCACAAATGTGTACCGATCAAGGGACGTACCTACCTAGTATGTCGTCCGCATCCTCCTGAGTTTCTCCGTGAAGGAAGACAACTTTCCCGCCGGTTGTCAGCGGTTCCGCAGTGCGTTCGGCTAGCATCTCCACGGCAATCCACGCCGCAACACGGTTCTGATACGCCGCTCCGCCGTGAAGTGCGGCCCCGCCCGCCGAGCTTTTTCGTTTGGCCATCAAAGGCTTCCCTGGAACGCGTTGAATGCTTGTCACCTCTATACAACCGAGCTCGATCAGCGGAGCAGTTCCTTCTCCAGTGCTTGCAGCTGCTCATCGGTGTCGGTGAATGGCATCATCTGCGCATACTTCATCTTGCTCTCGATCTTCTCGTCTGCCGTGGTGAGTTTGAACTGCTTGATCACAGCCGTAAGTAACACCATGTAGCATTCACCAGCTAGTTGAAAAAGGGTGCCTGTCAAGAGTTCGTACGAAGATGGTTTCAGATCAAGCCCAGTCACGCCAGCTGCGTGGGTGTACCAGCTCATCTGCGGATACTTGACCTCATACGTCTCCAGGAACGGACTTCCCAAGCGGGTAACCCTGTCCCTCAGATTCAAGCCTGACCAATGCTCAACCTTCCTTGCGCCAGGCCACGCTGTAGCCTGCTCTGCGTCAATCCTTGCCCTGTTGTTTGTAATGAATGCCTTGTGAATAGTCGCATCGACTCGTGAATTTGGATTCGTGTCCTTGAAATCTTCGATCTTTTTTGCGGCTCGCAGCTTTTCGACTTGGGAGAATGCGTGGATCTTCTCAACTGCATTCGGGATCACGTCGATGAGCTTCACATCAACAGACAATTCAAAAAGGCTTCGGGTCAGCATAGCGATGGCCTGGAAATCCCTCACCTGCTTCAAGCACAGCAGGCTCTCGACGTTGGCTTTGCCCCGGAGATAGATTCCCCAATAGCAGTTCTCACGATCCGTTTTTGCGAGCAGCCCCGCGATTACGCCCCTGACTTCCTGCTTGTCGAACTCGTTGAGACTCTTAAGGACCGTGTAAAACCGCTCGGTCGCGGTAAGCACGTCGGGGCCAATGGGAATCGACAACTTCCGAAATACCCGCATCGCGTCATGCGACGTGAAAGTTCCCCTGTGCAGTCCAGTCGCTTCTGCAAGTGCTTGCTTGACAGGATATCTGGTGCCATTCAATTCCACGTACAGTTCACGGACATCTTCAGGCATAACAAGAAGAAGCTTTTGCTCAACTTCCTCCTTGTTGAGGAAGACCGGTATGCCCCCTACTGTGAACTTCGTCTTTTCATGCATTTGCAGGGCTCCATTACCACTCACTATACACTACCTACTGATATGTACCCACTATAAAAATACTACAATTATTGTGACTATTATTTTTCCTCGCCAGAACGAGAGCGCCCAACGTACCGTATGTGGTACACTAATCCGTGGCAGATACCCCCAAGCATCCCCAAGCCGAACCAAGCTCCGAGACCGACCTGCAAGGCAAACGTGTTAAGGCCGTCTTTTACCGAACAGAGGCCGGCGGGGAACCGGTGCGGGCATGGCTGAAGAGTTTGCCATCTCGTGAGGATCGCAAACGGATCGGTGAAGATATAAAGACGGTCGAGTTTGGCTGGCCGGTCGGAATGCCCGTATGCCGCTCTGTTGGCGGTGGCATTTACGAAGTGCGGTCAGACTTGGCCCAGAACCGCATCGCGAGGGTGCTGTTCTATTTCGACAGGAATGGCCGAATGGTGCTCTTACATGGGTTCATCAAGAAGACTCGGAAGATGCCTGAAGAAGACTTGGAACTGGCACGGCGGAACAAAAAGAAGCATGGGAGGTCGCAATGAATGCAAAGAAAAAGCACGGCACAGTTGAGCACACTGGATCTAGTTTTGACAGTTTCCTCGAAGAAGAGGGCATCCGAGAGGAAGTCGAGGCAGTTGCGGTCAAGCGTGTGATTTCATGGCAGCTTGCAGAAGCCATGAAAAAGAAAAAGAAAACCAAACAGGCCCTTGCAAAGGAACTTAACACGAGCCGTTCTCAGCTTGACCGTCTGCTTGATCCGCAAAATATCGCCGTTTCTCTGGACACGATTACTCGCGCTGCTAGGGCCCTGGGCAAGAGGCTGATTATTCGGATTGCTGACGCCAAGGCGGGTTGAGAGATGGTAGTGTCCCAGTTTGAAAGGGAGAGTCTCATGAACGATCAAGAGAGGCTGGCAGGAGGCCTTCTCGTCCGATGGGGGCTCGATCTGCCCATAAGCGTTGGCGCAGTCGCCATGAGCCTCTCCACACATCATTCAAGCGTAGCCAGGAAGCGGCCGCCTAATCGCCACTGGCCAGGTTTTAATCTCGTCCACGGACAAGAATTGGCTTGACTCTGGAGCTGACTCCAGGGTTTATCTTTAGCAGGTGGCTGAGGCAATTCACATCGGACAGGCAGCAAAGGTGTCTGGCGCCAGCGTGGACACAATCCGCTTCTACCAGAAGCTTGGACTCATTAAGAGCGCGACCCGCAGCGCCGGAGGATATCGCCTTTTTGATGAGGAGCAGATTCGTGACCTCCAATTCGTGAGGCACGCACAAGAGTTGGGGTTCTCTCTGAGCGAGATCAAAGAATTGTTGGCGTTGCGGAAAAAGCACCACGCCTGTTCAGAAGTACAGTCCATGCTGGAGTGCAAACTGACCGATGTACGCGCGAAAATCGAAGGTCTTGGACGCCTGGAGGCAGAGCTAAGAGGAGCATTGCGCACCTGCAATCGTGCCCTACGTCTTAACCCGGCAGCCAAACATGAGGACTGCTGTCCGTTACTGGAAAGGCCTGACCGAACCAATAAGTCGAACGGGAAACGCAATGACGCCGGTAGAGCAAGAACAGAAATAAATCGGGTTCAGGGAGCACCGTGGTCGCCAGCCTCGGTGCGCTCGGTAGCGTGATTGTGGCGTCCAGTTGCTGTCTGCCACTTCTGCTATTTTTGTTTGCAGCTGGAGCGGACAGGCACGTCGGCCTTTGGGGGCAAGCTGCGGCCCTACCTGCTGGTCGCTTCGGTGTTGCTTATTGCGTTTGCTTTTTACAAATCCTGGCGCGCCAAACGATGCAACTGCAAGCCCAGCAGGATTAGCACGGTTCTCTTGTGGTTCTCGGCGATCCTGGTGTTCCTGTTCATATTCTTCCCACAGGTGATCGCCAACTTCTTAGCCGATATTCTGGCAGGTAAATCATGAATCGAAAACGAATCTTCTCTGTTGTGCTCGCTGTTGCGCTGCTCGGGGCCGCGTATTACTTCTATGGCGGAAGCTCGACGCACAAAGGACAGCCGCGTCTGGTGAGTTTTTCTTCGGGCGATCTTACGCCTCTGAAAGGTGCGTTCAACGGTTCAGCGACTTCTATTCGCGTTGTCGTAATGCTGTCGCCCACCTGAGCTTATTGTCTGCAGGGGGCCTCTGCAACCGAACAATTGCTGCAAGAAACCAAGGGCGCGAGTGTGCGCGTTTTTGTTGTGTGGGAGCCGGTACTGGCCACGGATTTTGCCGCTCCTTCGACCGCGGCGCTGGCCCGCATTTCCGATGTGAGAGCTTCACAGTATTGGGACCGGAAACGGGTTTTGTCTCACTTGCTGGGAGAACGCGACCGCTCGACCGTGGTATGGGATTCCATCGCGGTGTATGCGCCTGGAACATTGTGGCAAGACGCTCCGCCCAAGCCCGTTTATTCTAATGGCCCGGTCCGCGATGTGATTGGCGGAGCAAAGAATGCTATTAGGGGCCTGATGGCAGTCAGCACGGACCCAACGGGAGGTGATAAGAGATGAATAACGTCATCGTTTATTCCCAGCACGGGTGAATGTTCTGCGGCCAAGCGAAGGAGTATCTTTCGCAAAAGGGAATACAGTTTCAAGAGAAGGACATCGTGCAAGACCCTAGCGCCCTGACCGATCTCAAGAAACTCGGGTATATGACCACTCCCGTGATCGTCATTGACGGTTCGGTAATTGTGGGATTCGACGCCGATAAAATCGATCAGGCGCTTCAGGGCTAAGATTTACGCTTGGGGTTCGCCGCAATGCGCCGAATCAGAACGCGACCTCGACAGGGAAGCCTCTGCCCGAGTTTGCGCATCTCATGTAGTATGAGGTACAGTTTCGGAAAGTGGCCCAAACGACCGCAACTTCGATCGTTCTCCTGACTGTGCTAGTGGCCGGGATCTTTGCTCCAATCGGACTCTGCGCACTCATGTGTGAACGCCACACCCGAGGGGAGAGTCAGCGCCATTGCACTTCGTCTTCGGATACGATGCCGGGAATGGCGCACGGTCACTCCGCGATGAATCATCCCGCAGTTGAGACCATGAGTCTGGTGATGATTTCGCAATCGTGCCAGACGAGTTGTGTCAATGCGGAACGTCTCAACGCTTCGAGGGAGATTGTTCCGCAGGTGACCGTAGTCCAGACAGCCGCTGTAGTCCTGAATAGTACGATCGAGTTTTTGGCCCCCGGTTTCACCGCCGCGTGGGGTTTGGACAGCGGACCACCCGCTCCGCTCTCTGTCCATGCAGCGTCTTTTTCCATCCTTCGCATCTGAGTTTCTCCATTTCCCTCTAGCAGCGCTATAGCCCAGGCCGCGACTCGTTGTCGATTCGCTGGCTGTGCATCCTCTCTTTGATCCAGTGTCCAGTTTCCGTGGACGGTGGGTCCGCCCAACCCTTGAAGAGGCAGAGCCATGAAGAACAGACGTGATTTCCTGAAAAATACTTTTGGTCTGGGAGCCGGCCTGGCGGCCGCACCTCGCCTATTTTCAGCTCCGAAGCAGGGGGGCGGAGAAGGCATGGACATGGAGCACATGGGCCACGCTAGGCAGAGTAGCGACCGGATCGTTTCTGTGGAGACGCCCGACGCACCGCAACTTCCCTGGCGCATGACGGACGGAGCGAAGGAGTTTCATTTGATCGCCGAGCCGGTGACGCAGGAATTAATGCCCGGCAAGATCGTAAACCTGTGGGGCTACAACGGCAGCGCTCCGGGACCCACCATTCAGGTGAACCAAGGTGACCGGGTACGGATCATCGTGGACAACCATCTGCCAGAGCCCACTTCGATGCACTGGCATGGATTTGAGATCCCAGTCGATATGGATGGAGCGCCCGGAAGCAGCCAAGATCCGATTCCGCCCGGCGGTCGTTTCGTATATGAGTTCACCCTCCACCAGGCGGGGACCTTCTTCTACCACTCGCATATGGCGATGCAGGAGATGATGGGGATGATCGGGGCATTCATCATGCACCCCAAGAAAGCCTACGATCCCCCGGTCGACAAAGACTTCGCGATCATCCTGCAAGAGTTCGCGATCCTTCCCAACAATCCCATTCCGAACTCCATGAATATGGAGTTCAACTGGCTGACATTCAACGGCAAGGCTGGTCCGGCGACCACTCCCCTAATTGTGCGATTGAACGATCGCGTCCGACTGCGCTTCATCAACCTGGGAATGGACCACCATCCGATTCACCTGCACGGGCACACCTTTGTCGTGACGGGCACTGAGGGGGGACGGCAGCCCAAGACCACTTGGGGTCCCAAGAACACGGTTCTGGTGGGAGTTGCCGAGGCCGCAGATGTCGAGTTCGTCGCCAACAATCCCGGCGACTGGATGATCCATTGCCACCTGCCCCACCACATGATGAACCAAATGTCGTCGGTGGTCGGGCCGATGACCCGAGGGAGCAACGGGATGCCCGCGGGCTTGGGCATGGAAGAGGGTATGGGCATTTTGCGCGAGGGGCACGCTACTTCCGAGGACAAAGACCCGAGTTTGGGTCGTGGCATGGGTGTGGGTTCCACTCGCGATCAGACGTTGGGCAATGGACCACTGAGCGCGCAGCAGGCGAAGCACTCGATGGACGACATGCCCGACATGCAGCACGAAGGAATGCAGATGGCAGCGCCGGAAGTGGCGAAAGACGCCAACTCGGTTCCCGGATTTCCGCAGGACGCTTTCATGGAAGGACCGGCGATGGCGATGGACAAGATGGTGGAGAAACCGGAGAACTACGGCCTTCGTCCCGGCTGGAGCGGATTCATGCAGGGGATGATGAACTTCCTGCGAGTGCTTCCACCGGAAATGTACGACAAGGTGATGGCTTTGCGCGAGCAGCAGAAAGGTAAGCCGGAGCCGATGCCCGGCATGGAGCGCCCACACCACGGATAACAGGCACGGAGGAGGAGAACGCAATGAATAGACAATTGTTTTTGGCGTCACTGGCCGTGGTTTTCGGGACTTTGCTGACAGCGCCAAGGTTCGGATTCAGTCAAGAGCAGTCGATGCCAAACATGCCGATGCCAAATGCACCGGTGGCGAGTTCGCCGCAGGAAAAAGGAAGCGTCCAAACCGGGCTCACCTTGGGTGAGTTGGAGCAGATGGCTCTGAGTAGCAATCCCACTCTGGCCCAGGCTGCGGCAGAGATTCGTGCGGCCGAAGGAAGGAAACTGCAAAGCGGACTCTATCCCAATCCTACGGTTGGATATCAGGGTGAACAAATCCGCGACGGAACCCAGGGCGGAGGGGAACAGGGCTTCTTTGTAAGCCAGGACATCGTCCTCGGAGGGAAGCTTGGGCTGAGTCGCCGCGTGTTCGAGCAGGAACGGAAGCAAGCGAAAGCCGAAGGAGAAGAGCAACGGCTGCGGGTCATCAACAGCGTGCGTTTGTTTTATTACCAGGCGCTGGCGGCACAAGAGATGGTGGATCTGCGCCGCAAGCTCAGCAAACTGGCCGACGACGCGGTGAATACCTCGCATCAGCTTGGAAACGTGGGCCAGGCGGACCAACCCGACGTGCTGCAAGCCGAGGTCGAAGGGGAGCAGGCGGAACTGGCGGTGGTGGCGGCGGAGCAGAAGCAACTGCGGGTTTGGCGCTCCCTGGCGGCAACCGTCGGGAAGCCGGTGATGCCGTTGACACACCTTGCTGGCAATCTCGAGGACCTGCCCGAAGACAATTCCGACCAATGGTTGCAGGCGCTTCTGCAGGACAGTCCAGCCGTCAAGATCGCGGAGTTGGGGGTGCTCCGAGCGGAGGCGTCTCTGGCTCGCGCGAAGCGTGAACCGATCCCCGATTTGCAACTTCGGGGCGGGCTTCAGCAAAACCGCGAACTGGATGCGACCACAAACCGGCCGATCGGTTTGCAGGGGTTCGCCGAGGTCGGCGTGCAAATTCCCATCTTCAACCGCAACCAGGGCAATGTGCAGGCCTCCCGCGCCGACATCGAACGCGCCCAGCACGAAGTGCAACGCATCCAGCTGGTACTGCGCGAACGTGCGGCGGCACTGGTGCAGAACTACCTGACCTCGCGCGCGATGGTGGAGAAATACCGGAGCCGGATGATCCCGCGTGCCCAGAAAGCCTACGACCTTTACGTGAAGAGTTATGCCGAGATGGCGGCGGCATACCCGCAGGTGCTGATCTCGCAGAGGACTTTGTTCCAGCTCCAGACCGACTACATCGTGGCCCTGGAAACCCTCTGGGGTAATTCGATCGCGTTGAAAGGTTTTCTTTTGACTGATGGTCTAGAGGCGCCCAGCCGTCCGGGGGAAATGGACCAGCCGGTTCGCGAACTGAACGTGCCCTCGTCCACGCCCTCCATGCAGCCGCAATGAGAGAGGAGAAGTGATGCGAAGAAAGCGATTTGTGTGGCCGCTGGTGCTTGCAGCCGTGATGCTGGGGG
>Ga0137418_10000318_pt1 | contig 10172 bp, 9 predicted proteins | sample CZODoug3_1_2_16f_FD_122242 | JGI IMG/M metagenome (GOLD analysis project Ga0137418, IMG submission 122242) | Vadose zone soil fungal communities from Angelo Coast Range Reserve, California, USA - CZODoug3_1_2_16fungal (Hybrid Assembly) | ecosystem: Environmental > Terrestrial > Soil > Vadose... | reverse complement strand
TGGCGATTTCGCAGCGGCACCATCAGATTGAAAATTCCAGTGGAAACGAATTCCGGCTCGAGCTTTGGATCCAGATCTTTCAGCGACAGTCCCAGTGCTTCCGCCAGCTTTTTCTTGCTGATCTTGGACGGCTTGAAGGAGGCCTCTTTTTGCGTCATGGTCACGCGCTGCGGACGGCCGTCCTTGAAGCGAATTTCCACGGGCAAAATTCCCGCGCCGGTCTGCTGCAAAACGTGCACGCCGCCCTCTTGCGCGGGAACCACGCCGAGTTCCGCCAGCAGGAACCAGGTGCCGATCACCGGATGCCCTGCAAGATTCAACTCTTCCTTGGTCGTGAAAATGCGCAGGCGGGCCAACGCACGGTCGTCGGTCGGCTTTTGTACGAAGACCGTTTCGGAAAGATTCATTTCGCGGGCGATGGCTTGCATCTGGTCGTCAGAAAAACCGTCGCCGTCGGTTATAACGGCGAGCGGATTGCCCTGGAATCGCGTGGTGGTGAAGACATCAAGCGTGTAGAAGCGATGTTGCATGGGTGAGTCCTGTCTTTCAGGCCGCCGAGCGGGAAATTTTAAATTCGCTCGAGCTGGCTGACTGTCCTTTCGTTCTGGATGTTTCCGGTATTCAGTGTCGTGCGGGGTTCGATCAAAACGATGTGAACTTCTTCGTCGGCCACGGGAAGGTGCTCAACGCCGCGTGGCACAATCACAAACTCGCCTTCTCGCACGACCGCTTCGCGATCGCGAAATTTCATGCGCAGCGTGCCTTTCACCACGAGGAAAAGCTCGTCCTCGTTGTCGTGGTGGTGCCAGATGAATTCACCTTTCAGTTTTACGGCTTTCACCTGGCAGTCGTTTACTTCGCCGATCACGCATGGCTTCCAGTAGTCCCGGAATTTACCGAATTTGTCTTTCAAGTTCACGGTTTCCATGGCTTGCTCCCTAAAGGGTGTTAACTGCGGCAACGGTGGCCTGTAAAACGCGCTTCGTCGTCTCTGCTCGCGAAGTCTCCGAATAAATGCGCAAAAGATTTTCGGTGCCTGATGGCCGCACCATCACCCAGCCGATGTCGCCGAGATATAACTTGATGCCATCCATGTTTTCGCGGCGCGTGACGTCCCAACTGTCAACGCTCTTTGTTTTTTCGCTTGTGAAATACGCGATGGCTTTTTCCTTTTGCCCGAGCTTCACGTCCAGATCGATCCGGCCATAATGGAATTCGCCAAATTCCGCGTGCAGCGCGGCCAGCAGTTCGCCAAGCGATTTGCCGTGCCACGCCATCAGCTCCGCCAGGAAGAGCGCGGAAACCGTGGCGTCGCGTTCCGGCAGATAGAGGCTGGTGCCGATGCCGCCGCTCTCTTCGCCGCCGATCAGGATGTTCTGCTCCAGCATCAGTTCGCAGATGTATTTGAAGCCGATGGGCACTTCATGAAGCTTGCGCGAAAACTTGGCGGCCAGCTTGTCGATGAGTTTGGTAACTGAGAACGTTTTGGCGATATCCCCCGGGAGTTTGCGCGTGCCGGCCAGGTGCCACACCATCAGAGCGAAAATCTGGTGGGGATTGACGAAGGAGCCGTCGCGATCGATGGCGCCAATGCGGTCGCCGTCGCCGTCAGCGGCAAAGCCTGCGTCATATTTTCCGGCGCACACCGCTTTCCGCAGGGCTTCGATGTGCGGCTCGATGGGTTCGGGATGCACGCCGCCGAAACGCGGGTCGCGCGTGCCCCGAATTTCGTCGCAAGCCACGCCGTTGCGTTGAAAAAGTTCGTGTAATAAGCCCGCGGCCGATCCGTGCATGGGATCAACCACGAAGCGGAACTTTGCGTCGCGCAGGCGTTGCCAGTCGATCAGTTTTTCGATGGTGTCCAGGTAAGGCGCGCGCGGCTCCAGCCAGTGAATCAATTCCTTGCGCGGAGGCAGCGGCGGCACGCCGTTCGACAGCACGCCTTCGAGTTCTTTCTCAATTTGCGCGACGATGGAGGGCAGCGCGCTGCTGCCGTAGCTGGCCTTGTACTTGATGCCATTCCACGAATACGGATTGTGGCTTGCGGTGATGACCAGTCCTCCGGCGGCTTGCCGCTGGCGGACGAGCAGGGAAATCGCGGGCGTGGGGCAGGGTTTGTCGGCGAGCCAGACCGGCGTTCCGGTCGAGCTGATCACCTCGGCCACGGCTGCGGCGACGCGGTCGGCAGCGTAGCGGTGGTCGTAGCCAACCAGCACACCCTTGCGTGCGTCCTCCCCGCGCACCACGTAGCGTGCAATCGCAGCGGCCACTGAGCGCGCGTTTGCAAACGTAAAATCCTCGGCGATGACGCCGCGCCATCCGTCGGTGCCAAATTTAATCGAAGTCATTGCTAGTGAGTATACGCGAGGAAGGCGACGCGCCAAAGATTGTGGGGTTAGGCACGGTTGGGGAAAAGTGATAAACATGCCATTTTGGCCACAGAGGGGTTCCGTTGTATCACCCAGTTGACCAACAGTTGGATTTATCCGCGGCGTAGGAAGGCAGATAGAGTGCAGAAAAATGTACAAAGTGATAGTCACTCTTAAACGAAATAAAGAATGGTTGGATTGACACACAATGGACGATGCCGGATTCTGTTTGCAAAGTCATTAGCCTGAGAAGAAGGCAAGAGGTGGCCGGGCATGGGAGGACTGAGTTTCCTCATCTATCCGTGGGGACTTATTGTGCAAGGTGTGGCGCTCTGGCACTTCGTGAAGCGGCGACCGGAGGGCTATTGGCTGTGGATCATTATTTTCGGCGGCGTGCTGGGCGCCGGGGTATATGTGGTCGCCGAGATGATCCCCGACCTGGGGTTGCTGCGCGGGACGTTCCAGGGATTCGGCAGGCGCTCGCGGATTCAAAACCTCGAAATTCAGATTCTGGACAATCCGTCGGCAGGGAATTTGGAGGAACTGGCGGAGCTTTATTTTGAGCAGAAGAAGTATGCCAAGGCGCGGGAACTGCTGAACCGGGCGATCTCCGCGCGAAACGATTCTCCGCACGCGTTTTACCTGCGGGCGAAAGCGGCGCTGGGAATGGGAGATTTTGCGGCGGCTATTCCCGACCTGGAGTACGTCGTCGGGAAGGACGCGAAATTTGACTACTACCGGGCGACGGGATTGCTCGGCGACGCGTATGCGCGCACAGGCGATCTGGATAAAGCGGCGATTTATTTCTCGCCCGCCGCGCAATTTTCCACGACGCCAGAGACGCTGTACAACTACGCAAACTATCTGAAACTGGCTGGGAAGAAAGAGGAAGCGCGCGAATGGGCGCAGAAATTGGTGGCGAAGAAGAGGACACTGCCCAGGTATATGCAAAGAGTAGAGCGGCCATGGTTCCGCAAGGGCAAGGCACTGCAGAAAGAGTTAGCGGCCTAACGCCGACCCCAAAGCTACAAAAGTTTTTTGTGCTTGCGGTCTTCGAGGGCTTTGACGATTTTGCCGACGTCCTGGGCGCGGTCGCGGGGGCAGATCAGCAGAGCGTCGGGTGTTTCCACTACCACCAGGCCGCTGACGCCGATTGCAGCGACGTATTTGCCGGGGCTCCAGAGGAAATTGCCTTCGGCGTCGAGCGTGTGGCCGGGGCCGGCAAAGATATTTTCAGCGGAGTGTTTGGCGAGTAGCTCGTGAACCGCGGCCCAGGAACCGATATCGCTCCAGCCCATTTCCGCGGGAATGACGAAGACGCGCGGGGCGCCGGAATGCTGCGTGGCGCGTTCCAGGATCGCGTAGTCTACGGAGATGTTTTCGAGCTGTGGATAAATGCGCTTTAATTTTGCGGTGTAACTGCGTTTCCCGATGTGGTGAGCAAGCTCTTCAATCAGCGCATGGGTCTTTGGCAGGAATTCCTTCAACGCGTCCAAAAATGTGGACACGCGCCAGAAAAACATTCCAGCGTTCCAGTGAAAGTTGCCGGAGGCCAGGTATTCTTTTGCCACGGCAAGCTGCGGCTTCTCCTTAAAGCAGCGCACGGCAAAAATCGGCGCTCCTTTCGCGGTGATGGATTCTCCCTGCCGCTCGATGTAGCCGAAGCCCGTCTCGGGCCGCGTCGGGGGAATGCCCAGCACCACCATGCGTCCCGGTTTCCGCGCCTCGTCCAGCGCGGCGCGCACGATTTCGCGATAACGCTCCGGCTGCGCAATGTAATGATCGGCAGGAAGCACCGCAAGCAGCGCGTCGGCTCCCGCCGCATGGCGCACATGAATCGCGGCCAATGCGATTGCCGCAGCCGTGTTTCTCCCGATCGGCTCAGTCAATACATGCTTTCGCGCTACAGCGGGTAATTGTTTGCCGAGCGCGGAGGCTTGCTCGGCGTTTGTGACGGTCCAGATGCGTTGCGGGGGAACAAGGGGCGTCAGTCGCGCCACGGTCTGCTGCAACATCGAGCCTTCACCGACAATATTCAAAAGTTGTTTCGGCGTGCGGGTGCGGCTGCGTGGCCAGAAGCGAGTGCCACGTCCTCCGGCAAGAACCACCGCGTGAGTTGTCAGCGCTTTCTCAGTTTTCACTCGGCACCTATCACAACGCGCGAAATTGCCTGGTCTTCAAATCCCTGGTTGCGCAGTTGCCGGCGCAGCGCGCCGGTGTCCGGCACGGTCACGCGCAGGACCGAGCTTACTCCATCCGGCTTCAGCAGGGTGGTCGGCAGATTCGCCGGCAGAAACCACGCCTCGCCGGGGCGATACGGATGTGCTTGCTCGCCATCATAAAACGTGCCTGTGCCTTCGAGAATCACGAACAACTGAAACTCTTCGGAATCGCTTTCAATGGGTGTGGTCCGGTTGCAATCCCATCGCTCTGTTGCAAAAAAATCGCACGCGGCCAGAAGATACTTCTTTGCGTCGGGTGAATGCAACGCCAGCGGCTCGATTTTGCCGCCGCGCCCGCCGCTGAAATCCGTCACTTCCAGCGCTTTTTCAATGTGCAATTCGCGTGGCTTGCCGGAGGAGTCCACGCGGCCAAAATCGTAAACGCGATAGGTGAGGTCCGAATATTCCTGGATTTCGCAAACTACCAGGCCGGCGCCCATGGCATGCTGCGTTCCCGCCGGGACGAAATACGTATCGCCGGTTTGCACCGGAATGTGCGGCAGCAGATTTTCCACGGAGTTGTCAGAGAGGGACCGGAGAAACTCCTGCTTGTTCACGCCGGGTTTCAGCCCGAAAAGAATTTCCGCGCCGCTCTTCGCCCAGACCAGATGCCACATCTCGGTTTTTCCGCGGCCGCCGGCGGCCTGCTCGTGCTTTGCGGCGTAGGCATCGTCGGGATGCACCTGGATGGACAGCTTGTCGTTGGGAAAAATAAATTTGATGAGCACCGGGAATTCAGCAACGGAGGCGAGCCGCCGGCCGCGCCAATCCGCCGGCATGGTGTGCCACATCTCGCGCAGCGTTTTTCCGGCAAACGGACCGTTGGAGACCCGCGAATCGAATGCCGTGAGCCACGCTTCGCCGAGAGGCTCTTTCAGATTTACTTTTTCCGGATACCAGGGGGCGAGCGAACGCTGACCCCAAATCCTCGGGCTGAAAAAGGGTTCAAGACGCGAGAGGGCAGGTTGCATCAGAGTTTAGGAAGCGGCCTCCGCACGGGAAAAGAATCTTTCCAGACGCCGGAGCCCTTCCTCGATGCGCTCGATCGAAGTCGCATACGAAAGGCGAAGGAATCCGGGCGCGCCGAACGCTTCACCCGCAACCAGGGCCACGTGCGCTTTCTCGAGCAGCAACTTCGAAAGCTCGGTACAGTTTTTCGCCGCGGCGTTTTTGCCTTCGCCCAGGTGCGCGGAAACATTCGGGAAGGCATAAAACGCGCCACCAGGCCATTCGCAGGTGACGCCGGGAATCGCGCGCAGTCCTTCCACGATGCGCTTCCGGCGCTTGGCATATTCGGCGAGCATCGGCGGAACGGTGTCCATCGAGCCGCGCATGGCTTCGAGCGCAGCGTACTGCGCGATCGAAGTCGGGTTCGAGGTGGATTGGCTTTGCACCTTGATCATCGCCTGGATGAGTTCTTCGGGAGCCAGTGTATAGCCGATGCGCCAACCGGTCATCGCAAATGTCTTCGATACGCTGCCGATGATGATGACGTTGGCTTTGCTGTCTTTCGCGCTGGCGATGGAAAACGGCTTGTGCGGGTCGTAGACGAAGTGCGAGTAGCACTCGTCGCCCATCACCCAGATGTTGCGTTTCTTGCAGACTGCCAGGATTTTTTCGAACTCCGGCCCATCCACCACGCCGCCCGAGGGATTGCTGGGCGAGTTAACGATTACCATTTTCGTTTTCGGGGTGATGGCCTTCTCGATGTCGGCCGCTTTTGCTCCGAATCCATCTTCCGGACGCGTCTGCACAATCACCGGCGTTCCGCCCGCGTACTTGATGATGTCCGGAAAGCTGACCCAGTAAGGCGCAGGCAGAATCACTTCGTCGCCATTTTGAATAAGCACGCTGATGGCGTTGAAGATGGAATGCTTGCCGCCAACGGTGACCACGCACTCTTTCGCCGTATAGTCTGAGCGAAGCTCCCGCTTGTGCCACGCGGTGATTGCTTCGCGCAACGGCATGATGCCGCCGGTCGCCGTGTACTTGGTGCGGTTCTCCTCGATGGCCTTGATAGCGGCTTTCTTGATGTGGTCTGGAGTCGGGAAGTCCGGCTCGCCGGGGCCGAAGTCGGCGATGTCCACACCTTTGGCTTTCAATTGTTCGGCGGCGTTGATGACCGCGGCGGTGGCGGAAACTTGGATGCGGTTGATGCGGTTGGTTAGTTGCACGTGTTCTCCCTGGAGCGAAGCTGTAACCAACTAGTTTTCAGGAAAAACCGTGAAAATTCAATCGGGAACCGTGGCAGAGACAGGATGAGGGATTATGCGGATGTTGCGGCCAATTTGGCTCGGATCTTTTGCTCGACGAGCGGCGGAACCAGGCCGGTGAGCGGGCCGCCGAGTTGCGCGATTTCGCGGACGAGTTTAGCGCTCAGGTAGCTGTAGGTTTCGCCGGGGAGCATGAAGACGGTTTCAAGGCGCGGCTCGAGCTTGCGGTTCATCAGCGCCATCTGCAGTTCATATTCATAGTCGGAGACGGCGCGAATGCCGCGAAGGATCACGGCGGCGTCGCGCTTGCGGGCGTAGTCCACCAGCAGGCCCTGGAATACGTCCACTTCCACGTTTGGCCATTGCCTGGTGACTTCGCGCAGCATTTCCACGCGCTCAGGGACCGTGAACAGCGGCTGTTTTTCCATGTTTTTCAAGACCGCAACGATTACACGGTCGAACATTTTTTCGCCGCGCCCGATCAAGTCGAGATGCCCGTTGGTGACGGGGTCGAAGGAGCCTGGATAAATGGCAATCGAAGTTTTCATGAAGGTTGCACGCGCTACCGCGGCACATTCTAACCTGCATTTCTTGAGAAGAGCAATTTATCCGCCGCCCCGGGTTGCGAAAAATGTCATCCTGAGCGGCGCGTTGTTTGCGCTGCGAAGGATCTCAGCTTAAATGCCGTGTATAAATTTTGACGATGAGATCCTGAGGCTATCCTCGTCGGATAGCCTCAGGAAGACACTTTCTTTGCGACGCCGCACGGTTGCAGGTGGCGGGAAATTCCGAACAGGGAATTGTCTCCGCGCGAGAGTTGTGACACCCTTACTGCGGCGCGTGCCGTGTATTTCGTCGCGTTGAACCGATTTAAACCTGTTAGGGGGATCGCCGATGAAACGGGTGGGGCCAGGGACACGAAGCATTCTGCCGGCGCTTATCCTGACGGCGACGGGGGCTTGCATGCTAAACGCGCAATCGAATACACCGTTGAACATCATGCCGCTGCCGGCGAAGGTCGAGCGCGGAGATGGCTCGCTGAAAATCGACGCGAGTTTCCGCATCGCGTTTGCCGGTTACCGCGAGCCGCGCCTTGAACATGCCGGCCTGCGCCTCGAGCGGCAAATTCAGCGGCAAACCGGGCTGGTCATTCTTCACGCGAACAAGAGCGCGGGACCAGCAACGCTCGAAGTCACCACGGATCGCGAAAGCAAGGCCATTCAGGAACTTGGCGAGGATGAATCCTACAAGCTCGATGTGACGCCCACCGGGGCAAAGTTGCACGCCGCCAATCCGCTCGGCACACTCCGCGGCCTGCAAACTTTTCTCCAGTTGATCGCCATCACCCCGGAGGGTTTCAGCATTCCTGGACTGCACATCGAAGATCGCCCGCGCTTCCCGTGGCGTGGACTGATGATCGACTCCGGCCGGCATTTCATCCCGCTCGACGTCATCAAACGCAATCTGGATGGAATGGAAGCCGTGAAGATGAACGTCTTTCACTGGCATCTTTCCGATAATCAGGGATTCCGCGCGGAAAGCCGAAAATTTCCCAGGCTGCACGAGCAGGGCTCCGACGGCCTGTTTTATACGCAGGAAGAAATTCGCGACATCGTCGAATACGCGCGCGACCGCGGCATCCGCGTGGTTCCCGAATTCGACATGCCCGGCCACAGCACCGCGTGGTTCGCCGGCTATCCGGAACTTGCCAGCGGAAGCGGCCCGTATGGGATCGAGCGTAAATGGGGCGTCTTCGATCCCGCAATGGATCCCACCGACGAAAAAACCTACAAATTCCTGAACGAGTTTATCGGCGAAATGGCCCGGCTTTTTCCCGACCAGTTCTTTCATATTGGCGGCGACGAAGTGAACGGCAAGGAGTGGGACGCCAATCCGAAGATCCAGGCGTTCATGAAAGCGCACCACATCAAGAACAACGCGGAGCTGCAGGCCTACTTCAGCGGCCGCGCGCAGGACCTGGTGACGAAGCACAAAAAGACGCCGGTGGGTTGGGACGAAGTGCTGGTGCCGGGCGTGCCGAAAACGATTGTGATTCAATCGTGGCGCGGCGTGGATTCACTGGCCGCCGCCGCGAAGATGGGATATCGGGGCATTCTTTCGAACGGCTACTACCTGGACCTCGGATGGAGCGCCGCGCGCCACTACGCGATGGATCCGCTGGGTGGTCCTGCAGCAGCGCTGACACCAGAACAGAAGCAACTGATTCTTGGCGGCGAATCATGCATTTGGTCGGAGTACGTGAATGCGGAAAACATCGATTCGCGCATCTGGCCACGCAACGCAGCGATCGCCGAGCGGCTGTGGTCGCCCGACGGCACGACCGACGTTGCTTCGATGTACGCGCGGATGGACACCGAGTCCACGCGCCTGGAATGGCTGGGGCTGACGCATCTGTCGTTTCAGCGCGTGATGTTGGGGCGCATCGCCGGCTCGTGGACGCCCGCGGAGTTTGACGCGCTTCGTGCGCTGGCCCAGGCGCTCGAACACCAGAAAGATTACTCGCGCGAGGCGAGCGCCGGAAACCCACCGACCAGCCTTACGCCGTTGAACCGATTGGTGGACGCGGTTCACCCGGAGAGCGAAGGCTCCCGGCGTTTCTCGGTACTTGTGGATCAATTTGTCGGCTCAAGCTGCAAGGACTCAACCGTTGGTGCGCGGATTCGAGCGGAACTGCAAGAATGGACTTCTATTGAAGACCGTTTGCAGCCGCTTGCCCAGCGTTCTCATCTGGTGAAGGAGGCGGCTCCCGCGTCCAGCGCGCTTTCGCAGGCTGCGAAAATTGCGATGGATGCGCTTGATGCCATCCAAAAGGGCGCGCCACTTTCCGCAGATCAAAAGAAAATTCAACTCGACTCCCTTAACGCGCTGGAGCAGCAGGCGCACAAATCCCAACTGACACTTCCCGAGCTCCCGGCATTTCAAAAGTTGATTGAAGCAGCTTCCGCGGGCGGCGTTTGCACGAAATGAATTGGTAGCGCCGGCATCCTGCCGGCCAGCACGCTTGCGGCCAGGATGGCGGCCCTGCAAGCGCACGATTGTCCGCTACGAGCGGGCGATTGATTTGGTGGTAGTCGTTAATTTTTGGCTGAGCCCGGTTGCGCGTGGCAAACGCCTTCGCCGGAATCGCGGAAGGTTTTGCCGGGGACCGGGATGAATTCCCAGCTATATTTTCCGGGGGACAGCGTCAACTTCAAAACGCCGTAGGTCTTGTCATCGCGGACTTCGCTGTTGGGTTTTGCGTATCCGAGCGGCGTGTGACTTCTTCCTCCTGTGCCGACGACAATTTCGCGGATGCCATGCTCGGGATCGGGATTGCCTTCGGGATTTTGCGGGGCGAATCGCTCGTA
>Ga0137418_10007266_pt1 | contig 10173 bp, 12 predicted proteins | sample CZODoug3_1_2_16f_FD_122242 | JGI IMG/M metagenome (GOLD analysis project Ga0137418, IMG submission 122242) | Vadose zone soil fungal communities from Angelo Coast Range Reserve, California, USA - CZODoug3_1_2_16fungal (Hybrid Assembly) | ecosystem: Environmental > Terrestrial > Soil > Vadose... | reverse complement strand
ACGAAAGGGCTCGGCAAGTCCAAGCCCGCCAAGGTGAAGTTCGACCCAGCCTCAAACGGCACCCCCCGCGCAGTTACGCGCCTTTCTCCGCCGTTGGATGTGGTCAGGAAGCGCGAGGAGTCCGACGACCCCCTCGCCATCGACGTCGAGCTCACCCGGAAGTGGTTAGTCAGCTTCTTGCGCGATGAAGTTGTGAAACGCCGCGGCTTCAAGAAGGGAATCGTCGGCCTGTCGGGAGGCGTCGACTCGGCGCTGACCGCGTTCCTCGCCGCCGAAGCGCTGGGCAAGGAGAACGTGATCGGCGTGCGCATGCCCTACCGCGACTCGAGCCCCGACAGCCTGGCGCACGCACAGCTCGTCATCGACCAGCTCGGCATTCCGTCCGTTACCGTCGACATCACGGAGGCGGTGGACGGCTACCTGAAACAGGTCGGCGACGTCGACCCCGCGCGCCGCGGCAACGTGATCTCGCGCGAGCGCATGATCGTGCTGTTCGACCTCTCGGCCAAACACAAAGCTCTCCCCCTCGGCACCGGCAACAAGTCGGAGCGGCTGCTCGGCTACTTCACCTGGCATGCCGACGACTCGCCGCCGGTGAATCCTCTGGGCGACCTCTTCAAGACGCAGGTGTGGGCGCTGGCGCGCCACGTGGGCGTGCCCGACGTGATCGTCAGCAAGCCCGCGACCGCCGACTTGATCCACGGCCAGACCGATGAGGGCGACTTCGGGATCACCTACCCCAAGGCCGACCGTATCCTCTATTACCTGATTCGGGGCTCTCGTCCCGAGGAAATCGTGGCGCGCGGCTTCAGCCCCGAGGAGGTGGAGCTGGTGCGGCGCCGCCTCGAGTCCACGCACTGGAAGCGCAAGCTCCCCACCGTCGCGGTCCTGTCGCAGACGGCGATCGGCGAGTTCTACCTCAGACCGGTGGACTACTAGATGAAAGCCCGTCATCCCCGCGAGTCCGAGACGGTGATGTCCGAGCTGATGATGCCGAACCACGCCAACATCATGGGCAACGTGTTCGGCGGCGTGATCCTGTCGATGGTGGACCGCATCGCCGCGGTATGCGCCATCCGGCATGCCAAGAAGCAGTGCGTCACCGTATCGGTGGATAAGGTCGACTTCAAGGAGCCGATCCACGTCGGGGAGCTGATCACGGGATTCGCACGCGTGAACTATGCCGGCAAGACGTCGATGGAAGTCGGGGTGAAGATCATCGCCGAGCACCTGATCACGGGGGAGAAGCGCCACACCAACTCCTGCTACGTCACCTATGTGGCGCTGGACGAGAACGGCCGCCCCAGCCCCGTGCCCCCGATCGTTCCCGAGACTCCCGACGAGAAGCGCCGCTACGAGCGGGCGGCGAAGCGCAGAACGAGCCGGGTCATGGATAGACGGTATGATCAAGGACGGGGTGAATAAGAGTCGTCGCGGTCTTTTCCGGCGGCGGCGCTAAGGCTCTCGCGCACGCGGGAGCGTTCCGTGCTCTGCAGCAGGCCGGTCTCGAGCCCACCCACATCGTGGCGACGTCGATGGGCGCCGTCATCGGCGCGGCGCTCGCCGCCGGCATGCCCTTCGAGGACGTCCGCCGCCGCGCGCTCGGCATGCGCCGCAAGGACGTCGCGCCGTTCAATCCCCTGGCCCTCTTGAAGGGGATGTTCGCCCGCGCCCTGTTCCCGGCATCGGCCCTGCGACGGACGATCGCGCGACTCGTCCCCGCGAAGCGGTTTGAGCACCTGAAGATCCCCCTGACGGTCACGGCGACGGACTTGGACAGTGGGGAGCTGGTCTTGTTCTCGCGCGGCGTGGAGCTGCACGATGCGCTCTATGCGTCCTGTGCCCTTCCTCTGTATTTCCCCCCGCTCGAGCTCAACGGCCAGCGCCTCGCGGATGGGGGTTTGCGCGCCGTGCTGCCGCTCGAGGCGGCGCGCGCCATCCCCGCGGATTTGGTGGTTGCGGTTAATGTCGGGCCAGGATTTGACGAGCCACTCGTTCCATCTGTCCAACGTTCCAACATTCCCGCTTTGATCCGCGCCCACGGTGAGGCCGAGCGCATCATGATGGCCGTCCAATCCGAGCGGGCGGTCGCCGACTGGCCCAAGGAGGCGCCGCGCCTCGTGTACGTGCGCCCGGTCGCCGAACGCGAGGCGACATTTGCTGTAGAAAGGTTGGAGCAATACGTGGAGGCGGGTTACCAAGCCACGAAAAAGGCCTTAGGATAGGCAAAGACTAGGCGCACAGACGCACCGCGGTGAACAGGGGGTGGGATGCAGGCGTCACAGATCATGATTACGGATCCCATAGTCGTGGCTGCGGGCGCCACCTCATCGGAAGTCGCCGCGCTCATGCGCACCAAGAACATCTCGGTGGTACCGGTCGTCGACAATCCCAAAGATCGGCGCTATCTGGGAACGATTTCCGACCGCGATATTGTCACAAGGTGCGTGGGACTGGGCCACGATCCCAGCGACTGCGCCGTGCAGGATCACGCCAGGACGGATACACCGGTCGTGAAACCGGAGACGGAGCTGAAGGGGTACAAGCTGCCGAAGCAGCTCGATCCGGGGGATCACCACGTGAGAGCGACGATTGTTGTGATTGACGCTGACAAGCGGGTTCTCGGGTTCATCCCCCACCCCGAAGAAGTGCCAGGGATCATCATTGCCCCATAAGTTCTTCACGCTCTCCGAAGCCAATCGGACGCTGCCCCTGGTCAAACGGGTCGTCCAGGACATCGCGTCCTTCTATCCCTCCTGGAAGGACCTGGTCTCGAGCTACGAGCTCATCGCGGCCAAGGCTCGTCCCGACTGGGGCGAATCGCCTGAACAGCTCGCCCTCAAGTCTCAGATCGACGACGTCGCCCGCAAGATCAACGCCTGCCTCGTCGAGCTGGAGCAGGTCGGCTGCGAGTTCAAGGGCTTCGAGGAGGGGCTCGTCGACTTCCACGGAAAACTCGAGGACCGTGAGATTCTCTGGTGCTGGAAGCTGGGCGAGGACCGGATCACCCACTGGCACGAGCTGGATGCGGGGTTCCAGGGACGGCAACCTATACCTGAGGTCGTGGGCCGCGCATGAAAGGTGTCTGGCTGTTCCTGCATCTCATGGGGTTCGCCGCCTGGCTCGGCGGCGGATTGGCCATGATGCTCGCCGGGATCACGGCCAAGCACTTCCCTCCGGAGGAGCGGCTGGCCGTCTACCGCGCCACCAGCGTCGTCGCGCGCAATCTGATCGGCCCCGGCGCCCTCCTCGTGCTGGTGAGCGGCTTCGTGCTGTCGCTGCCGTTCTTCACGACCGGTAGCGTCCCCGGCTGGCTCATAGCGATGCAAGCATTGGGGCTGGTCGGCGCGATCGTGGCGATCGGGATCGTGACACCGACGGCGGCCCGGATGGGAAGGCTCGAGCTCGATCCCCGGGGCGAGCTGCCAGAGTCATTCGCCGGCTTGCGGCGGCGGCAGGTCATGTTCGCCACGGTGGCCGGAGTCCTCGCTTTGCTGGCCCTAATCGCCGGGACGGTCTTCCGGCCGTAGTCACAAACCGGTCAACTCGCACGCTCCATTAGTGACGGCGACCCCCTGTCCGGGGTCGTCTTTGTTTGGAACCCCTTCTCCGTCCGGACTGAGGTGGCGGGCACGAGTGCGCGGCCTGGTACTCTTCGATTTCGGCGGCACCCTGGACGCGGACGGCACGCGCTGGAGTGTCCGCTTCCATTCGGCCTACCGCGCGGCGGGGGGGGCGGAGCCATTCCCGGTGTTCGAGGCGGCGTTTCGGGCCTCCGACCGCGCGCTGGAGCGCCGGACGGACATCACCAAGCTGGGATTCCGCGCCATGGTAGACGCGCAGACGATGCTCCTGTTAACCGGTCTGCCCGACGGCGGGCGGCTCCGCCGGCGCGCGATCGCGGACCATTTTCACGCCACCACCCTGGTGGTGGTGCGGCGCAATGAGACGCTGCTCGCGCGCCTGCAACAGTCCTACCACTTGGGTGTCGTCTCGAACTTCACCGGTAACCTGGAGCTATGCCTTCAGGAGCTAGGGCTGATGCGGTACTTCACGGTAGTGGCCGACTCGGGACGCGTGGGCGTGACGAAGCCCGACCCGCGGCTGTTCCAGCACGCCCTCACGTGGCCGGGAGTGCGGCTCGCGTCCGCGCCGACCTGGATGGTGGGCGACAATTTCGAGTCGGATATCCGGCCGGCGGCGGCACTGGGCTTGTCCACGGCCTGGTTGGCGCCCGACTCCACCAAATCTCCTCCCCCTGAGGCGGGCCTGCCGACGGTGCGTCTCACGACGCTGCCGCAGCTCGCCGAGGTGCTCGACTCATGATGCACGGGCTCATCCTCGCCGGCGGCCACGGCGCGCGGCTCGCGGCCGATGGTGTGGAAACGCCGAAAGCACTCGTCGAGGTCGCGGGGCGGCCGCAAATCGTCCACCTGATTGAAACGTTCTTCGAGCTTGGGTGCGGCTCCGTCACCTGCATGGTACGCGAGGGCATCCGGTTTTCCTTCCCTCCCCGGGCCCAGGTGCGGTCATGCCGCACACCTTCGTCGCTGCACACCCTAGTGGAAGGGCTGGCCCTGGTCCCTCCCGGCCCGGTCTTCTGCGCCATGGTGGACACCGTCATGCCCATGAGTGATTGGCGGCGACTCTACGGCGGCGTGACCGATCACCTCGCCGCCGGGTCACTCGCGGTGCTCGCGGTTACCCCATTCGTCGACGATGAACGGCCCCTGTATGTCACGCGCAACGCCGCGGGGCTGGCCGTGGACATCTCCGACCATCTGGCCCCGCCCCCGCTGGTCACGGGCGGCGTGTACGGCCTCAGCCCCGCCGCGCGCCGCGTGGCCGCGGACGCCGTTCGGACGCTGCCTCGGATGCGCGCATTCCTGCGCCTGCTGGTGCGGCGCGGCGGCCCTGTCGCGACGGTCGAAGTCCCCCGGATCATCGACCTCGATCACAAGCGCGATCTCGACGCCGCGGAGGCTTGGCTCTCCTCGGTGGAGCCCTCGGTGGTGCCGTCGTGAGGCGTCTCGTCGCGCTGTATCGCAGCCCCACCTATTCGCCGCAGCAGCATCTGCAGAACGACACGGCGATCCTGGACGAGACGGTGGAGCGACTCGCCCGGCGCGGTTGGGACGTGAGCAAGACAGGGGAATCGGAGGTCGGCGCTGGACGGCTGCCGCCTGCCGAGCTGTACGTCAACATGTGCCAAGGGGCGGCGGCCTCGGAGCGTTTGCTGCGGCTCGTGCCGCTCGAGGCGCTGGCCGTCAATCCGCCGGCGAGCGTCCTCAACTGCCACCGCCACCGCCTGGTCGAGCGGATGACCGATGCGGGACTGCCGTTCCCGCGCACGCTCATTGTCCCTACCAGCGAGCCCCAGGCGGCGGCGCCCATCGTGCATCTCCTGAACGGCGACGGGCGGCCCGTCTGGGTGAAGCGCGGCGACGTGCACGCCGAGACCCGCGCCGACGTGGTGTCCGCGAAGGAAGCGACGGTGATCGACGCGATCGCGGACTTCGCGCGCCGCGGCGTGACCCGGGTGGCGCTCCAGGCGCACGTGCCCGGTCCGATTCTCAAGTTCTACGCCGTCGCGGACGGCAGCTTCTTCCACTGGTATCCCGCTGATGGGGCGCCGGCGGAGGTCAACGAAGCACGGTTGCGCGCGCTCGTGTTCGCGGCGGCGCGGGCGCTGGAGCTCGAGGTGTTCGGCGGCGACGTCGCGGTGCCGCAACCCGACGCGCCGGTGCTGATCGACATCAACGACTGGCCGAGCTTCGCGCCGGTCCGTTCGCAGGCGGCGGAGGCCATCGCCGCGTACATCGACAAAAAGGCATCCAAGTGATCGAAACGGAAACGCAGTCGCGGCGAATCTTCGACGCCGAAGCGCAGTACCTGGCGCCCGGAACGCAGAGCGTCGCGCTGTTCAGCAAGCTGTGCATGGACCGGGGCGAGGGCGCCGTGCTCTGGGACGTGGACGGCAACCGCTACGTGGACCTGCTGGCCGGCGTCGGCGTCGCGAGCCTCGGCTACGCCCATCCGCGCTACGTCGCCGAGATGGCGCGGCAGCTCGAGCGCGTGCACGTGGGAAGCTTCACCTCCCAACACCGCGCCGAGCTGGTGAAGTTGATCGCGAGCATCGCGCCCGGCGACTTGAACCGCACCCAGCTGTACTCGAGCGGCGCCGAGGCCGTGGAGGCGGCGGTCCGCCTGGCGAAAGCCGCCACCGGCCGGCACGAGATCATGGGATTCTGGGGCGGATTCCACGGGAAGACGGGGGGCGTCCTTCCTTTATTGAGCGGCAGCTTCAAGCACGGTCTGGGGCCGCTGGCACCCGGTGCCTACTCCAGCCCGTACGCGTCGTGCTCGCGCTGCGCCTTCGGCAAGACGTTCCCGTCGTGCCATTGGCACTGCGTGGACTTCCTGAAGCACAAGATCGCGCTCGAGACGACGAACGACATCGCCGCGATCATCGTCGAGCCGATCCAGGGGACGGCGGGCAACATCGTGCCGCCCCCGGGATACCTGCGCGAGCTGCGCGCCCTGGCGACCGAGATCGGCGCCCTGCTGATCTGCGACGAAATGATCACCGGATTCGGGCGCACCGGCACGATGTTCGCCGTCGAGCACGACGGCATCGTGCCTGACGTCTTGCTCGTGGGGAAAGGGTTCGGGGGCGGTTTCCCGGTGAGCGGCATCGTGATCCGCGAGCCGATCGCGTTCTCCAAGCCGTGGGCCAATCCCAGCGGCAGCTCGTCGAGCTACGGCGGCAATCCGTTGGCCGCGGCGGCAGCTCACGTGACCATCGAGACCATCATAGAGGAAGAGCTGGTGGAGCACAGCCGCCGTTTGGGCGCGCTGATGCTCGCCGAGATGAAGGCGTGGCAAGACGAGATCCCCATCGTCAGCGATGTGCGTGGCCGCGGCCTGATGCTCGGCATGGACCTCGTCGTGCCCGGCACCCGCAAGCTGCTCGACAAGAAGGTCACGCGCTGGATTTTCGACACGCTGCTCGCCCGCGGCGTGATCGCGATGATCTACAACCCCGAAGTGCGCATCAACCCGCCGCTCGTTATCACCGACGAGCAGGCGATGGAAGCGCTGGGAACCGTCAAGGCGGTGCTCGAGGAAGCGGCGCAGCGTGCTCGCCCTAGCGACTAAGGGACCGGTCGTCGAGGAGTGGGCGGACCGGCGCTTCTTCCGCCCGGTCGGCTGGCGCATCGCGCGCGCGCTCGAGCCCACCTGGGTTTCACCTGATGCCGTGACGCTCGCGAGCCTCGTCGTCGGGCTCGTCGCCGGCCACTTCTTCTGGTACGCGTCCGCCTGGCTGAACGCCGCGGGCGTGCTGCTGTTCGTCGTGTCCGACGTGCTCGACAGCGCCGACGGCCAGCTGGCGCGGCTGCGGGGCACGTCGACACGCACGGGCCGGATCCTTGATGGCGTCTCCGATAGCCTGCGGTTCGTGAACCTCTACGCCAGCCTCGGCGCTCGCCTGTTCGTAATGGGGTGGGGTTGGAAAGGCGCCGCCCTCGCCTTCGCCGCAATCGCGTCGCACACCTACCAGGCCGCCGCGGCCGACTACATCCGCCAGGCGTATCTCTACTTCGCGGTGGGCACGGGCAGTGAGCTCGACCTGCCGGAACAGGCTCGGCCTGCCGGCGGCTCCGTCTGGGAGCGGCTCGCCGCATGGATCTACGTCGACTACGTGCGACGTCAGGCCTGGCTCTTCCCGCGCACCACCGCCCTGGTGCGCTCCCTGGCCGGGCAATCCGTGCCTGCAACGCTGCGGGCGGAGTGGGCGGAGCGGCAGGCGCCGCTGGTGCGCGCCTGCGCGTGGATCGCGCAGAACATCAGATTCGCACTGCTCGCGGTCACCGCGGTGCCGGGCTGGCCGGCGGCCTACTGCTGGATCGTGTTGGGACCGCTGAACCTCGTGCTCGTCGCGCTCATCCTGGCCCACGAGCGGCGTGCCGCCGCGGAGCTGCCGGTGCATGCCCAGCTCGCCTGAGCCCCCCCCTCGACTCTACCGCGGCGCCCTCATCGGATTGGGTGGGATCGCCCGACTCGGCCACCTGCCGGCGTTTCAGCGCGACCCCGCCGTAGCGGCGCGGCTCGAGATCGTGGGCATCGTGGACTCGTCACCGGCGCTCGCCGTGGACGGGATTCCCCTGTTGTCCGATCCCGACCACCTCGCCCAGTTGGGCCCGATCGATTTCGTGGACATCTGCACGCCGACGGCGTCGCATCTGCCGCTCTCGCTCTGGGCCTTGTCGCGGGGTTACCATGTGCTGTGCGAGAAACCGGTGGCGGTCACGCGCGCCGAGGCCGCGACGCTCGCCACGGCGGCGCGGCGCGCACGGCGGGTCGTGATGCCCTGCCATCAGTACCGCTACAACCCGGTGTGGCAACGAGTGAAGCGCTGGCTCGATGAGGGACGCATCGGCCGCTGGCATCTGGCGGAGTTCCATGTATACCGGCTCAAGGCGGATCAGGGTGCGGACACGAGCGCGGTGCCGTGGCGCGGCCGGCGCGCCGACGGCCGCGGCGGCGTGCTGCTCGACCACGGCACGCACCTCATCTACGAGCTGCTCGACGTCGCAGGGCCGCCGAGCGCCGTCCGGACGTGGACCGGGCGGCTGCAGCACGACGAGTACGATGTGGAAGACACGGCGCAGCTCCTGTTCGAGTATCCCAATCGTCTGGCGGTGATGTTCTTGACCTGGGCGGCACGGATGCGCGAGACGGGAATCCGTTTCATCGGTGACAAGGGCAGCATCTCGTGGAGCGGCGGCCTGCTCACGCTCGAAGTCGGCGGGCAAGAGGAGTCGTTCGACTATAGCGCCGAGCTCGACAAGGCGTCGTACGCCAATTGGTTCGCGGGCCTGTTCGGGGAATTCGCGGCCACCATGGATGCAGCCGACGGGGCGCGGCACCTGGACGACATCGCGCAGGTCGCGGCGGTACTCGAGAGCGCCTACGCATGAGTCGTAAGGTGCGGGCCGCGCTGTTCGTCCTGGGCGCGGCCGTGTTCTCCTATCTTGTGGCCCGGATCGGCGCCGGCCGCCTCGCGCACGACGCCGCCCAGACCGGTTGGCTCATCGTCCCGATCGTGAGTCTGTACGCGCTCGTGTACGCGTGCAGCGCGCTTGCCTGGCAGCTCACCATGAAGAGCGATCCCCACAAGCCGTCGTTCTTGCACACGTACACCACTCTCGTCTCGGCCGGCGCGATCAACTTCCTCACACCCCTCGTCAACATGGGCGGCGAGCCGTACCGGATCGCCGCTCTGACGCCATACCTTGGCACGCGGCGCGCTGCCGGCTCCGTCATCGTGCACCGCATGCTGCACTCGTTGGCCTACGTGCTCGTCTGGCTCACCGCGCTTGGTCTCGGGTTCGTGATGCTGCCGCGTGGTACCGCGCCCACGGTGGTGGTGGTCCTCACGGCGACGGTGCTGGCGGGCCTGATTGCGCTGCTGCTGTTCGGCCACCGCAGCGGTGTGCTGGAACGCGTGCTTGATGGGATGCATCGCGTGCCGGTCGTGCGCCGCCTGGCGGCCGCCCTCGAGCCGCGCCGTGCGCTGCTCGTCGAGCTCGATCGCCACATCACCGACTTCTACCACCGCCACCCGGGCCGCTTCGTCCAGGCGGTGGGGCTCGAGTACCTGAGCCGCTGCATCTTCATGGTCGAGCTCGTGCTCATCGCGGCGAGCCTGGGCCTGCACCTCGGCTACCTGCGCGCCTTCGCTATCGGCGGGCTCGAGGCCCTGCTGGGCAACGTGCTCTTCTTCGTGCCGTTCGAGCTGGGTGCGCGCGAGGGGTCGTACTACGTGCTGTTCGGCCTGTTCGGCCTCGACCCACAATTGGGCGTGTACACGTCGATCGTGAGCCGGCTGCGCGATTTCACCTGGATCGCCGTCGGCTTGGCGCTGATCTGGAAGAAATGACGATCGTCACCCACGTCCTCGCGACGACCCTGGGCGTCCAGGCGCTGCGGCTGCGCGGCGGCGACGCGGCGCTCGCGTATGTCTTTGGTGTGGGCGTGGACATCGATCACGCCATCAAGGCTCCGTTCTATTTGAAGGCTGTTGGGTTGAAGAACGAAAAAGGCTACTACTGGCGAACATCACTCCAGGAGCCCGTCGCCCTGTTGTGGATCGTGCCGCTGTGCGTCTTC
>Ga0137418_10007265_pt1 | contig 10173 bp, 9 predicted proteins | sample CZODoug3_1_2_16f_FD_122242 | JGI IMG/M metagenome (GOLD analysis project Ga0137418, IMG submission 122242) | Vadose zone soil fungal communities from Angelo Coast Range Reserve, California, USA - CZODoug3_1_2_16fungal (Hybrid Assembly) | ecosystem: Environmental > Terrestrial > Soil > Vadose... | reverse complement strand
CCAACACTGGTGAACCCTTGCAACAAGGTGTCGTGCAGTTCCTGCGCAATGCGCGTGCGCTCGGCGGCGATTGCCTTGACCCGGACTTCCGCTCTTGGCCGCCGGGAGGCGACTGATTAGTCTCCCGAAACATTCAGCGCGAAACCGTGAGAGCCACCGGCGAGGGTCGCTCACCGATCCCGTCAGTCGCAACTTCGTTGCCGTCGAACTCACCAACATTTGCGTCGTTGATCGCCGCCTCCAATTTTTTCTCAAGGTAATGCAAGGGAGAGAGGTCCGTGGAGCCAACGTAATCGAACTTCACCACGACGGCATGCTCTACCGGCTTTGCCGGAGGCCCTGACTTCTTTCCAAGCAACGTCGCGAAGATTCCCAATCATTACCCCTAAGTATTCATGTGCTACGAATGGTTTTGCCACCATTGGTCCGGATACTCGCCGACCGAGGCCATCAGCCTCGGTCGAGTTTGGGGTAGGCTGAAGTACTGAGTGGACTCCCGGCAGGCGTCGTCGAGCTACTTAGTGCTGCGCAGTGGTGGCAATGGCGCGGCGGGTGCGAGAGCGCCGAAGTACACCTGATACTCGTCATTCAGGGCGCGCACGGAATTGTCATGCGCGAGATCGTTCAGGAAAAGATCGACCGTGGACTTCGCCCAGACCACTCCATCCGGCCCGAGCCCATGGGTGGCATCTACTGTTTTGCCGTGCATGTACTCACTGCGCGATAGTTTCGCACTGTATTCATATCGCGATATTCTTTGGCCGTTGACATAGAGCTCGTAGTGCATGGTGTGTTCGCCGCTCATGATCACCGGCGAAAGTCCAAGGGTGCCCACCGATAACAACCCGCTGAAGAAATTTTTTGCGTCTACTTTCGCTGGGTGCACTGAGTGATAAATGCGCAGTTGAATCGGGGAGCCCGGGGCTTCCTTGGAAAGGTGCGCGAATAGGTGAGCGGATTGCAGCCCATCGAAAAGATCATCCCCCGAAGCATCGGCGCGAAACGAGATGACAGGGAGCAGCACGACCGCCTGATCGCCGGCCTGGCTTGCAGGTGACGAGGCGGCGCTTGACTCGGTGTTGTCGGCCACGACCGGCCATGAAACCAGGCAAAGCATCACTATCACGTGAGGTGCGAAAGTGCCGGAAAGAGCTCGTTCCATGGCGGTTTGCCTTACTGGTAGCATCTGACGCCCACTACCGCGGGCAGTACGTTGTCGATGGGAACGTCGGGGGAGATGTGCGGATCGGTGGCCCCTTCGGTGAAAGCGACGGCGTTGTTATGCAGGAACTTCTGAACGTACTGTGCTTCGAGCGCAAAATTGACGTTCTGCGGTAACACGCCTTGCTTGAGCAGTTCCTGGGCATTTAGGGTGCCCACGGCCACTCCGACGACATCCCCACGAGCGCCGATCACCGGGCCGCCACTGGCGCCCGGTTGGATGGGTGCTGAGAATTGGAACTGACCCAAGGAACCGCTCAGGCCGGCGCGAGAGCTCAGGGTGCCGCGAGTGACCGTCGGTGCGTCGGTCATCAGGGATTGGAGCGGGAATCCAATGTTGGCGACGTTCTCACCCAATTCCAGGCGACCCTCGTGACGCAGCGGGAGGAAATGCTCGCTGCTTACGTGGGTGTCAAGCACTGCCATATCCAATAGGGCACTGCTCGCCGTCACGGTCGCCGGGAGGGCATTACCCCCAGAGCGCACGTCGATAACCGCGCAGCTATGCACGACATGCGCTGCCGTAAGCAGCTGGCCCGTACTATTTACGAAAAACCCGGTTCCACTCATTGCGGCGTGGTCCTTATCAACCAGCAAATCCATGTTGAGGGGCGTCTTCTCTCCCGTGGGGAATTTATCGGCGGTCGGACGCAATTGGGCGACGATATCGGTCAGCGTTCGATTGATCACCTGCTCCGTCAGGCGACCCATGACATCGGAATTATACCCTCCAATTCCCGGAGCCCAGCGGACCACGGAATCTCCCTTCAATACTGAAACGCCGGCGGAGTTGAAAACCGCGTAATGCGCGGTGGCGACCAATTGGCGATCTTCGCTCTTCAAGTTCGGATGCATGGCGATCAGCAACCCATATCCGGGTGTGCCCGCTGCTTCGTACATGAAACTCGTATTGAAGAAGTGGCGGGCCGATTCGAGCGTCGTTTCCTCAAACGTGTTTCCCAGCTGCACGGAGTCGGTGGTTTGAAAGCCGCTCGCGGAACGGAAAACGCTGCGAAATTCCCGCACTTGTTTCGGCAAGTAAATGGCCACCGCGACATTGGCTGGCAGCACCACATCCTTCGGCAGGGTCAGACCATCGGCGGCCAGGCAGGTCGATGCTGTCGAGGCCAGTACAACCAAGCCAGCAAATAACTCGTGGCGCAAACGCATCGTCCTCTCCCTAGGCATCACATCCGGACGGTAGTGACATTCATCCGCTCGTGGGGCGGATCGCGTGCTAAATTCTCGCCCCCTGTCTTACGGTTAGTTTCCTCTCGAAATTGTTCGGCGACAAGCGGGCAGACCGAGGAATGAGGCCGATGCGGGTTGTGGCCTTGTCGGCGGCGGTTGCTTTCTCTAAAAGTGATTATGTAAGGTGCAGAATTGCGTGAGCACGAATCGGGAAAGTGCCCATAGCTACGATCTTTGGCGGAGCCGCTGAAAAGATAAAGCCGTCGATCGGTAACGCCGAGAGATTGGTCAGATAGTCAACATCGATGTCGAGGCGAAACCCTTGGCCCTGAAGTCCGCCCCCATTCGAAAACTGCACGGCGAAATCAAAGGCGACGCGCTTATCCGACACAGTACCTCCTTTCATGAAGCTTCGGACATTCGAGAGCGATGAGCGCGCACCCATCGATCCAAATCATCGGGAATCGCGAGACGCTCGATCGGCTCGGCGCGCTGATTTCCAAGCGTATCGACGAAATCCAAAGACAGACTGCCGCTTATGAATTCGAATTTTCCCGTGTCCATGTAAGTAACTAGTATAACTGGTTACAGACCAGCGTCAATCCGCCCCATGCGGTCGCGGGACACGTTGGAAACGATCGGGAAAGACCGTCCGGTACCGCAGATTCTCATTCAGGTTAGCGCCCGCCGCTCGGGCCAGCTCCCGAATATGCATCACCCAATTCCGAGGAAGTTGCCAGCCGATGAGAGATAGCGAGCATGGAGGCGGCCTCGTATCCTGAGATGTCCCTACGGCCCCAGCATTTCGGTGGTGTTTCGTCAGCCAATCAGCCGCGTTGGAATCGGATATACATCGCGCTCGCCGCAGTACGGTTCGCAACACCCAGCTTGTCATAGATATGCTCGAGGTGCTTTTTCACCGTCGCCGAGGTTACGCCGATGATTCGCGCGACATCATCATTGGATTTTCCGCCCGCCACCCAGTGGAGAACCTCGCCCTCGCGCTGGGTGAGGCCGCCGGCCGTCGCGCATGCAGCTGCACGGGCGTCGCGAGCGCAACGGGACTCGGTCCGAAGTCGTTCGATGGTCAGGCCGTGACCGTAGGCCTGAACCACGTGCGAACGCAGCACAGCAAGACAGGTACGCTCGCGCTCGGTGAAATCGGACAACACCCGGTTCACGGCGACCCCGATCATTTGTTGTCCCGCGTGTTGCACGACCATCGCCATCTGGTAATTGATGTCAAATACTCGGAAAAATTCGGAGTGTAACGCTAGAGATCGAAATTGCTTGTCGGTGAGAAAATCCGAGATTCTTCGGGGCACTGGATCGGCCATGCGGGCGTTGTGCGCGATCACCGGATGCTCGTCAATATGACGAATGAATGTGGCGTAGTGCCGCGTTCCGGGCGCCAGCCGCTCATCGTTAGGCGCGACGAAGATGCGGTCGAAATCGTGCAGCTCGGAGACGATGCAGGAGCGGTGATAGGCGCCGTCCATCTGCCCACCGGGAATGCTGGCAAAACCATAGAGCGACAGCCATAGCGCCGACTTCACCGCGTCCGCCGTGATCGGGTGAATGTCGCGCTCGGCCGAGACGTGGGCGGCATAGCGCAGGTCGCGCTGGCCGGGCGCGCGCGCCAGGATCGCGGCGTGCATGTTAGGGATCTTCTTTTCCACCGGCAGCGCGGCTCTCGCGGCATCGTTGCCGTAGAGAAAGCCCGTTCCGCTCCTGGGATCGTAGCTGTTGAAGACGACGCCGATCGGGCTCGCGTTGAGCGTATCGGCCGCGGCCTGAAAGCTCGCCTCCGAGCGGGCCGGCACATATTGCTGCGCCGGCAGCACGCGGTCGGCGAAAATGTTGAGCAGGCCCTCCCTGAAATCCGGAAACGCGGCAAGCCGCGCCATGGCCGCGTGATAGGCCGGGCGGAACACGCCGGGCAGACCGAACATGGCCGTCTGAAGCTGCGCCATCGGATTGCCGGCGCGCTCCGAAACCAGGCTCGTGCGCAGATCCTTCTCGCCGCGCAGCCAATCGGCGAGCACGAGAATCTGTCCGCTGGTCGCGGTCACAAGATCCGGCTTGAGGCCCCATCTGGCGGCGGCCGCCAGAAATCCGGCGCCGTGGGCGTTGAAGCCGCCAAGGCCAGCCAAGGCGAATGCGAGGCGCAAGGCGAACCTCCGTCCTGCCGATGCCGACGGCGCGACTTTACGTTGCGGGCGGGATGCAAATCAAGGAGGGGCTTCTCACCGCTGCGGCGAAGCAAGCTCTGGCCCCTCATGGTGAGGAGCGCGGCAACGCCGCGCGTCTCGAACCATGAGGCCCACGCGCAAGCCACGGGCCTCATCCTTCGAGACGCGGCCTTCGGCCGCTCCTCAGGACGAGGGGTGACAGGCGCGCTGACATCGCACGTTCGGAGAAAACAATCTCACAACCGATCACCTTGATGTCAGCGGCACCAAAGCTTCGTGAAATCGTCGCGGCGGCGTTTTATGATCGCACTCATGGCACGCCGATTCTTTTCTCTGCTGACGATTGCCGCACTCGTGATTGCGCTTCGCGCTGCGCCGCCCGCCTTCGCCGACCCCGCGCCGGTCGAGGTCCGGATTCTCGCGATCAACGATTTTCACGGCAATCTGCAACCGCCGACAGGCGGCATCAGGATCGCCGATCCGAACGACAAGACAAAAAAGATTGCGGTGCCGGCCGGCGGGTCGGAGACCATGGCGAGCGTGGTGAAAAGCCTGCGCGAGGGCCACAAGAACACGGTCTTCGTCGCGGCGGGCGACCTGATCGGCGCGAGTCCGTTCCTGTCGGCGATGTTTCATGACGAGCCAACCATCGAGTCGTTGTCGATGATGGGGCTCGATCTCGCCTCCATCGGCAACCATGAATTCGACGAAGGCAAGGACGAGCTTTTGCGCATCCAGAACGGCGGCTGCCATCCGGTCGACAAGTGCCAGGGGCCGCATCCCTTCACCGGCGCCAAGTTTCATTATCTCGCCGCCTCCACTTTTCTAAAGGACAGCGGCAAGACGCTGTTTCCGCCTTACGAGATCAAGACGTTCGAGGGCATTCCAGTGGCCTTCATCGGTTTGACCTTGAAGGGCACGCCCGGGATCATTTCGCCCGCGAGCGCAGCCGGCCTCGAATTCCGCGACGAAGTGGAGACGGTGAATGCGCTCGTGCCCGAACTGAAAGCGAAAGGCGTCGAGGCCATCGTGGTGCTGATCCATGAGGGCGGCTTTCCGGCCGGCGATTACAACGAGTGCCCGGGCATCTCGGGCCCGATCGTCGACATCGTGAAAAAGTTCGACCGCGCGGTCGACGTCGTCGTCTCTGGCCACACTCATCATGCCTATGTCTGCGAGATCGACGGCCGGCTCGTCACCTCCGGCGACAAGTTCGGCACGCTGGTCACCGCGATCGATCTGAAGCTCGATCCCGCGACGCGCGACGTGATCGGCGCCAAGGCCGACAACACCATCGTGCGCATCGGCGCCTATCCCAAGGACGCCGAGCAGACCGCGCTGCTCGCGGCTTACGACAAAGTCGCCGCTCCCATTGCCGACCGCCGCGCCGGCACGGTCACGGCGACGCTGTCGCGGGTGCCGAACATGACGACCGGCGAGAGCGTGCTCGGCGATATCGTCGCCGACGCGCAGCTCGCCGCGACGCGAGCAGAGGCCAATGGCGGCGCGGCGATCGCCTTGACCAATCCCGGCGGCATCCGCGCCGACATCACCAAAAAGGACGACGGCGCGGTGAGCTATGCCGACGTGTTCGCAAGCCAGCCGTTCCGCAATCAACTCGTGACGCTGACCTTGACCGGCGCGCAGATCAAGGCCGCGCTCGAACAGCAATGGCTCGATCCGAACCGGCCGCGCATCCTGCAGGTCTCAGGCGGATTTTCCTACAGCTGGGACGCCGCCAAGCCTTATGGCGAGCACGTTGTGGCCGCGTCGATGACGCTGAACGGCGCGCGCATCGAACCCGCGGCTTTCTACCGCGTCACGATCAACAATTATCTCGCGCTCGGCGGCGACGGTTTCACCGCGCTGAAGGACGGAACCGCGGCGCAGTTCGGCGTCTACGACGTCGACGCCCTGTTCGCCTATTTCGTGGGCCACAGCCCGATCGCGCCCGCCCCGCCCGGCCGCATCGCGCGGACGGATTGAAACGGACGGACTTAAATCGTCAGCCGATTGAGCCGGCGCGGCCCTTTTCGCGCGGCCGGCAAGCGCCTAGATTAGCCGCTTGTCCTCGCGCTCAGGTATTCCATGACCACGCTGCTTCTCACGCATTCGGCATGTCTCGATCATGTCACCCCGCCCGGACATCCCGAATGCGCCGACCGGCTGCGCGCGGTCGGCGAGGTGCTGTCGCAGCCGCGCTTCGACGGGCTTTCGCGCGACGAGGCGCCGGAAGGCAATCTCGATTCCGTCACGCTCTGCCACAACGAGCATTACGTCACCGAGCTGCGCCACATCGCACCGACCAGCGGCATGGTCTATGTCGACGGCGACACCTCGATGTCGCCGGGCACCTGGGAAGCGGTGATGCGCGGCGTCGGCGGCGCGGTGGCGGCGACCGATGCCGTGATGTCGGGCAAGCATCCCAACGCCTTTGTCGCGGTGCGCCCGCCCGGCCATCATGCCGAGATCAACAAGCCGATGGGCTTCTGCTTCTTCGACAATGTCGCGATCGCCGCGCGCCACGCACAGCGCAAATACGGCATCGGCCGCGCCGCGATCGTCGATTTCGACGTGCATCACGGCAACGGCACGCAGGATATTTTCTGGGCCGACAAGAGCGTGATGTACTGCTCGACCCACCAGATGCCGCTGTTTCCCGGCACCGGCGCGCCCGGCGAACGCGGCGACCACGACACCATCGTCAATGCGCCGCTGGCCTCCGAAGACGGCAGCAGGCAATTCCGCGCGGCGTTCGAGAACGTGATCCTGCCGCAACTGACAAAATTCGCTCCCGAGCTGATCGTGATCTCGGCCGGCTTCGACGCCCACTACCGCGACCCGCTCGCTTCCCTCAACCTGCGGGCGGAGGATTTCGGGTGGGTGACGCGCAAGCTGATGGACCTCGCCGATACCAGCGCGGGCGGGCGAATTGTTTCGGTGCTCGAGGGCGGCTATGATCTGCAGGGTTTGAAGGAATCGGTCGCGGCCCATGTCACCGCGCTGAGCGGCGCCTGATTTTTTGAGAGCTTTTTAAGAGCGCTACGTTGTTGTTTGAGCATGATCTTTTCGGAAAACCGGTATCCACTTTTCCGGATCATGCTCCTAACCGCCACCATCCGCCCGTGATGATGTCCATAACTGGCATCAAGCGGGGCGTGCGCACGCAGGAAGAGAGTATGGCCGAAAACACCGTGGTCGACGTCAAGAAGCTGAGCTTCGAACGCGCGATCGAAGAGCTGGAAGTGATCGTCAAGCGGCTTGAGGACGGCAAGGTTCCGCTGGAGGAATCGGTCGCCATCTACGAGCGCGGCGAGGCGTTGAAGCGGCGCTGCGAGGAACTGTTGCGGCAGGCCGAGGCCAGGGTCGACAAGATCACGACCGACGCCGGTGGCCAACCGAGCGGGGTCGAGCCCCTGGACGTTCAATAGGCCTCACCTCCCGCGCGGGGCGCGCGGGCCTGAGATATTGACAACATTGGCGAAATTTCATGCGCCGCGTCCTTTCGACCCCCCGTGGGGGCGCGAAATAGCTCTTGGCGGACCAAGCCGCCTGCTATAGTCCCGGCGCTGCAGGGACGCGGCTTCGATCTGACATTTGCGGCCTCGGTCGAGCGCGAATGTCAAATCTGCCGCAACCGGTCCGGGGGATCACCGCTCAGTGCGCGTTCGAAACCGCCATATCATCTATGTGCAGGGCTACGACCCGCGCGGTCTCGCGCAATATTATCGCATGTTCCGCACCGAGCTGCGCAAGTTCGGCCGGCTCTATCAGCTGACCGCCACCATCAGCCGGCCGCAGAGCATTTCCGACAGCGAGATCGCCTCCTGGACCATCGAGACCACGACCGACGACTGGCAGACCCGCACCAATTACGATTTCCTGCGCTTTGAGGATTTCATCCAGCGCGACCTTGCCGCGCCGGTCTGGCACACGGTGTTTCAGGCGGTGTGGATCTATTGGCGGCTGGTGTTCCGCGGCACCATCGCGCGCTTCGCCAGGGCTAATTGGCGCTTTGCGACCTTCATCACCTACCCGCATTTGATGCTGCTCGGCGAGGCCGTGATCGTGGGGACGATCGCGTTCCTCTTGAAATGGGGGCTCGATGCGATCGGCATTCCGCCTCTGTTCGGCATTCTGGTGGCGGCCGCGCTGTTCGTGGCGCTGCTCGGCAGCCTGTTGAAATACAGCGAAGACCGCACCTATCTGCTCTATCTGTTGTGCGACACGATCTGGACCTGGCAGTTCTCCCACCGGCAGAGGCCGGAATGGGATCAGCGCATCGACCGCTTCGCCGACTATCTCCGCAAGGTCGTCCGCGACAGCGACGCCGAGGAGATCGTGCTTGTCGGCCACAGTTCGGGATCGTTTCTGGGCACCGAGATTCTGGCGCGCGCGCTCAAGCGCGATCCCGCGCTCGGCCGGCATGGCCCCCGGGTCGTCCTGCTGACGCTCGGCGGCAACTATCCGATCGTCGGATTCCACAAGGCGGCGCAGGATTTCCGCGATCATTTGCGCCAGCTCGCGGTCGAACCGTCGATCGACTGGATCGACTGCCAGGCCCGCAAGGACGTGATGAATTTCTTCCAGCTCGATCCGATCGAAAGCCACGGCATCGACGCCGGCCCGCTCCGCCGCAATCCGACCATCGTTCCGGTCAGGTTTCGCGAGATGATCGACCCCAAGCACTACAATCTGTTCCGCTGGCAGTTCTTCCGGGTGCATTTCCAGTTCGTCAAAGCCAATGAACGCGCGCACGCCTACGATTTCTTCATGATCGTGTGCGGTCCGGTGCCGCTGCGCGAACGCATGTCGCGGCCCGAGGCGGCGTTGGCGATCGCGACCGGCGACACGGCGGCGCGGGAATGGGCCTGGAAGCGGCTGGAGGCCCTGCCCGCCAGCCGCGCCGATGCCGACGAATTGAGCGCCGTGGAACCATCTGCCCGGCGAAGCGGTTAAGATTCCCGCTCATTTCTGCCCCGCTCTGGGCATCTTAAGGGCGCCAGAAAGTTGGCTTTGCCGACTCGTTTGGTGTAAAGGTTTAGGAACTATTGGCTCTTGAAAGCGGCCTGCCAGCATTTAGGGGTGGCAGTAAGCGTTTGAAAAAGCTAATGAAAGCGACGTGGACGGGACCCTCAGGCGAAAGGTGACGTGCATCACATTGAACCATTCAGAGTACGTCTAGACTTTGAAACGGGGCTACCGCCCGCGCAGATGACACTCACATCGTCCGGGGTCTCGTTGCGCTGATACTGTGCAACCCATCTCACGTCGGGTCTTGGCGCCGACATTCAGAATTGGAACATCGCTGTGACCGCATATAGTAAAACTCCCCTTCTCGACACCATCCGCACACCCGAGGATCTGCGCCGGCTCAAGGTCGAACAGGTCCGGCAAGTGGCCGACGAGCTTCGGCAGGAAACCATCGACGCCGTCTCGGTCACCGGTGGCCATTTCGGCGCCGGCCTTGGCGTGGTCGAGCTGACCACCGCGATCCATTACATCTTCGATACGCCGCGCGACCGGCTGATCTGGGACGTCGGCCACCAGGCCTACCCGCACAAGATCC
>Ga0137418_10007264_pt1 | contig 10173 bp, 11 predicted proteins | sample CZODoug3_1_2_16f_FD_122242 | JGI IMG/M metagenome (GOLD analysis project Ga0137418, IMG submission 122242) | Vadose zone soil fungal communities from Angelo Coast Range Reserve, California, USA - CZODoug3_1_2_16fungal (Hybrid Assembly) | ecosystem: Environmental > Terrestrial > Soil > Vadose... | reverse complement strand
TCGGATCCCGCCGTTGCGTGACCGAAGGAGCGACATCCTGCCCCTTGCTGATGCTTTTCTTCAGGATCTCAGCCGGTCGTTCGCCCGTCCTCCGGCCGGTCTCGCGAAAGATGCCAAAGATGCCCTGCTGTCCCACGACTGGCCGGGCAACGTTCGCGAATTGCGCAATGCGCTCGAACGGGCCGCGATCCTGAGTGAGGGCGGACTCATTGTCTCGGAGCATTTGGCGTTGCCCGCGAAACGCACGATCTCCTCTGCCACGACAACAGACCTGAGTGCCTTCGAGCGACAGACGATCGAGCAGGTCATGCGCGACACGCGTGGTAACAAATCACAGGCCGCGAAGCGCCTCGGAATCACACGCTCTCAGTTGTACGGCAGACTGAGCAAGTACGGCTTGGATTCCCCCGCCCCATTCATGATCGCCTCCGGCTGAAGCCCGGCTTCCCCTTCAACTGGACTTCGTCGATTGCGATGGCCAAGTGACGCTCCAGGCGGCGTCGACGAGTCATCTTCGGACTTGGGGCTTGCAACCGATACCCACGCGGCGTAGGACCCAGTGACATGTGGGCGTGTTCAAGAGTATCCTTCAGAACGTTCGCGCAGCTGCGTGCAGACCGAGAAGCCATGAGTCGCGCAAAATCGGGATTCAAATCAGGCGACCGGTGCCGGTTGGAAGGGGACGGCGCCGGCACGGTGCCCCCGGTCACATCTGAGTCGAAACGAGAACCCGATGCTGCGACTCAACCGCCGGCGGAATCCCTTCTAAGCGCCGCAAAGCGAACCCTGGGAATGATCGCCGGCGGGGCGAGCCTCGCGGATGTCCTCACGAACCTGTGCGCCGTGATTGACGCTCAGAGTCCCGACATCATTTCCACTGTCCTGCTGATGGATCCAGATGGCCAGCGGCTATGGCCTGCGGCCGGGCCCCGCGTGCCCAACGGCTGGACCCGGCCCCTCAGTCCGTTGCATATCGGTCCGGCGATGGGCTCCTGCGGCACAGCGGCCTTTCGCAAAGAGCGGGTCATCACCTCGGACATCGCCAGCGATCCACTGTGGTCGGGTGCTCCCGCCGCGCAGTCGCGCGACGTCGCAACCGCACATGGACTCCGAGCTTCGTGGTCCCAACCGCTCCTCTCGAAAGACAACGAAGTCCTCGGTACCCTCGCGATTTATTTCGGCGAGCCGCGCAGCCCCAACAGCCGCGAGCTGCAATTGATCGAAGACGCCGGTCACATCGCCGTCATTGCGATCGAGGGCGAAAGGGCACAGGCGGTTCTCAAGAAAGCGTTCGCCGAAATCAAGACCTCGGAAGATTCTCTGCGAACGATCCTCGACACGATCCCCACCCAAGCGTGGTGTTTTCGCGCGGACGGCAGCGTCGTCTACGTCAATCAACGCATTTATGACTACACGGGCACCCCCCGGGGGGAAGTCCCAGTCGCCGCTCATCCCGACGATGCCCCGGGCACGGCCAAGTGGCGGCAAGAGTTCCTTTCTGGTGCGAAGTCGGGTGAATTCGAGGTGCGACTGCGGCGCTACGACGGCGAGTATCGTTGGTTCATCATCCGGGTCGAGCCGCTGCGCGACGAACGGGGCAACGACGTCCTGTGGTACGGAACGAATACCGATATCGAAGACCTCAAGCGAGCCGAAGCGAAGCTGCGGCAGGACGAGCAGGAGTTGCGGAGCATCGTCGACGCCATCTCCCAGACCATCATCGTCCTCGGCCCGGACGGGAAAGGCCTTTACGCGAACCAGCCCCTGCTCGACTACACGGGACTCACCCTGGAACAGTTGATGGCTCCGGACCCCCGGGGCAACCCTGTTTTCTTCCATCCCGAGGACTGGGCTCAACGACAGGAGGAGCGCCGCCAGGGGCTGTCCCGTTCGGTGCCATTCGAAATCGAGTGGCGCCTGCGGCGCAAGGACGGACACTACCGGTGGTTCCTGGTCCGGTACCATCCCCTGCGGGACGAGCAGGGAAGGATCCTCCGCTGGTATGCGAGCGGAACGGACATCGACGATCGCAAGCGGGCCGAGGAGCGGACGCGCAACGAAAACGTCGCGCTGCGGGAAGAGGTCGACCGGGCGTCGATGTTCGAGGAGATCGTCGGCTCATCCCCGGCCCTGCAGCGTGTCCTGGTGCAGGTGGCGAAGGTGGCCGAGACCGATTCCACGGTGCTCATCCTGGGCGAGACGGGGACCGGCAAGGAGTTGATCGCGCGAGCCATTCACAAGCGGTCTCGGCGCTCGACCCGGGCGTTCATCAGCGTGAACTGCGCGGCTATTCCACCGTCGCTCATCGCCTCCGAGCTGTTCGGTCACGAAAAGGGAGCGTTCACCGGAGCACTCCAGCGACGACTTGGCCGATTCGAGACAGCCCACGGAGGCACGATCTTCCTGGATGAAATCGGCGAACTGCCCGCCGAGACGCAGATCGCGCTCTTGCGCGTGCTCCAGGAGCGGGAGATTGAACGCGTGGGCAGCAGCCAGCCCATCCCCACGGATGTGCGTATCCTGGCGGCCACGAACCGCGACCTCGAAGCCGCCGTAGCGAGTGGCGCCTTCCGCGAGGATCTCTATTACCGCCTGAATGTCTTTCCCATCCGGATCCCTCCCTTACGCGAGCGCTTGGATGACATTCCCGTCCTGGTCGAATATCTGGTCGAGCGCTACGCCAAGAAGGCCGGGAAGAGCATCCGCAACATCAAGAAGCAGACACTGGAGCTGTTTCAAGCCTACGACTGGGCAGGGAACGTGCGCGAGCTGCAGAACGTGATCGAGCGCGCCGTGGTGTTGTGCGATGGCGAGACGTTCTCGATCGACGAATCGTGGCTCAAGGGGAAACCACACCAGCCGTCCAAGCGGATGGCGCGCCAGGTGACCACGCTCGCCGAGGGCGAGAAGGAGCTGATCGAGGCCGCGCTCACGGAGTCCCACGGACGGATCTCCGGCCCCTCGGGAGCGGCGGCGAAGCTCGGCATTCCGCGCCAGACGCTCGAGTCGAAAATCAAAGCCCTGCACATCGACAGGCTATCGTTTCGGGCGCGCTAAGTCTCGCCGCGCCCGCCGACCCATGCCGAGCGAACGGCAGTTGCCGATCCATCGGCATCATCGCTAAAGCCAGGCGCCCCCTTGGAAGTAGTTCGTCGTGGCACGGCGCTTGCTTTCCATCCTGCGCGCATGGCCACGGTCTTCCGCAGATGACCCTCAGGATCGAGACGGCTTCCGATGGCCAGACCGCGACGCTGCGGCTCATCGGTCGCATCGAGTCGGAGTCTTTGGACGAACTCCGCGCCCAGGTCCGGAGGCACCGCCCGCGGCTGGTGCTCGACTTGGACGAGGTGACACTGGTGGACATCGGCGTGGTGCGCTTCCTCATCGCCTGTGAAGCAGAGGGCATCGAGCTGCTGAATTGTGCCCCGTACATCCGGGAGTGGATGAGCAGGGAGCGGGAACGTGTGGAGTGAGGACAGGGCCGCCGCGACCGCCGAGGCACTGCTCTCCTACCCCTGGCCGGGCAACGTCCGCGAGCTGCGCAACGCCCTCGAGCGTGCGACCATCCTGTGCGATGGCGGCCTGATCACGATCGAGCACCTGCCGATGGGCGTGGGACAAAGGGGCGTCATGGCCGGACGCCACGAGATCAATGGGGCCTTCCCCTCCGGTGGCGTCAACCTGGGAGGGGTCGAACGCGACCTCATCATGAAGGCGCTGCAGGAAGCGCAAAACAACCGCTCGCACGCGGCTCGCCTGCTCGGCATCACGCGCTCGCGGCTTTACTCCAGGATGCAGAAGCACGGCTTGAGTGCGTAATCCCCCCCATTTCCCGAACCCGATCCGACACGGGCCGCTGCTGACCAGTTCCACACACCTGCCTGCTTCCAAACACTCGCGTCGTTTGCCGACGACGCGCCTCCCGCGCACATAACCGACGCAGTGTCAGCGCGTTGTCGTCCGGGGCTCGCGATTCGCGCCGCGCTGGCACGGATCGTGAAAAGGTGGAGTACGTGACGATCGAACCCACTTTGACGAGGAGGATCCGATGACGATGAAAGCTGCAACGGTGGGTCTAGTGATTCTGGGAGCGCTCGTAACGGGCTCGGGACCGGCCCGAGCGCAGATACAGGCCGACACGAACGAGCTGCATGTCTATGTCGGCGAGATGTTCGGCGACAACCTGACCGACCGGAAGATCTCCGGCGACGTGCCAGAGCTCGACGACGCCTTCACCTACGGCATTCGGTATGGCCGCAACTTCACCGAGTCCTGGGGCCTCGAGATCTCGACCGGGTACAGCCAAAGCTCCGCGAAGAACGCTCCAGGCGGAGACATCGACATGGGCCTGGGAACCCTCGACGTGGACGTGGTGTGGCACTTCACGCCCAAGGCACGGACCGTCGGCTACCTCGTGGCCGGCATCGGGTACGCCATCGCGAACCTCGACGATCCGATTCAGGGGACCGTCAATGGCCAGCCGGCCAGCATCGACGACGGCGGCAGCTTCACTCTCAACGCAGGAATCGGCGTGAAGTTCTTCCCCACCAAGGCCTTCATGATCCGGGGCGAGGCCCGCTATCGCTACATCGACAGCCTGCTCGAGAAATTCGACGATTCCTTGAACACCGTCGAGACGACGGCCGGAGTGGGATGGAAGTTCTGACCCTCGCGCGCGAGCGAGGCTCTATGGCGGCCACGCCCTTCGACCTCCGCGGCGGTTGCACCTTGGAATGGGAGGTCGGGGGCGTGGCCGTCCAAAACTGCGAATGAATATCAGGAGAAGGTTCATGATCAAATCCACATTCCCTGGGAACCCGGAGAGTCATTTCCAGTCGATCCCGTCGCCTCTGCCGGGCAGCCGGTTCGAGGATCATCCGAGGCCCGTCCACTCTCCTCTCGAGCTGCACGTTCGCCGTCTGCGTTACTTCATTGATCTCCTGGAGTCGGGATACCGTTACGCGCTCCTGCCCGACCCCCTGCCGCTCTCGCAGCGCGCCGAGAGGATCGCGCTCGGGATCGATCTGCCCGAGCTCGACACGGTTCCGCTCTGGTCGGTGACGCGAGCCGACGGCGCCGTGGCGATTCCCTTCGTCGAGTTCATCGTGACGCAGATCTGCAGAACCCTCGAGGCGATCGCGGACCAGGCCGGACTGTCCGGCACCGCGGAGGGCGAGGAGCTGGTCCTCGCGCGCGGAACCCTGCGGCACATCCTGGAGCAGGGCAGCCCCGGCAGCGCGACGGCGGCGCCGGACCTGCCCCGCCTGGGGGACATTTTCCTGTCCCGCGACCTTCTCGAGGAGATCTGCGGCCCCAAGCGTCTTCTCGAAACGATCGCCGGCCAGTGCGAGGCGCTCCTCGCCGTGGAACCGGTCGGACCCGGTCATTGAACTGCCGCGTGTCACCCTCGGCATGCCGCCGGGGCTCTTGCTGGCTGCTTTCATTCACCTGTCGGTTTCCAGACAGCCGGGTCACCCAGCGGCGCGCGCCTCTCCTACGCGACTAACTGGCGTACCATCAGCGTCTTGGTCATCGGGTTCTCGAGGTCCATTTCGTTGGCACGCGTCGTGAAGAGGAAAAGCCCGAGTTCCGGGTGGGGAAAGCCGATGAACATCAAAGGGGTATGGCCGGTCGCAGCGGGGGCCGCTCTGGTCGCGTTCGCGCTTGCCATCTCACCGGCGCGGGCCGAGACCGAGCTGCTCGGGCCGCTGCGCATCCGCGACATGACACCCTTCAACCTCCTGCGCCTCGACATGCTCCCGGCCCACGCGGTCGCGGCAGGACCCGGGAGCTGGGCGATCGAAGCCGACATTTCGTACAGCAATACCTTCGTGATGAGCGATAACGTGAGGACCTACCTCGAAGGGCGCGGCGGCGGACCCCGGCCGCTGACGCAGGCAGACGCCAACGCCATCCTGGGCCTCGGACAAGACGCCTACTACGTGGATGGCGAGTTCGGCCTTCTCGAGCTCACGTTGCACTATCGGGTCACGCGCCGGTCGTCCGTCTACCTGACGCTCTCCGCCTACAACTTCACCGGTGGCATTTTCGACAGGACGATCGAGAACTTTCACGAGGCGTTCGGTCTCGATCAGAACGGGCGAGACCTGGTCGCGCGCGACCGCTTCCAGATCGTCTCGTCCCTCGATGGCGTGAATGAGGCATTCCTTCATCCTCCCACCGACGGTGGGCTGGGCGACCCGGTGATCGGCGTGCGCCATGTGTGGCCGTTGTCGCGGACGCATTGGAATCTCGTCCTCGACGGCGAAGCCAAATTCGCGCTGCGCGGCGAGCGGCAGTTTCTGTCCACCGGGACGGACGATTACGGCGTGCAGGCCTCGCTGCAGGGCAAGTTCAGGCGCCAGGCGGTCTATTTCAGCTCGAGCTTCGTGCTGACGGACGGGCGGGTGCTCGGCGTCCAGCTGGACAGACGCGTGCTCCCGACGATGACGGCGGCCTACGAGGTCGGCGTCACCGGCCACACGAACGTCATCTTTCAGCTGTACGGGAGCGAGAGCACGGTCCGCGATTCGACCATCGACCAGATCAAGGTGAACAAATACGAGGCGAGCCTGGGCTTCCGCAGCCGCCGTGGGCACCTGATTTACGGGTTCGCCGTGACCGAGAATCTGGCGAACTTCGAGAACACGCCCGACGTCGGCGCGTCGCTGACGCTCGCGTGGGTCTCGCTGCGTCCCTGAAGAGGAATGACGATGAGATCGGCAACCGTCGCCCTGCTGTCCACCGTCCTGCTGGGAGCGGCGCCCGCTTCTGCGACGGCCCAGAGCCTGTCGGAGACCTTCAAGAGGGTGAACCCCGCCGTGGTCGTCGTGCACACCGAAGAGAAAGAGATCCCGAACAGCCCCGGAATGGAGCCGGTGAGCGTCGCGGGACTGGGGTCGGGAGTCCTCGTGTCTCCCGACGGACAGGTCCTGACGGCGGCGCACGTGGTCCAGATAGCGGACGTGATCGTGGTCGAGTTCCTGACGGGTGAATTCCTGCAGGCCAGAGTCGTCTCGTCCGATCCGAGCGCCGACGTGGCGCTGCTCCAGCTGGAGCGCGCCCCGAAAGCGCCCCTGACCGCCCGTCTCGGCGACTCCGACGCGGTCCAGGTCGGCGATGAGGTCTTCGTGGTCGGCGCCCCGCTCGGGATCAGCCACAGCCTCACGGTCGGACACATCAGCGCGCGCCGCGATGCCGCCGGCCCCCTCGGCAGGATGAGCCCGGCGGAATTCTTCCAGACCGACGCGGCGATCAATCCGGGCGACTCCGGCGGCCCGCTGTTCAACATGGCCGGCGAAGTGGTCGGTATCGTCAGCCATATCCTGTCCACCTCGGGGGGCTCGGAAGGGCTCGGCTTCGCCGTCACCTCCAACGTCACCCGCCGGCTGCTCCTGGAAGAGAAATCCTTCTGGAGCGGCATGAGCAGCTACCTCATCTCCGGAGACCTCGCGCGCGTGCTCAACCTCCCGCCGCCCGGCGCCGGCCTTCTGGTGCAGAGGATCGCGAGCGGCTCGCCGGCCGATCGCATTGGCCTGCGCGCGGGCACGGTGCGGGCGACGATCGGGGATGACGATCTCATCCTCGGGGGAGACATCATCCTGGAGGTCGAGGGCATCCCCCTGGCGGGACCGGAAGGCTACGTCCTCGCGCGGCGCAGAGTCAGGGACCTGCCTGCCGGCGAGATCGTCACGATCACGATCCTGCGCGCCGGCATGCGACTCAAATTGTCGGGGACCGCGGATCGCTGATCGTCGCGACCGTTTCGAGGATGAATTGCCAATCTGCGTTTTGTTTTGCGCGCAGCTCGGCCGGGCCCTGCAGCAACTCGTTCTTCTCCTGCTGCGTTAACGGCCGCACCGTCCATTTCTGTGCTTCGAGGCCGAACTGCGAATGTGAATTAAATTCTCCGGCAAGCTCGATGAAGCTCTCGGTCGTGAGGGAGCTGCACGCTTTGTATGCAGGATGATCGCTCCAAACTCGTAACGTCATTCGATCACAGGCGTCGGCCAGACTCAGTTCGCAGTACGGCTTTTGTTCACGCGTCAATTTCGGCGCCGCCGATTCCACTTGGACGTGGACTTTCGCCGAGACCGGTCCGTTCTGCGCGGCCCGTCGAATTTCGCTCAACGTCATCAACTGCATGTCGATCTTAGGGGGGGTTGGAAAAAATTTAATCGGCGGCGTTGATTGCCCCACAGGCGACGCGCGCGCCTGAATTGCCCGATGGATCCGTTTTCAAATCGTCTTCTTTCTCATGCACCACGACCGACCTGCCAATGATCGAATCTTTCCCAGTGAAACTCAGTTTGCCTTTCCAATCCAGGTGGGCCTTGCCGGACGCATCTGCTTCGATGTTACCGAGATCGCCGGTGTGATGATCCAGGTTCATTGGTCCGCCGTGATGTTTTTGAGTAGGATTAAAATGGGCGCCAGCCGACGCCGCGTCTGCCGCCGAGCAATCGCCTTTTTCATGAATGTGGATTCCGTGTTTGCCCGGTTTGAGATTCTGAATGTCGGCGACCACTTGGATTTCATCCCCAACTTTTGTGAATGTGACTGTGCCGGTGACCTGACTCCCCGATTTGGACTCCAGTTGCGCCGCCGCTTTCGTGACCTCTTGCGCTTGCGCGAGAGAAACGATGGCGCAGAAAATTGCTCCATAGAGAATTGTTTTCATGTCGCAAACGTACCGCCCTTTTGCCCAAAATAAAACTCTCAATCGAGCAGGCGTTGCTCGATTCCGCTGTAGGCGTCAACACGACGGTCGCGCAAAAAGGGCCAGTGCGTCCGATGCTCGTTCACGCGGGCCCAATCAATTTCGCCGATCACGATTTCTTCCCGATCGATCGAACCTTTCGCGATGATCTCGCCGTCAGGTCCGCAAAAGAAACTTTGCCCCCAAAATTCAATTCCGTCGCCGCCAGCCGGTGCTTCGTGACCGACCCGGTTCGCAGCCGCAACGTAACAGCCGTTCGCGATCGCGTGACTGCGCTGAATTGTTTCCCAGGCCGAATGTTGCGCCGCGCCAGATTCTTTTTTCTCGCTCGGATGCCAGCCGATCGCCGTCGGATAAAAAATAATCTCGGCGCCACGCAATGCCGTCAGCCGCGCCGCCTCCGGATACCATTGGTCCCAGCAAACGCAGACACCGATCTTGCCGCGCTTTGTTTCCCACGCCTGAAAACCGAGGTCGCCCGGCGTGAAATAAAACTTCTCGTGATACAATGGATCGTCCGGGATGTGCATCTTGCGATATTTCCCGAGAAATTTTCCGTCCGCGTCAATAATTGCGGCCGTGTTGTGATAAACGCCCGCCCGGCGTTTCTCGAAAAGCGACGCGACAATCGCGACGCCGAGCTCGCCCGCCAATTCCGCCAGCGCAGTTGTTGATGTTCCGGGAATTTCTTCGGCCAGTTCGAAGTTTTTGTGGTCTTCGGTCTGGCAAAAATATTGCGAGCGAAAGAGTTCCGGCAGACAAACAATCGCGGCCCCTTTTTTAGCGGCGGCGCGAATGAAATCGAGCGCCCGGGCGAAATTCTTGTCCGGATCCGGGCCGCATCGCATTTGAACAAGCGCGATCTTGGTCATGTGTGTCTCAGCCATTCAGCCAATTAACCACGAAGGACACGAAGTTCACGAAGATGCAATTATTTCCGGCCTTCGTGTCTTTCGTGCTCTTCGTGGTGGAGTCACTTCACCGAATCCGCCGGCACGATGTCGATCTTCTCAATAACCACTCGTGTCGTTGGTTTGCTGTTTTCGCCCATGCTGTTTCTGGTCACCGGCGTGTCGCCGATTTTTGCGAGCACGTCGTCGCCTTTGATCAATTTACCGAACGTCGTGTATTGGTGATCGAGCCGCGGCACCGGCGCCAGACAGATGAAAAATTGTGAACCGGCCGAGTCGGGATCGGGCTCGCGCGCCATTGAAATTACGCCGCGTTCGTGCGGATGATCGTTAAATTCAGCTTTGATCTTGTAACCCGGGCCGCCTTCGCCGTAGCGATTTTCCTTCGCCGGATCTTTGGAATTCGGATCGCCGCCCTGGATCATGAATCCCTTCACGATCCGATGAAAAACCGTGCCGTTGTAAAAACCGGCCCGGGCCAGTTTCTTGAAATTCTCGACCGTGTTCGGTGCAGCGTCAGTCCAAAACTGCACGACCATATCG
>Ga0137418_10007263_pt1 | contig 10174 bp, 7 predicted proteins | sample CZODoug3_1_2_16f_FD_122242 | JGI IMG/M metagenome (GOLD analysis project Ga0137418, IMG submission 122242) | Vadose zone soil fungal communities from Angelo Coast Range Reserve, California, USA - CZODoug3_1_2_16fungal (Hybrid Assembly) | ecosystem: Environmental > Terrestrial > Soil > Vadose... | reverse complement strand
ATTGGGAAGGTCTTTTGTACCTGTGCCATAAACGTGCCATACGCTTCGCGCCGCTACGCGCCAATACGGGCTTTTTCGCTACTTTCCAAAAATGCTTCCGTGCGGGCTTGGTTTTGGGTAAGTAGTTGACTTCGAAACGGGATTCAGAAGAAAACGTCATTCAAGTTTCCCTGACTCTTAATCAGTAGGTTGAAGGTTCGATTCCTTCCGCGCTCACCACCTTATCCCCTTGTAAGCCCAGTGTTTCGGTTAGCTTCGGGAATTTTTTTCATCAGCGGCCATCGCAGCGCCGGTAAGGGAAAGTCACGCTCAGTAACCTTGGGTCCCGCAAAATCCCCGAAGCTTTGTCACCAAAGTCCCGAAGCATCTCAGTGAACAGCGCCGGCCGTCGTCCGACGCTGCCCTACCGAGGGCATCAGCACGACCCCGGCGACTTCATTGCGAGTCGCACGACGGTCGCGTCGCTCGTTCCGGGCCTTCCTCTTAAACGCATCCTTCATCGTCGGCGGCGTCGGATGAACATACTTGCGAGTCGTCTCGATGTTGGAATGGCCAGCAGCCCGCTGGAGCGTGAACGGATCTACTCCCGTGAGGCCGAGGTTGGTCAGTGCTTTGTGACGGGCGCTGTGGACGCATGCATCCCAGGGAAGCTTCAGCAGCTCCCGCATGCGCTCTTGCTGTTGGATCAACGTGAAAGCTGAAACCGGACTGAGACCGTCCTCACGGGTGAACACGAGATCAGACTTCGATTTCGCTATCCACATCGTGAGGATTCCCCTCGCGCGAGCGGTGATCGGGAGGCTGCGCATGCGGAATTCGGTTTTGCCATTCCTGACCTTCACGTAGCCGTAGTGACCCCACTCATCAGCTTTCTCCGTCATGTGAACGTCGGGTTTGAGCAGGTCAATCATTTCGCGCTCGCAGATTCCGATCTCGCTTGAGAACTGGATGAAGATGTTAAGAGGCTCCGGCGCCAGTTCGTCATATTTCTTGCGAAGTGCCTCTGTGAACACGAATGACCGTTCCCGCTCGCCTCTCAGCCGCGAGATCTCCGGCACGGTCTGGATTAGCTTCCAGCGACGTGCCATGCGGAGAGCCTTGCGCAATGTAGCTCGCCAACGGTTTACCGTGGCAATGCTGCACGTGCGTCCCTTGTCCCTTTCGCAGTGACGGGCGAGCGCCCACACCGTGAACCTCTGCACGAGCCGTTCGTCAATGCTATTGAGTCGCGCCTCAGCGAGAGGTTCGTACTTCAATAACGAGTCGAACGAATACGTGTAGAACTGCACAGTTTTCGGCTTGTTCTGTTTCTCAGCCTTCACCGCCGTCATGAAGTCCTCACGGAACGCCCGGAAGGTCGGAACTGTCCTCGTTTCCGCGATCCCCACCTCGCCTTTCACCAAGGCGGTGAATACCGCGTTCGCGACCTTCAAAGCCTCGCGGTCGTTCTTCATCTTTGTGCTCTTGTGATAACGCTTTCCATTAAGCACGAACTCGTAATGCCAAAAGCTCGTGCGCTTCGGCTTGAAAATCCTCATTCCTCCTCTTTTCCAGAGTCAGAGCGTCGCCATTGTAATATATGGGACGCTATTGAAGGGCAGGAACGGTGTTGCGCTCGATGAATTCCCAGAGCGTGTCCGACCGGAACAGCACACGACCGCCGATCTTGACGTAGTCGATCCGGCGGTGAAGAACGTGATCACGCAGTGTCTTTGGACTAATTCCGAGCACTTTCGCCGCTTTCTTAACAGCGAGCAGGTCCTCAAGTTTGTATGTACTTCGAGTAGTCGGGGCCTGGCGAGATTCGGTCATCAGGTTCCTCCTTGCGTCGGTCCGGTTTTCGTTCAGCTTCCTCCAGTGAGGGTTGCCCTGGACCGAATAGGGCCAACGGGGGAGGCGAAAGAAAATGGGAAATAGCTAAGGGGAATGGGCCAAGGGAAGGGAGTCCGCCCTGTGGCTTACTGAGTTGGCGATGGCGGGCCTGCGGCCCGCCGCAACCCGCGGTGCTGTGGTTGCGCTCGTTTCGTGGAATTGCTGCGCCCAGATTCACGATTCCTGTCTGAGGAATTCTCGAAAAAGCGGGTGGTAGAGTTTGTATCGTCCTCGTCCGGTACGAGTGAGCAAACCTCTTTCCGTTAACCTGCTGAAATACATTCGCTCGTACCCTGAGGGGAGTTCCTTCGGGCCGATCTGCTCGTCCTCACTGCAGGCGATTGCGCGGAGAAGCTGAATCTCCCTTTCGGGGACTTGCGCCAGATCAGAACGGAATTTCTCATTTTCTAATCGCGCGAAGATCTCGGGCCAGTGTTCTACCGTGTTGACGAGTGTGGAGGAACTGGGCGCGAAAGCTGCTATTTGTCGGCAAATGAACGCATTGAAATACGGGTGCCCGTGCGTTTTTGTGTGCAGCCACGTCGAAAAGTCTCCCATTTCGGCTAGCGTTGAGCCAAAGACAGCTTCGACGTACTCAGAAGTCTCGGTTGGTGCGAAGGGCTCCAAACGGACCTTGTCGTAGAACCGCACGGCCGGTTCGGCGAAGTTCCTGATATCCGAGAAATAATTCAGGGGCGCGGAGAAGCAGACACTGCAGTTGAGGCCGTCAACGGCTAGTGACTGAAACTGATCGCGGAGTGCGAGTGCTATTGCGTCGGCGCTCGGAGAAGCAAGATTGTGTAGGTCATCGAGGAAGAAGATCACTCCCCTTAAACCAGCGGGCTGAATGAATCGTCCCCACGCGTCCCGAAGCGCGTGCTTGAGAATTGCGCTGCCTGAGGACAGGAAGAATTGTGGTGCATCACGATCTAAGGAGAAGGCGCCAACGTTCACGCGGCTGATTTTCCAGTTTTGCAGCTCACGCCGGAAGCGAACCGTTGCCGCGTGGCAGTATGCCAGAGCTTCGCTGAACCTGTCCAGCAGGCCTTCCGCAAAACTCCGATAAGCGGTCTGCTGGAAACAGCGCGTCGCGTGAGCCGTCGCAGGTTTCTGCGGAGGACAGGTGATATCAACGGGGCAATTGAAGACTTTCAGTTATTCATTTGCCAGACTGATAATGAAAAGAAAAGATCCCAGCGCCAACGTTGGGTAACTGCACTTCGAGCACGTGAGGATCCTTTCACGCCGGACGAGATTGAAAAGCTGCGCAAATGATAGAGAATCAGTCGCTGATTGCTAGAGCGTGTTTCACAAACAATGTCTCAGCGTGGTCCAGAAGCAGGCGACATAGAAGAAGACGGAGTATGTGCAGAGCAGATGCTCATGACGAACAGCAAGCCGCGAAACTGGCCGAGCCAGGCGTTGGTTCGCTCCACAATCCAGCAGCGGCCCCCGCTTCCTTCATGCGCTGGGTATCGCCGTAGAGGGTCGCCAGGTTGTTCAGCGTCCTAATTCTCCCTTCGGTTCACTTCTTATGTAACGTATGTATGTAACGTTGTGAACCCCGAAGGGTGGCGGTTTTTACGAAAAACGCGCATTTCCCGAACTTGCCGCTGACACTTTGGCGAATAGCAAGCTCCTGAAAAGTTCGATTGACTTTCCACGGGCGTCGGCATATTTTTGAAGCCCTATCATGAGTGGATGATTCTCCGGGGGATGTTTTCAAGAGAATCATTCTTTCCTCGATAACTTGCACTTCCCCGCAAGTCAGTTGATCCAGTTGTCCGCGATTGGTGTCTATGCGCAGAGTTGCTGCCCGAACCTCGGCACCGATAGGCGCCACGGCGATAGGGGTGAGGGTTCTGTGCGCGGTTAAGCAGCTAAGCAACTTGCTTGAGGAGGAGTCCTAATGGCTCATAGCATTCGAGCGCTTGTCTTTCCCTATCTGCTTCTCGCTGGCATAGCCATCTCAGCCGTTCAAGCACAAGTCACAAACGTGACAGACGACTCATCGACGCCCATACCTGCCGCTGGGCACGACTACATCGGCACGCTCTCTGAAACCGTGAACCCGGCCAATGGCTCGCTTAGTGTACGCGTACAAGTACCAATGCCAAAAGGCCGTGCCCTCACCCTACCATTTGCCTTTGCATACGACACAAACGGGCAACACTTGGTCTCTGATAACGGCACGGGTCAGATGCAGTGGACTAACAATAACCAATACCTCACGAAGGGAGGCTGGACATACTCCCTACCGACTGTCAGCTTCGTTCTTTTGCAGAGAGCAGGAACACTCAATGGCTTTACCGTCTATTGCCAGTACTACGACGGGTACATGTTTAACGATCCAAGTGGGTCCCGCCACGCCATGTATTTATCCGGTTGGGCGAATCCAACGATCTGTAGTCAACTGACCAACGCACCAAATAACTACCTCACGTCTCATGACGACTACGTCCGCGCAAGCATACCAACCCCAGGCACTGTTTCGGGGTATCTGCCTGTTACCGTCGCAGATGCGGACGGCACAGTATATGCCTTCTCCTCACAATCACTGTATCACGTTGGAAATCCCGTCGTTGCACTTCCAGCAGCGGTAGAGGACCGAAACGGAAATCTAGTTAGCTATACGGGCCAGAGCAATGGGGCCTTTACGGTCAAGGATACGGCCAGCCGAACAGCAGTCTCCGGCTCTGCGTTTGGCGTCAACGGGAGTACTGTAACGGTATCCGGCCTTGGTAATTACACCCTATCTTGGGGCACCGTCCCGGGGAATTCGTACAGTTCCGGCGCCACGCTTGTTCCCAACTATATTAGTTGTTCCACTTCATGGCCTAATGTTTCGACCGGGGGGAGTGAAGTTACTAACATTACCCTGCCGAATAACCAGAGCTATAAGTTCTTCTATGATTCCTCCACGGGGTATCTAAATGAAATCGTGTACCCAACCGGGGGCTGGGTTAAGTATACGTGGCAAAGGCCACCGCTCTCCGAACTGGGATTCACGACGAATCTCTCAGGTGTTGAGAACGCATGCGCATACCGTTACAGTCTGCCGGTCGTCGTGAATCGTCAGGTTAGCTACGACGGAACCACGGTTGCAGAGCAGCAGGATTTTACGTATTCGACTGCGTGGAATTTAGGTACCAACCCGCCCTCATGGACCTCAAAGAGCACATCAATAACAACACACGATTACGTGCGAGGTACAAGCACTTTCACAACCGCCTATACTTACGGCTCATTTTATCTTTTTCCGCCACCCAATACCTGGAGCCGCGTCGGCACTCAGGTTCCAGTTGAAAGCACAATTGTCTATAAGAATTGGGACGGTACGACCCTCAGAACTGTGAACAAGGCTTGGTACGACCAATATGAGCTCAAGCGCGAGCAGACTATTCTTGATAATGGCTCTAGTTCACAAAATGCGTATACTTACACCAATGGGGCACAAATAAGTGAAAAAGATGAATATGACTTCGGAGCCTCGACCCCAACACGAATAACACAGACAAGTTACCAGGCATTCGCGACGCTCCCTACCTACACTGCGGGGCCTTCGCTTTTTGACCGGCCATCGAAGGTTGTCGTCTGTGATGGTACGGCAGGGACCGGCAATTGCACGAGCAGTAGTTCATATCGGTTGGCTGAAACCGATTACACATACGATCAAACTGTACCTGCGAGCGCGTCTGTCGTGCAGCACGATGATACTAACTATCCTTCCAGCTACAACAACCGTGGCAATTTAACCACTAAGACGGAGAAATGCTTCGTCGGGGCAACCGCGTGCACTGATGCCACTACCAGGTACACCTACGACGAAACCGGCCAGCGCTTATCCATGACGGATCCGTGCGGTAATGTGACCTGCAGCGACATGACTGGACCCACTCATACCACGACGTATTCGTACGTCGACAGGTATAGCAGCGGAACTCCACCCGGAAACACAAATGCGTACCTGACATTAATCACAAATTCTTTAGGACATCAGAACAACTTTTTCTACTCCTACGCTCCTGGGCAACTAACTTCCTCCGCAGACGCAAACGGTAGATCGACTCAATACGTGTACGCAGATTCCTTGCGGCGGCTTACTGAAACCGACTACCCGGATACCGGAAAAGTGACGTTCTCCTACAATGATACGGCTCCGAATCCCACCGTGACCCAAACAACGTTGATCGATTCCAATCCTCTAACCCAACTCAGTACAACAACGACTATGGATGGCTTTGGTCACGTCGTGCAGAGCATTTCGACTGATCCCGAAGGAGTCGACATTACAGACACAACGTATGACGGAACTGGCCATGTCCGTACTGCGTCCAATCCACACCGCTTAACACCGTCCTCCACGGACGGCATTACCACATATGAGTACGACGCTTTGGGCAGAATGTTTAAAGTCACGCGACCCGACAGCTCGACAGTGCTCACTACGTATACTGGCAGAGCAACAGATGTCATGGACGAAGGTAACGGTGTTCGTAGGGTCGAACGGGTGTCCCAGACTGACGCTCTCGGACGGCTAGTCTCGGTTTGTGAAGGCACAAACTTAACTCAACTAGGGGCTGGCGGAACACCTGCTGCCTGCGGGCAGGATATTGCGAAGACTGGGTTCCTCACCAGCTATTCATACGACACGTTAGGAAATCTGCGAAGCGTGACGCAGGGTGGCGTGGGTCAGCGGACTTTTGCTTACAATTCACTGTCGCAACTTTTGTGCGCCGCCAACCCGGAAAACGCTAGCGCGACTTGTCCGAACCCTGACAACGGTAGTTACACGGCAGGCACAATGCGTTATGGCTACGATGCGAACGGAAATGTGGTCTCCAGACTCTCACCGAAGCCCAACCAAACGAGTGCCAGCGTAACAGTCACAAGGTCCTATCAATACGATGTGCTGAATCGGACGCTAAGTATTTCCTACAATGACGGCACTCCCTCCGTGGCAAATGTCTATGACCAGTCCACAGAGACTGGGGCGGCAAACACAATTGGTCGACAAACCTATGCATCTGTCAGCAGCGGTTCCACACTCTTAGCAAAACATTCGCTTGTCACGTATGACGCGATGGGCCGCCTGCAACTGGAGTATCAATGTGCACCCGATTTCTGTGCTCAAGATCGTTACAATGTCAGCTATACCTATAACCAGGATGGAAATGAGAAAACGATAACTGCTGGTTTTCCTGGAGCAGGATCGCAGACGCAGACGAATCTGTATACGAGTGCTGATCGGCTACAAAAAGTAACTACGACTCTGGCACAGTTCGCTATTCTCGACAGCGTACTCTACACGCCTGCTGGCGCACCGCGTAGCGCGAGCGTTGGGCCTAGTATGGCCCAGAGTTGGGGATACAACAATCGCAACTGGGTTACGTCCGTTGCCGCAGCAGGACCTGGACCGGGTGGTTTACAAAACTTTTACACCGAAATTCTCGGGTACGCTCCAAATGGAAACGCAACGAGTGTGAACGACAGTGTGAATGGAAATTTGTTAGCCACGTACGATGACTTCAACCGGCTCGTAACGGCGGTGGCATCCAACGTTGGCAAGGGTTGTAGCTATGCGTACGACCGGTATGGAAACCGGTGGCAGGAGAGCCCTTATGGTACCGGAAACAGCTGCAATAGCAGGCCATTGTCATTCAATGCCAACAACCACATCGTAGGGTATATGTATGACGCGGCCGGCAACGAGCTTTACGACGGAGCCCACAACTACACCTATGACGCTGAGAGCCGAATACGCAGCGTCGACACCAATCTCACGTACGTATATGACGCTGATGGCCGCAGGGTCGCCAAGAAAAATGGCACCACGTTCACAGCGGACTATATTCTGGATCAGAGCGGTCGTGAGCTAGCCCAACTAGATGGCGGAGGAACCTTGGTTCGAGGGGAGATCTATGCTGGCGGTCGACACGCAGGTACATATAACAACCAAGGATTGTATTTCACATTCGTTGATCATTTGGCGACTGAACGCATTCGGAGAAACGCAGACGGGTCTGCGCTCGAGACATGTACCAACCTCCCATTTGGCGATGGCCTAACATGCTCCGGTACTGATGTTAGCGCGTTACATGTCACCGGTAAAGAACGCGACACCGAATCCAGCCTCGACTACTTCGGCGCAAGGCATTACGCATCAACGATGGGACGCTTCATGACTGCGGATCAAGCTGCGGATGAGACTATCCCCGTACCGTTGCCCTTCGCAGACTTCAGGAATCCGCAAAGTCTGAATCTCTACAGCTACGGCCTAAACAATCCGGTGTCGAATGTTGATCCCGACGGGCACGACGTGCACGTGTGCGTCGATAACAGCAGCGGGGGACAGAACTGCTTCAACATGAGCGACAAGGATTACGCTAACCTTCAGCAACAGCAAAGCGAGCAGAACGGAATAAACATGCCTGGCGGTTCAATGCCGGGCGGAAACATCACGTGCGGCGGCCAAGTATGCGGGTCCGCTACGTTCTTCGAGCCGGGCTTGCAAGATACATCGCTTGATGTGGCGATGTTTATCGGAGGTGTGGCCTCAATAGGGAGAGGACTCATCGAAGGCGGGTTGGGGTTACTGCGCGGTGCTGGTGAGGCAGGTGCAGGAACAGCCGCCAGGGAAGCAGGTGCGGCTTTAGCTGAGCAGACGGTGGTGAGTGGCGGCAAAGCCGCTATCCGAGATGCACTCGAAAACGGGGCGGTCAATGAGCTTCAAAAACAGGCAGTGAAAAGAGCGCTTGCTCGTGGAGCCGCATCGGATACGTACACACTCACAAAGCTAGCCGATGGGTCAGTCAAAATCACCACAGAAGTTGCAGGCAGAGCCGGTGGCCGCGCCCTTTATGAGAAAGTGGTAGACGCGGCTGGGCAGACAACCTCAGTTGTACAAAAAGCCTACGATGCCTCTGGCAGCTTGGTCCACGTGGACCCCAAACTCCAATGAGTAGCCTGACGAGAAAACAGCGGAAAGCCCTTGAGGAATTTGCAGAGCTGAAAATCTCTATCGACGAGCTGAGGGATCGACTGCAAGGGGTCTTGGAGTTCAACTTCAAGGACCAAGAACGCAGGCTGACGAGCCACTACGGTACTCCCGTTCCAGGAGTCCGCATCGAGCTAGAGAACATCCAGGCAGCGATGGACAAACACGCTCGGGGAGAGATATCCACCGAGCAGCTCGCGGACTGGGCCACTATGTTGCTGCTGAATGATGCCTATGACTGGGAAGGGCCAAAGGAAGAGCAGATCGCCGACTGGCTCAATGACATCAGCATGCTCACGCTGAAGTCTAACGCCGAGGCCGATCCCGGTCACTAGCAACCGCCACAGACAGGAGAATCGAGTGGTGAATATCAACGACAGCGTAACCAGCCAGGATGCAACGTTGAAAGTGACGCTGACGGCGTTCGATCCCCGGAGAGGCGAGGGTCGTGTGAAGATCGAGGAGCTACGGGCGATTCTACGTGACGGTGGAGTATGGCGAAGCCGGACAGACGAGGATCGACTACAAAACCTACGACCTGAAAAAGCCGTCCGAGTTGCCCTTTACCACCAACCGGAATGACGCGATCAAGGAGATCAAAATCGTCCGGGTTCCGGCTGACTGGTCCGGCTCCGTTGCGCCCACGAAAGTTTTTCTTTTAGCTGCCGGTTTGAACTGCCAGAGCCGCACCGGGAAGGTGCGGCTCTGGGCTATGGTTAGTCCTCAGCCTGATACTCGACGTTCAGCTTGGCGATCTTAGCCACGAGCTGCTGGCGCTGGTCGCCTTCTGGAAGCTGGTCGGCTTCGGCGGTCAGGCGTTCGAGGTCAGCCATGATCTGCTGCTTTTTGGAGTCGCTTGCCATCGGGTCATCCCCTGTGGTTACCGAAAACTCCGTCCGATGTGAAAACACAGAGGTTCCGATCATTCGTGAGATCATGGTGGCTACCACGATGAGCTCTCTTTTCGTCGCCCTTTTCGCCTTGGTAGCCTCTAGTTTTCGAACCCGTGCCTCCTTGCAGGCGGAGATTCTCGCGCTTCGTCACCAACTGGCGGTTTTCCAAAATAACGCGCCGCGTCGCCTGCGCCTGCACCGTTGCGACCGGTTCTTGTGGGTTATGTTATACCGATTCTGGTCCGATTGGCGGCGATGTCTTCACATGGTTCAGCCTGACACGGTCCTCCGTTGGCACCGCAGAGCTTTTGCCTGGCATTGGACCAGGGAATCGCGCCGCCTTCCCGGAAGACCGGAGGTTGCAGCGAACATTCGTGATCTCATTCGGCGCATGCACCGAGCTAACCCCTTG
>Ga0137418_10007262_pt1 | contig 10175 bp, 8 predicted proteins | sample CZODoug3_1_2_16f_FD_122242 | JGI IMG/M metagenome (GOLD analysis project Ga0137418, IMG submission 122242) | Vadose zone soil fungal communities from Angelo Coast Range Reserve, California, USA - CZODoug3_1_2_16fungal (Hybrid Assembly) | ecosystem: Environmental > Terrestrial > Soil > Vadose... | reverse complement strand
CTCTCGAAACTGGAGTTGGGGTCGAGCGAATCGGGCAACTGCAAGACCAGCGACGAATCGATCTCCAAACCAGCGCTATGCGCAAATTTTTGTATTCCCCGCCAGCGCGGCGCGCTGTCGATCAGCATTTTGGGACCGCGGATGAACGCGATTTTGCGGTGGCCGAGCTGGTAGAGGTGCTCGAGCGCCAACCGCGCGCCCGTTTCGTTGTCTACCATCACCGAGCTGATGTTGTTTCCTCCCGGCAATTCCCAGCCGATCGTCGCGGAGGGAATGTTCCTCTTGCTGAGATCGGCGAGCACATGAATGTCCACGAAGAGCCAGTTGGCCACAACGATCAACCCTTCAACGTGGCGCTCCAGCAGCAATTCTAAATAACGTTCGAAGCGATTCCGCTGGTTGTGGGCGTCGGCGAAGATTGCGAGGTACGACGCTTGATACAGCGCGTTTTCAACGCCACGCATGATCAACGTGCAGAATGGATCGGTGATGTCGAAGAATAAGACGCCAATGCTGTGGCTGCGCTTGCTGCGCAAAAATCGCGCCATTACGTTGGGCCGGTAGCCGAGTTTTTTGGCCGTGTCTTCGATGCGTTTCTTGGTTGCAGGCGCGATGTAGCGGGCCAGCGGCGCGTTGTTCAGCACAATGGAGACGGTCGCGGGCGAAAATCCGCTCTGCTCGGCCACATCTCGCATCGTGACCGCCTGATTTATTTCGCTGTGCCGCTTCACAGGGGGGCTCCTTGGTGGTCCGTATCATCACGCCACGTTATCGGTTTTGCAATCCCGGCGCACCCGCTACGATCTACTCTGCCGGTGCCTCGAAGGAAAGGGGCCGGCGGAACCAGTTCGTCTTCCAAACGCCGAAAGCAATTCCCGCGATCATCCAGATGCTTCCAACAATTTGCGCCGGGCGGCTCAGGCTCAGCCACAACGCAAAGCAAATGACGAAGCCAAGTACTGGCGGGATAAAATTCCACGTTTTCTTTTCGTCAGCATGCAAGAAATAGCGGACAAATGCCGCGGCATTCACGCCCATAAATGCGATCAGGGCTCCGAAATTCAGGAGTTCGATTCCCCGGCCGTAGGTGAGAAAGAACGAGCCAATCAGCGCCAGCGCGCCCACAAAGATCACGTTATTGCGGGGCACCTGATGCTTCGGATCGATCGCGCCGAAGAAAGAACTGGGGAGTGCATTGCTTCTGCCCATTCCGAAAAGCAGGCGCGCCGCGCCAATGTGCGCTCCCATGCCTGATCCGAAATTGGCCACCACGAGCGTCACTCCCACGATGGTAAAGAGGGGCGCCCACGTCCGAGCCGCGGCCCACACATACGCGGTGTCGGCGTTCGGAAACGGTTCCGTAGCCGGCCAAATAAGCTGCGCGACATAGACTTCCGCCGCCGAGAGAAATCCGATGACTACGCAAGTGAGCACGGTGGCGAGCAAAATATTGCGACGTGGATTCTCCGCTTCTTCAGACAGAGTCGAGATGCCATCGAAACCGATATAGGAGAGCACCGCAATCGAAGTGCAGCCGAAGAGATTGCCCCAGGTGAAGGTCTGCGGATCGTAGAACGGACGCGTGAAGAAGTGGGGATCGCCGTGCGGATGGCCGAAAATGTAGCGGATGGCGGTCACGAAGATCACCACTACTACCGCGCTCATTCCCGCGGTCAATCCCGCGTTCACGCGCGCCGAGGTCTTGATTCCTCGCAGGTTCAGCAGGGTGAAGGCCACGGCGAAAATAATTTTCCAGCCCCAATCCGGTATGGCTGGAGCAAATTCATGTGCTTGCCCGGCGCACCAAATTACGCACACTAATGGATTCACGATGTAATCCATGACCATGCTCCAGCCGGTCACGTACCCGATCGAGGGATGGATTTCCTGCGCCACGTAAGTGAACGCCGACCCAGCGCTCGGATAGGCTCGCGCCATGCGACCGTAACTGATGGCGGTAAAAAGCATGGCTACCATGGCGATTAGAATCGCTGTTACGACATGGCCGCGGCCGCGATCACTGAGGGCTCCGAACGCGGACATCGGCGCAACGGGCTGAAGCACGATCATGCCGTACAGGATCAGATCCCACAGCGTAAGCGCCCGCCGCAATCTGGGAGCCGCCGCTGCAACTGCCGGTGTCACCTCAGTGCTCAATCAGGAATCCTTTGAATTGAATCGTTTCAAACGCCGCCATTCTGTGGGAATCCGATGGGACAGGCAAGGGCAAATTTCAGCTGATAAAGCGCTACGGCGGGGTGCGATACTGAGCTTCGACGGAGCCTCGACAACGGAACCTCGATAAGTTGAACCTCGATAGTGAACTTCGCCATGCTGCGTTTCGCCCAACTCTGCGAGTCTATCGCCGCCACGACAAAAAAGACCGAAAAGGTCAGCCTCGTCGCTGATTATCTACGTACCGCACCGGTTGAAGAAGCTGCTCTGGGCGCGCTCTATCTTTGCGGCCGCGCTTTTCCACGACGCGAAGAGCGTGTGCTATCGATCGGCTTCTCGATTCTGCTTCGGGCGGTCGCGAAGGTCGCCCAAAAGGATCCTGCTCATCTTGCTCCAGTGCTTCGGCATCATGGCGATCTGGGCGCGGGCGCTGAGGAAATACTGCGCGAACATCCTGTGAGGTCGTCGCTTAGCCTGTCGCAAATCGCGGAAGTCTACGCCTCGCTGGCGCAACAGCGACGCGCTGCGGCAAAGCAGGCGCTCCTCGAGCACACGTTTCAGCGTCTTTCGGCCCTCGAGGCCAAATACTTCATCAAAATCGCTACCGGCGAGCTACGCATAGGCCTGAAAGAGAGTCTGGTCGAGGAAGGCATCGCTAAAGCTTTCGACCAAACTCTCCCCGCAGTACAGCGCGCGAACATGCTCCTGGGCGATATCACGGATGTGCTGCGGCTCGCGGTCGCCAACCAACTCTCCTCGGTGTCGCTCCAACTCTTTCGCCCGATTTCGATCATGCTTGCCAGCCCCGCGGAAACTCCGGCGGATCTCGTCGCCGCCTTCCCCAATGGAGCCCTGGTCGAGGACAAGTTCGACGGCATCCGCGCCCAGGTTCACAAGCGCGGTTCGCAGGTGGAGATATACTCGCGCACGTTGGACCGCATCACGGAATTCCCAGAGCTTCTTGAGCCAATTCGAGGTATCACGGGCGATTTCATCCTCGATGGCGAAATCATCGGCTGGCGGGATGGCCGGGCAATTCCGTTCACGGAGCTTCAGCAACGCCTTGGCCGAAAGCAGATTGATCTCTTCACCAGCACGCAGGTTCCCGTGAGCTTCGTTGCTTTCGATCTGCTCCTTCTTGACGGCCGTACGCTCCTCGACACTCCGCTGGCCGAGCGCCGCCTGCTCCTTGAGCGAATTTTAGCTGAAGCCGAGCAGCCTGGGCTCCAGTTCACGCGGGCGAAGCTTTGCCGCACTGCCGACGAGATCGAAGGCCGCTTCCTGCTCGCGCTCAATACTGGGAACGAAGGGCTCCTCGCCAAGGCTCCCGAGTCGCCCTACGTGCCCGGCCGGCGGGGCCAATTCTGGATGAAGCTCAAGCGCCCGCTGGCAACGCTGGACGTGGTGGTCACTGTTGCCGAGTACGGCCACGGCAAGCGTCGGGGCTTGCTGTCAGACTATACATTCGCCGTCCAGGACGACGGCCGGCTGGTCAACATCGGCAAAGCCTATTCCGGGCTCACAGATGTCGAAATCAAAGAGCTGACGCGATATTTCCTGGAACACACGACGGAAGACCGGGGTTACCAGAGAGACGTGGAGCCTACGGTCGTGCTCGAAGTGGCGTTTAACAATATCCAACGCTCCGACCGGCATGACAGCGGCTTCGCCCTGCGCTTTCCCCGAATCGTGCGTTTGCGTTCCGACAAGCCCGTCGCGGAGATCGATACGCTGGCCCGCGTGCGCGAAATCTTCCGTTCGCAGCACTCGAAAAACAATTAGTGGGCTCTAATTTTGCCGGCTCACCTGTACCTTCGGACGGCTGTACGTTCGGACAGTACCCAGTTATCTCTTAGTGAAAACACATCCATGTTCTTTCGCAACGCGTGCAACCAAATTAGAGTCTAATTAGAAGGCGACCTGGCCCACACTCGAAAACAACTATGGCCGAGTCCGCTTTGATTAACAGCCCTAACCGCAGTCGCATCGCACCCGTCCTGGCAAGTGTCGCCGGGTTCATCGTTTTACTGTTCTTCGCCATGTGGCTCCGCATTGTGCCCCTCGAGCCTGACCCGGTCTTACAGGGCTACCTGCAAATCACCACCGGATTGCTAGCGTTCGTGTTCGCCGCGGTCACCCTAGTCCGTTTCCAGGGCACCCAGGACCGTATCTCGCTGATTCTGGGCGCCGGGTTCCTTCTTTCTGGGACCATTCTGGCCGCGTCCAGCCTATTGTTCTTTCAATTCCAGCAGGAGCAGGTGCAGTTGCGTTGGGCACCGGTCTCGTGGTGGGTAAGCCGGATCGTTCTGGCGCTGCTTTTTGTGGTTGCCCTGCTGGTAGAGCACTTTCTGCCGCGGTCGCGCCATCCACGCCGCGAAATCGCCGGTGCGTTGCTCACGGTAATGGCCTCGACGTACCTCATTACCGCCGCCTTGCGCCGGCTTCCCCCGGAAGTTTCCCCGCATCCGGGTGCGGTCTTCCCGAGTCCCCAGCAGCTCCTGCCCGCCGGGATTTTTCTGGTTGCCTTGATATGGTACCGGCGCCGACTCGAGCTTGAAGATTCCGCCTTCGATCGCACTATTTACATCGCCGCGTGGATGAACCTCGGGGCGCAACTAGCCGCCTCACAATCCCAGCGGCTGCTGGATTCCCCATTCGTCCTGGCGCAGGCACTGACCGTGACGAGTTATGCCGTGGCGCTGGGCGGCGCGCTCCTGGACAATGCGCGTTTATTCGAGCAAGTGAGCCATCTGGCCGTCAGCGACCCGCTCACCGGGCTCGCGAACTATCGTCGCTTGCTCGACGTCCTGGAAGCGGAAACCGAACGCACGAATCGCAATGGACGGCCCTTTGCCGTCCTGCTGCTTGATCTTGATGGGCTGAAGAAAATCAACGACACGCACGGCCACCTTGTCGGTAGTCACGCGCTGAATCGACTTGCGCATATCCTACGCATCCACTGTCGCGCTATCGACACCGCCGCTCGTTATGGAGGTGACGAATTCGCTCTGGTCTTGCCGGAAACCCTGCGGGATGAAGCCGAGCGCGTTGCCAACCGTATCCGCGCCGTCATGGCCAGCGACCCGGAATATCCGCAACTCTCCGCGAGCATCGGCATTTCCATCTACAACGGCCATGGCGAGCGCATCGAGAAACTGCTCTCCGACGCCGATGCGCAGCTCTATAACGAGAAATCGCGCCGCGGCAAGCGCCACCCTACATCGCTAACGCCGCGCCGCCGCGCCCAAAAAGCCTGATGATGAGACATCTTCTTACCGGCCGCAGTCAATGAATCGCGCTTACTTCTCGAAGATCCATTTGTCCCCTCGGTTGATAATTCTGGGATCCCAATCCCAACCGGGGCAGCGGTAAATACTTTGAAGAGCGCACTTGTGCCACAGGCTGCGCACTTTCGGAATGTGCGAGACGATGCGCGTGAGCCTGCGAAATAATTTCGCGGCGTACGCTCCGGAAACTCCTGCCAGCTCACGATCCGCAATCTCATCGCAAATTTGGTTGTACCGATGATGGCTGCCGGTCGCGCTGTGATTGCCGGGATGCGTTCGATAGCCCCCGATCAGGGCGTCCACCGAATAAAGCCGTGCGTGCCGAAAGAAGCGCATGAACATCTCGAACTCTCCGGCCAGGCCGTACTCGGTCGCGAGCGATCCGCCAGCCCGCTCCCACAGACTTCGCCGCCAGAATGTCGTATCGCGATGAATGTACTTGTTGCCGCCGGCCAAAAAGCGAATGCGCGACCAGCGCTCCAAATGCTTCAATCCCGTGGGCAACCCGCTGAGACTGAAGTTAAAGGGGCGCCCCGTGATCCACTCGACGTCCGGAAGAGACGCGAAAACGCTTCCAATCGCGTGCAGCCCATTTGTGTGAAGCATTTCCCCCGGCTCGAGCCAACCCAGGATTTCTCCCGACGCTTTCGCAAAGGCCATGTTGAGCGCGGCGCAAAGCTCCGTTCCTGGCGGGCAGGCTTGCCATTGAAAATGTGCACGATACCTTTGCAGAATTTCCTGGCGCTCGTTGTCCGCGCCGTCCTCAACGACTATGTATTGAAGATTGGGATAGCACTGATAAATGATGGAACGAATTGTCGCTTCGAGGTGACGCGCATCGCCAATAACGGGAGTAATGATCGTGATGGAGGGGAGTGGCAAAGGGATCAAGGAGTTAGTGTCTTTTTGCGGCGTCATCGCGAAAATTGAGCGGCACTATCGAATCGCAGCACGCGGCGTACGGACCGAAAAGTCGGCGTGCACTCGATTTTTCGTCAAAGTCAACGGACACTTCGACCCCACAACCACAGGTTCAAAGCTTGGATGCAATGAACCCCACTAAGGATCGCATCAACCTGGAGGACAGCATGTTGGTGGCGACTGGCTCTCCTAGAACACGGCTCTCTTCTGCACCATCTCCTTGCTGGCCAATGAAAATCTCGCCTCTCCTTCCGCGCCGTCTAGAATGCGGGCTGCAACGTATTCCCCGACGGCAGGCCCGTGCTTGAATCCATGCCCCGAGCCACCGCCCACAAACCAAACGTTTGCGATTTCCGGATGCTGATCGATCAAGAAATCTCCGTTCCAAGTGTTCTCGTATTGGCAAACGCGCGCCTCGACGATGGGCGCGGCGCGCAGCGCAGGAAATCGCTGCTCGACAAATCGGCGCGCCTCGTTCGCTCCGTCGATGCTGGCCAACCGCGATTGCGTGTCCGGATCGACCTTCTCGCCATGACGATCCACCGCAATCTTCAGACCGCGGCTTTCCAGATCCGGCATGCCGTAAATTTCGTCCTCCTGAAATAACCAGGTGGGCAGCGCTGGCGGAGCGAAGCGCGAGTCGCCCGCCGGCACGCCAAAGAAAAACACTTCCTGCCGGCTGGGAAAAATCCGCGCGCCCAAAATCTCCGGAAACAACTTCCCGAGCCATGCTCCACAAGCAAAAACAAAGTGCTCCGCCTCGATCCGCTCGCCCGAGGTCGTCATCACGGAAGAAACCGGTTCCGTCGCTTTCGGCTGAGCAATTTGCGCAACGCGATATTCCACGCCGCCACGTGTGGCATCTTCCACAACCGCGGCTACCGCACGCCGCGCCATCAACACGCCGCTCTGCGGCTCCAGCAAACCCTTTGTGATTCCATCCAAACCAATCTGCGGATATCGGTTGTCCAACTCCGCGCGGCCTAATTCTTGAAAAGGAACGCCGCAACGCCTCAGCGTCTCAACTGTCTGCTCCACGCGGGCGTCAGTTTTTCCGGCCAGCCACAAGACTCCGGTCTGATGAAACAGCGCCTGCCCGGTGGCCGCGAAAAACTCTTTCCATTGCACCAGCGATCGCTGCGACCAGCGCGTATACAGCTCGTCCGCGCCGTATCCCATGCGAATGATCCGCGACTCCCCGGCCGAACTCGCGCGCGCGTTGCCCGGACCATAGGCATCCACCAGCAGGACGCGCCGTCCCCGCCGCGCTAAATGCCACGCGGTCCACGCGCCAAAGACTCCCGCCCCAATCACCGCCACGTCGTATCGCGCACTCATATGCGCAGCATCTTACCCCGTCTTTCTATTCTCTGTGCCTACGCGCTCTCTGTGTTAAATTCTTCGCCATGACTCTCGCCGAACAAATCCAGAAAGATCTCACCGACGCCATGCGCGCCAAAGACGAGCTGCGCCTCAGCGTGCTGCGCATGGTCAAGTCCGCCATCACCTACAAGGAAACCGAGAAGCTGCGTAAGCTCGATGAGCCCGAATCCATCCAGCTCTTGCAAACGCTCGTCAAGCAGCGCAAAGAATCCATCGACCAATTCACGAAAGGCAACCGCAACGACCTGGCCGAAAAGGAGACGAAGGAGCTGGCCATTATCGAATCCTATCTCCCCGCGGGCGCGAGCGATGCGGAAATGGACGCCGCCATCGCTAAGGCTATGGCCGAAACCGGCGTGACCTCCATCAAGCAAATGGGCGCCGTAGTCAAAGCAGCCAAGGCCACGCTCGAGGGCAAGACGGTCGACGGCAAGGCCCTGAGCGATCGCGTTCGCTCCCGCCTCTCCTAGTTGTGACGGAGGTTCGCTATGAGCTTGTGGCTGCTGGCGTCGTTCCCTGAATGGAGGCCGCACTTCAGTTTTTTGAACGATCCGGCGGCCAACGAGTTGATCGCGCTGAGGTGGCTGCACTTAATTTTCGGGATCATCTGGATTGGCTTGCTGTACTTTTTTAATTTGGTTGGCACACCTTCGATGAAGGCGCTAGAACCGGGCGTACGCGTGAAGGTTTATCCGGTGCTGATGGCGCGAGCGATGGCGTGGTTTCGGTGGTCGGCGCTGGTCACCGTTATTGTCGGCATGCGCTACTTTTTCTCTTTGCTCGTTACGGACGCGCGCAATGCGGGCGATCCACACCTGGCGTTGCGATGGTTTGGGTGGTGGGTGCTGGTATGGATCGTCGCGTACGAGGGAATTTACTTGCTCCAGCTTCCGGCTAAGGGGATTCGCGATTCGGTGTGGGTGCGAGCGATTGGGATTGGCGCGATTGTGATTGCGGCCGCGTGGATGGTGATGGCGTTGAACGGTGGCGAGAACGTTTCCAACGGGCATCTGGCGATCAGCGTGGGAGGCGGGCTCGGCTTTGTGATGCTGCTGAATACGTGGGGCGTGGTTTGGCGGACGCAGAAACGGCTGATTGCGTGGACTCGCGTGGCGGGGGAACAGGGGACACCGTTGCCTCCAGAGGCGGAGCGCATGATGCGCTGGACGTTCCTTACGGCACGCACGTCTTTGTGGCTTTCGTTTCCGATGCTGTTTTTTATGGGAGCGGCAAGCCACTATCCGTTTTTGAGTACGGTGGCTCGGTAGGAAGAAAATGCAAAATGCTTTAACACAGAGATCACGGAGAGAAGCGCACAGAGGCCGCAGAGACGAAGCGAGTTTCACAGAAAGAAAAAGGGAGGCGGGCCAGGTCTTCCCGCCTCCCTTAGTTTTCCCGTTTCCGGGAAAACCGGCTAGCCTGACGGAGGGCGGCTAACCGGTCGTGTGTTGGCCTGCGTATGAAACCCCTGCAGAGCGAAAAAAGTTTCGTTCCGATCGAAAAAAGTTGGATAGAATCGAATGGACCAGCAGCTTATAACCGCCGAACAGCCCACCTATGCCGCGTCCCTCACATCTGAGCTCCGATAACATACTTAGATTTCTGCAAGTTAGGCGGGACCCCGCGTCGACCGACGATATTGCGGCGGGTCTGCACATGCGGAGGGCGGACCGACACGTCCTGCACAAAATGCTGAATACGCTGAAGAAGAGGCGTGCTATCGAGGAGTTGCCGGGAGGGCGCTATCGCTTGGCCGGCCGCAAGGAAGAGCGCGGAGGAGACGGCACCGGACGAAGTTCGAGAGGCGCTGGGCCCGGTGCAGGTTCCGCAGCGAGTTCTCAGCGAGCCGCTGCGCCGGACCGCGCGCTTGCCAGCCGCAACGAAATTACAGGGCGACTCGTGCTGCACCACGATGGGTACGGATTCGTGGTGCCCGATCCGCCGGTGGAGTGGCTGGATCGCGATGTGTTCATCCCGCGCGATGGCGTCGAAGACGCGATGCACGGGGATCGCGTGCTGATAAAAATTGAGCGCGTCAGCGGCGCGGGAGACTCGCAGCGCGCCGAAGGGCGAGTACTGCGCGTTCTTGGGCGAGCGCATCCGACCGTAGTGGGATTGTTTCGCTACGGCACGCGCGGCAATACGGTGCTGGCCTACGACGCGCGGATGCAGCATGCGATCGAGATTCCTCCAGGCATGGAGCTGACTGCGGGGCTGGCGAAGAAGCTGGGTTTCAGCGGCACCGATGAGCGCAGCCTGAAAGGGCGGCGCATTCCACGGTTGGAAGAGTTGGATGGCGCGGTTGTGAACGTTGAGGTGGTGCGGTATCCGCGGGGAGGCGCCGCGCCCACTGGCCGAGTGATCGAGATTTTGGGGCGGCCGGGCGAGCTTGGCGTCGACACGGAAATT
>Ga0137418_10007261_pt1 | contig 10176 bp, 4 predicted proteins | sample CZODoug3_1_2_16f_FD_122242 | JGI IMG/M metagenome (GOLD analysis project Ga0137418, IMG submission 122242) | Vadose zone soil fungal communities from Angelo Coast Range Reserve, California, USA - CZODoug3_1_2_16fungal (Hybrid Assembly) | ecosystem: Environmental > Terrestrial > Soil > Vadose... | reverse complement strand
CGAGTCCCTGAAGAACGTTTCCCACGCGGCGCGAATGCGCTCGAGCTTGTTCAGATCGTCGCTCGATTCGCGCGCCTGCGACACCAGGTAGACGAACGCCTGCCGGAACACTTTCGGCGCGCTCGCCGCGTCGGGGCGCCGCGCCCCGTTGGCGGCAACGATGTCCGCGATGCGCACGTCCTTTCGCGTTCCACGAATCTCGACGCCGATTCTCGGCGCGTCTGCGGCGCTCTGACCCGATGTCACGCGCGTGACGACGAACATCGGCGGCACTTCGGCCTCGGCGCGCAGCCCCATCGCGTACTGGTCCAGCGCCGAATAGCGCGAGACGGCGTCCACGGTCCTGAAGATGCCGTTGCCCAGATCCTGGATGTCGTTGCCTTCCATGTGCGACGCATCGGAATCGAAGAAGAAGCTCCAGTGCGCCTCGTCGCGGCCCAGCAGTTCCTTCGAATTGATGTTCCCGTCACGGAACTCGAGGAACGCAAGCCACCGGTGGCCGCACTCCTGTCCCATCAGGCTGAGCGTGTTGTTCTCGCCGAGAAACCGCGCCCGTGGATCGTCGGGGAAGCGCTGCAGCGTGTCCATGTCCACCAGGCTGCGCAGCCGGCCGCGACTGCCGAAGTCCCGGCTCGAGTCGTAGATGTCGACGCCAATCCCGCCGACCTCGTTGGCCACCGTGAACTCGAACGCAAACGTCCCGACCCGCGTCGTCTTTGTGTTCGTGTAGAGCACGAGCTGATCGAAATCGTCGCCGTGCGATTCGTAGAACTTGCGCGTCAGACCCACGAAGTCGAGCTCCTGGCTGCTCGAGAAGCGCTCGCCGATCGCGCCGCTGCCGCCGGAGATGGCGCCCGACGCCGGCACGGTGCTGACGTCAATCGGGCTGAAAATGCCGGTCTCGCCCGGTGAGACGCCGACGACGGCATCCGACGGGGCGACAATCGCGCCGTACACGAAGTCGATCGTGCCGTCAGCGCCGAGACGGAGCTGGACGTTGACCCGATTCCGCAGGCTGCCGAATTCCGGCACGTCACACCACGTGAGCAGCAGCGCGTCGCCATCGACCCGCCGGAACACGCCGCCGGCTTGCGAAGGATCGAGATCGTCGAACGCAGGCGCAATGCGCGGCGGACCCGTGAGAAAGCGCGCCACGTTCCGATCCGTGCTTGCGTGGTCTTCGGTCACGAAGGTGACGTTGCCGTCGGAGTTGACGAACAGCTGGGTATAGCGGCCCGCGTAGAAGGGAAAGGTAAAGGGCAGCGTGAACGGCGCGCTGTCGTCATCGCCGAGCGGAATCTTCTCGCCGACGGCGCTTTGAAACTGGCGGTCGGACCGCCGGGCGTCGTACCCGCCGGTGCCGTTCCGCGCGAAGGCCACCGCGGTGGCACGCAGGTCGAAGGCGTTTGCCGGCAGGAGAAGATCGCCCTGATCTCTGATGACAGCCACCTGGCCGATATCCTCGGCCGTTGCGGCCGCCGATATCGATGCCGGAGCCGATCGACGTCTGGCTGACGCTGCCTGGTGTTTCCACAGCTCCTCGTACACCTGGCCGCGCCGCGTCCGTCGATCGCCAGTCGGCTGCGGCTCCGGCAGCGGCGCCCGCGTCGAGGTCACCGACGAGGGCACGATGGGGATCGAGCAGGTGCCGCCCGTCGATGATGGCGGCGGTGGCGTGGGCGGCGTGGTGCTGCCAGTACCGCCGCCGCACGCGGCCACGAGAAGCGTCATGCCGATCGCCACGATCGCCAAGATCGCCAGGCAGTCGAGGTGCCCGCTGGTCCGATGCATCATCGCTCGGATTATACGCACGGCCGTGATCCCGTTGTCCGATTCCCGCGTCGTGCTCCTTCGCAGAGGGCCAATCGCGGTACCAATCTCGATCGGCATGGCCGAAGCCGGGATCATCCTTTGAGACTTCCCGTTCGTCCGATCGTCATCGCACTCGCGAATTTCAGACTCGCGAATTTCAGACTTGAAACTTCGGACCTGCGACATCAGACTTACGCGCGAGGTTTTGGCACCGTGGGTTCACGCGACGATCGAGATGAGCGCGCGCGGCTTCGGCGGGACGCCGGATGGAGCCGGCGGAGCGTGTTGCAGCGCGCTGGCTGGATGATCGCGGCGTCCGCGTGGCCATCCGTGGGCGTCGCTGCCTTGACGCAGGCGCGACCCTCTGTTCGGATGCCGACGGCCGGCGGTCATCCGATCAGCGACATCACGGCGCGGCTCACCGCCTACATGAGCGAGGCGGGAGACCGGGCGCTGCCCGACAAGGCGCTCGAGCAGGCGAAGTGGCACATCCTCGACACCATCGCGGCGATGATCTCGGGCTCCGAGCTGCCGCCTGGTCGTGCGGCCATCGCCTTCGCCCGGGCCAACGCCGGCAACGCACTCGCCACGATCGTCGGCGACACCGCTCTCTGTGGCCCCATCGATGCGGCGCTGGCGAACGGCGTGCTGGCACACGCGGACGAGACGGACGATTCGTGGCCGAGTGGATGGCATCCCGGCTGTAACACGGTGCCCGCCGCGCTCGCGGCCGGCGAACAGTTCGGCATCGGCGGCGCGCGCTTCGTGCGGGCGGTCGCGCTCGGGTATGACATCGGCTCGCGCGTGCTCGTTGCGACTCGTGCGGGGCTCACCGACACGCACAAGGCGACGCACGCGGTGGCGGGCGTGTGGGGCGCGACGGCGGCGGCGAGTTGCGCGGCAGGCCTCACCGCGCAGCAGATGCGGTGGGTGCTCGACTACACCGCTCAGTAGTCCTCGGGGATCGCGTCGTGGTATCGAGACTCCAGCCACATCGAGAAGGGGTTCGTCTTCGGCGGCATGCCGGCGAGAAACGGCGTCACCTCTGCGCTCCTGGTGCAGCTCGGGTGGAACGGTGTGGACGACGTCATGTCGGGCCGCGACAACTATCTGCTGGCCACGTCCCCGCAGGCCAAACCCGATCTGCTCATCGGCGGGCTGGGCGAGCGTTACGAGATCGCGCGAACGAACATCAAACGCTGGACCGTGGGCTCACCGATCCAGGCGCCGCTCGATGCGATGGAGGCGCTCTTGAAGCGACAGCCGGTCGATCCCGATCGCGTGCGGGAGATTCTCGTCCGATCGGCTCCCGAATCGGTCGTCGACAACAGCGACCCGCCCGACATCAACATCCAGCACGCGATGGCGCTCATGGTGATCGACAAAACGGTCACCTTCCGCTCGATTCACGATCTGTCGCGGCTGCAGGATCCGCGTGTGCTCCGCCTGCGCGCCAAAGTACGGCTCGAGGCGCCCGCCGGCAGCGGCCGTGATGGCCGGGATGCCGTTCGATCACCGCTTCTCGAGATCACCCTTGACGACGACACGCGTCTCACCCAGGATACCGGGGCAGTGCTCGGCACGGTCGAGAACCCGATGACGCGCGAGCAATTCGTCGCCAAGTGCCGCGATCTGATGACGCCTGTGCTCGGCGAGTCGCAGTCCGGGCGGCTCATCGATCGCGTCCTGGATCTCGAGCGCATCAAGGACATCCGCGAGCTTCGACCGCTGCTGCAGCGGACCTATCGTCCCGGCCCGCCAAAGCTGTCCGATTACCCGTCGCGCAAGTGACCGCAGGGCAGGCACCAAGCCCTCCGGCGATTGGAGAAGCGCGCGGCGCCCATGATGATCTGCTCCGGGCCGATGCAGCTGTGGAACTCACCCATCCGTGGGGACCCTACCAGTCAAACTTTGCGCCGATCCGCAAAACGCGGGGAGGCACGATCGCGAGCGGACGCAGGAACGAACTGCCCGAGCTCCAGCTCGTGTTCTGAATCGGATTCGCGTTGGTCAGGTTGTACACGTCGATGAACGGTGACAGGCGCGTCTTCCGGACGCTCGTCACTCGCTCGATTCGCAAATCGACGAGCGACACGTTGTCCTGCCGTCGCGCATTCAGAGGTTCGGCGGGAATCCGGACGCTGCCGTAGTTGAGCGAAGCGACAATGGTGCGGCCGAAGTTCTGCCCGGCTTGATACCGATAGACCGGGCTCACCTTCAATCCCCACGGGCCCGCCCACGAGGCGGTCACCTTTGCGGCGATATCGGTCGACTGCTCCTGGCCGTCCGGCGCCGCGTTGATGAGATCGTTGGGCGTCACCGGAAGCTGGTTCTGCCGGAAATTCGTATCGAAGAAGGTGTTGGCCTGGGCGTAGCTGGTCGTGTGCGCGAACGAGGCGATCGCCGACCATCCGCGGCTCATCCGCTTCGTGGCGGTGATTTCCCAGGTGTAATAGTTCGTTCTGGCGTTCGGCACGTTCGTGAGGACGTTGCGCACCGGAAGCCCCACATACTGAGGCGCCAGATTCCACGCCTGCACGGCTGGCCCATCGTCGCTCGTGCCGACGATGCCGTCAGCACCCGGGTCGGGAACCGTCACAGGGACAGTGAACCCCGAGAACGGTTGGTTGGCGTTCAACAGTTGCGAGAGCTGGCGCTCGGTTCGCCATACGAAGCCGCCTCGCACGCCGAGATTCGCCGCAAGCTCGCGCTCGAGCCACGTGGCGACCTCCTCGGTCCGCGCGTCCTCGAGCCCCGGGGCGATCGTGGACGTGCCGCCGCCGCCGAGCGCGCCGAGCAGCCGACCCTCTTCCCCGGGCTGCCACAGACGATCGCCGTTCATGTCGTTCCAGAGGTAGCGCCGCTGCCACACCGGCGGATTCGGATTGGCCGTCGCGCTCAGCTCCGCGCCGGGATTCCACCAGTAGCGGCCGTAGTTGCCCTTGAGCATCGTCTTGCCGTCGCCTGATAAGTCGAAGGTCGCACCAATCCGCGGCGCGAACGTGTTCCAGATGTTCAGGGCGTCGACGTCGGGAAACGTTTCTGTCGCGGCATTGAATCGACCCGCCTGATGAAACTGTTCCGGCAGGAAGTTCCGATACCGGTCGAACCTGAGCCCGACATTGAGGCTGAGTCGCTTCGTCACGCGCCAGGTGTCGGTTGCGTACGTGCCGTAGGTCCACAGGCCATTCACCGACTGGGTCGGATTACCCAGCAGGTACACTTCGATCGGCGCGCCGTTACGCAGGATGTGGACGACGTCTCCCCAGGATCCGGCCGGATCCTGGGGAGACGTCGTCCACATCCTGCGTAACGGCGCGCCGATCGAAGTGTACCTGCTGGGTAATCCGACCCAGTCGGTGAATGGCCTGTGGACCTACGGCACGTACGCAACCGACACCTGGCGCGTGACGAAGCGACTCAGCCTCAATGTCGGGCTCAGGTTCGACCGGTATCGGAACTTCCTGCCGGAACAGTTTCATCAGGCGGGTCGATTCAATGCCGCGACAGAAACGTTTCCCGACGTCGACGCCCTGAACATCTGGAACACGTTCGCGCCGCGGATTGGTGCGACCTTCGACTTATCAGGCGACGGCAAGACGATGCTCAAGGGCAACTACGGCCGCTACTGGTGGAATCCCGGCGCGGAGCTGAGCGCGACGGCCAATCCGAATCCGCCGGTGTGGCAGCGGCGCTACCTCTGGAACGACATGAACGGCGATCGTCTGTGGCAGCCCGGGGAAGAGGGTCGGCTGCTCGGCGCGCTCGGCGGCGGCGGCACGTCCACGATCGCCCCGGGGCTCGAGGACGCGCGGACCGAGGAGGTCGCCACGTGGCTCGAGCGCGAGCTTGCGGCGAATCTCGGCGTGCGAGGCGGCTTCGTATGGCGAACCGAGCGCCAGCTCTCGCAACTGTTGAACGCCAACCAACCGTTCTCGGGGTTCACTGTCCCTGTGACGGTTCCCGACCCGGGTGCTGACGGCATCGTCGGCACGAGCGACGATGGGCCAGCCGTGCAGGCGTGGAATCTGGCGCCTCAGTATGTGGGGCTTCCGGTGCGCAACGTCCTCACGAACGTGCCGAACGCCAGAACGAACTATTACACCTGGGAAATCACCGCCACGAAGCGGATGAGCCGCGGATGGTCGGCGATCGCCTCGTTCGCGCACACGACCAGCTACGCCCAGGCCAACACCTTCTTCGATACGAATTTCCGGCAGAACCAGCTTCCGGTGACGCCCAACGATCTCATCAACGCGGCGCCGGACGGCCAGGAGCAGTCGACCGATATCGCCGCAAAGGTGACCGCCTCGTGGGCGGGCCCGTGGGGATTGAAGGTGAGCCCGGTCTATCGGTATCAAGCCGGGCAGAACTTCGGCCGCACCATTGTCGCTTCGCTCAACTACGGCAGCGTCCGGATTCCCGCCGAACCTCTGAATGCGCGACGGCAGGACAACGTGTCGCTCGTCGATTTGCGAATCGAGCGAGTGACGAGCGTCCGGAAGACGCGCCTGTCACCGTTCATCGACGTGTACAACCTGACCAACGCGAATCCGATTCAGAACACGAGCTGGAGCTCGGGCAGTTCGTTCCTGCGTCCGCTCGCGATCGTGCCTCCCCGCGTTTTGCGGATCGGCGCAAAGTTTGACTGGTAGGGTCCCCACGGATGGGTGAGTTCCACAGCTGCATCGGCCCGGAGCAGATCATCATGGGCGCCGCGCGCTTCTCCAATCGCCGGAGGGCTTGGTGCCTGCCCTGCGGTCACTTGCGCGACGGGTAATCGGACAGCTTTGGCGGGCCGGGACGATAGGTCCGCTGCAGCAGCGGTCGAAGCTCGCGGATGTCCTTGATGCGCTCGAGATCCAGGACGCGATCGATGAGCCGCCCGGACTGCGACTCGCCGAGCACAGGCGTCATCAGATCGCGGCACTTGGCGACGAATTGCTCGCGCGTCATCGGGTTCTCGACCGTGCCGAGCACTGCCCCGGTATCCTGGGTGAGACGCGTGTCGTCGTCAAGGGTGATCTCGAGAAGCGGTGATCGAACGGCATCCCGGCCATCACGGCCGCTGCCGGCGGGCGCCTCGAGCCGTACTTTGGCGCGCAGGCGGAGCACACGCGGATCCTGCAGCCGCGACAGATCGTGAATCGAGCGGAAGGTGACCGTTTTGTCGATCACCATGAGCGCCATCGCGTGCTGGATGTTGATGTCGGGCGGGTCGCTGTTGTCGACGACCGATTCGGGAGCCGATCGGACGAGAATCTCCCGCACGCGATCGGGATCGACCGGCTGTCGCTTCAAGAGCGCCTCCATCGCATCGAGCGGCGCCTGGATCGGTGAGCCCACGGTCCAGCGTTTGATGTTCGTTCGCGCGATCTCGTAACGCTCGCCCAGCCCGCCGATGAGCAGATCGGGTTTGGCCTGCGGGGACGTGGCCAGCAGATAGTTGTCGCGGCCCGACATGACGTCGTCCACACCGTTCCACCCGAGCTGCACCAGGAGCGCAGAGGTGACGCCGTTTCTCGCCGGCATGCCGCCGAAGACGAACCCCTTCTCGATGTGGCTGGAGTCTCGATACCACGACGCGATCCCCGAGGACTACTGAGCGGTGTAGTCGAGCACCCACCGCATCTGCTGCGCGGTGAGGCCTGCCGCGCAACTCGCCGCCGCCGTCGCGCCCCACACGCCCGCCACCGCGTGCGTCGCCTTGTGCGTGTCGGTGAGCCCCGCACGAGTCGCAACGAGCACGCGCGAGCCGATGTCATACCCGAGCGCGACCGCCCGCACGAAGCGCGCGCCGCCGATGCCGAACTGTTCGCCGGCCGCGAGCGCGGCGGGCACCGTGTTACAGCCGGGATGCCATCCACTCGGCCACGAATCGTCCGTCTCGTCCGCGTGTGCCAGCACGCCGTTCGCCAGCGCCGCATCGATGGGGCCACAGAGAGCGGTGTCGCCGACGATCGTGGCGAGTGCGTTGCCGGCGTTGGCCCGGGCGAAGGCGATGGCCGCACGACCAGGCGGCAGCTCGGAGCCCGAGATCATCGCCGCGATGGTGTCGAGGATGTGCCACTTCGCCTGCTCGAGCGCCTTGTCGGGCAGCGCCCGGTCTCCCGCCTCGCTCATGTAGGCGGTGAGCCGCGCCGTGATGTCGCTGATCGGATGACCGCCGGCCGTCGGCATCCGAACAGAGGGTCGCGCCTGCGTCAAGGCAGCGACGCCCACGGATGGCCACGCGGACGCCGCGATCATCCAGCCAGCGCGCTGCAACACGCTCCGCCGGCTCCATCCGGCGTCCCGCCGAAGCCGCGCGCGCTCATCTCGATCGTCGCGTGAACCCACGGTGCCAAAACCTCGCGCGTAAGTCTGATGTCGCAGGTCCGAAGTTTCAAGTCTGAAATTCGCGAGTCTGAAATTCGCGAGTGCGATGACGATCGGACGAACGGGAAGTCTCAAAGGATGATCCCGGCTTCGGCCATGCCGATCGAGATTGGTACCGCGATTGGCCCTCTGCGAAGGAGCACGACGCGGGAATCGGACAACGGGATCACGGCCGTGCGTATAATCCGAGCGATGATGCATCGGACCAGCGGGCACCTCGACTGCCTGGCGATCTTGGCGATCGTGGCGATCGGCATGACGCTTCTCGTGGCCGCGTGCGGCGGCGGTACTGGCAGCACCACGCCGCCCACGCCACCGCCGCCATCATCGACGGGCGGCACCTGCTCGATCCCCATCGTGCCCTCGTCGGTGACCTCGACGCGGGCGCCGCTGCCGGAGCCGCAGCCGACTGGCGATCGACGGACGCGGCGCGGCCAGGTGTACGAGGAGCTGTGGAAACACCAGGCAGCGTCAGCCAGACGTCGATCGGCTCCGGCATCGATATCGGCGGCCGCAACGGCCGAGGATATCGGCCAGGTGGCTGTCATCAGAGATCAGGGCGATCTTCTCCTGCCGGCAAACGCCTTCGACCTGCGTGCCACCGCGGTGGCCTTCGCGCGGAACGGCACCGGCGGGTACGACGCCCGGCGGTCCGACCGCCAGTTTCAAAGCGCCGTCGGCGAGAAGATTCCGCTCGGCGATGACGACAGCGCGCCGTTCACGCTGCCCTTTACCTTTCCCTTCTACGCGGGCCGCTATACCCAGCTGTTCGTCAACTCCGACGGCAACGTCACCTTCGTGACCGAAGACCACGCAAGCACGGATCGGAACGTGGCGCGCTTTCTCACGGGTCCGCCGCGCATTGCGCCTGCGTTCGACGATCTCGATCCTTCGCAAGCCGGCGGCGTGTTCCGGCGGGTCGATGGCGACGCGCTGCTGCTCACGTGGTGTGACGTGCCGGAATTCGGCAGCCTGCGGAATCGGGTCAACGTCCAGCTCCGTCTCGGCGCTGACGGCACGATCGACTTCGTGTACGGCGCGATTGTCGCCCCGTCGGATGCCGTCGTCGGCGTCTCACCGGGCGAGACCGGCATTTTCAGCCCGATTGACGTCAGCACCGTGCCGGCGTCGGGCGCCATCTCCGGCGGCAGCGGCGCGATCGGCGAGCGCTTCTCGAGCAGCCAGGAGCTCGACTTCGTGGGTCTGACGCGCAAGTTCTACGAATCGCACGGCGACGATTTCGATCAGCTCGTGCTCTACACGAACACAAAGACGACGCGGGTCGGGACGTTTGCGTTCGAGTTCACGGTGGCCAACGAGGTCGGCGGGATTGGCGTCGACATCTACGACTCGAGCCGGGACTTCGGCAGTCGCGGCCGGCTGCGCAGCCTGGTGGACATGGACACGCTGCAGCGCTTCCCCGACGATCCACGGGCGCGGTTTCTCGGCGAGAACAACACGCTCAGCCTGATGGGACAGGAGTGCGGCCACCGGTGGCTTGCGTTCCTCGAGTTCCGTGACGGGAACATCAATTCGAAGGAACTGCTGGGCCGCGACGAGGCGCACTGGAGCTTCTTCTTCGATTCCGATGCGTCGCACATGGAAGGCAACGACATCCAGGATCTGGGCAACGGCATCTTCAGGACCGTGGACGCCGTCTCGCGCTATTCGGCGCTGGACCAGTACGCGATGGGGCTGCGCGCCGAGGCCGAAGTGCCGCCGATGTTCGTCGTCACGCGCGTGACATCGGGTCAGAGCGCCGCAGACGCGCCGAGAATCGGCGTCGAGATTCGTGGAACGCGAAAGGACGTGCGCATCGCGGACATCGTTGCCGCCAACGGGGCGCGGCGCCCCGACGCGGCGAGCGCGCCGAAAGTGTTCCGGCAGGCGTTCGTCTACCTGGTGTCGCAGGCGCGCGAATCGAGCGACGATCTGAACAAGCTCGAGCGCATTCGCGCCGCGTGGGAAACGTTCTTCAGGGACTCG
>Ga0137418_10007256_pt1 | contig 10180 bp, 9 predicted proteins | sample CZODoug3_1_2_16f_FD_122242 | JGI IMG/M metagenome (GOLD analysis project Ga0137418, IMG submission 122242) | Vadose zone soil fungal communities from Angelo Coast Range Reserve, California, USA - CZODoug3_1_2_16fungal (Hybrid Assembly) | ecosystem: Environmental > Terrestrial > Soil > Vadose... | reverse complement strand
TGGACCTGGCTTGCGGCGCCCTGGGTAGGGGGCTGGGGCCCGCGCATCTACTTCAGCGGCCGTGGACCGATCCACTACGGCTGGTACGGTCGCTATGGCCACTATGGGCATTACGGCCACTATGGGTACTATGGCCACTCCGGCCACTACGGGTTTCGCGGCCCTGTCATCCGCGGTCACGTCGGGGTCGGGTTTGGTGGCCACTTCGGTCAGCGGCACAGGCGGAAGTGGCCTGGTGGGTCTCGCGACCTCCACTTCCACTTCCAGCAACCAAAACGGCGTGTTCGGCCAGAATGCCGGAGCAGGAGCTGGAGTGGCCGGAATTGCCACCAATACAAATGCTGGCGTCGGTGTATACGGACAGAGCGCGAACTTCGCAGGGGTGTTTGGTAACGGCACGGCGACTTCTGGTTACCTCAATGGCGTCTATGGGCAGAGTGCCAGCACGGGCGGGAACGGCGTGTCCGGCAATGCCACGGCGACTTCCGGCTACGCGAATGGTGTCTACGGGCAGAGCTCGGCCGTATTCGGAGCTGGTGTATTCGGCAGCGCTCTCCCGACAAACGGCCAGGCTTCCGGCGTTTATGGCCAGAGTGTCAACTGGGTTGGAGTGGGAGGACAAGCCACGGCCACTTCTGGCGGGCCCGCGTTTGGCGTGTGGGGAGACAGCCTCAGCAGCAGCGGTGCCGGCGTTGCCGGCTATGCGGATGCCACCAGCGGCTTCGCCAACGGCATCATTGGTGAAACCCTCAGCCCCGACGGCAATGGCGTGATTGCACAAAACAGGGCCAGCAACGGCGGGAATGGGATACGCGGTGTGGCCGATGGCACCAGCGGTTTCGCTAATGGGACCGTCGGAGAATCTTCCAGCCCCGACGGCAACGGCGTAATTGGACAAAACAGGGCCAGCAACGGCGGGAATGGAGTGAGAGGCACTGCCGATGGCACCAGCGGTTTCGCCAACGGCGTGGTCGGAGAAAGTATGAGCCCCAGTGGCAGTGGAATATTCGGGGTTAATAATGCCAGCGCAGGAGGTTACGGCGTGTTTGGTCAAACCGCAAGCCCAATCGGGAACGGGGTGTTTGGTCACGCGAGAGCGCCCACAGGCGGCGTCGGAGTTGTCGGATTCACCGAGGGCCCGAACGCTGTGGCTGGTCAATTTGTCGCCCGTGGAGGTTCCGGATTGATCCTGCAGGGGCTCTCGGGGAACGGCTTCAACCAGGTTTTCAGCCTGGATGCAAATGGAAACCTGAACATTAGTGGCAACTTGGTGGTCAGCGGGAGTAAGTCGGCGGGTGTAAAGCTCCAAAACGGGCGGGAAGTAGCACTGTACGCGGTCGAAAGCCCAGAAAACTGGTTCGAGGATTTTGGAAGCGGCGAAATGAACAACGGAGTCGCTTGGGTACCGCTGGACGGCTCCTTCGCCGAGGCGACGAACGCGACCGTCACGTATCATGTGTTTCTCACTGCAAACGGCGATTCCAACGGGCTATACGTTTCGCGAAAGACTCCTGCAGGCTTTGAAGTGAGGGAGCATGGAGGAAGCGCCTCGAACGTAGCGTTCGATTACAGGATTGTCGTTAGGCGGCGCGGCTATGAAACCATTCGCATGGCCGAAGTTTATAATGACATCAAGACTAGCGAATTGTCGCGGGAGCATCTCGCGGGGCTTGTCAACTCTGGCAACTTGAAAAAAATAGGGGCTGTCAAAGTTCCGCGGATCGGACCGGCACCCTCGATACGGCCCGTACCACCGCGACCAAACGTTCCCGCGCGGCCAAAGCCGAACGTTCCTCAACCGCCTCGACCGCGATGACTATCCGCACGCGACCGGATGCTCGGCGCAGTGTTCGAGAACAAAAAGGAACCGGCGCGATCCTGGTCCTTGCAACGCTTCAGTAGAGGCCGTCTCGCAGCGCGATGAGTGAGATTGGAAGGTTGCAGCGAACAGCGGAACGACAATAGCCGCAGCCGGCCAGTGGGTTCCAAATTCAGTGAAGAAGGAGAAGAAACCTTGAAATACAAAATTCCAGCAGTCTTGGCCCTAGTTGTCCTTTCTGTTGCCGTTGCTCTGGCCCAAGGCCCCACGCGCACCAACAGTACGACCCCCGCTGCGGCGGCAAGCGCATCTTTGAGCTTCACTGCCATCAACTTCCCTGGCGCGACCCGGACTCGCGCCCTCGGACTCAACGATATTGGAGACATCGTGGGAGACTTCGTCGACTCCTCCGGCGTGCTCCACGGGTATGTACTGAGCCAGGGAAACTTCACAACCTTCGATCCGCCCGGGTCAATCCAGACGCGCGGCCTCGCTATCAACAACCGCGGCGTCATCGGCGGGACCTTTCTGGACAGCAGCCACGTGCGCCACAGCTACCTGCTAAACCACGGAGTGTTCAAGATCTTTGACTTTCCTAGCGCTACCGGCACATCTCTTCAGGGCATAAATGACCTGGACCAAGTCGTCGACGCCTACATGGACTCCACGGGAAATACCCACGGCTTCCTGCTGAGTGCGGGCAATTTCACGACCATCGACGCTCCTGGCGCCGTGCAGGGCTCGGTGGCCGGAGGGATCAACGACCGCGGACAAACGTCCGCAACAAGGAAGCCGCCTAAGTGCTACAATGAACAGAGGGTTAAGTCATTTTGGGCGTGTAGCTCAGCTGGGAGAGCACCTGCTTTGCAAGTAAGCAGAATAAATCACATAAGTGCCGCATCTGGTGTCGCTTACACGGAAACGCGCGGTGCAACCACCCTCTCGAATTGGACTGACGTTGGACCGAAAGCCCTCCGCAGGTCTTTGGGGCAACGCCGTCTTGCGCGCTGTGCGGCTTCTCATCGTCGGAATGTCCAAATAGCACTGGGCCTGCAACCCTTTGGTTAAACGGCTGAGCGGACGCAAATGTGATTATCCTACACAGCCAAGTGGACCGCGCGAGGTCGCAGTTTCGCATAACGGACTCAGTTGAGAGAATTCACTTCTACCAGATGCAGGTAATCGGGCCAGAACTCGACTGAAGGTATCACGCAGAGAGTTCGGGGAAGCGTCATGATGCTATATGTCGCTCGCGCCCCCTCGCCACCACTCATCCAGTTTCTCCCGGTACGCGTACACCGTGGCACCACGCGTGTGCCGGCGACGCAGGATGGGCAGCCCCTTCGTTCTTCTCCCATCTCTGCACGCACCGGATCGAGCGCCGCAGATAACACGCGATCTCTTTCCAGCTATCCAGTCGCTCACGCACCCTTGGAGGGAGGCTCTCCCGGCAGTCTCGTTCCACTGTCGATCGCATCTCAGCATGCTGAATCTCCGCGGCATTCATTGCTCCTCCTCATGCCGCTGCCTCTCCAGCAACAGCGGATCGGCAAACGCCTGGTCGTCGTTCGCATAGCAAAACACCAGCTCTTGCAGTTCCTCCGTCGTTCCTGTCAGCAGCAGCGCATCATTCGCCTTTACGTACGGGGTATCGATGCTATTTTCATTAATCTTCGCCTTCAGCCAGCTTGCGCTCAGAAATGCCATCTGGATTGAATCCTGTTTGATCTCCACGCGCGCGATCGTATGAGCGCGGATGAAATGCATGCGATAAAACTCGCTTACCCCTTCGCTACCCTTGGGATAAATGTCCAGAAACCAGAACGCTCCCACCTGGACGAGACGCACCTCGAACTTCCCCGACACCTGCTGTTCTCCGTCTTTTTCTTTTACAACCAACTCGTACTCCTTCTCTTTCCCCTTCTCCCTTCTCTGTTCGAATTCAAACGTCACGTCCTTTTCTTTGTCGGTCCACGTCTCGTTCAATCTGGAATCAGCTTCCAAATCCACCGGGGTGTAAAACGGCTGAAGTGACATAACAAACGGATTCCCGTCGCTGTCGCACCCGGTCGAAACAATACTCATCAGCGCCAGCGTAGCTCCGACTAGCCAAGTCCGGCGCCGAGACCCTTCACCTCTTTGTTCAGTCATAGTCGCACTCCTTCGAGGGCTGCCCCTGTCTCGCGACAACCCCCTACACCGACGGCCTTTACTTTCCCTCAGTAAGGAATAGCGACAAAAAAAGGTGGGAATTGCAGCGCTTCGAGTCCTGCTCAGAGCTCCTCAGCCCCCGCGCCGGACCATCCGCGCCAGGGCCATTTTTATAGCCGAATACCGCGTCGCGCTCACCATCAGCAAGGACCCCAGAATCAGCAGCAGGATCGGCCAGCGCGACCTCTGCTTGAAAATGTCTTGTTGCAGCCGCACCAGCCCGATCGCCAGAAATATCATCCCCACAACGAAATAATTTTTCATCTGCTTCCGGATGCTTCCATAGACAAATACCAGCGCCGCCGCCGGCAACAGCATTTCAAACACGCGTGCCTCTCTCTGCATCGAGAGATTGTTTAATCGGTCTTCCCATCGTTCCGTCGCCGCCAGCCCGAGGAAGAACAGCGAGGTCAGCACGTGTCCAGGTATCGCAAATCGAAAGGTCTTGCCCACTGAACGCATTTGCGACACTGGGAACCACTCGCAAATGACCTCCAGCAGCAAGTAGATCCCCGCATTGATAATAAAAAGATACTCGATCTGCCCACGTGTCCAGGGCAACCTCGCTGTCAGCCATTCCTGATACGGCTTATGAGTGCCTGCCAGCCCGCTCAACGCTGCGAATGTGAAAACCACCGCGATCGGGTAGAAGTACCGCGAGTCGTTCGGAAAATGACGCCGCTCCACCGCAAACGCCATCGCGAAAAACAGCAGCGCGGCCGGGATCAGCCGGAAATAGAATTTTCCTGGGTCAGTGTCTATCCATTCTAACAGCCCCATTCGCATCAGTGTGACCACCCATAACCACGCTGCCATGACCGCAAGTACTAGCGAGAAGACCGAAGATTTCGTAAACCGCCTGAGCCACACATACGCCGGCAGTGACAGAACCACTGCCCACCACACCTGCGCATTCGTTGTTTGCTTGAACGTCTTCGAGATGCGCCCCAGCAACTCCCAATCCGGATTCGCCGCAGCCCTCGCAAAAAGGTGATAGGCCCCAAACGCGACGAGCAACGCAATCGGAAGCAACAGGCAAAACGCCAGCAGGTAGGCAATCCCAACCCGTAACTGTCCGGATTTCCAAAGCCGCAGTCCGCGGTCAACCATCAATGCCGCGACTCCGGCCACCACGATAACTCCCAGCGTCCCCGACAGATCCATAAACTGAAAGAGGAACAACAAAGCCGCGCCCACCGTGAGAATCCAGGCACCCAGATACAAGCTCACTTGTGGCAACGAAAGTCTTCGTGCATTCAAGATCCACGCGTCTTCTCGCTCCACCAGCCGCTCGTAGTCTTTGCGCAACGCCTCGTACTCATGCTCCGAAACGATTTCCTCCTCTCGCCAACCCTCCAGCTCGCGCAGATGTTGTTCGATCTTCCCGGACATCAGATTTGAATATGCGGTCGGCACCGCATGCACCTTTTCCCCCGCTAGGAATCGTTCCAGGTCCTCCGCCATTTCCCGCGCTGACGCGTAGCGGTTCTCCGGTTTTTTTTCCAGTGCCTTCAGACAGACGTCTTGCAAATCCCCCGGTATTTCTGGATTCCGCCGCCGCGGCAGTGTTGGATCGTCTTCACGGATCCGCCGCACCTGCTCGCCTAACGTTTCCCCGTGAAACGGCGGGCTTCCAGTCAGCAGCTCGTACAGTATCGTGCCCAGCGAAAAAACATCGCTTCGCGGATCGAACCGCGACCCCGGCACGGTGTGTTCCGGTGAAAAATAGTCCGGCGTGCCCATGATCTCGCCGGGCCGCGTCACTCGTCTGGTGTCGCTCTCCAGATGCTGCGCCAGCCCGAAATCCAAGATCTTTGGTTCCAGGTCCGCGCTCACCAATATGTTCGTCGGCTTCAGGTCGCGATGTACGATCTGGTGCTCGTGAAGAAAATCCACTGCTAGCGCCACCTTGCGCATCAGCTCCGCTTTTTGGCTCAGCGTCAGCGCTCGCCCCGCTTCCACGAGCGATACTCCGTCGACGAATTCCATCACGAAATGAGGAAGTTCTTCCGGCGAGCCCAGGCTGAAGATATGCACGATGTTGGGATGGCTGATCTGCGCGAGTGCGCGTGCTTCGTGCATGAAGCGCGTCTTGACGGATTCTTCCGTGCGGTACCGCCCCCCGAGTAATTTGATCGCGACTTTCCGGTTCAATCGCTCGTCATATCCAAGCAGAACCCGCCCCATGCCCCCCGCGCCAATCTCCCCGACAATCTTGTGCCCAGACAACCTCTCGGGCAGTTGTTCTCCTTCCTTGGACTCCAGCGCAGAACTCTTGGAAAATGGGGTCTCATCCATCTCATTCAGCGATTCCAGCAATGGCCGAAGCTCGTTCTCTAGTCCTGGCCAAGTCTTACAGAACGCGTCAATGTCCACGGTCTCTTCACGCGACACTCGATCCACGTATGCCGCTAGCGCTTCGGCCACCGCGCGCTCCCGCTCCGCAGATTCTTCAGCGCGGCGCAGCTGATTCTGAGGATTTCTTGGGGATTCTTCGACGCTCATCGTCATCTAGCCGCTGCTTCCAGCTCGCGGAATCGTTTCAGCGCGCGGTGCAACGTGAGGGCCACGCTCTCCCGCGATTTTTCCACCCGTTCGGAGATCTCTTTTGTCGTCAGCCCCTCGAATTTTGCCAGCAGGATCATTTCCCTATATTCCGCCGGGAGGACATCCAGTTTCTTAAGTAGGATTTGCACGCCCTCTGTCCGGGCAAACACTCGGCTGGGGGTTTCGGGGTCCACCGGATCCGGTCCCGCCGGATTGCTCGCCGACCGGAACCTCAGCATATCTTCTGCGTGGCGCTTTCCCCGGTGCTGGTAGCGGGCTGCATCCACGATCACATGGTCCGAGATCCGCGATAGCCAAGCCATCAAGCTGCCTGGAGACTGATACTTGAAATTGCCCATATCCCGCGCCGCCGCTAGGAACACCTCTTGCAGGACGTCCTCCACCTCAACCGCCCCGCGCAGTTCCGGGCTCATCTTGTAGTGCACCAGCACCGCCAGCCTCCGCCGGTACTTACGGAAGATCAGGCTGAACGCCTCCGTCTCGCCCCTCTTGAAGCGTTCCACCAAGCCAAATGTAGATGTTGCGGAGTCCATCTTCCCCTATTCGGGCATCCCCTTCGCGATTCCAGTACTCTATCTACTCATCCAGCTGCTGAGCAAGCATCACAACTGGTTCCCCAAGGCAGGTTCGCCATCTCCTGCAAAGAGTCAAGATATACTCCGGGGCGATAAATGTCTCCTTCTGCTTCGCGAACTGTGTGCCCTCCGCGATCGGCGTGGTATGTGAGCTCGCAGAAGTGACTCAGCGTCGGGTTCATCCACCATTGCGCTCAAGGATGGGCCACTTGGACGGCAACGCCCCGAGTCATCATTGTTGGAATCTGCAAGAGAGGAGACGTGCTTGGCTTGCGAATATGCGCAAAGCATGGGCATTGATCAGCTCACGTAGCTATAGGGTCAGAATAACTTGCCGGAAATGTCAATTCCGGTTGAAAGGTGTGCGCGCAAAACCAATCCGCGTATACCTTTGCTGAATCACCGCGAGAAGAACCCGATTCAAGTCTGCCCCCCCACTCACGCTGGCGGAATCCCAACTCCTCGATCTCCGCCTCAAGCTCTGCCAACCGCTGGCAAATCTCATGAGAACGTACTACGTTTTTCCTACGATCAGCCACGGCCGGAAGAAGCGGCAGTGCAATCTATCGCTACCTGACTGGGATGGAAGCAGGAAGCGGCTCCTTTGGCGAGATCCAAACTTGCAATCCTTCGGTCAAGAGCTGAATGCTCTACCCCACGCTCTAATTGTTTTGAAAGAGTGGGTTCTGGGAACGAATGGACCGAGAATCAAAGTCAAAGCTGTTCGGTGAATGGTGAATGGTGAATGATGAGTGGCTGTAAATATCTGATAGGGTGAAGGTTGCATGTGATGGACGTTTAGCTCAGTTTGCGAGAGCACCTGCTAAGAGGGCAGGTGGTCATTCTCAAGAAAATCCATTAGAATCATATAGTTGTAGTGGGCGTGTAGCTCAGCTGGGAGAGCATCTGCTTTGCAAGCACGCCGTCATCTCACCTAAGCCGTTGAATCGGCGTCTCTTAACAGTGCAAACCCCTCTGTTAGTTGGGCTACTCATTGGGCTACACAAAATAACGTTACTTAGTCCAGGTTTGGACAGACACTCCGAAAAATGAACGCCGCGAACAAACTAACGATGCGGCTAGTAGCGTAATTCACCTGAAAACACGGCGGCCCGGACGCTCGAAAGAGTATCCGGGCCGTTGCAGCATCATAAATACGCTTCGCGAGGAGATCTCCCAGTTCCCCGTTGTTGGACCCGGAGCTGCAGCACGATTATCCGAGTAACCGGGACTTGGAGGAAAGTCGGATTGGCAGGAATTGCCTATACTACAGGCATGGGCGAGTTGCTATTTGAGCTGCTGCTTGCTTTCGGCGAATTATTTCTTGAAGTGCTTTTTGAATTCGCAGGAGAGGCCCTCCTGGACCTTGCCCTACGTGCGATAGCTGAAGTTTTCGAAACGTCTCGCTTTACAAGCCCTGTGCTTGCGTCGGTAGGCTATACGCTCCTAGGTGCTTCGGCGGGCGGACTGAGCCTTTTCATCTTTCCGCATCCGCTTGTGCACCCATCAAGACTTCATGGGATCAGTCTATTCGTCAGCCCTATCGTTACAGGCTTGGTGATGTCTTTGATTGGCTCCATACTGAGCCGACAGGGCAAGAAAGTAGTTCAAATAGAGAGCTTTGGTTACGGATTTGCTTTTGCCTTCGGAATGGCGCTGATACGATACTTTTTTGTGATGTGATCTTGACAACTCTCCGGCCGACAATCGTTGGTTATACAGGCGCGTGCAGTATGCAGTACCACACCTGGTCCTGATTGACGCGTAGAAGTGGATTGACTTCTCCGGTTACGCGATTAGCCAGGCATAGGACCACGTGACGTAGCCGATCTAATCTCCCTGACGATACCTCCGCCAAGGGCGAACATGACTGGACTCACAAAAGTGGTTAAAAGCAGTGGCGCCAGCGGGAAGTTGGACGCTGACCAATAATGCCTAAGGTGTGCCAATCCCGCTCCACTCCACGCGCCAATGATAAGACCTAGAGTCATCGTGACAACCATCTCCCTACCCTTGGCAGCCACCGCGATGATGCAACCGATTATGAACGGTTCGATGAGACGTTGGATCAGGACGGCGTATATCAACCAAAACACATAAGCATCGATGTGTGCGTACACCTGATATCTGTAGAGAACCGCAACTACTGCTTTCTGGGTAAACCAATAAGAAACCCAGCATAGAAGCAAGCCTCCGACTACGGTACCAGCGATCAACCACGGCACGACGAGGAATCCGGTGGCGATTAGATGCGCGACGGTTTTCACACTCTGCCGCCAATACCAGCGGCGGGCGAAGGCGTCTCCCGATTTCGACGCGAGTTCCGAGAATTCCTCGAGGAGGTCTCCTGGAATCGATTCGGCCTGCTCACTAGGAGTAAATAAATCGACGAGCCAGAGAGCAATGCGAGGCGGCCGAACGAAAGGTGCTTGGGACATCATGAGTAGCTCCTGACGAGATCGAGGCCCTCCGCCATGGTCTTGATCGCACGATGTGAACGATTCACTGCAGCCACTCCCTTAGCTGTGACACGGAAAAAGCGTTTCGACCGTCCGCCACGTTCAGGCGTGGGATCGCCGAGTTGAGACTTGACGTAGCCTTTCGTTTCCAGGCGGTCGAGAGTTGCATAGATGGCCCCGATGGACACTTCACGCCGAATCCGAAACTCGATCTCCTGCCGGACTGTGACCCCATAGGCCCGATCAGAAAGACGCAAAAGCGCCAAGACGACAATGTGTTCAAATTCGCCAATATAATTGCGATTGGACATTAGACATACAATATAGAGGAAATATCTGACGGTCAAGCGGGGAATAGTCCGACTGGAAGCATTTACGTTGTCGCGTCCACCCACGTCAACTGATGTGGGTGGTCTTCTCATCACGTCCCCTCCATTCATGGTGGTCCCCCCCTCGTCTGCTCCCTCTTCGATCAAGGCTACGAGCATCAACGGCATTCCGATCAACGCCAACCCTTTCAGCTTTCCCGATGCAACGCTCAATGCTTC
>Ga0137418_10007255_pt1 | contig 10180 bp, 7 predicted proteins | sample CZODoug3_1_2_16f_FD_122242 | JGI IMG/M metagenome (GOLD analysis project Ga0137418, IMG submission 122242) | Vadose zone soil fungal communities from Angelo Coast Range Reserve, California, USA - CZODoug3_1_2_16fungal (Hybrid Assembly) | ecosystem: Environmental > Terrestrial > Soil > Vadose... | reverse complement strand
TTCTGTAACGCTCTAGCACCATGGAAATTTTCGCGGCGCGCAGCCAAGTTTGCGAGAGCACCTGCTAAGAGAGCAGGTGGTCACTCTCATGAAAATCTATTAGAATTATATGGTCGGAGGGGGCGTGTAGCTCAGCTGGGAGAGCACCTGCTTTGCAAGCACGCCGTCATCTCACCTAAGTCGTTGAATCGACGTCTCTTAACAGTGCAAACCCCTCTGCTAGTTGGGCTACTCATTGGGCTACAGATAATAAGGATACGTTGTCCAAGTTTGGACAAACACTCCGAAAGATGGACTCGATTTTGTGTCGAACGAGCACTACAGAAGAACGACCTCGCCTTGCTTTTCCGCAATCGGCGAAGCGATTCGTGGCGTAATTCAAAACCCTGAAAACACGATGGCCCGGAAATTCGAAAGAGCTTCCGGGCCGTTTTTCTTTTGCATGAGCGAGCCGCTGTACTCGGAAGGCTTCACAAGATGTGGGCGAAATACGATGTTCTCCGACGACCGGAGATTGCATACCTGATGTGCCAGTTCGGCGACCGGAGTGGCGTTGAGGCGGTGACGAGGGCGTTTTTCGCGGATAATTACGACACGGGGCGGCGACTTGAGCCGGACGCGCGGCCGCAGGAACTAACGCTACTGACGACGCCTTCCGCACGCTGATCCTATACGGGACACTGCAACATCATCAAAAGCTTCTTGGATTTCTAAGGCTTTCGGACGACCCCTTACGCAAACGCGATAGTCTTTGCGCAAATTTATTGGGCCTTTCATCCATCGACAAAGGTCCGGGACTGCCGGTTGGGCATCCCAGAGAGCAATTCCCATTCGAGCTCGCCATCGCTTGCCTAGACTACACAGAGGAAGTCGGGACGATAGTTGCTGCGCCTGGTGGCACAGCGGACGTACAGGCGAGCTCGAAGCAGGGCTCAATTACTGTGTCCGGAACAGTCGGCGTATACCCGCAGCGGGGCTGCGAGCATAGGACCGGCCTAGAACCCACGTCGTCTGGCAACACTGACAGTCCCATTGCTCAAAATGCAGAGGTTACCTGCCAACACTGGACTGCCGACTTGAGGTTGGTTCACGACCTCTGCCCCCGAGCGGACCGCTCAACTTGCCGAAACCTTTGACTGTGATTTTTGTCAGTTACTGCGGGGGAAGAAGTGCGGCCCACTTTGAAGGACACGCATGCGCGCGTCGCAGACGAGCCGTGAAGAGGGTGCACTTACTGGTGCTCGATCGATTCGTCCGGCTGGACAGGACGACAACAGCAGAGGTAGGCATGACTTCAAAACGAAAGTCCTTAGGTGAATTCTTCCGATGCCTGCTGGTGATGGTCTGCACGTTCGCCATCGTACCTGGCGACACCTTGGCATTTCTGGCGTCGCCTGGTTCGACGCAGGCGGCCGCACCGCAGGACCAGGCTGCGAAGATTCCACCTGACCAACTGGACTCTCTCGTTGCGCCTATTGCTCTGTATCCAGACCCGATGCTAGCCCAGACCCTTGCGGCCTCCACATATCCTCTGGAACTCATCCAGCTCCAGCAGTGGCTGGCAAAGAATCCCGGTCTGAAGGATCAAGCACTCGCCGATGCCGTCATGAAACAGCCCTGGGATCCAAGCATCCAAGCTTTGGCCGCGCTGCCCGATGTCGTAAAGCGCCTGGCAGACGACATTCAGTGGACCACGGATCTGGGCAATGCCTTCCTGGCGCAGCAGAGCGATGTGATGGATGCCGTGCAGCGCATGCGCAAAAAGGCACAGGACACTGGCAATTTGAAATCGACCGAGCAACAGAAGGTAGAAACCAAAGTCATCGAGAACAAGAGTGTGATCGTGGTCGAACAGGCTAATCCACAGGTCGTGTATGTACCTTCGTATGATCCTGTCGTGGTGTACGGCCCTCCGGTGTATCCCTACCCGCCCATTTACTATCCGCCGGCGGGATACTACGCTGCGGGACTGGCGATTTCTTTTGGCGTTGGCATGATGATGGGGGCGGCCTGGGGCGGCGGCTGGGGCTGGGGCTGCGGCTGGGGCGGCAACAACAACATCAACATCAATAACAACAACAATTTCAACCGGAACTCGAATATTGGTAGTGGCAACCGCAACAACATAGGGGGCGGAAACCGGCCATCGCAGCAACCAGGCCGCGGGGGCGGAGGCCGTGGAGATTCCAGCTGGAAGCACAATCCGCAACATCGCGGCGGCGCCCCGTATGGAGACCGAGGTACCGCAAACAAGTTTGGCGGTACGGCTCGAGGAGACTCGCTTTCCGATCGCCAGGCTAGCGCCCGGCAACAGGTGGGCCGACAGGGTGGCAATCTGCCCAGCAATCGCGCCGGAGGAGCCGGAGTGAGTAATCGGGCCAGCGGAGCGGGTGTTAGCAACAGGGCTGGTGGTGCAGGCGTTAGCAACAGGGCGGGCGGAGGCGGAGCGGACCGGGTGGGAAGCAGGGACGTCTCGCGCGGCGGTGGCGGAAACCGCGATGCCTTCGGGGGAGGTTCCAGGGGCTCCAAGGGTTACAACGGGTCGAGTACTCGCGCCAGCAGCAGCCGCGGTTCCTCGAGCATGGGATCTCGAGGAGGCGGTGGTCGTGGTGGTGGCGGGGGGCGGCGTAGGTAAGCGGCCAAGGTCGCGAAAGGGATGTCATAGGAGCATGGATATGAGATCAGCATCTGCGAAGGCGAGCCTCAGCAGGCTCCTCTCGATCGCGGGTACATTGGCGTTTTTGTCGGTGCCCGGTCAACTGACTGCACAACAACCGCCCCCAAAAACTTCGCCTGCTCCTTCTGCTGTCGGTGCCAAAACCTTTGATACTCCGCAACAGGCTGCCGATGCGCTAGTCGCTGCGGCCGAGAAGTTTGACGAGCGCGTTCTTAAAGAAATTTTCGGCCCCGGTGGCGAGGACATCGTTTTTTCCGGTGAATACCCACAGGATCGTAAGCGCGCCTCTGACTTCGCAGCAGAGGCACGTGAAAAGAAAAGCGTCTCCGTGGATTCAAAAAAGGGGAACCGGGCATTCCTCCTGGTGGGCAACGAGGACTGGCCGTTCCCCGTGCCAATCGTGAAACTGGGCGCCAAATGGGCGTTTGATGCCAAAGCCGGCCGCCAGGAACTCCTCTACCGTCGCATCGGAAGCAATGAATTGGACGCCATTGACATCTGCCGCGGCTACGTGGAAGCACAGCACGAATACGCACTCCAGAAGCGTGAAGGCTACGATGCGAACCAGTACGCCCAGCGCATTGTAAGCACTCCAGGCAAGCAGGATGGCCTGGCATGGCAAAACCCGGATGGTAGTTGGAGCGGACCGATTGGCGAAAAGATTGCTCGAGCGATCGAACAGGGCTACTCCGGCGGTGCCGAGCCATATCATGGCTATTTCTTCAAGATTTTGAAAGGTCAAGGACCCGCTGCACCAATCGGCGAAATGGATTTTGTCGTGAAGGGCGTAATGATCGGCGGCTTCGCCCTGGTAGCTGCCCCGGCTGAATACGGCGTGACCGGCGTGAAGACCTTCATCGTCAGCCACGACGGCGTTGTCTTCGAGAAGGATTTTGGGCCGGCCACCCTCAATGAGTTTATACAAATGGAGCGTTTCAATCCGGACCCCTCCTGGAAACCAGTCTTCGAGGAGTGAGGAAAGAAAGCAGATACTTTGAACATTGCTGGGGAATCCCAGACAGAATCGGCCTTGATTGCCTCATGTGCTGAGGACTGTCGCATCTGTTCAGAAGGAATTCCAGAAGCTGCCCTCTTTGTTTGCCGCGGGGGCTTCGGGCCGTAAGCTCTTATCGGAACAAGACAACTTCTGGAAGGAAGCCCTTCGGTGAATGAACTGGTAGCACTAGAGGGAGACGTGACCGACGACTCCAGATTGCTCACATTACGGGAAGTGTGTTAAGAGTTATAACGCGTTTTACCTTGTGGCCGTACCAGCACCCTCGGTAACTATGCGTGCTCCTCATTCCTCTGCTGCGCAGCCTACCCAATGTCAGCAAATCGATGCTTGCCCTGCGCGCCATCCCCGAGGGTCGCTCAAAGGGTTTAATCTGCTTCAGCTCGGACTTTTGCCGCTTCTGACTTGTCTCCTCTTCCAGGTGAATGCCGTAGCGCAGTTCAAAGAAACACGGCGAGTCCTCATTCTTAATGAACTAGGGTCAGATGTGGGTGTCATAGACCGGGAGATATTCACTGCTTTAGGGAAGGCGCCTTACCATATCCAGTTCTATATCGAGGATTTGGACACTAACCTGTTTCCAGAAAAGGATTCACAGTCTCAGTTTAGCGACTGGTACCTTCGCAAGTACCGAGATCGCACGCCAGACTTGATCATTGCCGTCGGTCCTTCCCCAGTCAAGATGATGGCCGAATCGCACCAGGCGTTTGCTCCAAATACCCCGATTGTTTTCTGGGGGAGTACCGAAGAGTTTGTAGAAGCTCCTAGGCTCGACTCTGACTTTACCGGGGTTTGGGGGGTAGCACAGCCAGACAAGACCTTGGATGCAGCACTACACCTGCAACCCGGCACCAAACATGTGGTCGTAGTGGGCGGTGTGGCACCGTATGACCGCCATCTTGAGACCATGGTCAAAGAACGGTTTCGCAAGTACGAATCGAAACTCGAATTCACCTACCTAACCGACCTGGCGATGCCCGAGCTAATCGAGCGACTGAAGCACCTGCCAAGCAATACGATCGTTTATCACACTTCCATGATGCAGGATGCAGCGGGGACGCACTTTGTCGACGCCATTCAGTCAGTACCAATGGAGACCAGCGCCGCGAACGCGCCGGTGTATGTCGTCGACGATGTAGATGTGGGTAGAGGGACGGTAGGCGGCGACGTCACAAGCTTCGTCTTGGCAGGTCGAGTCGCCGCCGGGATGGCTCTCAGGATTCTCAACGGGGAAAAGCCGCAGGATATCCCGATTGTGAGAGGCACCGACATCTACTTGTTCGATTGGCGCGCCCTGCGGAGGTGGGGGCTCAAGGAAAGCGATCTGCCGCCTAACAGCGTTGTTCTCGAACGCGAGCCAACCTTTTGGGAACTGTACCGGCGATACATCTTCGCTGGGATTACTTTGCTCTTGGCACAGACTCTCTTGATTATTGCGCTCGTGTGGCAGCGAGCGAAAAGGAGGCAGGTAGAGACACAACTGATCCGCTACAGCGATCAGCTTCGCATGGCGATGGAGTGCGGCAAATCGGTCGGATGGGAATGGGATCTCACTATCGGGCGACTTACTTGGTTTGGCGATCTGCGCACCATGTTTGGCATTCCTTACGTCACCTTCACCGGAAACGTTGGCGATTTTTTCCGTTACGTCCATCCGGAGGACCGTAAGCGAGTCTCGGATGCGGTCGCGGAGGCGAGGCAAGAGTGTAAGACCTACATGGCGGAGTACCGCATCCTTTGGCCTGATGGCACAATCCGCTGGATTGTGGAGAGAGGTAAATTTGAGGACGCGACGAACGGTGTCCCCGCACGAATGGTGGGTATGGCGGTAGACATTACGGATCGCAAACAGGCGGAGGAAGCCCTGAAGATCTCAGAAGAGAACTTCTCTAAAGCGTTTCGTGAAAGCCTTCTCGCCAAAACACTAACTAGCATTCAAGACCATCGCTACCTCGAAGTCAACGAAACGTTCGAGCGTCTTACGGGCTGGCGCCGCGACGAGATACTGGGCCGAACGCCTTTAGAGATCGAGAGCTGGGTTGATCCTACTCAGAGGGAGGAATTAGTACAACGTTTACTGATCAAAGGCACTGTGCGAGATCTCGAGGTCAAAATCCGGAGGAAGGATGGCCAGATCCGCACCACATTAGGAACATTTGAGTTAATCGAGATCCAAGGTGAGCCGTGCGCTCTTTCCTTGATCGCGGACGTCACCGATCTTAGGCGGGCTGAACAAGCTGAACAGGCTGCAGAGGATCGATTCAAGCAGTTTTTTGAGACACTACCAGAGTATTGCTTCATCACTTCCGCGGACGGAGAAATTCTAGACATCAACCCAGCAGCCTGCAGCGCTCTGGGTTACTCCAAAGAAGAACTCATCGGCAAACCACTCTCTGCTAACTATGTCCCCGGGGCGCTGACAAGACTGATTGAATTGTCCGGGAAGTGGAAGAACATTGGCACACTTCATAATGAAGAGATAGAAATTCTCACCAAACAAGGGCAGAAGCGAACGGTGCTTGTCAATGCTGGGTCGCTGAAAGACAAACAGGGAAACCTCCTATACACGATGACAGTGCAGGTGGATGTCACGGAACGCAAACAGATCGGGGAAAAGCTACGTGAGAGCCAGAACCGTTTGGAGGGCATCATCGCGTCGGCGATGGACGCCATCATCGCCGTAGATCAGGAACACCGAATCGTTGTCTTTAACACTGCTGCGGAGAAAATGTTCGGTCTCCCTTCATCGGACGCGATCGGAAGCCCGATCAACCGCTTCATCCCGGAGCGATTCCGCACTGCCCATACAGAACATATTCGCCACTTCGGAGAGACCGGCATGACCAAACGCGCGCCGGGCGCATTGTGGGCTCTCCGAGCAAATGGTGACGAGTTTCCAATTGAAACTTCGATTTCTCAGTTGCAAACCGGCAACCATAAACTGTTTACCGTCATCATTCGGGACGTCACAGATCGGCACCGTGCCGAAGAAGCGCTTCGACAAAGCGAGGAGCGCAGTCGGGAATTGGTACGACGTTCTCCCATCGCAATGGTTGTGACCGAAGGAAGGGAACAGCGAGTCATCATGATGAATGATCGGTTCACCGGTCTTCTCGGGTACTCGTTAGACGATGTGCCCGACGTGGCCCACTGGTGGCCACTTGCGTCCCCCGATGAAGCCTATCGCAACTCAATAAGAGCAGAATGGGATGTGCGGGTAGAAGAAGCCCTCAAAAATAGAAATGAAATCAACCCCATGGAGGCAACCGTTCGCTGCAAGGACGGGTCGAGCCGCTACATCGAGTTTCATTTCTCCCCGCTCCGAAATACCAACATTGTCAGCTTCGTTGATCTCACAGAGCGCAAGGAAGCTGAGACCGTGCTCCAAGAAAGCGAAGAGCGCTTCCGCCATGTCGCGGATACCGCTCCAGTGATGATCTGGATGGCAGGCGCCGATAAGTTATGCACGTATTTCAACTCGCCTTGGCTGCAGTTCACCGGCCGACGTTTTGAAGAGGAACTCGGAAACGGCTGGACGAAGGGGGTTAACCCGGATGATTTACAAGGCTATTGGGAGACCTACGCGAACGCCTTCGATCGGCAGCAATCTTTCCAGATGGAGTATCGCTTGCGGCGATATGATGGGGAATATCGGTGGATGCTCGATCACGGTCTGCCTAGGTTAAATAGTGACGGCTCGTTCGCAGGTTACATCGGCTCGTGTATCGACATCACCGATCGCAAACTGGCTCAAGAGACTCTGACCGAAATGAGCCGCAAGCTAATCGAGGCCCAAGAGCAGGAACGTACGTGGATCGCACGAGAGCTTCACGACGACATCAATCAACAAATTGCCTTAGCAACAGTGAATCTGGAGCGCTTGAAGCAAGATTCTCCCGCTCTGGGCCCGGCAGTCATCCAGCGCCTCGATGAAATACTCGATCAAGTCTCAGGTCTCGGTGGCGATATTCAAGCCCTATCGCACCGACTACACTCTTCAAAGCTGGAGTACCTGGGCATCGTTGCGGCGGCCTCCAGTTTCTGCAGAGAGTTATCCGACCAGCATGGAGTGCAGATTGACTTTCACTCCGAAGGCATACCGAAGGACGTGCATCAGGAGATCGCGCTTTGTCTCTTTCGGATCTTGCAAGAAAGTCTGCAGAATGCTATCAAGCATAGCGGAGCACAGCGCATTGAAGCATGGCTCAGAGGCGCATCGAACGAGATCGCGTTGAGCGTACGCGATGCGGGCATCGGTTTTAGTCCCGAAGAGGCATTAAGGGGGCGAGGGCTGGGCCTCACCAGCATGAGGGAAAGGCTGAAACTGGTCCATGGGAAGCTTTCCATCGATTCCCAGACCGGACTTGGCACCATAGTTCGCGCCACTGTACCTCTTAATTTGGGTTCTAGCTGCGCAGGCGCAAAAACCTGAGACATGGGCTTCCCTCAAGCGGGAGTTTGATATTTCAACCACCCCTCGATGTGAATTACCGCGCTAGACTAGACATGTGGATTTTCGCTGGAAATCCTGACGATATATGTATGATAATGGGTGAAAGATTATATCCTCGGAACTTTGCATGCCGTCTCCTCGCCGGTTGGCGAAACGACAAATCCGCGCTCTTAAGCCAATCAAGCTTTTTGACCCTAAGGAATTCTTGACCAATGCTGGCATCGGAAGGACGATTCACCAGTATGGCGCGAAACAACCATCTTTTTGCAAGGAAAGGCTGCGGACGCTGTCTATTACATTCCGGAAGGAAGAGTACGACTCAGCGTAGTCTCCAAACAGGGCCAGGAAGCAACCATCGCGCTGCTCGGCCCCAGCAATTTCGTGGGCGAAGGTTGCATCGCTTCCGACCAGCCTTTCCACATGGCAACCGCCACTGCAACTACGGCGTGTTCTATTCTAAAGATTGAAAAGAAAGTGATGCTACGCACGCTTCACGAAGAACACAGGTTTTCCGACGTTTTTGTGGCTTACCTGGTTCAACGTCACAACCATACTCAAGCAGACTTGGTCGATCAGCTATTCAACTCAAGTGAAAAACGGTTGGCCCGAGGCCTCTTATTGCTGGCGCGATTCGGGAAAAAAGACAAGTCCGAGGAAGTAATCCCTGACGTAAGTCAGGAGACTCTTGCGGAAATGATTGGGACAACCCGCTTCATGCGTGAATTTCTTCATGAACAGATATAGGCGGCTTGGCTTCATTGACTATAACGACCGACTGCGGGTGCGTAATTCGCTTCTAAGTGTGGTCCTCCACGAGTAGATCAGAGTCAGCCTCCCCAGCCACGACTCGTTGTTCCTGGTTCCCGGCGACCAGGCATGGGCTATTTTAGGGGTGTGTGCAATTTTGAACAGACAGTAAAAACGTATTCTGTTGACTTACACGTTATGACAAAAGTGGGAGGCTACGTAGGGGTGTCTCCCACGGGTCCATAAAATCGTGAAAGGTGCGTTATGACCTGCCTCTCATGTCAGTCAGTCAAACAGGCCGAATTAACAGCCGAAATGCTCGTGCATTTCCCAGGGCTTAAACATTTGGACAAACCTGGCGTTTTGTTATTCCCGAAGCTCGTAGTCTGCTTAGATTGCGGCTTTTCTCGGTTTACCGTCCCGGAGAACGAATTGGAATCGGTTGCAAAAGCTACTTTGACAAACTAATTCTCTGGGCTGGAGGAGGGCGCTGGTGATAGCGCCTTCCGCGGGAGGAACGCGCCTTAGCTGCTAGGGTGAATTATCCGTTGCCTATAGTGCTACTGACAAACGTCTTTCCCATGAGAACTGCTTCCACAGCAGTGAGCAGCTCGCTGGCGGCCTTTATTTTGACGACGTAGCCCTGTGCGCCCAGGCTAAGGGCCTCTTGCACGACGTCAACAGAAGATTCTTGAGTCAAGAAGATGACTTTAGATTCCGGGACAAGTCTGCGAATTTGTCGCGCGGCTTTGATTCCGTTCAGACTCGGGAGACTGATGTCCAGCAGAATCAAATCCGGCTGCAGTTCCACGCACTTCTGAACCGCTTCCAATCCGTCAGAGACTTCGCCGATGACCCGCAAATCGCTCATGTTTGCCAGCTTCGATAAAATGAATTGCCGAAAAGGTACGAAATCCTCCACCACAAGAACGCGGATTGGGACAGGGCTAGTCCGTCCGAGCCGATGAGCGAGTTCGGCCTTTGGTGTCACGGAGCCGTAGGCTATCGAAGCTTCAAGTTTATGATGAACTGTCAAAATTTACAGTGGTCCGAAAGGCTGCCCAAATTCATAGCTCTCGGTTCGGCCCAAACTCTTACCAGAGAAGCGCGACTGCATGGCCTAAGAAAGGCCAAAGGTGTGGTTGTGCCCACATCCTGGCGTGTCAGTGTCCGGCACGCCTTACCGGAGAAGTAAAAACTTCACTTGATTACCGTGTTTACCAGATGGGATGAGAAGGCCGGTCTCCAGCGGGATGCGATACGCTCCCAATGAAAGACGTGCTCAAGG
>Ga0137418_10007254_pt1 | contig 10180 bp, 9 predicted proteins | sample CZODoug3_1_2_16f_FD_122242 | JGI IMG/M metagenome (GOLD analysis project Ga0137418, IMG submission 122242) | Vadose zone soil fungal communities from Angelo Coast Range Reserve, California, USA - CZODoug3_1_2_16fungal (Hybrid Assembly) | ecosystem: Environmental > Terrestrial > Soil > Vadose... | reverse complement strand
CGGTCACGACGAATCCCATTTGCGCGATGGGCACCACCACGCTCGCTTCTCCGCCCTCGAGGCCTTTCGCGAGGAACGTGAAGGCGACGACCAGGAGCGCCGCGGCGACGGGCGCGTGACGCCACGCCGCTCGCGAAGGCCGGATGCGGCGATCGACGTAAGCCGAGAATGCAGTCGACAAAGTAACGGCGACCGCCCCTTGAGCGGCGACGAGCGAAATCGGGGTGGCGCCGTCGCGCAGGCCCAGCTTGTAAGTGAAGCTCGCGATTCCGACCGCCACGGTCGCAACGAGCACCCGCACGAAGGAGGACCGGCGCTCGCGAAGGGCGTCGCCGCCCGCGGCGCCCGGCACCGCGAGCAACAGCCAGACCGCTACGAGCACGAGCGCGAGGCCCGCGAGCTTGGGAGCGGTGAGAGGCTCGCCCAACACCAGCACGGCGAGCGCCACGGTGACGGCGAAGCTCAGCCTGAAGATCGTCGCGTGGGTGCTGACCGCGCCCGACTTGAGGCTCCGGGCGAAATTGTAGTACCCGATGACGACCAGCACGCCGGCCGCTGCGCCCCAGAGCGTCCCGCGATTGAGCGCGAGCGCCCCCGAGAAAAATCCGTACAGGATCGCAAACGAGGAGAAGAACCAGGTCTGCACCATCAGAAACTGGTGCGGTTCGGCCCCCGCCGCCGCGCCGCGCTTGTAGACGAAATCCGCCACTCCGTAGAGCAGCATCGCGCCGAGCGCGTATCCGATGCCTTCGCTCATGATCTGCTAGGTTCGTCGGCAAGTATAAGATAGCGGCATCTCAGGAAGGAGAAACCATGCCGCTGCGGCCCGGATTCGACGTCGATCGCTTCAATCGGTTCGGCAAGGATTTTCTGCCCGGCTTCGTCGGCCTTCTCATCACCGAAGTGTCCGAGGGCCTGCTGAAAGGGGAGCTCGAGTTGCGCAAGGCCCTGCTCGCGCCGAACGGCTATCTGCACGCCGGCGCGATCGTCAGCTTCGCCGACACGCTCGCAGGCTACGGATGCATTTCGCACCTGCCCGCGAACGCGCAGAACTTCACCACGGTGGAATTGAAGGCGAACTTCCTCAATACCGCGCAGCAAGGCACGCTCTACGGCGAAGCGCGCGCCGTTCACTTGGGGCGCACCACGCAAGTCTGGGACGCGCTCGTCACCCACGGCGAAGAGCGGCGCAAGCTCGCGCTATTCCGGTGCACTCAATTCGTTCTTTATCCGAAGTAAGGGTCTCGGGCGGTACTGCGGGATCTTATTGAGTCGGAATCATCCTGAGCCGGTGAGGAGCCGAGGGCGCGCAAGCGCCCTCGCGCTCAATCGACGGTCGCAGCGACGGCCTCACCACAGCGCCTCCAGCCGGGGCGTGCGGCGCAGCCGCCGGTCTGCCGTGACGAGCCTCGATTCCAGGGCGATCGCGGTCGCGGCGATGATGCGGTCGGCTGGATCGCCGGGAGCCGCATCGTCGAACGAGCCGGCGAGCTGGGCGATCCCGGCGCTGACCGGCTCGAAGTGCAGCTCCGGAAGCACGCGCAGGTCGGCCAGCCACTGTTCCCCGGCGACGCCGAGCACCAGCCGGCCTCTGCGGACCGCGGTGGCGATCTCGAACAGGCTGATCGCCGAGGCAGTCACCGGTCCCTCGCGCAAGGCGGCGCCGATGGCGCGCTTCGCACGGACCGAGAGCCTCGCCGCATCCGCCACCCACCAGACGAGTGCGTGGGTGTCGAGCACGATCACTTGTTCGCATCCCACTCGCCCGGGTCGATCACCGGATCGAGCGGCCGCTCGTAGCGCCGCACGCTGCCGCGCAGGCGTGCCCGCGCCGCCGCCGCTTCGTCCTTCGCGGCCGCGGGCGGAGCGATCTCGGCGATGACCCGGCCCCGGGAGGTGACGCGGAAGCGCTCTCCGCGCCGGACCTTTGTCATGTACTCCGGGAGCCTTTGCCGCAGCTCGGTGACCTTGACGTGTTTCATGCGTGCCTCATATGTACAGATGGAGTGTACAGATGGCAAGGCCGCGCATCAAGCTGCCGGGGTTCGAGCCGATCCCGTTCGCCTTCACGCGCAACGGCGGCCTCCGGCCTTGCCGGCGAGCTCGAAAAAGCGCATCCTCATGCGCGAAAAGGCGTAACCGAAAGGGGGAAAAATGATCGATGCACTGAGAGCACCGTACGGAGCGTTGCTGCTGCGCGTCAGCGTGGGCGTCCTGTTCATTCTGCATGGTCTTTACCTCAAGGCCATGGTGTTCGGGATGGCGGGGGCCGGGAAGTATTTCGCATCCCTCGGGCTGCCGGAGTGGTTCGCATGGGTCGTCGTGGCGTACGAAACGCTCGGCGGACTGGCGCTCATCCTAGGGCTCTATACGCGATGGGTTGCGGTCTTTCTCGGGGTTCACCTGCTCTTCGCGGCCTATCTGGGCCACGTAGCCAACGGGTGGGTGTTCACCGCTAAAGGCGGCGGCTACGAGTATCCGCTGTTCTGGGCGATCGTCTGCTTCGCGCTCGCTCTCTTGGGCGACGGCGCGCTGGCCTTGAAGACGAGAAGAGCCGCCGTCTAGGCGCGGCCGGCGGAGGCGGGGAGCGGCGCGGCGAGCGACGTCGGCGCGACGCGGGGGATGAGCGGGCCGCGGGCGAAGCTCATGGCCCGCGCTAGTGCTAGCGCGAGGGCTTGCGCCCGAAGCCGGCCTCTCTCGCGTGCACGATCGCTTGCGCGCGAGTCTTGACGCCGAGCTTCGAGAGAATCAGCGATACGTGGTTGCGCGCGGTGCGCTTGCTGATGTTGAGGCGCTTGCCGATCGTGTCGTTGTCGAGGCCTTGCGCCACAAGCTCCAGCACCTGATGCTCGCGCGCGGTAAGCTCATCGAGCAACGGATCCCCGGTGCCGGCAAGCTTGGCGTGCGCCGGCAGGAAATCGTCGAGCGCCGCGACCAGTTGCTGCCACGCAGGCTCGGTGTCCAGGAGCACGTGATTGCGGCTTTCGAGCTGCACGAACCGCGCGCCGGGAATAAGCGCCGCGATGGAGCGGCCCTGGTCGAACGGAACGATCGAGTCCTCCCGCGCGTGCAGCACGAGGGTCGGGCATCGGACTCTCGGCACGATTTCGCGCAAGTCCGTCTGGAAAAGACCCCGCAGCAGCGCGATGGCATTGGCCGGAGACGTCGTCCGGCGCACCAGATCGTTGAACGATCGAAATTGCTCGGCCGATGCGTCCGGAACGTGCAGCGAAGTGAAGAATTGGCCGAACGCCGGGGTGTCGTTCGGCCAGCCGAGTTCGATCACCTTTAGCCGGGTCTCGGCCTCCTCGACCTGCTCGGGGGTCGTGGCGCGTGCCAACCGCCCATGCGTCTGACCGCCACAGAGCACGAGATGGCTTACCCGCTCCGGGTGGCGAACGGCGTACGCCATGCCGATCGCCGCGCCGGCCGCCATTCCGAAGAAAGCAAAACGCGTAAGGCCGGCAGCGTCGATCACGACTTCCAGATCTTCGACGAGCCTTTCGAATGGGAATTCGACCCCTTCCCGGTCGGACAGGCCGCACCCGCGCAGATCGTAGCGGACGAGCGTATGGCGGCGCGTCAGCAGCGAAAGCCAGGGACGCCAGACGGGGCTATCCCAGTCGAGCTCGAGGTGATGCACCCAGTGCGCCACCCACACCAGCGGGGGGCCGGTGCCGCAAGTCGCGTAGGCGATGCGCACGCCGTCGCGGCTCGTGCAGAAGCGTATCTGCTCCACCGGGTGGGGCATAGCATGCGCTCGGGAGGATTCGCGCAATCATAGCGCAACAGGATTGCAGGGATTTCCGGTCTCGTCGACATCGCTAGTCCGCCTTGATACCTGATTCCCTGATCAGCTTCGCCCACTTTGGCAGCTCGGACTTGATGACCGCGGCGAACTCGTCGGGCGAGTTGCCGATGACCTCCATACCGAGTTCGGCGAATTTAGCGCGCAAATCCCGTTGCGCTAGCAGCTTCACTGTTTCCGCGTGGAGCTTGCGCACGATCGTCGCCGGCGTCCCGGCGGGCGCGACCAGGCCCGCCCACAGCGTCGCCTCGAAGCCGGGAACGCCGGATTCGTCGATCGTCGGCACCTCCGGCATGGCCGAGGAGCGCTTCAACGAAGTCACCGCGAGCGCACGCAGTTTTCCTTCGCGCACTGCCGGCAAGACTATCGATATCGGGGCGAAGGTCATCGTGACCCGGCCGGCAAGCAGGTCGGACATCGCGGCGGTCACTCCCTTGTAGGGTATGTGCCGGATGTCGAGGCCGGTCATGGACTTCATCAACTCTGCGGCGATATGCGGGGAGCTGCCGCCGCCGCCCGATGCGAAAGTAAGCTCGCCCGGGCGTGCTTTAGCCAGCGCAACCAGCTCAGACAGGTTCTTCGCCGGGACAGAGGTGTGGATAACCAGAAGGCCGGGCGACACATAGACCTGTGAGATTGGCGCGAAATCATTCACCGGGTCGTACGGCACCTTGTACAGGCTGGGGTTGATGACGAGCTGCGCGTTTGCCGCCAGCGCGAGCGTATGGCCGTCCGGCGGCGCCTTTGCCACGCGGTCTGCTGCGATACCGCCGGCTACCCCGACAACGTTCTCGACGACGAGCGGCTTACCCACTGCGTCACCTATTTTTTGGCCGAGCAGACGCGCAGCGATATCCAATGTACTTCCGGGCGGGAACCCGACCACTAAGCGGATAGGTTTTTCGGGGTAATTCGATTGCGCGGCCGCAATGCCGCCCGCCGCCAACCATGACACCGCAAACACTAAACCGAGCGACCGCGTCATTGGCGCCTCCCTTTTCAAAGCAACGAAGTCCGCTTTTCGCTGCTGAATCCCGGCCTATTGTGCATGCGGTGCTCACGCGAGTCTTGGGGCAGAGGTCACTTTCTTTCGCTCGCCGGTCTGCAACAGGCCCGGAATCCGGGGCAGATGTCCCGGAGCGGAGCACGCCTGGACTGGCTCCCGCCGCCTCGGTGGTGTACGCTTTTGTTTCCCACCCAAGCACAAGAAACCCATCCGGAGGAGATCATGGCCGATTTCACGTTGCGGGTGAACGGAGCGGCGCGAAGAGTGTCTTCGGTCGCGCCCGACACGCCACTCCTTTACGTGCTGCGCAACGACCTGGAGCTGAACGGGCCGAAGTTCGGTTGCGGACTCGCCCAATGCGGCGCCTGCACCGTGCTGATCGACGGCAAATCCGTGCGCTCCTGCTCGGTGGCGGTGTCGGCCGCGGCGACGGGAGCCATCACCACGCTCGAGGGACTCGGCACGATCGAGAAGCTCCACCCGCTGCAGCGCGCTTTCATCGAGGAGCAGGCCTGCCAGTGCGGCTATTGCAGCAACGGCATGATCATGGCCGCCAAGGCGCTGCTCGACGGCAAGCCCCGACCGAGCGAGCGCGAGATCAAGGAGGCGTTGAACGACCACCTGTGCCGCTGCGCCTCGCACAACCGCATCGTTCGCGCCGTGCAGCGCGCGGCAAAGGAGATGGCATGAAGCCCTCTCTCTCTCGCCGCGATTTCTTGAAGACCGGCAGCGCGCTGGTCATCGCGTTTTCGCTCGCCCCCGATGCGCTCGGCCAGGCGAAGCCCGCGTTGCTGCCCGGCAGCCTCAACAACAACCGCATGCTCGACTCGTGGCTCCGCGTCGACGCGGACGGCACGGTCACCATTTTCAGCGGCAAGATCGAGCTGGGGCAGGGCATCGGCACCGCGCTCGCGCAGATCGCCGCGGACGAGCTCGACGTCGATTTGAAGCGCATCAAGATCGTGCACGGTGATACCGCGCTCACCCCCAACGAGGGCCAGACCGCGGGCAGCCAGTCGGTCGAGCAGAGCGGCACCGCGCTGCGCTTCGCCTGCGCCGAGGCGCGCGGCATCCTGCTCAACGCCGCGGCCGCGAAACTCGGCGTCGCGGCGGGCGCTCTCACCGTGAACGACGGCACCTGTGTGGCCCCGGGCGGCAAGTCGGCGGCCTACTGGGATCTCGTCGGCGACGCGAACTTGAAGCGCGAAGCTCAGGCGAGCGTCAAGCCCAAGCCCGCGTCCGAACATAGATGGGTCGGCAAGAGCGTGCTTCGCCGCGACATCCCGAAGAAGATGACCGGCGGCGCCGCCTACGTCCAGGACGTGCGCCTGCCCGGGATGGTGTTCGGGCGCGTCGTGCGCCCGCCTTCGCCGGGCGCCAGGCTCGTGTCCTTCGACGAGGCCGCGGTGAAGCGCATGCCCGGCGTGATCGCGGTGGTGCGCGACGGCGATTTCCTCGGCGTGGCCGCCGAGCGCGAGGAGCAGGCGATCAAGGCGCGCGAAGCCTTGAAGAAATCCGCGCGATGGAAGGAGAGCGCTTCGCTCCCGCCCTCGGGCGACGGCCTGTACGAGCACCTCATGAAGTCGAGATCCGTGGACTCGGTGGTCAGTGAAAAGACCTCCGCTTCCGCCGCAGCGCCCGCGAAGACGCTCAATGCGACCTACACGCGCCCGTTCCAGGTTCACGGCTCGATCGGCCCCTCGTGCGCGGTTGCGCAATGGCGCGAAGGCAAGCTCACGGTGTGGACGCACAGCCAGGGTGTATTTCCGCTTCGCGGCGATCTCGCGAAGGCCTTCGCTATCGAGCCGGCGAACGTCCACTGCATCCACGCCGAAAGCGCAGGCTGCTACGGCCACAACGGCGCCGACGACGTCGCGCTCGACGCGGCGCTCGTCGCGCGCGCGACCAGCGGCCGACCGGTCAAGCTGCAGTGGATGCGCGACGACGAGTTCCAGTGGGAGCCGTACGGCTCGGCGATGGTGATGAAGCTCTCGGGCGGGATCGATGCGCAGGGCAACGTCGTCGGCTGGACGCACGAGGTGTGGAGCCATCCGCACAACAACCGCCCGGGCGCGCCGGACGGTGTGAACCTGCTGGCGAGCTGGCACCTGGAGAAGCCGTCCAAGGCGCCGACTCCGGCCGACCCGCCGCTGCCGACGGGGGGCGGCGAGCGCAATTCGATCCCGCTCTACGATTTCCCGAACCAGAAGGTGGTCAAGCATTTCGTGCCGGAAATGTCGATGCGCACCTCGGCGCTGCGCACGCTGGGCGGCTACTCCAACGTGTTCGCGCTCGAGTCGTTTATCGACGAACTGGCGCTTGCAGCGGGTGCCGATCCGGTCGAATTCCGCCTGCGGCACCTGAAGGATGCACGCGCCAAGGCCGTGATCGAAGCGGCCGCACAGCGCGCCGGCTGGCAGCCGAACGCGAAAGGCGACGGCGTGCGCGGGCGCGGCGTCGCGTTCGCCAAGTACAAGAACCTCGCCTGCTACGTCGCGGTGGTCGCCGACGTCGAAATCGATCGCGCGAGCGGCAAGGTGCGCGTCACGCGCGCGGTGTCGGCGGTCGATGCCGGGCAGATCGTCAACCCGGACGGCGTCGTCAACCAGATCGAGGGCGGAATCATCCAGTCGGCGAGCTGGACGCTCCTGGAGGCGGTGCGCTACGACCGCACGCGCGTCACCACGCTGTCGTGGGCGGACTACCCGATCATCCACTTCGGAGACGTGCCGCAGGTGGAAGTCGTGCTGATCAACCGTCCCGAGGAGCGTTTCCTCGGCGTGGGCGAGGGCTCGCAGGGCCCGGCGGCGGCGGCGATCGCCAACGCCATCGCCAACGCCACCGGCAAGCGCCTGCGCGCATTGCCGTTCACGCCGGAGCGGGTGAAGCAGGCGCTCGCGTAGCGGCGAGCAAGGCCGCCAATAACTCAAGGGCTACTGAAGGTCCCTGCCGGGCTTGGCCGTCGCGCAAATCCTCGGCACGATTAGATTCGTAGTTAGGCCGCGAGGCAGAAACAACGACTCGCTACGGGAGAATCAGGTCTCAGCGACAGACAGTCTGGGCCCCTGCCTCCTATAGTCCTATAGTACTGCGAAGTTGCGAAAAACGATCCAAAGGGGGGACGCCGATGTATAGCGCTATTCGTCGGGCTTTCGTGTTGGCAGCCGCCGTTTTTTCGAGTTCCGTGCCGAGTACTGCGCTGCCGCAAGAGTTCACCGGTCGCGAGCATGCTCACGCCATGCTCCTGCTCAGTCAGTCAGACAAAGACGTCCGATTGGCAGCCTGGTCCCTGTATCACCTAGGTTCGAATCGTCAGGACATTCTTGACTTGCTCGCGGAGGTTACCTGGACCGCATGCTCGGGGAACCGAACGATGGATTCAGACACGCTATCCTGGTTTGGGAAGGCGCTTGGAAATACGAAGCAACCGAGATACGCGGGACTACTGGATTTCTGTCTCTCTAAGGCAAAGGACGAAAAAACAAAAAAGTACCTGAAGCAGGCCAGAGACAGCTTGGGAGGCACGATAAGTGATCTCTTTGAAGGCGGGAAAATAGATCTGCGGGAAGCACGCGCCCGTCTGACAAAACGGGCCAGTTTGACCCCTCAGATGTCAAAGGACTTCGATGACCTGCGCCAAGGTCAGGCGCTCGAAGAGGTTTATTCGATTCTCAGCCCACCAAATGAAGTAAGCGCAACCACTGTTCCCGGACGAAAGGTGGGGATTCCGGGAGTTGGCAGCTTTCGGATTGAATCTAACAGGCTTGTGATTGGATACGGCGAACTTGGAACGATTCGCTTCGCCTATCATGAAGGCCAACCCGATTGGAAAGTCGCAGATGCCAAGAGCGCAAAAGGATTATTTTGGTCAACAAATGACGGACACTTCGTAACTCTTAGTGACCAAATTGCCAGCGGCGACGGTTTGCATTTGCGTGAGATCGCTGAGTATCTGCTCGAACAGGACAGGCTGGAGAAGGACATTTTGGATCGGGCCGCCGAACGAATATACAGATCTCGCCAGGAAAAGGATGAGCTGTTGGTGGACGGGTTGGCGTGGCTGTGTAGGGTTATCGCCAAGAGTGGAAATGGGAGATACAGGCAATTGTTGCTCGAAGTATCCAGCAGTGCGGCGACCAGTAAGCTGAGAAGCTACGCCAGCAAGACTGCCAGCGGTCTTAAGGAAACTCCTGGGGGCTCATTCATTCCTGTGTCAAACTAAGGTTGAAGCAGGCGCTGGCGTAGCGTGCTGTCCGAACGGAGGAAGAAACCATGACCTGCATTAAATCGTCATTGCTGGCCCTCGGCGCGGTACTTCTGTCCACGGCGCAGGCGGGGGAGCAGCCGTCCAATTTCGAGATCGCGACGCTCTCGAACCGCGCCGACCTCATCAGCGGGGGCGACGCGTTGGTCGAGGTGCGCGTGCCGAAGAACGTGCCGCTGAACAGGGTGAGGCTCTCGCTCAACGGCCACGACGTCACCGGCGCGTTCACCGCCAATGCGTCGGCGCGCACGCTGCGCGGACTGCTTAGCGGCTTGGTGGAGGGTCGCAACGACTTCGCCGCAGGCGAGAGCCACGGCGGACGCGAGGCACGCCTCGTGATCACGAACCATCCGATCGGCGGGCCGGTGCTGCTCGGCTCGCAGACGACGCCATGGATCTGCGCGACTCCCACGCCGGTCGCCGCATCGGGCAACACGCCGGCCTCGAACGCGAGCGGCCTGACGACGTTTGCGATCGACGCGCAGTGCAACATCGCGACCGAGTACAAGCTGTTCTATCGCACCACGACCACTGGGTGCTCGAGCGCGCTGCCCGATCCGAGCCCACCCGCCCCACCGCCGACGAACAACTGCTTCAAGCCGTACACCCCCGGCACCACGCCGCCGGATCTCAAGATGACCACCACGACCGCCGGACTGGTGGTGCCGTACATCGTGCGCGTCGAGCGCGGAACGCTGAATCGCGGCATCTACGACATCGCGGTGCTGTTCGACCCCGCCCAGCCGTGGTCGGCCCTGGCGCCGCAGGCGCAGTGGAACGGCAAGGTCGTCTACACCTTCGGCGCCTCGACCGGCCAGCCGCGGCTGCAGTTCCGCAGCGAGCAGAACTGGGCCGATGACGCGGCGTTGTCGCGCGGCTTCATGGTCGCGGACAACAGCCTCACCGATTCGCTCTACAACTCGAACCGGGTCCTGAACGCCGAGACGCTGATGATGATGAAGGAGCACATCGTCGACACCTACGGCGAGATCAAGTACACGCTCGGCAACGGCTGCTCGGGCGGCTCGATCCAGCAGAACACCGCCGCCTCGATCTTCCCCGGCCTGCTCGACGGCATCCAGCCGAGCTGCGACTACCCCGA
>Ga0137418_10007253_pt1 | contig 10180 bp, 8 predicted proteins | sample CZODoug3_1_2_16f_FD_122242 | JGI IMG/M metagenome (GOLD analysis project Ga0137418, IMG submission 122242) | Vadose zone soil fungal communities from Angelo Coast Range Reserve, California, USA - CZODoug3_1_2_16fungal (Hybrid Assembly) | ecosystem: Environmental > Terrestrial > Soil > Vadose... | reverse complement strand
CCTTTCAGGGTTTGCGACAGTTTCAACTGGTTTGAAGGCTTATCAAACGGGCAAGGGAAAGCCGAAGCAGACGGACAAACAAAAAGATGGGCGAGTCTTTCACGCGACAACCAAGCGTGATTCGTCTTACGCAAAGTATTTGGATGGTGTTGATGTTTGTCGATATTCCTTGGGCTGGTCTGGCGAATGGTTGCGCTACGGCGATTGGCTGGCAGAACCACGGCGTTCAGTTCCTTTCGATGGCGACCGGATTCTTGTTCGTCAAATCCCATCCTCTCCTCCTTACCTTGTTCACGGTGTCTTCACTGCGGGGCGATTCTACAACGACATCAACAGCATGGTTGTCTTCGCGCCGAGCGACGAGCCGGAATTCTCCGGTGGGTTGATCGGCGCGCAAGAAGCGGACTTCGCTGGCCGTATGACTCGCGATGGTAAGAAGCAGATAAGCACCGCTGCGTGTGCGATCCACTTCGATTCTAAAGCGCTCGTCGGTCTCTTCATAGAGCATGGGGTCCGGTTCATTGGAACCCAGAACATGCCGATAGAGCCGGTGCGAGCGCTTCGTCGTTTCGTCTTCGACGGTATAGAAGAGCGTTCGATTGTCGGAGGCCCAAGCCGCACTGGTTACGCGTTCGAATCGCTCGGGAAAGGTGCTTCCGGTGCGCAGATCTTTGACTTGAAGCACGTATTGCCGAAAACCTGTGGTATCAGTCGAATAAGCCAGCACGTGATTGTCCTCGCTGACCTCGAAGGAACCCAATCCCAGAAATGAATGGCCTTCCGCAAGCAGATTCAGGTCGAGAAGTAGCTCTTCCGCAGCCCCTTCCGCATCGCGCCGCCGGCAATGGAACGCGTACTGCTTTCCTTCTTCGGTCCGCGTGAAATAGAGATAGCCACGGAGACAGTAGGGAACGGAAAGATCCGTTTGCAATATCCGCCCCAGCATTTCCTGATAGAGCCTTTCCTGAAATGCCTCGGTAGGCTTCAGAACGGCTTCGGTATACGCGTTTTCGGCCTCCAGGTAGGCGATGACTTCAGGGTTTTCTTTGTGGCGAAGCCAGGCGTAATGGTCCACACGACGGTCGCCATGCAAAACGTGCTCCACGGGCTCGCGCCGGGCGATGGGGGGCTTCAGAATTGTACCTGCTGAAGATTTCTGGGCTGGCGTCGCGGTATTGGCGTCCGGGTTCATGCGCGTCCGCTATACTATCGGAACTCGGCGGCCGGAGAAAGCAGCCGGCGGCAGGGCCTGAGAAACCCAATGGCAAGAGAGACTGAAATCAAGCTGCAAATCAGGGACGTGCCCGCGTTTCATCGCGCATTGAAGCGCATCGGAGCCCGCCCCGCCGGCCCCGGAAGCTCCAAAGTTCATGAGGAAAATGTAATTTTCGATACGCCCCAGGGTGGACTTGCCAAGCATGGGCAATTGCTGCGCATTCGAACGGAGACGCCAGAACTGCGGGGGAAGTCGAAGACGGCGGCTGGACCGAAGCAGCGCGTGGTGCTGACCTTCAAGCAACCGATGGTGCACCCGGCGGGTGCAGGGACGGAACGGGCGTCGCATGGACCGTATAAGGTCCGAGATGAGATTGAGGTGGAGGTCGCTGAGGGTGGGAACCTAACCAGAATTTTCGAGGGACTGGGCATGAGCGGGTGGTTCCGTTATGAAAAGTACCGGACGACCTTCCGACTGCCTGCTTCGAAAGCCTGGGCCAACGGTCTTCTGATTGAACTGGACGAAACACCTATAGGGACTTTTGTGGAACTGGAGGGGCCCGCTGCGGCGATCGATCGAGCGGCCGAGGAGTTGGGCTATTCGAAACACGACTATGTCTTGAAGAACTATCTTTGGTTGTACATGGAAGACTGCCGCCGGAAAGGCGTGCAACCAAGCCACATGGTCTTTCGAAACCGCAAGAGACCTTCCTAATAGTCATTCGAACAAAAAAATCACTCCGAGAGTCATTCTTTTCTTGACAAGGCGAAGCGCGCGGCTTATCAATGCACCTGTGACTCGAGAGCGGTTGCGGTACGGAGTGAATTTCCTCGCAATGAGTGCAGGCAGTGAACTCGAACCCGGCCCTAGTAGGTCCGGGCTGAGGTGGAACCTGAAAATGGTTCATCGGCTGGGAGTACGGATGTGGTCGCGCGAGGCACAAGCCAGAGCGCGAGCGGTCGGGTGGGGAGGGTTCGCGGGCGGCTAAAGGTAAGTCCATTTGTGTGAGGCACTTGCCCGCGGCCGAGGTTCTTCGGTGCGCGGGTTTTTTGTTGCTGGGGTGAGTTTAGCAGTAAAGCTGGCCGGGAAAGCCGGGAGACGCGCGAGGAGGGAGAGTATATGGATCTCTACGCGACAGAACTGATGGGCTCTAAGACTTACGACTCGGCCGGGAATTATGTCGGCCGTGTGCGCGAATTCTTCATCGAGCCCGCGGAAGCGCCCAATCGTGTGTCGCACTATCTTTTGTCACGGGGCCACTTTCAACCGCTGGTGGCCAAACACAACCAGATTGCGTCGGTTGCGGCAGGAAAGATGGAGTTAAGTGTCAGCGAACGAGCCCTCGAGCTCTACCAGCCGAATGAGGCGTGGCTGGCTGTTCAGAAGGATTTACTGGATCAACAGATCATCGATACGCGCGGGCGGAAGGTCGTGCGTGTAAATGACGTCGACCTGACCCCCTTCCGCACCAATGGGACCGTCGAGCTGCGTCTGACGCAAGTCGATGTGGGGGTCCCGGGAGCCGTGCGCAGGCTGCTCCAGGGAGTGGTGCCTTCGAAGGTCGTGCGCAAACTGCAGAGCAAATTGCCGCAGAGCGCGATTCGCTGGGAATTTGTGAACCTGGTCGAGCCGGACCCCATGCGCCGCGTGAAACTGCGCATAACGCACGAGAAGCTCGAGAACCTGCACCCAGCGGACATTGCGGAAATCATGGAGGATCTGTCCGCGGCGGAGCGGCAGGGAATTATTGCCTCGCTGGATGAAGAGACCGCGGCGGCGGTCCTCGCAGAACTGGACGAGCGGCTCACCACGCAAATCGTGGAAAAACTAGATCCGGAGAAAGCGGCAGACATTCTGGAAGAGATGGCCCCGGACGCGGCGGCCGACCTTCTGGCGGACTTGTCCAAGGAAACATCCGAAGAACTTCTCGATGAGATGCCCGGTCAGGAGGCCGACGAGGTTCGCGAATTGCTGGAATTCGACCCCGCGACGGCCGGAGGAATGATGAACCCGGAGTTCGCATTTGTGGGCGAGGGGGCAACCCGGGAGGAAGTTCTGGAGTGGATGCGAGGACGTGAGTTGAACTTTGACCAACTGGACACGATCGTTCTGCTGGACAGTTCGGCACAGTTTTCGGGTACCGTCCCCGTTGCGCGACTCCTTTTGGCAGCATCCGACCAACGCATGACTGAGCTGAAGATGGAACCCCTTCTCAGTCTGCCCCCAAACGCCGACGACAAAGAAGTCTTCGAGCTTTTCGACAAGTACAACTTGCGGATGCTGACGGTAGTTGACAAAGAAAACCGGCCGATTGGAGCCATCACGGTGGACGACGTGGTGTCTAAGCTGGTGAAGAATTAGCAAGGGAAGCCGAGCGGATCGATGAACTGGAAAGAGATTTCCGCGAAGTTTGACCGCGTGAGGACGGGCGACACGGATTTGCAGAAAAAAATCCGTGGACTGCGCCGGCGTCTGACGCTGCTGCTGGCCGTGGTGGGCCCGGGACTGATCACGTCCAATGTGGACAACGACGCCGGTGGGATTTCCGTCTATACGCAAGCCGGAGCGCAATACGGCTACGCTTTACTCTGGTCGCTCATTCCCATGACCATCGCGCTGTACGTGACGGAAGAGATGTGCGCGCGGATGGGTGTGGTCACCGGGAAAGGGCTCTCCGACCTTATTCGCGAGGAGTTCGGATTTCGACCGACATTTTTCGTAATGGTCACCGGCTTTCTTGTAGACTTGGCGAACGTGGTGGCGGAGTTTGCCGGGGTCGCGGCATCCATGCAGATTTTTGGGGTCAGCAAGTACGTCGCGGTGCCAATCGCGGCGATCGTCGTTTGGGTGCTGGTTATTCGAGGAACTTACCGCCAGGTGGAGGTTATTTTTCTTTTCGCCTGCGTTCTGTATCTATCCTACGTGTTTTCCGCCGTTTTGGCCAAGCCGGATTGGCTGATTGCCGCGAAACACACGGTGATTCCGAATCTTCGTCTCGATTCAGGCTACCTGCTTATGTTGACGGGACTCGTTGGAACCACGATTGCCCCGTGGCAGTTTTTTTACCTTCAGGCCGGATTTGTGGAGAAGAAAGTGGGACCGCGCCAATATCGGCAGGCGCGCGCCGACGTTCTGTTCGGCAGCATAAGCTGCATGGTGATCGTCTTCTTCATCATCGTTTGCACTGCGGCGACGCTCTACGTCTCCGGCCACCGGAACATCACTGACGCCGCGCAGGCGGCCCAAGCGCTAATTCCCCTTGCCGGCAAAGGCGCGGGCATGCTGTTCGCTTTTGGGTTGCTCAACGCATCGCTCTTCGCCGCTTCCATTTTGCCGCTTTCCACCGCGCACGTGATCTGCGAGGGGCTTGGCTTTGAGGCGGGGCTCGACCACAAATTCAAAGACGCCCCCATATTCTACTGGCTCTATACCATTCTGATCGTGGTCGGGGCAGGCGTCGTTCTACTGCCCAAGGCGCCGCTTTGGAAGATTCTGATCTTTTCCCAGGTGGGCAACGGAATTTGGCTTCCAGTGGTGGTGATCTTCATTCTGCTCCTTGTAAACCGGCGCGATCTGATGGGCGAATATGTCAACACGGTGACTTTCAACATCGTCGCGTGGGTGACGGCAATCGCCATGATCGCCCTGACGTTAGTTCTTACCTACACGGCGCTCTTTCAGCAAAGCGTGCCACTGCCGCCTTGATGGTCAACACGGCACCATGCCGTTGCGTGACTGCCAAAACGTATGTTAACTTTGCGGCGTAAAGAGGATTTGCAAGAAAGCCTGCATAGACACCGTGCCCCACAGCCACACTCCCAAAACGCTGCAAGTGGCCACTCCTGGTTCGCTCGGACCGGTCACGCCGGAAGAGGCGAGCCTGCTCGAGAAACTGGACTTGGCGCGGCTGCCGAGGCACGTTGCCGTGATCATGGACGGCAACGGGCGGTGGGCGCAGAAGCGGCACCTTCCGCGGATTGCGGGGCACCGTTCGGGGACGCAATCTGCCCGCACGACAATCGAAACTTGCGCTCGCCTGAAAATCGAGGCGCTGACGCTTTATGCCTTTTCGGTCGAGAACTGGCGGCGGCCGAAGACGGAGATCGACTTCCTGATGGCGCTCCTTCGCGAATACCTCCGCAAGGAGATGCCGCTGCTGCAGAAGAACAATATCCGGATTCGGTTTCTCGGACGGATCGCCGAACTTCCTGCGGGTGTACAGAACGACGTGCGCGACGCCATGGAGAAAACCGCGGGGAATAAGGGCATGGTGCTGTGCGTGGCGCTAAATTATGGCGGGCGCGCGGAGATTGTCGATGCCATGAACGCGATCCTCTCTGAACGCAACGGCCACGGAGCGTCGAACAAGGTCACGGAGGAGCAGCTTTCGCGACACTTGTACAGCGACGGCTTGCCGGACCCCGATCTTCTAATCCGCACGAGCGGGGAGATGCGCGTGAGCAATTTTCTCCTTTGGCAGATTGCCTATGCCGAAATCTTCGTAACGGAAACGCTCTGGCCGGATTTCAACCGGGCGCGGTTGCTCGAGGCATTACTTGAGTATCAGAAGCGGGAGCGCCGTTATGGCGGCATTCAGGAAGGCGAGACTTCCGACGAAAAGCCGGCGCGTGCTGCGGGTCATTGATCCCGTGACTGGGGAGGATTTCCGGGATTAATTTTGATCCGCTTCGCGATCTTGCGGTTTTCAGTTGTCAGTTCTAAATCCTCAAATCACACGGGTGGTTCTGCAATACATCCGCTGGCACGCGGGTAGGGCTCGGCAGGCGCCGCGTTCATGAAAGGTCGCTTTCGAGACGGCCCTGTAATTAGAAATCTGCGTCGCGGAGAAGGCCGACAGCCTCTGAGTGGGTCAAGACGCCTTTGCGGACGAGGGTATGGATGAGCCGGATGGTCCGCGAGTCGTCTATTGCGCCAGATTGCGCGGTTTTCTCGACCTGGGGAAGCGCCATCGGAGGAGGCTCCGATGGGACAAGCGACTCGCACAACCAGCATTCCAGGGTTGAGCGATAAGCCGGGGCGATGTCCCGAAAGACTACGCCCATTCCCGAACCAGGATGTTGCGAGCTGACATGCGCTTGCACCTCGAAGGGCTCTTCGCCCTTCGAGATCCGCAGCCTGACGCTCGTGCCGACAGGAAAGGGATTCAGCGTGTCGATGTAGCAACCATTCAAGCTTAAGTCAGATGTACGAGCCTGAATCCGGATTCCGGCTCGCATGTCCATCAGCTCGACAGGAGCGACGAACGACCAGCGCAGGTTGCCACGCCGCTCTGCGTCGCGAGCGCTTTCCGGTCGCGCAACCTGCGTGCGACGACCAGCTATGGCCAGATGACTGGAAGGCGAGAGTAAAACGGCGACACCAAAGCCGTCCCCCTTATGATGCACGCGGACAACTTCGCCCGTATCCTCCCAACTCCCCGAGCCTGCGAACGGACCATAGGCAGACATAATTCGCAGCCGCATGCCCTTGTAATAGCGGTCCAATTTGGTAAAGAAATATAAGGCGCTGCATGACACGTTTAGGGTCGTCTGAACTTCTTCGAAATTCCCGTCGCTAAACTCCAGGGGCCGAATGCGCAGCTGAAGAGAGACCCTGACCCTTCGCTTTCCTCTGCGCTCCTGCGCCGGGACGGAGGGTTGCGAGGTTTCGGGTTCTCGAGGAGTAAGTCTGTCAGACATAGGAATCCGCAAGCCGTGCGGGTGTCAACGGTTCACAACAGGCATTTTGTTCGGGAGTATCCCCGATTTCCATGAAGCAGAAGTACCAGTGCGGAGGTACGAAGGAACCTGCGTCGGCCAGTACTCCTTAGAGAGGCTAGGTGCAATCCTTGACATAGGGTTATCCCACCTAGCTCATCGTCGGTGAGCCTGCTCCCCCAAAATGGCTCTGCCATGCACTCTGTCGCTCATTTGCCAGCCGAGCTTTTAGTACATGTCTCCGATATCTGACTAACCAAGCCGACTCCCGCCGGAGGCCGGGAGGAGAATAAATGTAACCTAGTGCGACTTCGATCAGTAATACCTATGGAGCATGAAACTCGACCGTCACCGGCCGAAGTACTTGCTGACTTTCAGGGAGGCCCAGCCATGCAAACGCTCTTCATCGCGCTTCGCGCCGCAATCTTTGGCAGCGGATTCATTTTTCTGTGGGGCTGGGTTGCGCTAAGCCTGCACCACCGCTACGACACCAGTCTGGGCTTCGCCCTGGCCGGCTGGACGCGCGCTTTGGGCATCGCCCTGATGGCTGCCGGTGGAACTCTGGCATTCGCCTGTGTGGCGACGTTTGTCATCCGTGGGGAAGGCACTCCCGCGCCATTCGACCCACCGCGCAAGTTCGTTGCCTCGGGTCCGTACAGGTTCGTGCGCAATCCGATGTATGTGGGCGGTTTCAGCGTGTTCTTGGGATTCGGCCTGTACGAACAGTCGCCCACAATTCTGCTCTTCACTCTGCCGTGGCTTCTATCCGCTCATCTCTTTGTCATTCTGTACGAAGAGCCGCATCTCCGCGCCACGTTTGGCACGCCATACGAGGCTTATTGCCACTCGGTGCGACGCTGGCTGCCCGGCCGCTCACCCGTGGCGTAACTCACGCTTTGCAACTCGGCACGCGTCGCGCAGGTCGCCATTGGTAGGGTCTTTCCTACTTCCGCTGGGTGATTTATTTCTCGCAATGTGATGAGATGAAGGCCGCAGTTTCTTCGGGGATTCCGTTTCTATGACTTGGAAGCGAGTGGCGACAGCCGCGCTGCTGATTCCCTTTGCCGTGGGGCTTGTCTTGTGGGGTTCGACGGCAATCGTTGCGCTGGCTGTTGCCCTGGTGACGCTGCTGGCCGGGAACATCGTTACCCTCGCGGGCGCAACCGCCGTGGACATATCGCCGCCATTCGTCGGCCCGGATTTTCCGGTCTGCCACACGCCGGCCGCAACCGGCTTGCCGAACATGATGCTTCGCCTGGCACAGACCGAAGTGCCACGCGCCGAGATAAGTGCAGCCGGCTCCGCGCCGGCATTCGCGGAAACCGAGCCGCCGCTGTGGGCCGGCCTCGGCTCCATCACTTACAAGATCACGACCGGGAACGAGCGCGCACAGGCTTATTTCGATCAGGGCCTGCGTCTCGCCTACGCGTTCAATCACGGCGAGGCGCAGCGCGCGTTCCGCATGGCGCAGAAGCTCGATCCCGACTGCGCCATGTGCTTCTGGGGCGAGGCGCTGGCGCTCGGTCCCAACATCAATCTTCCGATGCAGGAGGACGCGGTCGCGCCCGCCTACGCTGCCGCGCAGAAGGCGAAGGCGCTTGCCGGCAAAGCAAGCCCACGCGAGCAGGCGCTGATCGGCGCTCTCGCGGCGCGCTACGGCAGCGATCCGAAGGCCGCCCGCGCGCCGCTCGACGCAGCCTACGCGGCCGAAATGGCGAAGCTTGCGACGCAGTTTTCCGACGACGACGAAATCGCCACGCTCTATGCCGAGGCGGTCATGGATCTCAGCCCCTGGAACTACTGGAAGCCGGGCGGCCGCGAACCCAACCCGCAGAGCGTGCCCATCGTGCCGACACTGGAGCGCGTGCTGGCTCGCAATCCTGGTCATCCCGGTGCAATTCACTTCTACATCCATGCCGTCGAGGCGTCGGACCGGCCCAAGCGCGCCGAGCCCTATGCCGACCGATTGCGTGGCGCGATTCCCGGTGCCGGCCATCTCGTGCACATGCCGAGCCACATCTACTATCGGGTCGGGCGCTATCTCGACGCGCTGGAAGACAACAAGACTGCCGTCAAGGTCGATGAAAAATACCTGGCCGATACCAGCGCGCCAATGGGCGTCTATCGGCTCGGCTATTATCCGCACAACGTGCACTTCGTGATGGCGTCGGCGCAGATGGCGGGCGACGGCAAGACCGTGATCGCCGCGGCGGAGAAGCTGCGCGAGCTCATTCCCGACGAGGTTGCCACTGGCATCGCGATGGTACAGCCAGTCAAGGCGGCGCCTTATTTCGCACACGCGCAGTTCAGCACGCCCGAGACCATCCTGGCACTGCCCGATCCCGGCGACAAGATTCCCTACGTCAAGGCGATGTGGCTCTATATGCGCGGCGTCGCGCTGGCGCAGCGCCGTGACTTCGCGGGCGCGGCGGCGGCGGCCAATGCAATCGAAACGCTGGAGCGCACCGCGGATTTCAAGTTGCTGAAGGAGTCAAACGTTCCGGCACAGGAGGTGCTTCGCATCGCGCGCACACTGGTCCTGGCGCGCGTGGCCCAAGCCAAAGGCGACAACCGCACCGCCATCGCGCGGTTCGAGCAGGCGGCTGCGTTGCAGGACGCGCTGACCTATACCGAGCCACCCTATTGGTACTATCCGATCCGGCAGTCGCTTGCCGCTGCCCTGCTGCAGGCTGGCCGCTACGCCGAGGCGGAGCGACAGTTCCAGCGTGCGCTCAGCCGGGCGCCATCCAACGGCTGGTCGTACTACGGGCTGGCGGAACTACATAAGTTACGCGGCAACACCACCGCGGCGCGCAAGGCGCCGCGAGCGGCTACGAAGCGAGGTGTGGACGGCCGCGGTGAGCGCGCCGCATCACGGATTGCGTACGACGTCCGCTACGTGAATGGTGTTGGAGGCACCGACGATGAGCCCATAGCTCATGCGATCAAACGCTTTGAAGACCAGCAGCGTGGCGGCTCTTTTGCAATCATTCGTACTGCTTTTCCTGTTTTTTTTGATCGCCGCGGCAAACGAAGAAGCTCTGGTCCGCGGCTTCGCCTTTCAAGCTCTGGAACACAATATGGGCGCGGCTGTGGCGCTCTCTATCACCTCGCTGATCTTTGGCATTTTGCATCTGGGAAACGCCAACGTAACGTTTTTCTCGACTTTTAACACTATCCTTGCAGGCGTTTGGCTAGGCGTCGCCTATTTGATGACGCGAAGTTTATGGTTAGCGACGGCGCTGCA
>Ga0137418_10007249_pt1 | contig 10184 bp, 7 predicted proteins | sample CZODoug3_1_2_16f_FD_122242 | JGI IMG/M metagenome (GOLD analysis project Ga0137418, IMG submission 122242) | Vadose zone soil fungal communities from Angelo Coast Range Reserve, California, USA - CZODoug3_1_2_16fungal (Hybrid Assembly) | ecosystem: Environmental > Terrestrial > Soil > Vadose... | reverse complement strand
AAGGTTGCGGCGATCAATCAACGCCGCTTTGCGGAGGTCATAGCCATTGAGATATAACAAATCGAAGGCAAAGAAATTCAACTGCGGCACGGCCATGCCTTTAACTGGAGGCTTGGGACCAAAGCCAGTCATTCCCTGGAGCCGTTGGAAGCTCGGCGTGCCGTTTTCATCCAGCGCAACCACTTCCCCGTCGATGATCGCAGTATCGGCCTTTACGCATTGCGCCAGCGCGTCCGCTACCGTGCCAAACTGCTTTTCCAGTTTAATGTTGCGGCGTGAGAGCATACGAACTTTTCCGCCGGTGACATAGCAGAGTGAGCGATAGCCGTCCCACTTGACTTCGAAGAGCCAGCCGGGGCGATCGAACGGTTCCGCGACCAGGGTGGCCAGCATTGGCTTCACCTGACCGCGGGCTTTGCCCTTCGGGGCTTTTCGCAGGGCAGCCGAGGCCGGTTTGCGATCTCTCCACGGACCTTGGGCCGACACGACATCCCCGGTGGGGAGGATGGTGCTGACCGTGTTCGCCGAGGTCGCGCTGCTCTTCCTTGCCTCCGGAATCATGGGAGCCATCGTCTATGGCTCGATCCGCCGAAATCAGCTGCGTGACACCTTCGGCGTATCCCTGCTGGCGGCGACACCGCTGGGCCCGGCGGCCGTCGCCTCCGCCGGGCCGGCGGCGGGATCGATCCTGGCCAGGCTCCTTCTTTTCTTTTTGAAGGCGGGGTCGCTCACCTTCGGCAGCGGTCTCGTCATCGTTCCGTTCCTCCAGAATGGGCTGGTCCAGCAGACCGGATGGCTGAATGAGCGCCAGTTTCTGATCGCCGTAGCAATCGGCATGATCAGCCCCGGGCCGGTCGTCATCACGGCGACCTTCGTGGGCTACCTCGTCGCCGGGTTCTGGGGCTCCGTCGTCGCCACCATCGGCATTTTTCTTCCTTCGTTTCTCCTTGTGCTCATCGCGGCGCCCGTTCTTGTCCGCCACCGAGACAACCCTCGGGTTCAGGGCTTCGTCAAGGGCGCGTACGCCGCCGCCATTGGAACGATTCTCGGAGCGTGCATTCTGCTCGGTCGAATCGCGATTGGGGATTGGTTCACGGCGCTGATCGCACTGATCAGTCTCGGGGTGCTTCTGCGCTCGAAGGTGAGCAATGTTGTTCTGGTGGCGGCGACCGCGTCGGTCGGTCTGATCGCCTTCCCCATCCTGAGGCCGACGTGGGTGCTTTTGAAGTAGCTGCGAGTGTGAAGGCGTTTCTCTGCGGTTCACGAACGAATCGAGGAGGGTCATGCAATGACGATGAACAGCGGATCGGCTCTGGCAATCGTTGCGGCTTTTCTCATCCTGACTGCCCCAGTCGTCCGGGCACAGGACGAAGACGAAGGAGACCAGACCGCGGTCGTCAAGGCGCTCTCTCAGGCCAAGGTCTCGTTGAATCAAGGGTTGCTGGCCAGCGCACATGAGGGGACACCGATCTCCGCCAAATTCGAAATGGAGGACGGGAAGCTTCAACTCTCTGTCTATACGATGAAGGCCGACAAGTTCTCCGAGGTCGGCGTGGATCCGATCAGCGGCAAGGTCGTGAACGTCGAGGCGATCACGCAGGGAGAGGATCTCGAAGCCGCGAAGGCCCAGAGCGACGCGATGAAGAAGGCGAAGAGGTCGCTTAGTGCGGCCCTCCAGGAGGCCGTCAAGGCAAACAAGGGTTACCAGGCCGTCAGCGTCATCCCCTCGCTCAAGGATGGACACGCGGTCGCGGAAGTGGTCCTGGCCAAGGGCGAGGAGCTCAAGACCGTGGATGAGAAGCTGGACTAGGGGAAGCGCGAATGAAGACGCGAAGGAGGGCGCCAGTCGTGCTCGTCGCCGCGGCCCTTCTCTGGGGCCCTCCTCTCGCATCTTTCCCAAGAGCGGAATCGGCTGAGCCCCTTCTGTCCAGGCTGATCGATGTGCCGCTCCCCGGACAGCCAAGCCGCTTCGATTATCAGAGCCTCGACCCGAAGGCCAAGAGGCTCTATTTCTCCCACATGGGGGACGGGGAGCTGGTGGTCTTGAATACCGACACCAGAGAGATTGTCGCCCATCTCCCGGGGTTCCCGCGCACCACGGGAGTTCTGGTGGTGCCGGAGCTCCAGAAGGTCTTCGTCAGCGTTCCGGGAAACCATGAAGTCGCAGTCGTCGATACCCGGACGCTGAAGGTCCTGGCCCGGGTTCCCGACGGCGAATTTCCGGACGGCCTGGCGTACGCGCCTGAGGTCCACAGAGTCTTCGTCTCGGATGAAAGTGGGGGGAAAGAGACCGTCATCGATGGGCGGACCAACGAGCGCATCGGGAGCATCGATCTCGGTGGGGAGATCGGCAACACCCAGTATGATCCCGCCTCGCGTCTGATCTTCGCGAACGTGCAGTCCACGGGCGAGCTCGTCGCGATCGATCCGAAGTCGGAGCGCATCGTCGGCAGGCACGCGCTGAAAGGCGGCGCCGGCCCGCATGGTCTCCTGATCGATGCGCCGAAAAGGTTGGCGTTCGCGGCGTGCGAGGGCGACTCGAAAGTTCTCGTGGTCGACATGGAGACGTTCGACGTGAAGCAGGTCCTCTCGACCGGCGAGGGCCCCGACGTGCTGGCGCTCGATTCCGGCCTGGATCGCCTCTATGTGGCCACGGAGTCAGGCATCGTATCGATCTTTCAGCTGCCCTTGAAGAGTGTGGAGGGGCATCCCGTGCTCCGGATCATGAAGCCTCCATTGCCCTGAATGCACTCCCGCCAAGCCGGCACTGCTGGTAGAACGGCAGCCTTTGTGACCCTCCTCGTGGCTGGCATGGCGAAGTCTCTGCATGCCGCGCCGCAGGACCACGTGCGACCCGAGGTCACGCTGGGCCGGACGGCGGGACCGGTTCGCCTGGATGGAATCCTCGACGAACCCGACTGGCAGACGGCGGGCCTCATCGCGGACCTGACGCAGCAGGCGCCGGTCCCGGGAGGTCCGAGTCCGTACCACTCGGAGGTCCACCTGCTGACCGACGGCGCGACGATCTACATCGGCGTCCGCTGCGCCGATCCCGAACCGGGACGCATCGCCACCCACACCATGCTGCGCGACGCAGACCTCTCCTCCGACGACGCCGTGGGGATCGTCCTCGACACGTTCGGGGATCACCGGACCGGCTATATCTTTCAGGTGAACGCTGCCGGAGCGCGCTTCGACGGCCTCATCGCAACGGCGGAAGATGTGTCGGCGGACTGGGACGGGATCTGGGACGCAAAGGTGGGGCGGGACGCCTCCGGCTGGACCCTCGAGATGGCGATTCCGGTTGCCACGCTCCGACTCACCCCCGGTCTCGGGGCCTGGGGACTCAACGTCGACCGTACGGTGGCGCGCGATCGCACCGAGATGCGCTGGAGCGGCACGACGCTCGACGCGCGCTTCGCGGACATGCGCCGCGCCGGCGAACTGCGCGGGGTGGACGGCCTCGACGCGGGTCTCGGGCTGACCGTCACCCCCTACGGTCTCGTCCGGCACGGCAGCGACTTCGTCGCCGGGAGGTCGGAGACGGACGGCGATGCCGGGCTCGACGTCGGCTGGGCGATGACCCGGCAATTGAGCGGGGTCCTCACCGTGAACACCGACTTCGCCGAGACCGAGGTGGACACGCGGCAGATCAACCTCACCCGCTTCCCGCTCTTCTATCCCGAGAAGCGCTACTTCTTTGTCGAGGGCGCAAACCAGTTCGCCTTCGGCCCCAATCTCGGAAGCGATTTCGTGCCGTTCTTCAGCCGCCGTGTCGGATTGGTGGGCGGTGAGACCGTCCCCATGGATGTCGGCGCAAAAGTGATAGGCCGCCAGGGTCCGTGGGGGATCGGCGCCCTGACGGTGCGGACCGGCGCCAGCCCGCAAGCGCCCGCCTCCAGTCTTTCCGCCGCCCGCGTCACTCGCGACATCGGCGAGCATCTCCGCCTCGGCGCGATCGGTACGCGTGGCGACCCGTCCGGCCTCGTGCAGAACTGGCTCGGCGGCGTGGACGCCGTATGGCAGAGCTCGACATTCCGGGGCGATCGAAATCTCACGACCGGCGGATGGTGGTCGCGGACCGGCGGCGAACCGCCGCCGCCGGGCGCGCCCGGCGACCCGATCCCCGGGACCGGCGCTGAAGGCGGGGCCGACGCCTGGGGAGCGCTGCTTGACTATCCGAACGATCGCTGGGACAACGCCTTCTCGTTCAAAAGCTTCGGCGAACGGTTTCGCCCGGCGCTCGGGTTCCTGCCGCGCACCGGCATTCGACTATGGCGCGGTCACGTGGCGTTCCAGCCGCGCCCCGCATCCGCGCGCTGGTCGGAGCGCGTCCGTCAGATGTTATTCGAGCTCGCCGCGGACTATGTCACCGACCCCTCGGGCCGGACGGAGAGTTGGGACGGGACCGTCGTCCCGTTCGCTCTCGAGACCCCGGCCGGCGCTCGCCTCGAAACGGACTGGATCCCTCAATTCGAGCGGCTCGACGTGCCCTTCGAGGTGTCGGAAGGTGTCCTCGTCGCGCCGGGCGCCTATCATTTTCAGCGCTGGCGGGCGCAGGTGGACTCGCGCCCCGATCGGCGCCTGCGTTACGGCGGCGCGTATGCCGGCGGAGGGTTCTACGACGGTAATCTCGGAGAGTGGAACGGGTACCTCCGCTGGTCCTCGCGCGCCGGCCGCCTGCAGCTCGACACCGAGGCACTCTACGACGACGGCCGCCTGCCCGCAGGGGACTTCATCGAGCAGCTCTGGCAGCAGAAGGCGATCTTCGCCTTCTCGCCCGATCTCGTCCTCTCCCTCTACACCCAGTACGACACCGTGTCGCGAAACCTGGGTGCCGCCGTTCGCCTTCGTTTCACCATCCGTCCGGGCGCCGAACTCTACGTCGTCTGGAATCGCGGCTGGATCCACCCGCCGGCGGCCGCGACAGGAACCGAGCTCGACCTCCAGGACGATCAGGCTGTCATCAAGCTGCGGTGGGCCTGGCGGCCGACGAGAGCTCTCTAGTTCCGAATTCGTCATTCATCCGCACTGTTGTCGGCCACTCTCACGAGAACCCGGGCTAGGAGGATGTCGGGGTTTCGGGACGGGCCGCGCGCCAGACGGCGAAGCCGACTGCGCCGAGACCGGCAAGGTACGCGGGCCAGCTGAAGGGGCCCGGCTTGAGCCTGCTGAGCTCCTCGGCGCCGGCCGGGAGGGCGCGCAGCGCATCGGCCATGAAGGAGTAGAGGACCAGGATCACACCGCCGAGGAGGGCTCCCCACCCCGCCCCGCCGAGGCGCACCGTCCGGCCCTGGTCGTCCCGCACCACGAGGAGCGCGCCCAGCGCGAGACAGAGCAGCGCGATCAGGACCGGGGCGATCACCGGCCCCCACCACGGCAGCGGGACGAGGAACAGCACGTCATGCGTCGCGAGCGAGCCGGGCCAGCCGATCAGAACCTGCAGCCAGACGTAGTAGAGGATGTCCCACGCGCCGAAGGCGAACAGCGCGAATCCCAGGCGCGCCTGACGCGATCGCCCGGCAGTGAACCCCACGGCCAGAAGCATCACGAGCGTGGCGGCCTCGCGGCCGATCTCGATCGCCACGATGCGCGGGTCGTAGACCGCCACGTCGCGCAGGAGGTCGACGATGCCGAAGACGCGGCGTAGATAGACCACCACCGCGGCCTCCACATAGGCCATGGCCAGCGCGTAGACGGCGACCCAGCCGAGCCTCGCGGCCTGCATGGCGCCGCTAATCTACACCAGGAGTCTTCCCGCGACTCCGGATGGGCCGCGCGCGCGGTGTGTGTATGATCGGGCATGCGATCGGCAGGCGCGCTGATCGGCTCTCTTCTCTCCGTTCTCATCGGAGGAGGTGCCGCCATGGAGATCAAGAGTCCGGCGTTCGCCCACGGAGATCTCATCCCGCCGAAATACACCTGCGACGGCGCGGACGTGTCGCCGCCGCTCTCCTTCGCGGGCGCGCCGGCCGGAGCGAAGAGCCTCGCCTTGATCGCGGACGACCCCGATGCGCCGGCCGCGACCTGGGTCCACTGGGTCGTCTGGAACATCCCCGCCGGAACGAAGTCGCTGGAGGAGGGCATCCCGGCGAAGGAGGCGCTCCCAACCGGCCTGCGGCAGGGGACCAGCGACTTCCGGCGGGTCGGATACGGCGGCCCCTGCCCGCCCTCCGGGACACACCGTTACTTCTTCAAGCTCTATGCCCTGGACACGACGCTCAACCTGCCCGCGACCGCGACGAAGCAGGATCTCGAGAAGGGGATGCAGGGACACACCCTGGCGCAGGCCGAGCTGATGGGCAGGTATCGCCGGCGATAGGGGCGGGGTCCGGGACGGACCCCCTGCCGTTTCATCAAACTCGCTGTTGCCTCGCGGACCGATGCGCGTACAATTCACTCCCATCGGAGACTGAATTCATGGGACTGCTCGAGCGCCTGCGCCCGCATCCCGGCTGGATGGACCCCGACCCGCGGGTGCGGCGCGCCGCCCTGCGTCAGGTCGTCGACCCGGCCGTCCTGACGACCCTCTGGCGGACCGACCCGGACGAGGCGGTGCGCGAGGAGGCCGTCTCTGCGCTTCTGGCCCTGGCCCTCGAGGCTGCCGACGAGGCGGCGGGCGCCGCTGCGGCCGGGACGCTCGAGGATCCACGACTGATCGTCCAGGTCGCCCGCTCGGCCCGGTCCGAATCGGTGAGCCGCTCGGCGGTGTCCCGCCTGCACGACCCCAAGGCGCTCGGCAGCGTCGCCCGCCACGGGCGGCACGCCGCCACGCGGCTCGAGGCCCAGCAGCGGCTGGCCGACTTCCCGGCCCCGGCCACGGCGCTCAGGGAAGAGCTCTGCGCCATCGCCCTGAAGAGCCCGCACGACGACGCGGCCCTCTCGGCCCTGGAGCACCTGACCGGCTCGGAGCGATTCGCGCTCCCCGGCGGGGCGGCCGCCGCGGCTCCTTCTCCCTCCTCCGACGCCGACTTCCTGAACGAAATCGCCGGACACGGCAAGAGCCCTGCGGCCGTGCGCCGCGCCCGGGCCCTGCTGCACGAGCGCCAGCAGGCGGCGGGCGGTCATCCCGCCGGTCCGCGGACCGACCGGCGGGCCCAGCTTCGACTCTGCGAGGCCGCCGAGGCGCTCTCCCGCTCCACCGAGTGCGAGGCGCTCGCCGCGCAGGTCGCCGCGGCCCAGGACACCTGGACCGATCTGGTGCCGAACGTGGACGACGACCTCGACGAGCGTTATCAGGCGGCCCTCGCGTCGGCGCGCGAGCGCCTGAGGCTCAACCGGGCCCACCGCGAGGAGGACCGGTTGCGCGAGGAGCAGGCGAACGCCCTCCGCGCGAGGCACGTGGCACCCCGCCTGGCGATCCTCGCGTCGCTCGAAACGATTGAGGGCGAGGACACCCCGCGCCTTCTGGACGATGCCTGCTGGGAGTGGAACCGTCTCGAGTCGCCGGATGCCATCCCGCCGGGCGACCCGATCGAGGCGCAGGTCCTGGAGGAGGCGCGCCTTCTGAGCGCACGGTTCGACGAGGCGCGCAAGACCTGCCAATGCAGCTACGAGAAGTGGCTCAAGGTCCGCGAGGACGCGCGTCTGAAGCAGGAAGAAGAGGCGGCCCGCCTGGCGAGCGAGCAGAAGAAGCGGGATCTCGCCCGGGACAAACAGGACAGTCTGGCGCGCCTCGTGAAGCTCTGCGAGCGGGCGGAGCCACTGCTCAAGGTGGGATCGCTCGGCCTCAAGAAGGCCGAGACGATCCTGCGCGACGTCCGGGTGGCGCTCGACGACCTGCCGCCGCTTCCGTCCCGCCGCGATCACGACGGGATCCTGGATCGCCTGAAGGCGATCCGCGCCGGGCTTGCGCCGCGCGTCCAGGAGCTGCGCGAGGGCGAGAAGTGGATGCGCTGGGCCAACACCAACGTCCAGGAGGAGCTGTGCGCCCGCGCCGAGTCCCTGCGGGAGATCGAGGACCCCGAGGCGGCCGCGCGCCGCCTCACCGATCTCATGGAACGCTGGAAGACCGCCGCCGTCGCCGAGCCCGACCGATCGCAGGCGCTCTGGCAGCGTTTCACGGCGGCGACCGAAGAGGTGCGCGCGCGCCTGGAGGCGCTGCAGGCGCGGAATTCCGAGAACAAAATCGCCCTGTGCGAGAGGGCCGAGGCCCTCAGCGGGTCGACCGACTGGATCAGGACCGGCGAGGCGATCAAGGCGCTGCAGGCCGAATGGAAGACCGCCGGCCAGGCGGGGCGCGGGCAGGAGAAGGCGCTCTGGGAGCGCTTCCGCAAGACCTGCGACCAGTTCTTCACCCGGCGCGACGAGGAACGCTCCCGCCGCAAGGACGAATGGGCCAGAAATCTCCAGATCAAAGAGACGCTGTGCGCGCGCGCGGAGGCCCTGGTCGACTCGTTCGATTGGAAGACGGCCGCCGGCGAGATCAAGAGGCTCCAGGCCGAATGGAAGGGCGCAGGCCAGGTCCGCCCCAACCGCTCCGACGCGATCTGGCGTCGCTTCCGCGCCGCCTGCGATCGTTTCTTCGAGCGCTACAAGAGACGCGACCAGATCGACAGAGAGAACAACATCACGGCGCGCGAGGCGATCTGCCGCGATCTGGAAGCCCTCCTGCCGCACGACGCCGATCACGACGGCGCGGACGCGCCCGCGAACCTGATTTCCGCGGTCGAAGTTGCGTGGGACCGCTGGCAGAAGAGCCCGCCCCTGCCCCGCGAGCACGCCGCTCCGCTGGTCCAGCGTTTCCACGCCGCCCTCGATGGGCTCATCAGCGCCCGCCCGGACAGCGTGAAGGGGACCCTGTTCGACGCCGAGTCCAATCGCCGCAGAATGGAGGAGCTGTGCGCGCGGCTGGAACGCCTCCTCAAGGGCCCCGGATCCGGGGCCGACGAGTCTCTGTCGCCGGCCACGCGCCTCGCCACGATGTGGCGCGAGGCGCTCGCCTCCAACACCATCGGGGGCAAGGTGGCCGAGGAGGCGCGAAGCCGCGCGACCGTGGAGGAGCTCCGCAAGGCTCAGGCCGCCTGGCAGACGATCGGCTACGTGCCGGAAGAGATACGGCGCGGCCTGGCCGAGCGGTTCGAGCGGGCCTCCCGGCGCCTTGCGCCCAAGATTGAGCGCGACTCGCCCGCCCGCTCTCGCGCGCCCGCCGCCGGCGGGCGGCGCTGACGCGGCCGCCTCTCTCGCCTCCCGGCGGCCGGTCGTGGCGCGGGCGCGCGGACCGCACCGGGGCCGAGGATGGCGAAGACGTCCACGGACGGCCTGACCCGCGGGGAGGCGCGCCGCCGGATCGAGCGGCTGCGCCGTGAGATCCGCCGCCACGATTATCTCTACTATGTCCTCGACCGGCCGGCGATCAGCGACGCCGAGTACGACCGGCTGTTCGCGGAGCTCGAGAGACTCGAAAAGGCGTTCCCCGACCTGGTCACGCCCGACTCCCCCACGCAGCGGGTGGCGGGAGAGCCGCTTGCCGCGTTTCCCCAGGAGCGCCACGTCGCCCCGATGCTCAGCCTGGAATCGGTGCGCGACCCCGAGGAGGTGCGCGCCTTCTGCGAGCGCGCCCGTCAGGCGCTCGGAGGACGGACGCCGCTCTTCGTCGGCGAGCCGAAGTTCGACGGCCTGTCGATCGAGTGCGTGTACGAGAACGGCTCGTGCATCCGCGCCGCGACGCGCGGCGACGGCGAGCGGGGCGAGGACGTGACCGCCAACGTCCGGACGATCCGCTCGGTGCCGAGGCGGCTGCGCCGGACGCACCTGAAGGCGCCGCGCCTCCTCTCCGCGCGCGGAGAGGCGATCCTGCCGGTCCGGGCGTTCCGCCGTCTGAACGCCGAGCTCGAGAAGGCCGGCAAGCCACCCTTCGCCAATCCCCGTAACGCCGCGGCCGGATCGGTGCGTCAGCTCGATCCGCGGGTCACGGCCGGCCGGCCCCTCGAGGTGTATTTCTACGACGTGCTCGCCCTCCAGGGCGGCCCCGGGCTGGCGACGCACCGGGAGGAGCTGCGCGCGTTGTCACAATGGGGCCTCAAGGTCAGCCCGCTGAACCGGCGCCTCGATTCGTACGAGGCGATCCTCTCCTATCACCGCGACATGGAGCGCCGTCGCCCCTCGCTTCCCTTCGAGATCGACGGGGTGGTCGTCAAGATCGACGATCTGCGCTCCAGGGAGCGGCTCAAGACGACGGCCCG
>Ga0137418_10007248_pt1 | contig 10186 bp, 7 predicted proteins | sample CZODoug3_1_2_16f_FD_122242 | JGI IMG/M metagenome (GOLD analysis project Ga0137418, IMG submission 122242) | Vadose zone soil fungal communities from Angelo Coast Range Reserve, California, USA - CZODoug3_1_2_16fungal (Hybrid Assembly) | ecosystem: Environmental > Terrestrial > Soil > Vadose... | reverse complement strand
TTCGTCTCGCGCACGCATACGCGCTACCGCGTAAGTCTGCACCGCACCATGGGCCGCCTCGGTGCGGTCCTGCGCCGCATCAAGACCAAGGTGCCTACATTGAAATCACTCGGAACGCCGGAGTGGCTCCTGCAGCGATGGGGTGCTCGCGAGCACGGCCTCATTCTTATAACGGGACCAACCGGCTCAGGGAAATCCACCACCATCGCGTCGCTCCTTCAATGGATGAACGAGAACCTGGTGCGACATATAGTGACGATCGAGGATCCGGTCGAGTATCAGTTCACCAGTAAGCGTTGTCATTTCACTCAGCGACAGGTGGGACGCGACACCAGCACTTTTGCGTTTGGGTTGCGGGCTGCGCTTCGTCAGGCGCCGGATGTCATTTTTGTCGGTGAGATCCGTGATTACGAGACGGCGTTGACGGCGCTGCAGGCCTCGGAAACTGGACATCTCGTCGTTTCGACGCTGCACTCGGAGAAAGTTGCTGACACGATGGAGCGCTATTTAAATCTGTTCCCGGCCGCCGATGAGAAGCATGGTGTGAACCTTCTGGCAAATCAGCTCTCAGGCGTCCTCTGCCAGAAGCTGGTTCCATCTGCCGACGGAGGCTTGCATTTGCTGGTGGAACACGTTGAAAATGCCGGCGCCATGCGCGACTGGATCGCCAGACGAGAGTTGCAGAACATCGATCAGTATATCTCCCGAGGATCGGACCCTGCCGCCGTTTCATTTTTGCAATCGACGCTCAACGCTCTCAAGGGCAAGATGATTACGGAAGAGACCGCCTTGGCTTCAGTCAGCAATGAATCCGAGCTGCGTCGCGCCATGAGGGGGATCGGCTAGACGGGTTCTCCGCACTATTGGAATCATTATGAAGAAAGATGACTTGATCGATTTTCTGGTTCTTGCCGCCCAGCAGGACGCTTCTGATCTTCATTTGACACCAGGGGCGCTACCGATGATACGCGTCGCTGGTGTCCTAAAGCCCCTCACCGAAGATGCAGCGGTGCTGTCTGCGGAAGAAACAAGGAGATTAGTTATCGATGCTTTGAAGGAGGGACAACGCTCTAAGCTGGAAAACGAATGGCAGCTTGACTTCGCGTTGCAGGTTCATGATCTCGGCCGGTATCGCGGGAATGCCTGCTACGTGTCAGGTGCAGTTGAGGCGAATTTCCGAAAGATCCCTGCCGAGATCCCCGATCTAAAGACACTGGGACACTCCCCCGTTGTAGACCGTTGGTGTGACGAGCAACGCGGTTTGATACTGGTGACTGGCGCAAGCGGTGAAGGCAAGAGCACAACGCTGGCGAGCATGGCTCAAACGATAGCCGGACGGCGTTCCGTCAACATGGTCAGTATTGAGGACCCGATCGAATTTGTTCATTCGCAAGGACGGAGCCTGGTGAACCAACGCGAGGTTGGCTCCGACGTGCACAGCTTCGCTTCAGCGCTCAAGAACGCGTTGAGACAGGATGCGGACGTCATTCTTGTGGGCGAGTTGCGGGACATCGATACGATCCAAACTGCGATTACAGCGGCGGAAACGGGGCACCTCGTGATTGGAACCATGCACACCAACGATGCACCAACGGCCATTGGGCGCGTTCTTGATGCCTTTCCAAAGGAGGGCCAGCAGTTCGTCGCCGCCCAACTTGCCTGGTCGCTGTTGGGAGTGGTATGCCAGTATCTCCTGCCGCGAAGTGGAGACAAGCCAGGCCTGATTTTGGCTACGGAATTGATGATCGTGAACTCAGGAATCGGGGCATGTATCCGGGAGCGGCGGCTTTCGCAGATACCAGGATTAATTCAAATCGGAGCTGCGGACGGCATGCATACCGTGGACGTTAGTCTTATCGAGTTGCTTCTGGATGAGCGCATCAGTCTCATGGACGCTATGGCCCACGCGAGGGACCCCAATTTTGTGAAGGAGGAATTCCAGAAAGCATTAAAGTCCCAGAGGAAAGGGTGGTTTTCGGGAATGTTACGCAAATGAAACGCCGGCCTCGTCTGCGACGAATTTAATTCAGGTGGCGCGGTGCGATATATCAATCCGCCACGTTTCCGCGAAGAACGGTTAGCGAATAGGGCGGTAATTCGAAGGACGATGACCCGTCTTGGGTGAAGTGTGTGGGAGGCAAACTGCGGATCGGGTGACCGTTTGGGCCGTCGGCGTGCCAGGCGTATTGCTGCCGCGAAAATTGAATTAGTTCAACTTTGCCCATAAAGCTCGCTGGCTGCTTTGCGCCAGGAAGATCAAACTCCACGTTGAGGTGCGCCGTGCGTTTGGGATCTTTATTGATTGCAAGCAGCGCCCACTGCTTGTCCGGCCGTCGAACCGCATAAGCAGTGACAGCAGTTAATGACTTCGGGTTGGTAGCGCGCGTCACTCTGTGCGCGCCGTCGTTCGTTGCGTGTATGGTGATTGGAAATATTTCCTGCGACTCGTTTACTGGTTGCATCCACTCTTTCGTGATGAGTTGAGCGGCGTAGTAAGTGGATAAGCGATTCACTTGGTCACTCTTCCGATTCAACTGAAGCATCATCAGATTGCCCCAGGAACATTTCAGTTCGTCCTGAAGATAGTTGGGCTCATAGCCGTACAGGTACGGCTTGCCGCCGCCTAACGTGAGAAAGGCACCCATTGTGTCCGCGTTGAAGAGCGCGCCTTCGATATCAACTTCGGGGCGTCCACCAAAAACCGAATAGCCATATTCGGTCATCAGCCACGGAATGTCCGAAGGCACGCCATCCTGGCGCAAACTGGTCATCATTGCGCCGAGACGCTTTGGGATTTTTAACAAATGGGGCGCAGGATCTCCGCAGACGTTGTCGAATGGATAAAACTCAAACGAGAAAAAATCGAAGCGCGCGCCCGCGCCTCGAATGTATTTTAGAAACCGATTCATCCAGGAACGATTTCCCGAGGCATCGCTCCACGTGAGCAGTTGGTCCTCGAAATTTTGCAGGCTCGGGCCGCCGAGTTTCAAGTTTGGATTCAGCGACGCGAGCTGGCGCGCGACCGCGATGCAAAGCGCGGCGTAATCCTCTGGTGAAGCCCATTGTCCGTCGGGTTCTTCGCCCATCTCGATGCCTTCCAAATGATAGTTTCGCCGCAACAAATACTGGATCTCAGCGACTGCGTTCTCAGGCGTGTCGTACAACACACCAACTGGCACAAGCACGGGCAAATTGTTCGTGAGTGCGCTGCGAAAAACGAAATCGAGTCCCGGCTGCTCGATACTGAAGTCGACGTCTTCTGCACGATGCCACGGGTCGGTGGATGAAACATAAATAACTGTTTGGCGATGCCGATCGTGCCCGTGACGAACACGATCATGAAAACGACCGCCCTTATCGAGATTTCCGAGTTCGATCTCGCGAATCGCAAAGCCAAGCCGATCGCGAATGCCGTCCGAGGGTTGCCCGCTGGTGCGCGAACTGTGGCTCATCACGATTCGCACGAACTGAACAGATCGCGGGCGCTCAGCGAGTCTGATGAGTTCATCCCCTCCGTGTCCGTCATTTACATTTCCTCGCGCGAATGGCTGCCAGTCGTCGTCATCGTCCGGGTGCAAATGCATCGGATCGTCTCCCGGCCAGTATTCGACTCTGAATTGCTGGGCATACGGTGCGCCCCAATGAATCCGAATGGCGTTGACCGGCTTAGTCGCGCCGAGATCGATCACCACCCATTGCGGATGAGCGTCTTCGGGTTCGCCGGTGAAATGCGAATCGAGATATGGATTGCTTTTCCAAAATGAATCCTTGTCGCCGTCGGCGATTCGAGAATAACCGTCATCGTTTGCTTGATCGATGGTGTTTCCGCGCCTTGGCAAACGATACCCATAGGAAACGTTGATCGCTTCGCCGAGTGAATCGTCAGACGTCCAGTATCCGCACTTGTGAACAGGATCACTCCAAGTGCCGCGCGAGTTCCAATGCCACACTTCATCACCCAGCTCGGTGCGCAGTCGATACGTGAGCGGCCCAAGCCCGGCGGATAGCATCTCAGCGACATTCTTTTCCGTGAACATCCGAGCGCATTCGCCCTTTTCGTGACCGTCAACGCCAGCGCCAAGAGCTTGCGTTGGCACGCACCGGTTTACGGGATGATCTGCTGAGACAATGGCGGACACCATGAGCGGCTTCTCGCCGGGTGCTGCCATTGCTATTGCCAACTGGAAACTGACCCAGCTGACTGCGCCACTGCACGCCCATTTTCCTTGCAGAGACGTTCGCAACCGCGCGCCATTCACAGCGTCGTATCTAAATGCGCATCGCTAACAATGAAAGCGACGCAGAGTTAACGCTGCGCTTTCTCCAGTTGCTTTCTGACTTCGGTTCTTTCGCGACGGACATCGCTCAGATGGCTCTGGAGAAGTGGTAGCTGGGATTTTTGCGGGTTCGGATGGTGGAGCAGAGTGCGATTGTTTTTCCCACCGTAGTATGCTGGTCCGGGTTGCTTTGCCTCACCGATTTGGCGAAGCAAATCGTCTTCCTGTTTCTGCAGCTCGTCGTAGCGCGCTTGCAACGCTTGAGTTCGATTTTTCGCTGCTTCTTGTTCGGCTAAAATCGCGTTGTTTTTTGCTGCCGCGTCGTCTCGTTCACGCTGGGCGTCTTGCTGCTGCTTTTGATATGCCGTGTAATTTGCCGCCTGCGTCGCAGAGTATGCGCCGGCCTTTTGCTGGTCATAGTGAAAGCGCTCTTGGATTTCTTTCGAGAGTTCGGCGAAGTAAACCTTTGTAATTCCCGATTTCGTTTTGACCACGATGCCATCGGGCTCGACGCGGATGATGGTGGCGTCTTTGTATTCCTTTCCGTTAACCGTTTTGAAGTCTTCGGAGAAAGCGACTGATGCAAAAGACGAGATCAAAACTATGAGAACTTTTGTGTTCACTTGCCTCATCTTGGATCGCATTTTTCTTCTCATATTTGCGATTCTCAGGTCAAGGAGAATTCCCGCGGTGACTGTCATGTTGAGCGAAGCGAACCATCTCTGGTCTAATCTGCGAAATCGAATGGGCACAGATGCAGCTATCAGAACTACTGTTGCGCTAATGGCGCTGAGCTTAGCGCTACTCGGATGCCGCAAGCACGTCGCGGTCGTGCAAGTCGATCCAAATAGTCCGGTCGACGTGGTCATTCCAGAGCGCGGTGTCTATACCGGCGCGTTCATGGATTTTGGCGATGAAGAAGACGATGTAACGCTCGAAACGATCGAAGATTTCGAGGAGATGGTGGGCAAACATCAGGCAATTATCGTTTCGTCGAGTTATTGGGGAGAACAGAATTTTCCGGTGGGTAACCTCAACGTGATTTGGCGGCACGGCTCGCTGCCACTCGTTTTTTGGTCGCCATGGGACAAGCCATACGAGGAAGATCACGGGCCGGACAAATTCAGTTTGACTGAGATTCTTGCAGGCAAGTGGGACGCCTACATTGACAAATGGGCGGACGCTGCCCGCGATTTTCGTCATCCCATGATCGTGGTGATCGGTGTCGAAATGAATGGCACCTGGTTTCCGTGGTCGGGGGCTTATTACGGCGGCGCGCAATGGGACCCGGAGGTTAAAAATTGGAAAGGCCCGGAAACATTTCGCAAGGCTTATCGTTACATCGTGGATCGTGTCCGTGCGCGCGGCGCATCAAATATTAAGTGGATGTTTCACACGAACAATTACCCATATCCTTACGAAACCTGGAACGACGCGCCCGCATATTATCCCGGCTCGGATTACGTCGATTGGCTCGGGCTAAGTGTTTACGGCCAGCAATACAAGGACGAGCCCAATCCCAACGTTCCATCCCTTGTGGACTGGCCGTATCAGCAACTGTGCAGGCTCGATCCGAACAAACCGATCATGATTGCCGAGTGGGCGACTGGTGAATTCCCGCTGACCACGGCCCCGCCCAGTGCCATCCGTAAACCGCAATGGATCAAGCAAGGTCTGGAGCTTTTTCGCACGCGATATCCACGGATCAAAGCGGCGCTTTACTGGCATGAGCGCTGGCAAAACGCCGACGGATCTTACAGCAATCTTCGTGTCAACTCGTCGGTGGAATCGTTGCAAGCGTATCGCGACGGGATCGCGCATCCTGATTGGCTTGGCGATTTAATTCTGCGAGCGATTCCGAAAAAATGAGTTGGTACGGCGCGACCGCCGGGCGCGCCGCGGCGGCTCGGCAAGCCCTCAGTTTTTCTTAGCTGGATAGACAAAATGTGCGCTTGGCGGCGTCTCGAAAATAAAGACCGTGAGAAGGTCATGGAGAATATTGCCAGTCATGAGGATTGGAAGCGTTGTTTTTGCGAAATCGCGCCAGGCTTGCTGCTTTTTGCTCGCCAGTGGGTGCACTCAGCAGCTGACGCGGAAGACATTGTCCAGGAAGCTTTCGTCAAGTTCTGGCGGCGTAATCACAAGGTTGATAACCGCGCGCTGCTTTATTCCGCGGTGCGTTCGATCGCTCTTGACTTTATTCGTCGTAACAGCCGGCGCGCGCGGCGTGAGGCGAGTGCGTTTGGCGAAACTGAATTCAGCGAGCCGCAATTTGAAATTGAGGATGAAACACAGCGAGCTTTGGCGGAGGCAATCGATGGCCTGCCGCGCGAACAACGTGAGGTACTGGTCATGAAAATTTGGAATGAACTGACCTTTGCTGAGATCGCAGGCGCACTTGGCATATCGCAGAACACGGCAGCATCACGTTATCGATACGCGCTGGCGGCCTTAAAAAGAATGTCGCAACCCCAATGAACGATTTTTCTGACGTCGAGAATGATTTACGAAAGCTGCGACCAGCGCAGCCTTCGCCGGTTCTGTTTGAGCGCATTCAAGAAGTATTGGCCAAACATCGCTCGGCCCCTGTCGCGGCGGATATCAGACGGAATTGGCGGCGTCTTCTGGAAACGCCTTACAACTGGGGCTTCGCGCTCGCGGCTGCGGCGGTTTTGGTTCTATTCGCAGCAATCAGTTTGGAACGCCGGCAGGAGCACGGCGGAAATGTCACACAGGTTTCATCTGCGCCGGAAACGACTCAGTCGGTGCCTGCCACCCCGAACGGGAGTGGAATCGCACGAACCGAACCCTTGAACAAATTTATTCCTGCTGGCGCGATGCAGGTCGTTTACAACACGCGCGACGAGGGACTTCAGTTTACGAACGCCTCACCGCAACCCGTGCGGCGGCTCCGTTATCACAGCCATCAGACGTGGCAGTGGCGTAATCCGACAACTGGCGCGTCACTTCGTGTCTCTTATCCCAGCGAGGAAGTCGTTCTTATCCCGGTTTCAGGCCAGTGATTTAACAAAACAAAAACTATGAAAACAAAATCCATCACTACAATTGCAGCCATCATCTTGCCCATCCTGGGATTTGCCCAGACGCCGCCTGCGCCACCACCGCCGCCTGGCCCGCATGGGCCGCCAGGGGTGCCAGGTCATCACGAGAAAGCGTCGAAGGTGCCAACGACGTTTCTTGGCGTGGAGACGTCGCAGGTTCCGGATGTCGTAAGTGAACAGCTTGGGCTGGTCAAAGGTCTCGGGTTGGTTGTTGAATATGTGGTGCCGGATAGTCCTGCCGCCTCGGCAGGCATTCAGCAGAACGACATCCTAAAAATGCTGAATGACCAGATTCTGATTGAACCCAGCCAACTGCGAAAGCTGCTACAGACTTTCTCCGACGGCACGGACGTCACGCTCACGATATTGCGAAAGGGTCAGGAACAAAAGGTTACAGTGAAGCTCGCCAGGAAAGAGGTGCCCAGGCATCACGTTATGATGCCGGGAATGCCTGGAGGAGACCACGACTGGGATTTCGATGAAACGGGCGATCTCAACGAGCAAATGAAAGAAATGAAACAACAGTTGAAAGAGCAATTAAAAGAACAATTGGGCGCACAACGCGACATAGTCCGTGGAGCAGTGATGCAAGCTCACGAGGCGGCGAAACGTGCCCGGGAAGACGCCCGGCGTGCGACGCGTGAGATTCGGATTCTGAGCAACGACAATGGTACGCTTAAGGCTACGAAGATCGACATTGGCCAAGCGCAAATCGTCTTTAGCGATGACAAAGGCGAGATGAAGTTGGAAAACGTGAACGGGAAAAAAGTGCTCACCGCCAAAGATCCACAGGGCAAATTGCTCTTCAGTGGACCGGTCGAAACGAAACAAGACCTTGATAAAGTGCCGGCCGACGTTCGTGAGCGTTACGAGAAATTACAGCAGAATGACTTGCCGGCCGTCGGCCCGCGAACTGATGCCGATAACGGCGCTGATGCCGATGATGATGACGACGATGAAGAAGAACAAACTCGTGAACCGTTGTCGGAGCAAGTTTCGGTCGAGCTGAATTTTTTGCCTGAGATTGCTTTGAATTTGATCTGATTCGAGGCAGAGGAGGAACCCGCAGAGCTCCTTAACCTGGTCTGGCCAGCTCCGAGAATACTTTCGCGAGACGGACTGCTCGGCGGAGTTTTCTTTTGTGGTGCTGTAGCGTCCACTGTCCTCGGCGGAGTAGTTGTGCTGTGCCTGGGCTTAAAACCAATGCGCTGAGGACAGCGCACTCTACAGCACGGTTGCTGTGAGAATTGCAACGGCATTTTCCTTGCCGTGAGAAATCTGCGCGCTATAACAGGGGCGCGTAATGATGCGGGTCATTTTTCTTATCGGGATCATTGCGTTTGTGTCTCCGCTGCATGCTCAAACTGCGTCGCCTTCCGTTTCACCCTCGCTCGAGCAGCGTATCGCTGACCTTGAAGCTTATGTAAACAATTCGGGGCGCGGCGCCGATACCAGTTCGTCAATGGCCTCAAACATCGGTGGTCCCGGCCCGGGCCACAATGCATGGATGATGACGTGCGCCGCGCTGGTCCTTTTCATGACCTTGCCCGGGCTGGCGCTTTTTTATGGTGGTCTCGTCCGCGCGAAGAATGTTCTTTCGGTATTAGCTCAATGCCTCGGCATTGCCGGTCTGGTAACGATTCTTTGGTGGGCGGCAGGTTATTCTCTCGTTTTTTCACATGGATCCCCTTTCATGGGCGGACTGAAGTTTGCTTTTTTGCACGGAGTCGATGCGCGACCAAACACCGATTATTCCTACTGGGTTTCGCAGAATGTCTTTGCGATGTACCAACTGATGTTCGCGATTATCACGCCCGCTTTAATCATCGGCGCAGTTGCTGAGCGGATGAAATTCGCCGCCGTGCTTGTTTTCGTCGGTGCGTGGATGTTTGCCGTGTATTTTCCTATCGCGCATATGGTGTGGGGAATTGACGGCTGGATAAACGGCGTTTGGAATCCCGCGGCAAAAATCACGGCCGTCGATTTCGCCGGCGGAACCGTCGTTCATATGACTTCAGGTTGGTCGGCGCTGGTGCTGTGCATTCTTCTCGGGCACAGACTTGGATTCAGAAGAGAAATCATGGCGCCGCACAGTATGGTACTGTGCATGGTCGGCACCGGTTTGCTTTGGGTAGGTTGGTACGGATTCAACGCTGGGAGCGCTCTTGCGGCGGATGGGATCGCCGCAAACGCATTCATGACGACAACGCTTGCGACGGCGGTAGCTTCGTTCACATGGGCCATGCTCGAGTACGCGCTGCGTGGGAAACCGAGTGTGCTCGGATTTTGTTCCGGCGCGGTGGCCGGACTCGTCGTAATCACGCCGGCCTGTGGATATGTCGCTCCCACCGGTGCAGTGATTATCGGCGTCGCGGCGGGGATCGTCCCGTTTTTTGCCTGCACGAAATTAAAATCCTGGCTCGGCTACGACGACGCGCTTGATACTTTCGGCATTCACGCAGTCGGCGGGACGCTGGGCGCATTTCTCACCGGCGTCTTCGCCACGGCGGCTGTGAATCCCAATCTTTCGGTGACTCTCCCCGGATCGCCTAACCCTGCAACGCAGAACGGGCTTGCGCGAATTGTTGGTCACACGCTGTGGATCGAACAGTTAAAAGCAATTGTGATTACAATTCTGTTGGCGGTGATCGGGAGCGCAATCATCGGTGCGATCGTTCGAGGAGCGATCGGTTTGCGTATTGCGCCGGAGATCGAGCGCCAAGGGCTCGACATCAATCAACACGGCGAAGAAGGGTATATCACGTCGTGAATCATCACCTTGCTCTTACTCCTGCTCCTGCTCCTGCTCGTCGAGATGGTAGGGACGGCGCGCTGCGCCGGCCGGAC
>Ga0137418_10007247_pt1 | contig 10187 bp, 7 predicted proteins | sample CZODoug3_1_2_16f_FD_122242 | JGI IMG/M metagenome (GOLD analysis project Ga0137418, IMG submission 122242) | Vadose zone soil fungal communities from Angelo Coast Range Reserve, California, USA - CZODoug3_1_2_16fungal (Hybrid Assembly) | ecosystem: Environmental > Terrestrial > Soil > Vadose... | reverse complement strand
CCCCAGGAAATGCCGAACATCCCGACGTTGCCGTTCGACCACGGCTGCCGTGCCAGCCACGCGATCGCCTGCTCGCCATCCTCCTGTTCCTGTTGCGAATACTCGCGGGCAGGAGTCTCGCCCTCGCTGGCACCCGTTCCCCGAATATCGACGCGGGCGGTAACATAGCCACGATGCGCGAAATAAGTGTGCAAGGGATAGTCGCGCTGGATTGTACCGTCGTCCTTCCGATAGGGCAGGTATTCGAGGAGGACGGGAAATTTTTCGGCCGGACTGCCTCCGGTTGGGACGAACAGGGACGCCTCCAAACCCAGTCCGTCCTTCATCGCAATCCAGACCTTCTCCACCCTTACACCGTACGCCGGCGGGGATGGCGGCTGCGGTTCAACCGGCCACGCCAGCTGCGGCGTGGCGATGCAAACCAGCAGCCATATTTTCCAGCAACAGTTCCCGATGTACCGAGCTGCCATTGAATTAGAACGTAATCTTGGTCGCGAACTGGATGAACCGCGGATCGCGTGCTTGCGATACCCGGCCAAAATCCGGCCCAGCAGAGATGTCGCCGTTTGGATTCAGGAACTGCGTGTGATTAAAGATGTTGAAGAACTCGATGCGGAATTCCCAGGCATAGCGCTCCTTGATCTGCGTTCTCTTAATCAGCGTGAAATCCCAGTTGTTCACGCCCGGCCCGGCAAACATGTTATGACGTGCGTTGCCGATTTGGCCCAGCGGCTCCACGACAAAGGCATTGGGGTTGAAATACAGGTTGGGCTGTAATTGGCAGGCGACGCCAGTGCTAGGACCGGTTTGAAAGGCGCAGGCGGAGTTGTGCGCGTTGTGTATTTGGATCGGGCCAACGATGCTGGGGCGGTCCGCAGGTTCGAAGTCGAAGCCCCCGGTCAGAGAATTGTCGGAACCGAGGTCGGTCAGCCTCACCGGAATACCGCTCTGGAAAGTGGTTATGCCGCCAAGCTCCCAACCGTCGAGTAGCTTGCCTTTGATACCCGAGGTGCCCGCCAGCCGCAGTGTTGGCAAGCGGTAGGTATAGCTCAAGACGAGCCGGTGCCGGACATCAAAGCCCGAAAGTTCGCGGTCGCACTTGAAGCAGAACGGGTTGAGCAGGTTCTCGAAGCCGGAAGCGTTATCCAAGGACTTGGAAAAGGTATACGACGCCAGGAACTCCAGCTCCGTTCCCCGGCGTTCGAATCGCAGCTGGCCGGAATTGTAGCTGGATGAAGCGATCGAGTGGATCGTGAAGATGTTGCCGAAGGCCCCCGTGCCCAGGGCGGGGTCATTGGAGAACACGCCCGCCGGACGCGTGCCGAACAGGGTTTGGCCGCTCGGCAGAACGTAGGTGGAGTCCTCGCCAAACGGGCCGCAACCCTGAGAGGCAAGCTGCAAGCACAAAGCGGGATTGCCAGGGTTCAAGTCGAAGCTGGCCAGCAGGCGGTGACCCTGGCTGCCGACGTATCCTCCGCTTACCAACATCGTCGGGCTGATCTGGTATTCCACTCCCAGGTTGTATTGCTCCAGGTACTGGGTACGTTGGTCGGGCAAGAAGTTCCCGAATTGAAAAATGGGCAGGAACTGGCCGAAGTTCACGAGATCGCCGCGGTGGGGGATCTGAAAAGGAAATGGGCTTTGATGTACGACTCCGAACTGATCCACGAAGGGCGTCGCGAACATCGGAGCGCTTACAAACGAACTACCACCGTATGGCGGGTCACCGTTGAATTGCAGCAAAACGGATTGCTCAATAGGGTTGTAGAAGATTCCGTAAGCGGAGCGGATTACCAGCTTGTTGGCGCCGAACCAGTCGGGAGCGTAGGAGAGCCCGATCCGCGGAGCAAATGCCTTGTAGTACGTCTGGGTCAAACCACGTGGTACGCCGGGATCGCCGGGGAACAACAGCCCCGGAGGTGCGGTCGGAAAAACATGCGACTGAAGCGGCGGCTGGCCGGGCGCGGGGAACCGAAATACCGACGTCGCGTCCGCCTTATCCGTAAACGGCGTGTTCAATTCCCAGCGCAGTCCGTAATTCAAGGTCAGATTCTGGCGGAGGTGCCACGTATCTTGCGCGTACAATCCGACTTGATGGGACAGGAGACGCTCGTAGGACGCGCTACCCTGGGAATAGCTATCTGGTAATCCCAGCAGGAAATCGGCAAAAGGATCGCCCGTGGTATTCGGCCCGCCTCCTCCATATTGGAAGTCGCCGTCAAATACGAAGACTTCTTGCTGCGTATGCTGGACATGCCGGTATTCGCCGCCAACCTTGAGGGTGTGTTTTCCGACAAGGCGAGAATAACTATCAGAGATCTGGTAAAGGTTTTCGATATCCGTACCGCCACCCGACCCGAATCCTTGTCCTCCAATTTCTGGGCCTCCAAGGATGTTGATTACCGGAATGCTCTGCAGGCTCGGTGGAGTGCCAGTCTGAATCCCCGTGAACCCAAATGAGGCGGGGGAAGCCACGACCCCCGGATTTTCTTCCTTACCACGAGAATCGCGCAGGTAAGATAAACGGAATTCGTTCAAACTGGTTGGACTGATGATCCACCTCTCGGAGACGTTGGCGTCCTGGACGCGTTCTTGACTGACCGCGGGGAATCCGGGCATGTTTCCCAATGCGAATTTTTGAATGCTACTGTCGTCCATGAAATAAAAGGCAGAGAGCTTGTGCCGGTCATTGATCTGGTGATCGACCTTGCCAGTGAACTCATTGAAGTCGTTCGGCTGAACGGGAGTAATCGTCAGGAACTGTCCGCCGACGTTGGCACGCGGGATGTACTTGTTGAGGATGTTCCCGGCCACAGGATCAAAAGAGGTAATGGGAATCTGGGCACCAGGAAAGATGCTGCGGTACGTGGTCCCGGCTGGGAAGCAGTTTGACGATCCGGCGGGAAAACAAAGCAGCGGCGCGCTCGTTGACCCGGTAAAATCACTTTCCCGGTCACCGAAGGCGCCGTTGCGTTCCTGGTCGCTGAATACGCGAGTCGGAGTTCCCGGTGCGCCCCGTCGTTCCCGGCTGCCCTCATAGCTCAAGAAGAGAAAGGTCTTGTCCTTCCTTATGGGCCCGCCCACGGTCCCGCCAAACTGGTTCAGCTTGTAAGGCGCTTTTGTAGATTCAAAGAAGTTGCGGGCATTCAGGACGTCATTGCGCAGGAACTCAAACAGATCGCCATGCCACGTATTTGTTCCTGATTTCGTAATAATATTGACCACCGAGCCGGAGTTACGTCCAAACTCGGGATTGAAAGTGTTGGTGAGCACACGGAACTCTTCCACAGCGTCGGGAATGATGCGTACAGCCGCTTGATTCTCCAGTGTGCCGTTGGTATCGCCGCCGTCCACCATGAAGTTGTTCATCACCAAACGCCCCCCGCCGCTCGAGAAAACCAGAGCTGCGCCCTGCTGCCGGAATGCGAAGATGGGATTATTCGCGTCGGGAACGGTCGCCGAGTTGGTGATGCCCTGCCCAGGCACGGTGATTCCCGGTTGTAGCGCAATCAATTGATACACGTTGCGACCATTCAACGGCAGATCCAGAATTGGTCGCGAATTGATGACCGTACCCACTTGCGTGTCGATGGTGTCCACCTGGACTGGATTGGCCTACACTTCCACCTTGTACTCGGCGGTGCCGACCTGCAACGTCACATTAAAACTCGCCGCCTGGTTTACCGAGAGAGGTATGTTGTTGACGACATAGCCGCGAAAATTGGCGTGCTCCACGTGCAGGCTGTAGCTTCCTACGGGCAGGAGGAGGAACTCGAAGTTGCCGTTGGCATCGGTGATCATACTGCGACTCTCGTTCGTAGCCGGGTTCACGACTGTGACTTGCGCTTTGCTGATCACGGCACCACTGGGATCCCGCACCGCACCGCGGATGCTTCCGGTGGTGGCCGCATACATCAGGGTGGTCCATGACAGTGTGGCAATGATGGCAAGCACCGATCGCCTCATATTCCTCCTGTGCAACCTCCGATGCTGTTAAGTGCACCCGTCCGTGCTGAGGTGGGGCAAGAGCTCCTCGTTGTGTTTATCGACGACCAAAGACGTGATCTACGGACGCAAAGTATGGTTTCCATCCGGAGCGGCAGTCAAGGGGAAAAAAAATTCTTTGACCCCTGGTCATACGTGGCGCACGGTGTCGCGCGGCGTGAGGTAATCGGGATGAGAGCGGACGGCAAGGTCATGGCCCAAGCACTCCGATGACTCGCAGTCACCCACCTGGCTCGCATTCGTGGCATACGGTCGCAACTCTGGTGAGCGGAGTTGAATCGTGAGCACACGAGTAGAAACCGTCGCCAAGACATGGTTATGGTGTGGCCGCCGATTTGGCGAGAGGCGAGCGTTATAGTGGGGTGAGCGATAGAAAGACTTGCGATCGCTCATTAGTAGCCATAATGTGAGCGATAGGGATAGCAGCTATCGCTCATGACGTGGAAGGGCTGGGTACTCTCCGCCGGCACCCCTTATAGACAATGCTTCTCGTCAGAAAATCTGGACTTCAGTTTGAAAAATATCACCGGAACGTGAAGCAACGGAAGGCGCCCGCAACTTCGAACGCCCCCCGGTTGTCGATGCGGTGTTAGAAATGGAATCCGATTTGAGCTGTGAGGGCACGCGGTGTCACGTAGTGCGTGCCACTGAATGTGGAAAGGAAGTTGTACAACGCGTACTCATTGGCCAGATTGATGGCGGTAAGCTGAAAGCTGACCTGGTACTTGTCCCCGTGAAACACGTTGTCGTGTCCGATGGAAACATCGAAGAGATGACGTGCAGCAATTCGCTGAGGGTTACGATCGGGATCCTGTTTCCCGGGCGCAGGTATCTGCACCAGAGTCGAACCGTACAGCTGCGGCGCGCAGGTGGTAAGGGGTGCAAACAGTGTCGGGTGCTGACTCCCGCAAAACAATCCCGCCTGCAACTGCTGGTCCCCTGTAAGAACGGTTAGATCTACCGGGGTTGTCGTGTCCGTTGCGAAAGGAACTTTGCCAGCCACCAACCCGCTGTCATACCGCCAGTTGAAGCCGAACCACGGCCCGTGCTTCCAAGGCTGGTATTGAACGTGCGTTGTCTGGTTGAACTTCTCGTCGTGATCAATACGGAAAACGCCGCTGGGGGCCGAGGGCACAGCACCGGCTCCGCTGAGTTGCGGCGTGAAAAATCGCGCAGCCACGCTGGAGAAAACCATGAGGGCCGAGAATCCGTGGAAATTGGGCACGCTGACGCGGCCGGCATATCCGGGAATCTTGGACCTGTCCCACGCCACGGGGAAGAAGATGGGAGTATTTCCCAGGATGCTGAAATCGAATCCGTTGTGGGTGTACTTCCAGATGTACTCGCCGGAAAACACAAGATACTTACCGAAAGCTTGCTGAATGCCCGCGTGGAACTCGTTGCGCCAGCCGGGCGCGAGCGGCGTGGAATTCGGCGCGGAACAAGCGAGAAGCGGATTTAACACAGCGTTGCTGCATCCTATGCTGGACACGATCAGATTTTCGTTGAACGGCGTTTCGAGCACGCGTGCGTACGAAATGCGAAGCACCGTGTTACTGGGCTTGATGTTATAAGCGATTCCGAGACGAGGCTCGCCCTCTCTATGAGTGGTCAAGCCGTTGTAGAAATCTCCACGCACACCGAGATTGAATGACCAGTTGCCTTTGCTGATCTGGTCCTGGAGGTAAAGCGCAAGTTGTTTTACATCGGTGTGGCCGTTAAAGGTAAACAGCCCTCCTCCGCGTGTCAGATCGAAGGGAAGCAGGGCGGTGCATGGGGAGCCCAGCGCGGCGTTATTCACAAAACAGGGATTGCCATTGGCATCGTTGAGGGAGGGAAGGAACCCGTTGTCGACAACCCCCAGCCTGTCGTTCTCGTTGAGCAAGGTCTGCTGATACGTGGCTCCGACCTTCACGTTGTGGACACCCTTCACGTAGGAAAGGTCAGACCGAAGCCCAGTATTGGTGAGCGTTCGAACCTGAGCCACTGTCTCCTGTTGAATGGGAGAAAGATCGTCGAAAAGATTGGGGCTTGGGTAGTAGTTGTAGTGGTCGCGCCGGACAAAAGCCCCCAGGGTGAAGACGGAATTGTTATTGAGCAATCGAGTCCAGGATGGCGCAATATTGAACGTCTTTATCTGCGAACGTTGGTCGGTGGGCCCGAGTGGATGGTTCGACGGATCGGCCTGGCCGATGTGGAGAACGTTGTCGAAGCTGTTCGGGTTTTGGAACCACGAACGGGTAAAACCCAGGTTTACATGGACCGAATCAGCAGTGGATAACTGATAGTCGACCCGGTCGAATAAGTTCTCTTCGTTCCCCTTGTCGTGGATGACGGTGAACTCCGGCGGATCAAGAAAGCGGCCACTGTTCAAAGCGCTGGCCGAAATGAAATTCCCCCACTTCTCGCCACCGTAACCAAGGTTGAATCCGACGGTCGACGTGCCAAAACTGCCATAGGAAGCGGTGACGGCACCCTGGGGCTTGGTAAGCCCCTGGCCCGATCGCGTCGTAACGTTGATCACGACGCTTGTCTTCTCACCATATTCCGCCGGTGGTGCGCCGGCGATGACCTCCATCGACTGAATGGAATCGAGTGGAATCTGGTTGGAAAAAACTTTGCTCTGTTGATCGGTGATGGGCTGGCCATCCACGGAGAACGAATTCTCTGCGTGATCGCCCAAGCCATGAAAGAGTCCGTTCGAGTCCGCGGTGATGCCCGGCGTGGCGAGCGTCACCAGCGAACTGACCGATGAAGACTGGCTTTCCAGGGGCAGCTTGTCGAACAGATTCTTGTCGACGTCGGTGTGAAAGGTGGAATCGTTTTCCACCAGATCCGAGCCGCTTTCGACGGTTACTACGGTGGACGATCCCTCCACGGTGAGATTGATGGGAACATTCACTGGAACCGAAGAGCGAACGTCCACGTCCTGCACATGGGACGCGAAGCCAGCTGCGGTTGCGGTGAGATGGTAGGGATTATAGGGAATGTTGGGGAAGCTGAATTTGCCGGATGCGTCGGTGGTGGCCGAGCGGTCATAGCCGCTCACGGGATTGCGAATTTCTACAGTGGCGTTCGGAACTACCGCCCCGGTTGGGTCCTCGACCGTACCGTTTATGGAACCGGAATTACCCGCCGATTGCGCAAACGAAAAAGCAGTTATGAGAAATAACGAAATAACGGCAATGGCGACGAAGCGCCACTGATAAAAAGAAGTAATCATGATGTCTCCTGGCAGAAAATAGGGACTAGACCGGCTTGGCCGGATATTTAACTTGTAGTGGAATCCCTAAATGGCAGGAGGGCCGCGAATTCCCAGATCAGAGGAATGGATGCGGGCGGGCGCGATAATTTCGTCTTCTTGCAGCAGGCCAATCGCCGTGGAAAACGGCCGAGCGTGATTGGAACTGGCCGTGGGCGCCGTGGTGTGGGCCACGACGCAGATGGAGCAGGAGGCGGGCTCGGTTTTGTTGGCATGGTGGTGAGCAGATTCGACTGCCGCTGTCCATAGCATCACGGACAGGCAGAACCACGCCGACCATCGCGTAAAAAGCGTCAACTTCATCTGTGTAACACCGGGCTTTATCGAAGCGCTAAGTTCCTTGAGACACGTGCGGCAGAGGGTCTTTCACCGGGGTCGCGTCCTCAACTGGTATTTTATACCTTCGGCAAAAAAGCAGGTGGACAAAAAACATGACGATGAGCACGGCGCCAAAGGTACAAACAATCGCAGCCCCGGTGGGCAGATCAAACAGCACAGAAAAATACACACCCAGCGCGGACACCAATGTTCCCATGATCCAACCAATCGCCAGCCGCCGGCCAATCCGGTCAGCGAAGAGCATGGCTCCAACCGAAGGCACCACCAGATAACAGAACACCAGCAACACACCCGCAATCGCAACCGAAGAAGTGACCACGAATCCAAACGAAGCGTAAAACAGAAAATCCCAGAAACGAATGCTCAGGCCTTTGGCTTCAGCCTCTTCCGGGTTCGTCGAAATCAGCAGGAACTGTTTGCGGAAAATGTAATGAAAAATGCCGATGACTCCATAGAGAATCGCTGTCTTGGCAACATCGTGCATCGATACCGCCAGGATATTGCCCACGAGCATGTCCTTGAGATGCTCGGTCTCTCCGGTGGCTTTGCTCATGGCAAGGATGGCGGTCGCCGAGGCCACGGCGTAGGCAATTCCGATAAACGCCTCTTGCGGGATGTGGCCGCGCCGGGTACGCGCGAACGCAAAGATGGCAGCGCCGGCAAATGTAAAGGCCAGGCTCAGCCAATAAGCGCCTGAGCCATGCGGATCCATTCCCATGAGGATGGCGAAGGTCGCGCCCAGCGCTGCAATCTGCGCGAGCGCCAGGTCTACAAAGATCACTCCGCGCTCCACCACATGAACGCCCAGATAAGCGTGAATGCCGGTCAAAATCAGGCTGGCCAGAAAGGGCGCCAGCAGGAATGGCAGAATTTCCATGTGTCTCCTTATTGCGTCGACTGAAAGGCCTTGGTCAGCAAAGCAATATCGTAGTCGAATAGCTGAAAATAAGTCGTGACCTCTTTCACGCCTCCCACCGAGGGCAAGTACACCACGACTTGAGCGCCGGTTTCGCGGGCGATGGACTGGGGAGTTTTCAGGTCGAAATATGGCTCGACAAGGATGATCTTGCAGTTCTCCCGCTTCATCAACTGAATGAGCTCGAGGGTATGGCTGGGTGTGGGGGGAATGCCGGGCCTGGGCTCCACGTAGCCGACCACATCCAGACCGAAATGCTTCGCGAAATTCGGAAGGGAGCGATGGTAGGTTACGACCTTGCGGCCGCGATACGGCTTCATTTCCGCGTCCCATTTCTGCTCAGCCGCAAGCAGCCGTTTCTCAAAATCCTGGAACCTCTGCTGAAAAAATGCGCCATCCGCCGGGTCCAGGTCGGCCAGTTTGTTGGCAATGCCTCGCGCGATGCGTCGCCCGTTGTCAGGATCGAGCCAGTAGTGAGGATTGCCCAGAGGATGCACGTCGCCTTCGGCGCGGGTGACGGTTCCTTGCGGAATCTCCAGGATCTCGGCAAATTGCGAAGCATCCAGATAACCCGCTGCTCCCACTTGAATTCGGGGGTTGCCGCTTTGCGTGATGAGAGGTGGTAACCAGCCAATCTCCAACTGCAATCCCACCGCGATCAGCAGGTCGGCCTGACGCAGCTTCAGCAGAAAGCTGGGCTTGGCCTCAACGAAGTGCGGGTCCTGATACCCCTTTGCGATGGATTCGACGTTGACCTTGTCGCCGCCCACCTCCTCGGTCAACGCGGCCAGGTCGGTTGTGGAGGTTACAACGTTGAGCTTCTTGGCCTCCGCAGCAATTGGTGAAAGCAGGGCACCGGCGATCAGGCCAAGCGCCAGAACGGCCAACCAACGAGAAAAACCACTTACGCTTTTCATTGCTCTCCTAGAAGGGGTGCGCACCGTGGGCGCCCAATGAGAACTGCACCTGCATGAACAGTTGATGAACGTCAAGGTTTCCGTAGCGAGTAAACTCATACTGTCCGCGAATCTGGCTGAACTCGCTCGGCCAGTAGGTGAGGACCGCGGAAAAACCTTTGTCAATGAGATTCGCGTTCTCAGCTTCACCAGAGCGATCGTAGCGTCCGCCAGCGAACCACCGCCGGGCCAATTGATAGTCGCCTGAAGCATAGAAGCCAAAAGCGCGCTGTTCCGATGGAAGTTGTTGCCGTTGACTCCAAATCAACTCTCCTCGTCCCACAAATGAGTGGTAGATCGACCGTCGCAAGGGCTTCCAGCGCAACGTGGCGTCAATGCCATAAAGGTGCGTCAGGAAGTTCGGACCCGCGGTGCTATAGCCACGCGAATACGAGGCACCGAGATCAATATTGGTTGACTCAGTGATGTCCTTGTATGTTCTTAGATGCGCGATTGCACTGACATCGCTATTACTGTAGGCGCGGTATAACGGGTGCTGCTGATCCCCGGAGTCGCCCCGAAAAACTTGCCCGGTCAGCTCCATGAATATGCCCTTGGGGGCGGGAAGTATGCGCTGCACGGAGACGCCCGCATCATCGATTCCGTCTTCGCCCGCCACCAGGTTGTTGCTTACCAGCGGCCGATCAATCCAGGGCAGCACGTGATTGTGCAGCGTGTTTACCTTCCCGAAAGCTCCGCGGAATTTGCC
>Ga0137418_10007245_pt1 | contig 10190 bp, 9 predicted proteins | sample CZODoug3_1_2_16f_FD_122242 | JGI IMG/M metagenome (GOLD analysis project Ga0137418, IMG submission 122242) | Vadose zone soil fungal communities from Angelo Coast Range Reserve, California, USA - CZODoug3_1_2_16fungal (Hybrid Assembly) | ecosystem: Environmental > Terrestrial > Soil > Vadose... | reverse complement strand
GCCAATATATTACAGATCCTCCACGACCGCGCGTTCTCGCCGCACGCCGCGATCGGCCAGACAGAGGTCGAGCTGACCCTGGAGACATCCGGCCCCGAGCAGATTGCCGCCGTGAAGCGCCGCCTGGAGGCCTCCGGCTACCGAGTGGACGATCGCACCGCCAGATAGGGAATAGAGGAGCGCCACGGCTCCGCCGGGGCGCTCCGAACGTTGGGGGTTTGGGGGCCATGTCGGGGCCCCCCACCTTCAATGAGTCAGCCCGCTGGCGATCACCGTACGCACGCGCTCGGCGAGGTCGTGGGCGGCGGCGCGTGAGTCGGTCGTGGGGTTGACGGCCAGCGCCGGATGGTAGGTGATCGTGATCCGACCGCGGCGCGGGAAGCGGCGCCCAGGCGGCCAGGCTTCGTGGCCACCCGAGATCGTCACGGGCAGCACAGGGACCCCGAGCGAGGCAGCCAGCCGGAACGCGCCGAGGTGAAATCGACCGAGCCTGCCATCGACGCTGCGCCCGCCCTCCGGGAAGATCATCACGACGCCGTCTTCGTCCACCAGGCGGCGGCGGGCCTCGCGCACCGCGCCCGGATCGCGTCCGTCCAGATCGACGGGGAACGCGCGCAGCAGGCGGATCGCGCGGCCCAGCAGCGGCACCTCGAACAGCCGCCGCCAGGCCATGTAATAGACGCGGCGCCGGATCGGGATGGTGACCAGCACCGGGTCGGCGAAGGTCTGATGGTTTGGCGTGACGACGAGCGCGCCTCGGGCCGGGATGTGCTCGGTGCCGCGCAGGTCGAGGCCGAAGCACAGACGGGACGCGCCGCGGACGAGCGGACGGAGCGCGTCGAGCACGGGCGTGCGCACCGCCCTAGCCTACAGAAAAATGGGACCGACGAAACATGGGGGCCCCCGAGATGGCCCCCAAAAAAACGGGGCCGGGATCGCTCCCGGCCCCGTGATGCAGTCGCGAGTGGGCTGTCTACTCGTCGTCGGCGCCGGCCTCGACCTCGACGGGCTCGAGCTCGAGCTGGCGGCCACGCCGCTCCAGGCGGTCCTGGCAACGCACGCAGGTCTGAACTTCCGGTAATGCACGCAGCCGAGCAGGAGCGATCTTCTCGCCGCACTCCACGCACGTCCCGTACTCGCCGTCATTCAGGCGATCGAGGGCGGCGGTGATGCGGTTGACCCGCTCCACCAGCAGCTCGCGCGTGGCGAATCCGATCTCGCGCCGCTCGTTGGCCTGGATCTCGTCGACCTCATCGGCGTACGCCCAGTGCTCGCCCGGGCCGAGCAGCTCTTCGAGGGCCGCAGACCCACCCATCTGGCGCAGCCGACCCACCACTTCTTTCAGATCCGTCTCCAGCCGCTTCCGGATGTCCATTGTGTCGCCTCCGTGTGCCTCGGGGCCGCGGTAGGTGCAACCCCTATGCCGTACCTCAGACGGAGGAGGTGGTGTTGGAATTCACTCGGGAAAACAGCAATGTGGGGTCCGACCACGGGGCTACGGAGGGCCCGTTCCTGGGCAGAGTGCCCGGAGACCGGACAGTTTCCGTAGTCCAGGCTGACACAACTGGCCAGGAAACAGGCAGCCGCGTCAGCCCTCCTGGTCCTCGTACTTCGTCTTGAGCGACGCGACCACGGCGGGGTCGGCCAGCGTCGTGGTATCGCCCAGGGCCCGGCCCTCCGCGATGTCCCGCAGCAGCCGCCGCATGATCTTGCCGGAGCGGGTCTTGGGCAGCTCGGCCGAGAAGATGATGTCGTCCGGCCGGGCCAGCGCGCCGATCTTCTTGGCCACGTGCGACTTGAGCTCGTCCATCAGGGCAGCCGTGCCGTCGATGCCGCCTTTGACGGTGACGAAGGCCGCGATCGCCTGCCCCTTGATGTCGTGGTTCTTGCCGATGACAGCGGCCTCGGCGACAGACTTGTGGTCAACCAGCGCGGACTCGACTTCCATGGTGGACACGCGGTGGCCGGAGACATTCATCACGTCGTCCACGCGGCCCAGCAGCCAGAAGTATCCGTCCTTGTCGATCTTGGCGCCGTCACCGGTGAAATAGATGTCCTTGTACTTGGACCAGTACTGCTTCACGTAGCGGTCCGGGTCGCCCCAGATCCCGCGCAGCATGCCGGGCCACGGCTTGCGGATCACCAGGTAGCCGGCCTTGGCCTCACGCCCCCGCTCGTCCAGCACCGCGGCATCGATGCCGGGGAACGGCTTCGTGGCCGAGCCCGGCTTGAGCACGGTCACGCCGGGCAGCGGCGTGATGAGGATGTGGCCGGTCTCCGTCTGCCACCACGTGTCCACCACGGGGCAGCGGCCGCCGCCGATGACCTTCCAGTACCAGACCCACGCCTCGGGATTGATCGGCTCACCGACGCTGCCGAGCAGCCGCAGCGAGGAGAGGTCGCAACGCCGCGGATACTCCTCGCCCCACTTCATGAACGTGCGGATGGCCGTCGGCGCCGTGTAGCAGATCGTGATGCCATGCTTCTCGATGATTCGCCAGAAGCGGTCCTTGTCGGGAAAGTCGGGCGTGCCCTCGTACATGACGGTCGTGGCGCCGTTCGCGAGCGGGCCGTACACGACGTACGAGTGGCCGGTGACCCAGCCGACGTCGGCCGTGCACCAGTAGACGTCGTCCTCGTGGATGTCGAAGACCCACTTGTGGGTGGCCGTGATGCCCGTGAGGTAGCCGCCCGTGGTGTGGATGATGCCTTTCGGCTTGCCCGTCGAGCCCGACGTGTAGAGCAGATAGAGGAGATCCTCGGAGTCCATGGGCTCGGCGGGGCACTTCGCCTCGACGCCCTTGACGAAATCGTCCCACCAGATGTCGCGGCCGTGCTGCATGTTGACGGGCTCGCCGGTGCGCTTGAGCACGATGACGCTCTTCACGCCGGGACACTCCTTGAGCGCCTCGTCGGTGTTCTTCTTGAGCGGCACCGTCGAGCCGCGCCGGTAGCCGCCGTCGGCGGTGATGACCAGCGAGGAGTTGGCGTCGTGGATGCGGTCGCGCACGGACTCCGGCGAGAAGCCGCCGAAGATCACGGAGTGCGCGGCGCCGATCCGGGCGCACGCGAGCATCGCGATGGCGACCTCGGGGACCATGGGCATGTAGATGGTGATGCGGTCGCCCTTGCGGACGCCGTGGCTCTTGAGCGCCGCCGCGAAGCGCTGGACCTCGCGGTGCAGGTCCCAGTAGGTCAGCGTGCGCGTGTCGCCGGGCTCCCCTTCCCAGATCAGCGCGGCCTTGGTGCGACGCGGCCCCTGCACGTGGCGGTCGAGGCAGTTGTAGGCGACGTTGAGCTTGCCGCCCACGAACCACTTGGCGTACGGCGGCTTCCACTCGAGCGCCTTCTTCCACGGCTTGAACCAGGCGAGCTCCTTCGCGCGCTGCTCCCAGAACCGCACCGGGTTCCTCGCGGCTTCGCGATAGACCGCCTCGCTCTTCACGAGCGCCCGCGTCACGAACGCCTTCGGGGGGCGAAACTTACGATCTTCCTTGAGCAGCGCCTGGATGGGCTCGTCGCCTTTGGCGGCCTTGGCCATATCGACCTCGCGTGCGTAGTGTGATGCCCGCGAACGGGCGGGCGCTATTCTCGCTCAGCGGGAGGAAGCGATCAATCGACGTGGGGGCCCCGACAGGGCCCCCACACCCCCAACGTTCGGCGCGCCCCGGGAGACCCGGGGCGCTCCTCTATTGTGGGGACGCTCGTTGGAGGTCTTACGCTCTCGCTTTGACGCGCGTCGCTTCGATCGCGCCTTCCGTCCAGATGCTGTTCTTGCGCGTCTCCGGCATCACGAAGACCGCGATGAGGAACATCACCGCCGGCACCACGATGGGATAGATCAACGCATAGCCCACGCTGCCCGTAGAGAGGTACATCGACGTCGTGACGATCGGGACCAGCCCGCCGCCCCAGCCGTTGCCGATGTGATAGGGCACCGACACGGACGTGTAGCGGATGCGGCTCGGGAAGAACTCGGCGAGAAACGCGCCGATCGGACCGTAGGTCATGCCCACGTAGTTGACGAGGATCACCACGATGAGAATCGCCATCGGGTAGTTGACGGCGCCGGGATTGGAATAGTTGCCGAGCGCCATGTAGAGCGGGTAGTACGTGAGCGACGCCAGCGCCATGCCGCCGAGGATGATCGGTTTGCGCCCGACCTTGTCCGAGAGCCAGCCCCAGAAGATCAGTGTCGGGGTGGCGATCAGTAGCGCGACGCCGACGATCGTGCTCGACGTCAGCACGTCGAGCTTCTTGACCGTCTGCAGGAAGTAGAGCGCCCAGAACTGGCCGCTGTACCAGACGCAGCCCTGTCCGAGCACAACCACGCTGGCGATGACCACGTACTTGAAGTTGGCGCTCATGAAGGCCTCGCGCCACGGGTTGGTCGTGGTCCGGCCCCTGGCCTTCATGTCCTGGAAGATCGGCGTCTCGCCGAGCGAGAGCCGGATCCAGATGGCGATCGCGACGAGGAGCAGCGAGATGATGAACGGCAGGCGCCAGCCCCAGTCGTTGAACGCTTCGACGCCCAGGTACGACCGGATGCCGATGATCGTCGCCAGCGAGACGACGATGCCGAGCGTGGGCGAGGTCTGGAGCCACCCGGTGTAATAGCCGCGATGCTCGTCCTCGATGTGCTCGGCAACATAGGTGATGGCGCCGCCGTACTCACCGCCCAGGCAGAGCCCCTGGATCAAGCGGAGGCCGAAGAGGATGAAGGCCGCCGCCAGGCCGATCGTCTGGTATGTGGGAACGAAGCCGATGAGGGCCGTGGCCACCCCCATACCGGTCAGCGTGACGATGAAGGTGTACTTGCGACCGGTCTTGTCGCCGAGCCAGCCGAAGAAGAACGCCCCCAGCGGCCGGATGAGAAAGCCGACCGAGAAGATCGCCACCGTGCTGAGGAAGGCCGCCACCGGATGCCCCTTCTCGAAGAACTTGACGGCCAGGATCGAGGCGAGGCTCCCGAAGATGTAGAAGTCATACCACTCGATGATGTTGCCGACGGATGCAGCGATCACGACGCGACGCAGCTCACTGAGCGGAACTTTAGCGGCCCTCATTGGCCTCCCCTCGTGTAGGGCGCATTGCGTTCATCAGGCCTGGATGTTCGTGCGTTTCCGCCCGGCGGCGCGGCCGGGATCGAATTGCGGCACAACATACCGGATTTTCGTTCTATACGGAAGCATTCCGAGACGGCCGACGGCAGCTGCGAAGGACCCGGAGGGGAGGTTGACGCGGCGCGTGACACGCCCCGCCCCGCCGGGTCTCCGATGTCAGCGTCGCTGCTTGCGGGCGACCCCCGTCTTGACCGCCGCCTCGGCGACGGCCGCGGCCACCGCCGGCACGACGCGGGCGTCGAACATCGACGGGGTGATGTACTCGTCGCTCAGCTCGCTCTTGGCCACGATGGCGGCCAGCGCATGGGCCGCCGCCAGCTTCATCTGGTCGTTCACGCGCTTGGCGCGCACGTCGAGCATGCCGCGGAAGAAGCCGGGGAAGCAGCAGGAGTTGTTGATCTGGTTCGGGTAATCCGAGCGCCCGGTGGCCATGACGCGCACGAACGGCCCCGCCTCTTCCGGCTGGATCTCCGGCACGGGGTTGGCCATGGCGAACACGATCGCATCCCGGTTCATCGCCTTGACGTCCTTGAGCGAGACCACGCCCGGCCCCGACAGCCCGATGAACACGTCGGCGTCGACGAGCGCCTCGCCCGCCGTGCCTCGAATCTTGCGTGGATTCGTGTGCTTGGCGAACCATTCCTTCATCGAGTTCATGTTCTCGGTGCGGCCCGCGTAGATCGCGCCCGCGCGGTCGCAGCCGACGATGTGCTTGGCGCCTTCCTTCATCAGCAGCTTCGCGGTGGCGATGCCGGAGGCCCCGGCCCCGGTGATCACGATCCGCACGTCCGGCAGGCGCTTCTTGACGACCTTCAGCGCGTTGATCAGCGCGGCCAGCACCACCACCGCCGTGCCGTGCTGATCGTCGTGGAACACGGGAATGTCGAGCGCCTTCTGCAGCCGCTCCTCGATCTCGAAGCAGCGCGGCGCCGAGATATCCTCGAGATTGATGCCGCCGAAGGCCGGCGAGATGGCCTTGACGATGGTCACGATCTCGTCGACGTCCTTGGTGGCCAGGCAGAGCGGCCACGCGTCGACGCCCGCGAACTCCTTGAAGATGAGCGCTTTGCCCTCCATCACGGGCTGGGCCCCGTTCGGGCCGATGTCACCGAGGCCGAGCACGGCCGTGCCGTCGGTCACCACGGCCACGGAGTTCTGCTTCACCGTCAGCGTGTAGGCTTTTTCGGGATCATGATGGATGGCCATGCACACGCGCGCCACGCCCGGCGTGTACGCCATCGACAGGTCGTCGCGCGTCTTGACCGGGATCTTGCCCTTGATCTCGATCTTGCCGCCGAGGTGCATGAGGAACGTGCGGTCCGAGACGTGGACGACCTTGATGCCCTCGATCGCCTTCAGGCGCTCGACCACCTGCTGCCCGTGCCGCTCGTCGCTGGCCTTGAAGGTGAGGTCACGGATGATCGTCTTCTTGCGGACTTCGACCAGATCGATCGCGCCGATGTCGCCGCCGGCCTTGCCGATCGCGGAGGTGACTTTGCCGAGCATCCCAGGCTGGTTCTGGATCTCGAGCCTGATCGTGAGCGAGTGACTCGCCGTCGGAGCGTTGCCCATCTACCGCCTCCCTGCGTCTGATGCGCGGCGGGCAACGGCCCGCCGAGTGGGCGGTATTCTACTCCAAGCCCCGGCCTCCCATCCGTATTCGTGACAGCCCATTGACGCTCGACAACATCAGCGTTCGCTTGCTGACGGCGCCGGCCGGCGCGACTCGCGATATTCGCGGGTCGCCGGTGCGGCATTCGCCTTGCTGCGATGCGAATGCATCGTTGTCACTTCGGGTAGGAAGCTTTTTCTCATCTCGCACGGGAGCGGCCGTCATGCGCAGCTACGAGTTCGCGTACTTCGGACGGGACCTCCACACCCTCAAAGACACCATCACCACCTGGTGCTCGCCGCGGCAGTGCATCCTCGAAACGACCGCGCTCCTCGAGGGCGCGCGGCTTCGCATCTCGGGCCCCGACGACATGGTCCGCGAGGCGATGCGGATGGTAAGGCTATGGATGCACCGCACCACCTGATCAACGAGTTCCTGCGGCAACACCCCGGGTTCATCTGCACCGACTGTCTTGCCGGCGCGGTCAACCTGCCGCCGAGTCAGGTCAGCATGGTGACGCACCGGCTTCGGTCGGATCGGGCGTTCTCGTTGACGCTCGGCGTCTGCTCGCACTGCCGCGCGGAGCGGACCGTGATCAAAGCGGCTTGAGAAAGCGGGGCCCCGACAGGGCCCCCCATATAACTAAGTGTCGGTCGGCAAATCGAGGCGCGCCACGGCTTCGCCGGGGCGCGACGAGCGCTGGGGGGGTATGGGGGGCCATTTCGGGGCCCCCCATCTATTTAGTCGGAGCGGGCGAGGGAGCGCAGGGCGAGCTGGCGGCGGTCGGCGTCGACCGTGACCAGGTAGTGACTGAGGAAAGTGTTGCCGAGGATCCCGTCCACGCCGGGGCCGGGGTCGTGCTGGACGACGGGCGCGTCGTGCAGCAGAGCATCCCCCACCTTGATAGCCCGTGTCGAGCAGGAAGCGCCCGCGGTGGCCGTTGACGAGGGCGGGCACGATCCAGACCCCGAGCCCAGACTCGAGCGGCACCAGGACTTCCCCGTCACCGGCCGCTGTCGGCTGCAATCCCGCCAGGCCGTCGATGGCCTCGCGGGCGATCGTGGACTGGGGCTCGAGCAGCAGGCTCACCTGGAAGGCGTCGGCCGCCGAGGCGCGCAGGCCGAGCGCCGCCAGCGCCCGCCCGCGTAGGTAGTGCAGCTCGGCGTTCCCCGGTTGCAGGCTCACCGCCTGGCTCCAGAGCCGCAGCGCCTCGGGATAGTCCCGCTGTTTCCAGGCGGCGGAGGCGCGGATGTGCAGATCGGCCGGCGAGAGCGCCCCGCCGAAGACCAGCCACTGGCCGACCAGGACGCCCGCCAGGAACCCGAGAATACGATGCATGCGACAGCACGTCGCAATTGTCGTACCGCCACGTATCGAAAAGAGTTGCACGGCGTTGCGACCATGCGACGGCCCGTAGTAGGCTCGGCGCAGACCGTCGGCGCGCGGCGCCGACGCAGGGCGATCAACTGTCAGGGCAAACCGTTGCAGTCCGGGAGGGTGCATGATCGACGTCAAAACGGCGGACCGCGAGCTCCAGACGTACATCCGGCCGCAGACGTTTCCCGTCGCGATCCGGATGCTGCGGCCCGACGAGCCGATCCCCGACCGGGCACGGCGACCCGCCCGAGACTTCAAGAAGCTGTCCATGAACTGCCAGGTCATCGACATGGCCCGGCGCTACGGCTGGACGCTCGTCCTCACGCGCGAGGACTCGATCTGCTCCCTGGGCATCGCCGCCCTCGGCTTCGAGAAGCCGACGCACCTGCACAACTCCGGCACCCTGTGCGAGGGCATGTACACGGAGACGAAGGAGGCGGGCCAGCGCTCGGAGACCGCCATCGACCGGTTCAAGGAGGGCGAGTACGGCGCGCTGCTGGTGGCGCCGCTCGACCGGGCCACCTTCGAGCCCGACCTCGTCTGCGTCTACGCCAACCCGGCCCAGGTGATGCGGCTGACCCAGGCCGCCCTCTGGAAGCGCGGCGGCAAGCTGGCCTCCGCGTTCGGCGGCCGTGTGGTGTGCGCCGATATCATCGTCACCACCATGCGCACGGACCGGCCGCAGGTGATCCTGCCCTGCTCGGGCGACCGCATCTTCGGCCAGACGCAGGACCACGAGATGGCGTTCACGATTCCGTGGGCCCAGATGGAGGAGATCGTCGAGGGCCTGCGCGGCACGCACGCCGGGGGCATCCGCTATCCGATCACGCAGTTCATGGAGTACGAGGCGAAGATGCCGCCGCGCTACATGGAAGCCAACCGCGTGTGGGACACCGAGAAGGGCAAGGCGACCTACACCAACCGCGATCGCGTGGTGGCCGCCTACAAGCGGTCGTTCGCCGACCGGGTGCCCGTCTACCCCATCGTCGCGTCGTTTGCCGGCACGCTCGACGGGCTGTCGATCGAGGAGTACTGCACGAACGTCCCAAGGGCCATCACGGCCATGATGAACTATTACGAGCGCTACCAGCCCGACGTCGTGCTCGCGTACAACGATCTGGCCAAGGAAGCGGAGGCCTTCGGCTGCCGCGTGAAGTACTCCGACTACGTCGTGCCGTCGATCGACGAGCACGTCCTCACCGACGACAAGTCCGGACTGGCCAGGCTGACGATGCCCGACCCGTACAAGACCGCGCGGCTGCCGGGCTTCCTCGAGCAGTGCGAGGCGCTCGTGAAGGCAAAGCCGCCGGCGGCCATCGGCGCGGTGGCCGTCGGGCCGTGGACGATCGCGATGTTGATCCGCAATCCCGAGACGATGCTGCTCGACACCTTCGAGGACCCGCAGTTCATCCACGATCTCATGCGCATCACCACGGACTTCTCGAAGATCTGGGGCGACGCGATCGTCAAGACCGGCATCGGGCTGTCGTTCTCCGAGCCGACGGCCTCGATCAGCCTCGTCTCGCCCGACAACTACCGCGAGTTCATCGCCCCGTATCACAAGGAGCTGGTGGACTACTTCAAGGCCAAGAAGGTCGGCGTGACCACGCACATCTGCGGCACCACCTACCCGATCTTCGAGGACCTGCTGCAGGCAGGCTTCAGCACGGTATCGTTCGACCTCGATCAGCAGGGCGACCCCAAGCTCTACGTGGATCAGCTCGAGCGGTTCGTGCAGGTCGCCAAGGGCCGCGCGGTGGCCATCGGCAACGTCGACGCGACGCGGTTCGAGAAGACGTCGAAAGACGCGATGTACGCGGATGTGAAGCGGTGCATCGACACCGCCGCCCGGCAGTCGGGTTTCATTCTCTCGACGTCGTGCGAAATCCCCCCGAAATCGGACCCCGAGATCGTGAAGTGGTTCATGGACGCCGCCCACGACTACGGCCGCTACGACCGGATCTTCTGAATGGGGGGCCCCGACATGGCCCCCCATACCCCCCCACGCTCGTCGCGCCCCGGGAAACCCGGGGCGCGCCTCGATTCCGACCCACGCTCGTCGCGCCCCGGGAAACCCG
>Ga0137418_10007243_pt1 | contig 10191 bp, 11 predicted proteins | sample CZODoug3_1_2_16f_FD_122242 | JGI IMG/M metagenome (GOLD analysis project Ga0137418, IMG submission 122242) | Vadose zone soil fungal communities from Angelo Coast Range Reserve, California, USA - CZODoug3_1_2_16fungal (Hybrid Assembly) | ecosystem: Environmental > Terrestrial > Soil > Vadose... | reverse complement strand
TGCAACGAGACCGGTCTCGAGCACTACAGCATGTGGATGGCAGTCACAAAATTCGACATGGAGGCGCTCCGCTACAGCCGTATTCCCTCCTATCTCATCTTCGACGAGCGAACCCGACAAAATGGTCCCATCACCAGCGTGGGACATGGCGCCAACCGTGGCTACGAGTGGAGTTCTAATAATCAGATCGAGATCGATCGCGGCTGGATTGTAAAGGGAAACGACGCGCTTGACCTCGCGCAAAAACTGCCAATGCGCGAAGCAGGCCAGCTTAGCGCGACACTCGCCGTGTATCAGGAGGCCTGCCGCCGCGGCAGAGACGAAGAATTCGGGCGCGCATCGCAAACGCTTATCGAATTACAAGGCAATCTCTACGGCCTGCCGCTATGGCCTTGCCTGCTCAACACCCAAGGAGGTCCCAAAAGAAACTCTCGTGGCCAAATTTTGAACGCGTGGGGAAAACCCATCAAGCGGCTCTACAGCGCGGGAGAGCTCGGTTCCATCTGGGGATTCTTGTACCAGAGCGGCGGCAATCTCGGCGAATGCCTCGGCTTGGGACGTATGGCGGGAACCAATGCGGCGGCGGAAAGTTTTTTATCGCCATGAGCCGGAAGTTTTTTGTCCAACGGTTCGGCGCCGAGTTCCAATTCCTTCTTATCCCTTGACGCCCGACCTTTCGTTCACATAACGTCGGCGCTGTGACTTCTCGCGCCGCCATTAGTCGCAAATTTATATCCAATATTTCCTCGCGCGTTTTTTACGGCTGGCGCATGGTGGGATTGGTTTCGCTCATCCGCGTCGTCGGCGGCGGGTTGCATCAGTTCGGCTTTACCGTTTTTTTTCTCCCCATCAGTCAGGATCTGGGACTTAGCCGCGCCGCAACCTCCCTGGCGTTCTCTCTGTCGCGCGCGCAAGGCGCCATCGAGGCGCCGCTGGTCGGCCATCTCATCGATCGCTACGGCCCGCGTCCGATCATCGTGACGGCGGTTTTTCTTGCCGGCGTCGGCTACATCCTGCTGTCGTGGGTAAATAGCTATGCCAGCTTCATGACTGTTTACCTCGGCGTGATCTGTCTCGCCTTCGTTGCCGGCTTTGTCCATTCGCCGTTGGTGGTGGCCAATAGTTGGTTTATTCGCCAGCGTGCGCGCCGACCTCTGCCTTAACCTTTCGCTCGTCCGCTTCTTTTAATTGGCGAGACAGCTTTTCCACGCGTTGCCGCATGATTTTACCCGCCTTGAACTTCACCGTCGCACGCGGCGGAATAACGAAACTGCTCCCCGGTTGATTAGGGTTTCGTCCGATCCGCGGTCTGGTAAGGCGTGGGAGGAACACGCCGAAGTTTCTCAACTCAACCGGAATATTGTTCGCCAGGCTGTCGGTGATTTTATCGAGGGTCTTTTGCACCACATCGAAGACCTGATGCTGAACCATCCCGGTCTGATTGCTGATCGACACCACAATGTCGCGCTTGGTTAATTTCGCCATATCTATTTAAGTAATCGTTCCTTGTGACTCTGCCGGTGGCCCAATTTAAGCACAAAAAAGTAATTTTTTGAATCCGGAATTTCAACGCTTCAGTTGGTAACGTTTGGAGAGGTGCGCCGTCGCCAATTTTCACGAGCTGGCGGCGCGGCGTAATGCTCCGGAGCAATCTCGTGCGCGGTGCGGAAATGGACTTTCGCCACTTCGCGCAGCGCCTGTGGCCCGTTTAGTTCGACTAGCTTTTTTGCAGTCTCTTTCACCCCGGGAGATGCACCGCGTTCCAACCGCGTACCGAGTTCTTTGCCTTTGCGTTCGAGCCAATTAATGAATCCCTCACGCGCGATGATCGATGCCGCCGCCACCGCGATGTCGGATTCCGCTCGCGGCCGTTGCTCCAGCACAATGTTGCGTCCATGCCTCATCAAGGACTCCTTAATTACGCGCGCATCGGCGAACTGGTCCGATAAGGACCGCGGGCAGCCCGGCTTTCGCGCCAGCAAATTCTCAATCACCCGTGCGTGCCCCCATCCGAGAAGCCGGTTCAAATTGGCAAACTTCTCGTATAGCTCGTTGTACTTGGCTGGGCCGATCAGAACCATTTCCACCAGACCTTGTGAAGTTTTCCGAATCGTGTCAGCCAGCGCGCGAATCCGTGCGTCGGAGCTTATCCGCTTGCTGTCCACGACGCCCGAATCGAGAAGTTTGCGCGCGATACCGCGATCGACGTAAACCCCAGATATTACCAAAGGCCCGAAGAAATCGCCTTTCCCGCTCTCGTCCACACCGAAATGCGGCTCGAACATTTCGGGCGAGTGCACTTCTTCGTAGCCGAGCTTCGCTTCGCCCAGAACTTTAGGCTCCAATTCGAACTGCACGAACTCCTCGACGCCCCGGCCCTGCACCAGCACCTTTGGTCCCTTCTCGTAAACCGCCACGCTAAGCTTGTTCTTCTGCGCAAAAAAAATGGTCCACTCCTTCGGCGTGAACTCGAACCCTGACTCCTCGAGCAAACTGCGAAGCTTTTTCACTTGCTCGTGAGTAAGCCCGTGCGTGTACGAATTCATTGACGCCACAGATTAACACAGATGAAACACAGATCAGAACGAGTTCAGCAATCCAGCTCAAAAAATCCGTGTTAGTCTGTGTGCATCTGTGGCTTTCCAATCGGCCAAATTTCGTCGTCGCCTGCTGAGTTGGTATCGTCGGAATGGACGGGATCTCCCCTGGCGCCGGACCCGCAATCCCTACGCGATCCTCGTTTCCGAGTTCATGCTCCAGCAAACGCAGGTCGCCACCGTCATCCCGTATTATCACAAGTGGCTGCGCAGATTTCCCGATTTCGCCTCACTGGCGCGCGCTTCGGAAAATGAGGTGCTTCGCGCGTGGCAAGGCCTCGGCTATTACGCTCGCGCGCGAAATCTCCACGCCACCGCAAAAGCGGTTATGGATCGACATGGCGGAAACTTCCCGCAGCGGATCGAGCAAATGCGGCAACTTTCCGGAATTGGGAAATACACCGCCCATGCAGTGGCCAGCTTTGCCTTTAATCAATCGGTTCCGATCGTCGAAGCGAACACCGGTCGCGTTTTGGCGCGGCTCTTCAATTTGCGCGAATCAATCGATTCCGGCGTGGGCCGGCGAACACTGTGGCAGCATGCAACGACCTTGCTTCCAAAATCCGATGCCGCGACTTTCAACTCCGCTCTCCTCGATCTTGGCGCGGTCATTTGCCTAGCCCGGAAGCCGAAATGCGATGTGTGCTCGGTTAAAGCGTTTTGCCGCGCAAGAAATCCCGCTGCACTCCCCGTAAGAAATTCGAGACCCGAAACGAAACGAGTCATCGAAATGCATGCATTGATCGTTAGGCGCAGCCGGATTCTGCTCGAGCAATCCCGCCACCGGTGGCGCGGAATGTGGATCTTGCCGCCGCTCGTTATTGACGGCTTAAAGCAGTCGCGTTTTCAAAGGCCGCCAGTTTATGAGTCCGTGTTTCCATTCACCCATCATCGAGTCACGCTTTCTGTGTATTGTCGTCGTGCGCCAAAGCGAATCGCTCCCGGACAGCAGTGGTTTGGATCGATCGAGGAGATCGCAATGCCTTCACCCCATCGGCGCGCAGCGCAAAGCTTGATCCAAACGTTCGTTGAACCTTGAACATTTCTCTGCGATAACCTTTCGACGTATGCGAAGCATGACTGGATACGGTCGTGGCGAGACCGATCACGACGGAACAAAATTTACTGTCGAGCTAAATTCCGTGAACCGGAAACAGAGCGACGTGGTGATCAATTTGCCCCGCGATCTCGTTGAGCTCGAGCCGCGCATTCGCCAGACAATCAATGAAAATATTTCGCGCGGTCGCACGAACGCAACGGTCAGTCTTCACAGCGGCGCGAACGGCGCGCGGAACCTCGCGCTCAATACGGATCTCGCCCGCTCGTATCACGAAGCGATGCGCTCGTTGCAAAAGGAATTGAACGCGCCCGGGGAGATCACCATCGCCACGATCCTGCAAGCGCCGGGCGTGATGCGGTTTCCGGAAGAAGCGCTGAATCCCGAAGATACATGGCCGGCAGTCGAACGCGCTCTGCGCGCGGCGCTCGCAGATCTCATAAAAATGCGGGAGCGCGAGGGCAAACATCTGGCCAAAGATTTGATTCACCGTCTCAAAGCAATTCGAAAAAAACTCAAGGAAGTTCGGGCACTGCATCCGGACGTGGTGAAACGGTATCGCGCAGCGCTGCTCGATCGAATCCAAAAAGCAGGGCTGCCGCTGGCTAACGAGGACGAGCGCGTCTTAAAAGAGATCACGTTCTTTGCCGATCGCGCTGATGTATCGGAAGAGCTGACGCGACTTGAGAGTCATCTTGCTCAATTTGCCCATCATTTGCGCAGCAAAGAGCCGGTTGGACGCACACTGGAATTCATCACGCAGGAGATTTTTCGCGAACTCAACACGCTTGGAGCGAAAGCGAATGACGCTGCAATCTCCCAACGCGTCATCGGCTGCAAGGCCGAACTGGAGAAGATCCGCGAGCAAGTTCAAAATCTTGAGTAACCGATTCAGCCGGCACGGAATTCTCTTTGTCATTTCCGCTCCATCGGGCGCGGGAAAGACCACTGTCGTTCAAGCGCTGAGAAAAACCGGGAACTTTTTTTATTCCGTCTCCTGCACGACGCGAGCGCCAAGGGCCGATGAAATTGACGGCATGCATTATCATTTTCTTTCGCACGCAGATTTTCTCGCAAAACTGGAGGCCGGCGATTTTCTGGAGCACGCACAGGTGCACGGGGATTATTACGGCACGTTGCGCGAGCCTGTGCTGTCGAATCTGAAAAACGGCGTCGACGTCCTGATCGACATCGACACGCAAGGAGCCGCCATCATCCGCGATTTCGACGATCCGATCATTCGGCAGGCGTTGGCCGACATCTTCATCATGCCTCCTGACGTTGAAGAGTTGCGGAGGCGATTGATGAAACGCGGAACCGAAACCGCGCAGCAGATCGAGTCGCGTCTTGCCACCGCGATGCGAGAAATGGAATTATGGCGCGATTACCGTTACACTATCGTCAGCGGTTCAATCGAAGAAGATCTCGAAAGAGTCCGCGACATCATGTCTGCTGAAACATTCTTGAGCAGGCGGCTGACGCCAAATTAATCGATATGGCTGCGATGGAGAAAAGTTCCAGACGTAAGTTGGAGAAAAGCAATCCCCCAAAAGTGGTGAACCTTCCCGCTGGCAGGAAATCGGTCGTGCTCGGCGTCACTGGATCGATCGCCGCGTACAAATCCGCGGAGCTTGCGAGTCTGCTGGTCAAACAAGGCCATGAGGTTTTCGTGGTGATGACACACGACGCGACCGAGTTTATTTCGCCGCTCACTTTGCAAACGCTGTCGAAGAATCCGGTGACGACGAGCTTCTTCGACGAAAAGGAAAGCTGGCGACCGGGCCACATTGACGTTGCGGACCGCGCAAGTCTGCTGCTGATCGCGCCCGCAACTGCGCACATAATCGCCGAGATCGCGCACGGTCTGGCGGGTCATCCGCTCGCGGCCATCGCGCTCGCCACCCGCGCACCGATTCTGATCGCGCCGGCGATGAACGGAAAAATGTGGGCGCATCCCGCGACGCAGGAGAACGTGGAAAAACTCAAAGCGCGCGGCGTAGAATTCATCGGGCCGGAAGAAGGAATGCTGGCGTGCGGGTACGAAGGACTCGGCCGGTTGTGGAAAGTGAACGAGATCGCGTTCCGTGCGGAATTTCTTCTTACCCGGCACGACAAATTGATCGCGTGACATTTCTCATCACCGCCGGTCCGACACGCGAACCGATCGATCCAGTTCGTTACATCTCCAATCGTTCGTCCGGGAAAATGGGCTACGCCATCGCCGAAGCAGCATTGGATTCCAGGCACGACGTGATTCTAATTTCGGGTCCCGTAAATCTCGCGCCGCCGCGCGACACCAAATTCATTTCTGTTTCTACTAGTGACGAAATGTTCAAAGCAGTACAGCGGCACGCGGACGAGTCTGACGTTTGCGTCCTCTGCGCTGCGGTGGCGGATTACAGGCCGGCTCACGTCTCACCGGTAAAAATCAAAAAACTCGCCGATGGAATTTCGCTCGAATTACTTCCCACGCGCGACATTCTCCAGTCGTTAGGCCGACGACAGAATCGGAAATTTCTTCTCGTCGGCTTCGCCGCGGAAACGGATCACATCGAAGCAAACGCCACGAGAAAACTGCGCGAAAAGAATTGCGATATCATCGTCGCGAACGATGCGCGCATCGGAATGGAGAGCGACGAAAATGAGTTGCTGATTCTGTTTTGTGATGGCGAAACGAAGAGAATTTCACGCGCGCCAAAAACATTTCTCGCACGCGAGCTGGTGAAAATTTTTTCAAATTCGCAACAAAAACGTTTGACAAAAAAAATGTGGTGATTACTGAACGCACATAAGTGAAGTCATTCCCAACTCTTCACAATGCCCGCGCGTTGCGGATTGAAAGGGGGGAATTAGTCGATGGCAAAGAAAAAAGCAGCAAAGAAAAAAACAGCGAAGAAAAAGAGGCACTAAGCCCATCGCTGTATTAACGGCCCCGAATTTCTTCGGGGTCACAACCCTAACTTCAACCCGGGAGGAGAATTTATTTCCCTCCCGGTTTTTTTTGTTCGCGCTGTCATTCCGAGCGGAGTCGAGGAACCCGGCGGCAAAACTTTAACGGCACTGCGCTGGGATCGTTCGACTCCGCTTCGCTTCGCTAGGATGACAAATTCGGTTTTCCATCGTGCACTTTAAATTCTTTGTGCGACGTAGTGCTTCCCGATGAAGCCTTACCTCGATGCAGCGGAGGATGCCGCCCGGGCTGCCGGTAAATTATTGCGCGAGAATTTTCAGCGGCAGCAGCGCGTCAAAGCTTTCGCGGCGCACGACATCAAACTGGAGATCGATGTTCAGGCGCAGGAGTTAATTAGCAAATTGCTTCTCGAAGAATTTCCCGCGCACGCGCTGTACGGCGAAGAAGGGATCGTGGGAGATCAGTCCAGCGACCATCAATGGATTGTCGATCCGCTGGATGGAACGGTGAATTATTTCTACGGCATTCCTCATTTTTGTGTTTCCATTGCGCTGCGCCTGCACAAGGAGCTCGTCGTTGGCGTAATTTACGATCCCATTCGTGGCGAGATGTGGACCGGACAACGAGGCGAGGTTTCGAAATTGAACGGAGCTCCCATCCATGTGAGCGATCGCGCGGAGCTCGCCGAAGCCATTGTCTCAATCGGTCTCGCCAAAACCGGAGAGACGATCAACACGAATTTTCCGTTGCTTCAGCAAATGATTCATCGCGTGCGCAAATGCCGCGTGCTCGGTAGCGCGGCGCTCGACATGGCTTACGTGGCGTGCGGACGATTCGACGCATACATTGAAACAGGAATCAGCTTGTGGGACATCGCCGCAGGTTCGCTCCTGGTTGAAAACGCCGGTGGAACTGTCGATCTTCGCCCACGCGAGAACATGAAAGACAAATACAGCATCGTCGCGTCAAACGGTCTGATCGATTTGAAACTGTAATGAATGGCAAACATTTCGCGCGCGCAGCGCGCTTTGGAGTGCGGCGGTCCGCCACAGGACGGATTCGCCGTGGCGAACTTGACGCCGCTTTAACGGTTCAATGCTTCGTTAGGCTGTGCGCATGATTAGGTCCGGGATCGGTTACGACATCCATCGTTTCGCCGACGGACTGAAACTGATATTAGGCGGCGTCGAGATCGCGCACGCACGCGGACTGGAAGGGCACTCAGACGCCGACGTTCTTTCGCACGCGATTGCCGACGCGTTGCTCGGTGCGATCGGCGCCGGCGATATTGGCCAGCATTTTCCAAACACCGACGAATCAATTCGCGGCATCAGCAGCATGGAGATTTTGAAGCGGGTCGGCAATTTGCTCGCAGAGAAAAATGCTCGCGTGATCAATGTCGATGCGACTGTCATCGCCGAAGCGCCAAAACTCGCCGCGCACGGTCCGGCGATGCGACAAAACATTGCGGCAGCAATCGGTGTGAGCGAATCCGACGTGAGCGTTAAAGCGACGACGAACGAAAAGCTCGGCCCAATCGGACAAGGCGAAGGCATCGCCGCAATCGCCATCGCCACAGTCGATATACTCGGTAGCGGCGATTGACCTCAATCGCTACCGTACTGCACATGGCGTTGCGATTCTTTAATACCTACTCGCGCGAAATTGAGGAATTCAAGCCAAGCGATCCAACGGCGCGTCCAGTCAGAATGTACACGTGCGGACCGACCATTTATAGCCGGGCGCACATTGGAAATTTCCGTGCCTACATCTTCGAAGATCTGCTTCAGCGGCACTTGGAACTGCGCGGCTACAAGGTGCATCGCGTAATGAATATCACGGATGTGGAGGACAAGACCATTCGCGGCGCGCGCGAGGCCGGCGTTCCGCTGCAAAAATTCACAGAACAATTCAAAGACGCTTTCTTCGAACACGCCGACATCTTGCTTATCAAACGCGCGGACGAGTACCCGGCCGCGACCGACCAACGTTATATCGACCGAATGATTGAGATGATCAGTGTGCTGATTTCAAAAGGGCTCGCTTACCAGGCCGACGACAAATCAGTTTACTTTCGCATCAACAAATTTCCGGACTATGGAAAGCTCGCGCACTTCGATCTGACGCAGTTGCAATCGACAGGCCGCGTGAAGCATGACGAATACGACAAAGAACACATCGGCGATTTTGCATTATGGAAGGCTTGGGACGAAGCAGACGGCGATGTGAAATGGGATTCGCCGTGGGGACCGGGCCGTCCCGGCTGGCACATCGAGTGCAGCGCGATGTCCATGGCGTTGCTCGGCGATCAGATCGACATCCACTGCGGCGGCGTCGATAACATCTTCCCGCATCACGAAGCGGAGATCGCGCAGAGCGAAGGCGTGACCGGAGCGAAGTTCGTGCGTTACTGGCTGCATTGCGCGCATTTGCTGGTGGATGGCCAGAAAATGGCAAAGTCGTTAGGCAATTTTTACACCGTCCCGGATGTTCTGGCCAAGGGTTACACTGGACGCGAGCTGCGTTACGCGCTTTTGCGTGTGCATTATCGCGTGCCGTTGAATTTCACCTGGGAAGGAATGAATGAGGCTCGCGAGTCGTTAGCCCGAATCGACGAGTGGCTCGCGCGGCTAAGACAAATCGCAAAAAGCGGAAATGTCCAACGCCCAACACCCAACGCCCAACGCCCAACCACTGCTTTTGAAGACGCGCTGGACGACGATCTCAACATTTCTGCTGCGCTCGGTTTTCTATTCGAATCCATTCGCGAAACCAATCGCGCGATGGATCAAAACGAAATGGACGCCGCTTCGGCAAGCGCTTGGCTAGACTGGTGGAACCGGATCAACACTGCCCTTGATCTTGAGGCTGAGACTGACGTCACCATTCCGGATGAAGTGGTACAACTAGCTGAAGAGCGCGAGAACGCACGGCGCGAAAAGAATTGGAAACGTAGCGACGAACTGCGCGAGCGGATCTCTGCGCTTGGCTGGGAAGTGCGCGACACGAAAGACGGATCAAAGCTCACACGCGGCGCTGGGTCCGCGTAGCACATTTTGCGTTCATTGCTCTTCGAACGTGTAATCAAACCGCTCGATCTCCGCAGCGAACCGGGAGCGCACGAAGTCGCGAAGTTCGTCATCGTAATATTTTGAATAATGCTCGCGATTTGAGCGGTTGTATTGCGGCAGGTTTGATGGCGAAATGCCAATCGCCGTGCATACAGCGCGAAAGTCGCCGGCCAGATTTTCGAACCGGATGATGTAATCGACATTGGCGAACGGGTCCTCGTCGCTGTTGTCCAGTCGCAAATAGTCCGCCACCGACACAGCTTTGGAGATTATCCCGCGGAATTGTTTCCGGTTCCAAGTTTCGGGATTTTGCGTGGGCGTGAAATAATACGACACCATTCGATCCCACGGATTCCGGACACAGGTGAACTTATACAAATTCCGAAATTGCTCGTCCCCAAGCGCAGCATGATACTCGCTCAGCGTCGAGTGTTTCTTGAGTTTGTACTTTGGATTGCGCAGTCCGAAGCGCTCGATCCCGTCCTGCTCCTTTCGTAGAGCAACAAGTTGATCCTCCGAGTAATCGCGCAGAACGCTCTGAATCGAGTTACCGGC
>Ga0137418_10007241_pt1 | contig 10192 bp, 6 predicted proteins | sample CZODoug3_1_2_16f_FD_122242 | JGI IMG/M metagenome (GOLD analysis project Ga0137418, IMG submission 122242) | Vadose zone soil fungal communities from Angelo Coast Range Reserve, California, USA - CZODoug3_1_2_16fungal (Hybrid Assembly) | ecosystem: Environmental > Terrestrial > Soil > Vadose... | reverse complement strand
GGTTTTCGGAAGCGCATCATTTGTCAGTCCGCGAATTTACTCTTATCTTGTGCTAAACCTCAAGGATCCTTCGCCCGATCAAAATATCGTTTTGCGCATCCTGCAGTGGCTGACCCCCGCAGAATTGCCATGGGCTTCGATCTACTGGATTTTCGCTGTTTCCGCCATGACGATGGTGGTCGTTTTATTCTTTGCTAGGTTCCCAAAGGTTCAGCACACCGCCGAAGAACGTGCGGGGTCTTTGAACATGTACCGATCCCTGGCGCGCCAACGGGTTGTGTGGCTTTACTTTGCGGCGATGTTTGCTTACGTGGGTTGTGAACAAGGCACTGCCGATTGGATGTCGAGCTTTCTGAACCAGTATCACGGTTTTGATCCCCATACCACGGGTGCGGCAGCGGTTTCCTGGTTCTGGGGCCTACTCACGGCGGGTTGTTTAGTGGGGATGTTATTGTTGAAGATCCTCGATAGCCGCAAGGTGCTCATAGGTACATCCATAGGGGCTCTGTTCTCTTTGTCTGCAGCCTTGTTTGGGCCCGCAAAGGTTTCCGTAATTGCTTTCTCCGCAGTCGGTCTGTTTGCCTCGGTGATGTGGCCTATCGTAGTGTCGCTTGCTCTCAATTCCGTCGAGGAGTTCCACGGTTCTTTCTCAGGCATTTTGGGTACCGGAATCATAGGCGGAGCCGTAGTGCCGGTGATCATTGGGCGCATCGGAGACTACGCTGGACTGCGTAGCGGCTTGGCATTTCTCTACATCACATTTGGGTTTGTCCTCAGCGTTGGCTTCTGGGCACGACCAGTGATCAACAATGCCACCATTCGTCTCAAGAAAGCGTCTGCTGAGCTTTTAGATTGATGGGAACTGCTTCGCAGAGATGCACTCAGTGCCCCCTGTCCATTTGACCTAACATTATTGCGCCTGCCCGGCCAAGGAGTCCGAGTAAGACTGTCGGGTAGCCCATCATTCCCTCTGCGCCTCCGTCACCAGCACAAGCAGCTCGCGCTCGAACTCTCGGAACTGATTCACATCGCGTATGTACTCGGTGAATGTAGGCATCACTGCTCGGGCCAAAGCGTCTGTGCGTTCAGGCACACGTCGAGCAGATTCCATTAGCAGTTCGTAATCTTCGATTCCCTCTCGCATCACTTCGAGACGCACCGATACGAACACCCCGTCGTGCTCTGGGTCGGGGTACACGATAGCGTTATCACCGGCGGGAAGCACGAACCCTCCGCCCCAATCAGGTTGCACGTTTTCGAACGGCCGATCCGTCCAGAAATTCCCGCCCCAGTGTAGGTAACCAGTAAGCCCGTACCTATAGTTGACCCAGGGCAGGAGCCGCACCTTGAGCGTCGGGTAGTCGATAAACCGATTAAGGTATTTGCGGCGCGGATCCAGACAAATGTAGTACCAACTTTGGCCTCCACGCGCTTTATGCGCTGCAATTGCATCCAACCGTTCATCGAATGTGCCTAGTTTAGGCACCCAGATCGTGGTTTCCTCTTGGGCGGGAATATCTTCGCGCAGGCTTATGGCGTCCAGCGTCGGCACTCCCGGCAGTTCCTCGCTGGCGATATGGACGAAGCGCCTGTATATAAGCATCTCCGCTCCATGCGGCTCATCGTGAACGTGCTGGACGTAACGGCTGAGCCAGCCTCTCATTTTCAAGTGATTGCGAAGTTGCCGCAAAAACTCCCGGAGATTCTGTTCCGCACGCGGATCGTCTGCAGGCAAATCCTTTCTCACAATCTGACCGTCCTCGACCAGGTCCGTCGGGATCACATACGGCGAGTCATATCCACCGCCGAGCCGCCCGCTCAAGTGGCCGCCCTCGATCATGTGCGCCATACCGGCTTTGTCGAAGATTTCAATCCAGCGGTCGACTAAGCCGAAATCGTATCGGACGCCGCCGTCCGATACTTGCGCTTTAGCCAGCGTCCGCACCGGAACAAACACAACATTTTGTTTGTATTCCGCCATCGTCCGCCCTATGTTTTCCAATATTCTCCAGTAGCTATCCGGATCGGATTTCAATTGGGGATAATGCTTCGTCATCAGCTCGTGTTCGAACCAGAGCCAATTCGTCACCCAGAGCTTTTGTTCCTTCGGCACGGCTGCCGCGAAGACTTCTACCTGAAACGGCAGCCTTAACTTCTGCTTCTCGGCGCGGATTTCGATCACGCCCGGTAGATCCCAGACCGAGTGTCCTCCGGGGTGAATACGGAAACCCATAACGTCTCAGTCCGGTATGCCTCCAATGGGATTTCTTTCTCTAGCGGGAACAAGGGATCGGGATAGGGACCTACTTCCAAACGCACCACTTCATCCAAGGGTGTGTCGGTAGGGTGCGAGTTTACCTTTACGGTTCCCACTCGGTAAGTCTGGACCTTAAGTGCGGCACGCCCCAAGCGCGGAGCAATGACGCGCACCCGAACCAGTTGGTGTGATTCGGACCGCAATGCGACCTGCAGACTACTGTGGCCATTACGAGCTGTCACCAAACCAAGTTCGAAACTTGATGTTTCTGCCGGGTTGTCAGGAAAGACCTTCACCAGCGAATCAACGAACCAGGCTGAAAGGTAGTCGCGTTGGGCGGCGTGCACCGGCAGAGAAAAAAGGCAGATAAACGCAACGAGAAGGCTCCGCATAATCACTTATCTTAGGCCGCAGTTGCGGTGTTTTTGAGCAAATTCTATCGACCTACCCCACAGACAACCTGCGGATCCGCCGGTTGCATTCCGATAGGTTCTATCCTCGCTTATTCCCCGCCACCACTGCCCGACACGGTCGCAACCTGACTTAAGGTTTCCAATTCTGGGAACAGGCTGAAAAACCAGTGGGTCGCAAGACATCAAATTTGACAAGCAGTGGTACGCCCAATTGATTGAATGTAAGATCGACTGTAGTTTCCGTGCCAGGAGCGATTTCCGGAAGTCCTACCTCTTGTCGCTCTACCGGGATGGCGCCTTCGCCATAGAATGTTCCCCTGAGCTTATAGCCCCGAAGAGTGTACATCGGGAGGTCATGCCGAGTTTTTAGCCGCAGTTGGAAGGCATTCAAGTGGTTCTCAACTGTTAACGATTCAATCGGACTCGATTCCCAACGCAGCACTTCGTAAGAAGCTTTTTTCGCCCCATAAAGATCCACAACGCCGTGAACATTTTGCTTCAGCGCGCCAACACCGCGATAACCGACATGCGTGCGATAGTCGTTATAGCAGAAGAAAATGGCGCCAGCCACGAAATCCTTGGAGCGGATAGCCGCGTCGTGGGATCGAAGAACGTCGATCCTGTGCTCGTCACCCTCCGGACGGTCTTCAGTACAAGCGCAGTATCCGTACTCTGAAATAACTACGGGCTTGCCGGGGAATGCGGCGTGCAGGTCATCCAGATGCTTAGCCACTGCCACTGGAGATCCCGGAGCCCAGCTTCCAAAATATTCATTTGTTTCGATGAAGTCCATCAATCCGGCTGCATCACGTTCCGGAGTTTCGCCCAAGGAGTTTGAAGCATAAGAGCAAAGCCGATGAGGATCCAGCCTTTTAGCCTCCTCCAACATATTTTTCGCAAATTGATGCGCGGGAGAATTTTGCCCGCCGATCTCGTTGCAAAGACCCCAGACCACCACCGAGGGGTGGTTCCAGTCGCGCGCGATCATCTCTCTCAATTGCTCCAGGGCGTTTTGCATGATATCGCTGTCGGGTTCGGCTCCCATCTCGGCAAACGTATCGTAGCCCCAGGCCGGAATTTCGCTCTGCATAAGGATGCCGTGCCGGTCACAGTAGTCGAGAACCCTCTTATCCTGAGGCCAATGAACGCGCGTAAAGACGCAATTCAACTGCTTCAAGTCGTCATGATCGTGCGTGATCCATTGGTTGGGCTCTGCCATTCCAAATTCCGGATTGCTCCCCGCCATGCGCTCGACACCCATCAGCCGCACGCGCTCGCCGTTCAAATAAAACGCGCTGCCCTTTGCCTCTAGTTTCCGGACCCCGAACGTAGCTGTGAGTTGGTGAGTTTCCTGTCCGTTTGCGATTGAAAAAATAAGCCGATAGAGATTCGGATGATCGAAATGCCAGAATTTTGCTTTGGGTAGCGTACCTTCAAATTTGGGTGTCTGGGTTGTGCCACTCTTAAGGGAGAGACTCGGGGTATCTGAACTGGTCAGCACTGTCATTCCAGTCTCATCGTCGATAATTCGAAAAAAAGCTCGTCCCATCCACGACTTCGAACTTGTATTTCGGACATAAGCGGTGATGGTAAGCTTTCCGTCCCCGTTGGCGAGATCGGGAAAGGCTTCGAGGTCAACGCGCGCCACAAAAGTTTTCGGTGTAACGAGCAGTTGCACCGGCCGATAGATGCCTCCATCATGCGCCCAATCACTGGAACGTCCCCTGGGCACCATGTGGCCATCGAACGCATTGTCAACGCGCACGGCAAGAGTGTTGGACTTTCCCCAGCGCAGCAGATGAGTGATATCAAGCACGAACGCGGTGTAGCCCTTGCGCACATGCTCTCCAGCCAATTCCCCGTTAACCCAGATTGTGGCTGTGTGAAATACGGCCTCGAATTCGATCCGGACCGCAGAGTTTTGCCATTCACTCGGAGCGTCGAAGGTTCGCCGGTACCAGGCGACACCGCGATAATCAATAAAAGCGGAGTCAACTTGCCAAGTGTGGGGCACGCGCACCTTGCGCCAGGCGTTGATGGAGTCATTGGTTCCGTACCAACGCTGCGCCTCACCAACGCTTCCGGAATCCGTCCGAAACCACCATTGGCCGCAAAGGCTCATCGTCTCCGGCGCGGACAAGCCCGCTGTTTTCTCGCCTGCCGGGAGAGCAGGCGTGCCCATGGTGCCCGCAGCCAGGACTCCGGCCTGAGTCAGGAATTTTCGACGAGAATGCATGGCAAGGTTCCGTGTCCGATCACGGTGAGGTGCCAGTTAACCAGATATTCTGGAATTGAGTCAAACCAAACCAAATTAACTGCACATGCTCCGAGATAATCTCACCCTTTGACTGCAACGAGGCTTCTTCATCTTGGAAGGATGGCCTGGATGAGTTTCTTCATATCGTCAAGTTTGGTGAATCGTGAGATCGAGCCGAAAAAGAGTGTTTGAGAGGGGCAGGCGTACCGCTGTCGTTCGCCAAAAATATTATCCGGGAACGAAATAAGAGAGTTCGAGGTCTGATTTCTGCCAACAAAGCAGGATCGGTGTGGGTTTGCATGGAAGGTTTGGCGACCGAGGCCGCAGCCTGACTGGCGTGGATAGGTTTCGGCTGAAGCAGTGCATTCTCCGGAAAACAAACGCGTAAGTCTTTTGTTTTCTGGCACCACTTACAACGCCCCCCTAGCCCCTCCTTGGAAGTAACCCATTCGAGACAAACCGTACTTCATTCCCCAAGTCCGGTTCTGGGAAGTCACGGCGGCCCTCGATTTCATATAGAGAACCTTTCTTCTTAGTCGGCCCGCTGCTCACATCAAATAGGGTACCGCCTCCACCCTCTCAGAATAAACCGAAGACACGTCCTGACGCCCCAAGACACAACCATAATGCACATGTTCATCCAGAATTCACTTACGGCGAAGTGCTACAAGAGGATCGGCACGGGTCCGTCCACCAGATGTATCGCTCAGGCGGTCTACGGCTTTCGCACTTGTTGCCACTTGAAGTTCGGTTCATAGAGGCCGTGGGAATTGGTCGACGGCCTGCACCACCTTTACAAACACAAAGCTGCCTGATCGAAAAAGATTTCCAAACACTCCCGTGAGGATGCAGGGCCGTGTGCTCGTTTGCTAGGCGAAGTTCAGTTTCTCGTGGGAGGACGCTCGAGGTTCGATCCGGAATGTGACGGGCATGGAGCACAGCTTACTTCCCCGATTGTCAGTCGATGGAGTTTCTAAGTAGGGACAACCTCAAGGCGTGCTGTGCTGTGTCGCGCTGTTTGTGGTGGCCCCTTTCCGCGTGAGTCGCGCAAGCCAGCGCTCTACATTTTGCTTCTTCTCTGCGCCGGGCACGGCCAAATAGTCGCGCAGCTCGTTTTCAGCCTCATTTATAGCGCCTCGCCTAAGCAGTATCTCGGCGAGGAGCAGTCTGGAATCTGGAAACTCGTGCTTGGTCTGACGCAACATCTCCATGGCCTCAAGAGGGTTGCGTTTCTCCGTGGCTAGAACGCAGCCAAGCATATACCTCGACGTGGGATTGCGCGGATCGAGATCGAGGGCGCGTCGTGCCGCAGCCTCTGACTCCGGATAACGCTGAAGGAGGAAAAAGGCGACGCTTAGATTGTTAAAGGGCTGCATGACGCGCGGGTCAATGTCTATCGCACTTTGGAACTCTACCGCGGCTTTTTCATATTCACGGAGTTCGATGTAGCGAGATCCTAGATTGTTATGCACCTCTAAAGACTGGGGGTAGATCTGGAGAGCTCTCTCAAGGTGCGCAGCAGAAGAGCGGACGTCACCGGACCGGAGTGCCGTCTGCGAGCGCTGGATTTCCTTGACGGCTTTGGGTGGGATCCGCAATTCGCTCATAGAGATGGTCTCTCCAAGCCTCGGCAAGCGAGACTGGTCAGTTGGAACGAGGGGATGAGGCGGCGGTTCGGACTGCGCGCAAACCCTCGAAGTCAGAACCAACAGCAGGGCCCATACCCTTGGTCTCATACGATCCTCCGGCGGTGACGCAGGGGCGAGGTGCGTTCGCGGTCGCATCTGAAAATCAAAGCCAACTAAGATGGGAGGGGGTTAGATGAAAAGTACGCGCCCGCAAGGGTAGCGCTTCTCCTGGAGATCGCATCGCTCCGGCCGCCAAACCAGAAGCGCAGTGATCTGGTTAACCCCTTCTCGATTCCGTCTACTTCAGAACTGCGACGCGTCACGGCTCTGTCTTTGCTTGGCCGCGAGCGCTTTATTTCTCTTTTCTTCCATTGCTCCTTCGTTGTGGATTTCGATGTCCCTAAAGAGACGATTGAAGACGCCAAAAGTTTCCAGCAAACGGCTCGTCAGCGAAAAAAAGTTTATTTTCTCTTGACGCTTAGGCGTTCTAGGGATATAAGCATAGGACGTCTAGGGATTGTATGGAACAAGAAAAAACCGAAGTTCTCAAAGGCACGCTGGACATGCTGATCCTGAAGGTCGTGGCTTTCGGCCCCATCCACGGGTACGCCCTCTCCCAGAGAATTCAGCAGATTTCCAGGGATTTCTTTCAAGTGCCGGAAGGCTCGCTGTACCCTGCGCTATACCGGCTAGAAGACGGCGGATGGCTGCAAGCCAAGTGGGAAGAAACGGAAACGGGGCGAGAGGCCAAGTTCTATTCGCTTACGCGCGCAGGGCGAAAGCGCCTTAGCACAGAGATGGTTAATTGGGAGCGGCTGTCTGAAGCGGTCGCGCTGATTCTCCGAACCGTAGAGTAGGAGTTGCTGTGATGGGTTGGCTCCGTCGTTTGTTCCACAAGAGCCTCACGGAAAAGCGGATGGACGCCGAGTTGCGTTTCCATCTTGAGCAGCGGGTCCGGGACTATGTAGCCTCAGGCATGAACCAGGAAGAGGCACAGCGCCGCGCACTTTTGACCTTCGGCGGACTAGAACAGGTCAAGCAAGACTGCCGCGAGGCGCGCACAGAAAACCACGTTGAGGATTTTCTTCGCGATTTTCAGTACGCCTTGCGCAGCCTGGCCAAGGATCGCCGCTTCGCGCTGATCGCTGTTTTAGCGCTCGCTCTCGGGATTGGCGCGACCACCGTAATGTTCAGCGTCATATATAATATCGTCTTCGATCCCGTCCCTTATCGCGATTTCCAGCGTTCCGTCGTCTTTGAGATGCGAGATTTGACGAGCACGGGAGACAAAGGCGGGCGCGACCACTACACCATCCCTGAGTTCCTCGCCATTCGCGAGCAAAACCACGTCTTCGAAGACATCGTGGGAAACTATCAATTGGATATCCTTTACGCGGACGGAAAGGGCACCCGCCGTTTCCTTGGTGGCTACGCCACCACGAATGGTTTTGACTTTCTGGGAGTTCCGCCGATCCTTGGCCGCGTTTTCTCTCCCGAAGACGGCAGGCCCGGTGCGCCGCTGGTGTTCATGATGAACTATCGCCTGTGGCAAACGGAGTTCCATGGCGATCCCAAGATTCTCGGCGCTAATTTTTTTCTAAACGCCAAGGCGCGGACACTCATCGGCATCATGCCGCAGCGCTTTAACGGATACGGTTCCAGCCTTTGGCTTCCCCTTGGTTTGAGTCCCGGCTCCGACGGCACTTCTTTCCCGGTGAAGGATCCCCCGATTATCTGGGCGCTGGCGCGTCTGAAAAAGGGTGTCAGCCTGCAAGCGGCCGCCGCGGATCTCGATGCGATTGTGCATGGCCTCGCGCAAGCAAATCCCGGGGAGCTTTATCCACAGCAGTTTAAGGTGGTTACACGCACGCTCCTGGACTTCGTGGTCGGCGATTTTCAGAACACGCTTTACGCCCTGCTTGCTGCTGTCTTCCTGCTGCTCCTGATCGCCTGCGGCAACGTCGGCAACCTGCTGCTCGCCCGGGCAACCGTCCGCGAAAGGGAGATTGCTGTCCGCGCCTCCCTGGGGGCCAGCCGTGGACGATTGATTCGCCAGCTTCTTGTCGAGAGTTTTGTGCTCGCTGCGGCGGCCTGCGTCGCAGGCTGTTTGTTCGCCTATGTTGGATTAAAAGGCTTGGTGGCCATCATTCCGCCCGGTCCAATTCCAGAGGAAACCGTAATCGGGCTTAGTCCCGCCGTCCTCCTTTTTGCGCTTGTGATTGCCGTTTTGACCACGCTGATCTGCGGTCTTGCACCCGCGCTCCACGCCGTTCGCGGCAACCTCCAGCTCCGCATGACCAATAGTGGAAAGGGTGCGGGCGGCGGCTCTCGCCATGGAAGACTCCGCTCCGGTCTGGTGATCGCGGAAGTGGCCCTGTCAATCATGCTCTTGACGGGCGCTGGCTTGATGATGCGCAGTTTTTTCACACTCACTCATGTTGATCTGGGTTTCAATCCGGAACGTATGCTTTACACGCGCGTAGCTCCCGCCGCAGACGGCCGCTATGACACCGCTGTGAAGAAAAAGCTTTTCTTCGGACAAGTCCTCCAGCGAGTGAAAGCATTGCCCGGCGTGATCACCGCCACTGTATCCTTGAGCGTGCCTCCGCTATGGGGCGCCGGTAGCTTTATAACGGTCCCGGGGAAAACACACTCCGAACGATGGGAGTCCATGTTCGACCTCTGTAGTGACGGCTACATTCAAACACTGGGACTGCGACTCCTGCGTGGCAGGCTGCTCTCGGAAACCGACATCGATTCTGGGCGGCACGTGGCCGTAATCAACCAGGCCTTTGCTCGCGCTTACTTCGGAAGCGAAAACCCTCTCGGGCAAAAGGTCAAATTCAACGCTTTCGACGAAATACCCGAGACGCCGCACGACGCTTATTTCGAGGTCGTTGGCATCGTCACAGATTTCAGAAACCGGGGCCTGATAGAACCGCTGTCGCCCGAGGCGTTTCTCCCGTACTCAATCTCCGGGTTTGGACACCGCGTCATCTTGGCAAAGACCGCCGTGGATCCGAAGTCGCTTCTCCCGAGTGTCCAACGCGAGATTTGGACGGTGGATTCGAACGCGGCAGTCGCCAGCAGCGGATCGGTCAAAGACCTATTGGCCGAGGAATCCTACGCGCGGCCGCAGTTTGGTCTAATCGCCATAGGCGCATTCGCGGGAGTCGGCCTCGCGCTCGTGCTCATCGGCATATTTAGCGTAATGGCCTACACCGTCGCGTTGCAGACCCATGAGATCGGAGTTCGCATGGCGCTCGGCGCCCAGCGCGGCAACGTCCTGACAATGGTTCTTTGGAAGGGGCTGCGCCTGATCTCTGTCGGCGTCCTCGTCGGCGTGTTGACGAGCCTCGGCCTCACGCGTTTCCTGGCAAGCCAACTCTCAGGTGTTTCGGCTACGGATCCATTGACGTTTCTTGCCGTTGTGATCGTCTTCCTCGCGGTTGGCCTATTCGCGTCTCTGCTGCCCGCCAGCCGCGCCGCTGGCATCGATCCCCTCGTCGCGTTGCGTTACGAATGATCGCTGCAGTGTTTGGCTAGTAGTGTGTTTACACAAAAACGCTGGGCCGCACAGATTTCTACGAGCAACCGTGCGGTCCTCACGGGGATCTGGGAAGTGTGCGAGGACTCC
>Ga0137418_10007239_pt1 | contig 10193 bp, 5 predicted proteins | sample CZODoug3_1_2_16f_FD_122242 | JGI IMG/M metagenome (GOLD analysis project Ga0137418, IMG submission 122242) | Vadose zone soil fungal communities from Angelo Coast Range Reserve, California, USA - CZODoug3_1_2_16fungal (Hybrid Assembly) | ecosystem: Environmental > Terrestrial > Soil > Vadose... | reverse complement strand
CCCGTGGGTGCCAAGATCGGCCACGATGCTTCCACGCCGGCCACAGAGTACGGTCCCCAGTGAATGAACATTCCAAACTTTGCTTCGCGTTGCCAGGCGATTTGGTCTGCCATAGTGCCCAGTGCGAGGCACGAACGCGCCCGGATCGCTAGCGCGGCGGCTGCCATCCTCGCCAGAAATATTCTTCTGCTCTGCGGCATCTTTGGCTTTCTAAGAAGATACAACCTGCCAACTGGCTAGCAACTTTCTATCACAAGTGAAAGGGCGGCGCAGTACCGACTTTAGAGGTAAATGCCGCGAGTTCAAATGCCGCGCCCCTACACGAGACTGAAATTACCGGTCGCGAGGGTCAGGAATTTTGAGAGCAGTGCCTTCTACGGATTGACCTTTTCGGCGGAGGCGTTGGCGTCTTGCTGGAGCAAGGCACAGTTGGAGACACACTTGGAGGCGAAGAATTGGATTTCGGCCTTTTTGTGGGGGACGTTGGCGGCATCCTCGGGGACGACAATCAAGGACTGCGGTCCATCGGCGGCGTTGAAGGTGCATTGAAAGGTTTGCGACTGGACGCCACGCTGCTGGCAAGAATTCTTTTCCAACGCGGATTCCAGCATGTCCGGCTTGCCGTGGAGCTGATTGGCGACGGCGGAAGGAATTACCGCGACGAGCATTGGCACCGGGGCTTTAATCTTGATGCTGATCACTTCTCCATCATGTCCTGGGGTGTAGCCACCATAGACTTTCAGAAACGAAGACAGCTGATATTTTTCCTTGGCCTGTTGAACCCACTGAAACTCCGGCTGGATGCAGTTTTCAACGCAAGCCCAGCGGAAATATTGGACGTGGACATCGTTGGGGGCCCTGAAGCGGCGCGTGGCCGAGCCCTGTCCGGTCCAAATCGATGCGAGGCCCTCGCCTGCCGCGCGTTCGGCCCGATTCCTTGGATCGAAAACCGAACCGAGTCCAGCAAACACCGCGGGATCAAGACTATTTCGTTCGTCGTGAACAACGAGAGTCATGGCTACCGGCGGAACAAAGCAGGAAAACCTGGTTTCCACCAGATGCTCTTGCGGGCACACCTTGGTTACATTGCTCAAGCTCTCAGGATATTGCAGCGCCGCGGCCCACTCTTCTTCGCGCACCAGGAAAATCGTTACCGGCCGCTCCGCTTTGACATCCACCTGAATATCGCCGCCGTTTCCGAAGGTGTGGAAGGTCAACCCGGCATGATAGTTCGCGGGGTCCAAGCGCACGCTTTCATCGTTGGCCGGCAGCCAATTGAAAACCTTGGATTGCTGGGCAAGGGAGGGCCCTGAGAAGACGCCCAGCGAAAGAATTGCGAGCAGCGAAGCTGATTTTGTGATTCTCATAGTAGGTCCATTTCAGCCTGGCATCGCGTTTGGCTGCAATAGTCCAGAGGCGAACGTGTCTACTGCGAGTACCCTGGCCGGACGGACAGGCAACCATAGATCGAGGTGTTTCCGAGCAGTCCGCCGTAAATCCCGGTGGCCGCGCTACAAAAATACGGGGCACGGATGCCGTGCCCCTAGGGAAAAATCGTAAACACACGGTGAGTTGGGCGAGCGATTAGCGGCCGTAAACCAGGACGTGGAACGTGCCGGGAATAGGAGTGCCGCGGGGATGCGGTTGAGCGGCCGTGGGAGCTGGGGCCGGCGAAAATTCGACGGTGTCCAGGAAGAGCTTGTGAGTTTTGGTATCGAGGCCCATGGTTTTGGCGCCCAGTTCGGTCTTAAGAGTTTCGGATTCGCTGAATTTATCCGGCGAATCTTCGTGGAAGATGTGCACGAAGCCCTCGCGGGTGGAGGCGAAGATCAACCCGGTTTCAGGTTCATAGGCTGCGGCATCGACGCCGCCGGAAATCGGGAAAGACTGGATCACTTTTCCGGTGTCGGAATCGAGTACGACTAATTTTTGCGGATCGCGGCCAGCGCTGAAGAGACGATGGTGCTCGCTGTCCATAGCCAGCGCGGTCGGCGCTCCAGCAGGAGCGACCGGCCAGCGCGATTTGATTTTCAGCGAAGTGGAATCGATGGCCACCAACTCGCTCTTGTCTTCCAGATTGACGTACACGGTTCCTTTGCCATCGGCGACGGCAAATTCCGGGCCGCCGCCGAGCTCAATCGTGCCGACCACGTTGCCGCTCTTGGCGTCAATTACCGTGCTGTTGTGGGGATCGCCGTCCATCACGAAAACGCGCTTGGAAAAAGGATCGTAAAGGATGGAGTCGGCGTCCTTGTCGGCTTTGGCCTCGCCGATGACCTTAAGGGTCTGCAAATCGAAAATGATGACCTTGGCCTGCGCGCCATCACTGATGAAGCCCTTGCCAAACTCGGTGGCCACTGCAACGCCGTGGTCCTGCTTCAAGCCGGTGATATTGCCGGCAAGCGCGCCGGTGTCCGCGTCCAGCACCTTGATTTCGGTGCCGTGCGAAATGTACACCCGCCGAGCGGCCGAATCGACAGCGATGTAGTCGAAATATTCGCGGGTGCTGCCTTCGGCTGCGCCGAATTTGTATTTCGTGAGCAGGTGATACTCGCTGGCGGCTTTCAAGAGTGAAAAACTGCCGAGCAGGATGAAGAGCGTGGCAGCTGCGATACGTAAGAAATTATAAAATTTCATGTAAGCCTCTCTGACGATAGGAGAAATTGCAAAATTTGATGGTTTCCGTGCTCAAGATTTGCGCGTGCCTGGCTGTGTCGGCCCGTGTTCGCCTAGAGAAACTACCGCGGCGAGTATTAACACAGGATAAATTACGGCGAGGTGCCAGCCCGCCACGGCGGGCGCCCTTACTTGAAACGCGAAGATTGCGGCTGGGCGGACCAGTCGATGGGTTCGACCGAACCGACCAGGAAAGACCAGAAGAGAATGCCCAAGGCGCAAAGGACGGCAGTGATCGCAAACGGAGCGAAGAAGTTGCCGGTGCGTTGAAGAACAAGACCGGTGAGGGAAGGCGCGACGACGCCGGCAAGGTTGGAGATGCCGTTTTGCGAGCCGTACCATTTGCCGACGGCTTGATTGCCGGCGATTCGCTGTGGAAACGCAAAGATACCGGGAGAAGTTGCGCCGCAGCCGATGCCGGCGATGAGCAGCCAAGGCAGATAGGAGTTTGCGCCGGCGAGCGCGCAGCCAAGCAGCCCGGCGATGGCCACGACAAAGCCCAGAGACATGGCGAGTTTGCGAATGAGGGTCGGAGTGAATCCGGCGCGAATGAAAAAATCCTGCAGCCAGCCGGTTGAAATGGCGGAAAGAGCGTCCATTAGATAGTAACCGCCAGCGACCTTGGCCATGGTTGCGGCGGAGAGGTGGCGCTCAATCACCAGATAGGAGGGCAACCAGGTGACCATGAAGTAGAGCAAATAGTTGCAGCAGAACTGGCCCAGCGAAGTGCCCCAGAAGGAGCGCTGCTGCCAGATTTGAAGAAGAGTTGGCGAGGGTGCGCGAACGGCTTGCGGTGGCGGAGTCAATGTTGCGTCGATGGCTGCTGTCTGGCGATCATTTTTTCGGTCACTAGCGTGATCGATCGAAGGCGCCTTCCAGATCAGCCAAGCCGGCAGCCACACCAGGCTGCCTAATCCGATCCAAAGAAACACTGGACGCCAACCGTACTTGGCCATGAGCATTCCGGCGCCAAAAGTGCCTACTGCGTTGCCCGCGCGGAGCGAGGCCATGAAGGCCCCGGCGGCGAATCCGCGATGACGATCGGTCAAATGCTGGGCGATGATTTTGGAGCCGCAGGGGAGCGCAACTGCTTCGCCCACGCCGAGGATCAAGCGCACCGCGAACAGGGCAACGAAGGTGCGAGCCATTCCGGTGGCGGCCGTAGCTAATGACCAGACCAGGAATCCCACTACCAGAATGCGTGCCGGATCAGAGCGATCCACCAACCAACCAATGACAAACTGCATTGCGGTGTAGGTGGTGAAAAAAGCGGCGAACAGGATGCCGAGCTGCGAAGACGAGAGTTGAAATTCGTTTTTAAGCAGGGGAGCGGCGACGGAAAGATTGCCGCGGTCCACATAGTTGATGAGAACGCAAACGCAGAGCAGGAACAGTGTCGGAGCGAAGCGCAGCAGTTGGCTGCGGTCAGCCGGTGGGGGCAAATGGTGCATGCGATGTGGGCGACATCGTGAAGGGTGAGAGATGCAATTGCAAGAGAGAAAGGATTTGCCGCCCCGATGGATCGGGGTGAACGCCGTCACAGAGACACAGAGCAAGAGAAGAGTTACGCGTTGGCCCGGAATTAGTGCAAAAGCGGCGTCGAGCCGCCCAGACAAGGTCGGGTTAAACCGCACTGCAAACTAAAAGGTGAGCTTGAGGCCGAGTTGTGCGGCGAAGGGAATGCCGACGGTGGTGCCGGGGCCGAAAAAGTCACCGAGAGCACCGGCGGGTACGCGGAGCTGTTTGTAGCTGGTGATGGGAGAAGTCTGCGTGCAGGCGGCGTTGAGGCAGAAAGCGGTGGCGTTGTCGAGATTGTTTACGGGAGTTGGGAGACCGGAGATGTCGCCGACGAAATTGTTGCCGGGATTCTGGCGATTGAGAAGATTGAAGAATTCGGCGAAGGGGCGGAGTTGAATTCTTTCACCGAGAGAAATGTTGCGGCTGACGCGGAGATCCACCTGGTAAAAAGGCGTCCCGCGGAATTGGTCGAGGCTGGTTTGCGCGCCGTTGACAACGGCTCGGTCATTGCCGGAGAAACCGTCGTTGCTGATGTCGGCGGGAGTGGCCATGGTGAAGGGGCGCGCACTTTCGAATTGCGAGAGTGTGGAAACTTCGAAGCGCCAGGGAAGTTGCAGCGTGCCGATTAGAACGAAGCGGTGGCGAACGTCTTCACCGGACGGGCCGTGATCACCGGAGCCGAAAGCGTTGAGCGGATCGGAAACGCCGTTGACGTAATCGAAGAGTTCGCCGACGACCGCTCCCCAGGTGGTGGCGTGAGAGAGAACGTAGTTGGCGGTCAGTTCGAAGCGATTCGAGAAACGATGCTGCAGCTGCACCGCAAGACCGTTGTAGCTGGAGCGATTGTCGGCGCGGAAGAGCGAAATATTTGGCGCGGAAGCTGGCAGAGAAAAACCGGAGATGAATTCGTAGCGGCGATATTGGTGGACACCTTGCTGGTGTTCATAGGTTGCGGTGATTCGCCAATTTTGCGCGAAATCATGTTCGAAAGCGGCGCTGGCTTGCAGCGCGTAAGGCGTGTGGTAATTGGGATCGATGAGCGCGCCCTGACCGCCGTTTGCGCCGCTGGGCAGGCACGCGGGATTGGCGGGATCGTAGGTGATGCAGGGCGTGATGGATTGATTGACGGCGGTGAACGCGTCCACCCAGCCGTTTTGCGCGAGGTCGTTGTAATAGAGGCCGACTCCAGCGCGGAGCACCGTATGTTGCGAAGTGCCAGGAGAATAGGCGAGGCCGAGACGTGGAGCAATGGCTTTGCGGTAGTCGTGAGGAATGCCGCCGTTGACGAGCTGGATGCTGAGCGCTTGAAGAGTCTGCAGGGCGGGATTTTGCGATTGGTCGCGACCGGAAGCGGTAAACAGACCGAAGGTGGTGTCGTAGCGAAGGCCGGCGTTGATATTGAAGGAACGCGTGACGCGCCAACTGTCTTCGGCGTAAAAACCAAGGCGGCGGAGCGATTGGGAGAAAGCGCCATCGCCGGCGGGAGTATCGGCGCAAACGGTGTCTGCAAGGGCTGCAGCGGTGCAATTGTAGTCGGCGGTGAATTGCGCGGGATTGTTGAGATAGAAGGATGGATCTTGGGTGAATTGGACGAGATGTTCAGCGGAGGAGGCGAGGGCGCCACGAAGAACGGGTTCATGAATGAGGTTGACGCCAAATCGAACCTCATGGCGGCCCGAATTATGGGTGACATCGTAGCGGAATTGATATTTTTGCTGGTCGCGTGCGACGGGAAACGCGGAGACGACGGTGGCGAATTGATTGTCGCCAAAAGTTTCGAATCCAGAGGTGGTGTGAAAATTTGCGCTGAAAGGAAAAGCCAGAGCGAGGCCGAGATCGGAGTTGCGATTTTTGATGTGGTGAAAACTGCTGGCTTCAAGCGTCAGAACACCAATCGTGGAAGGAGTGAATGAGTAGGAATTTGAGGCCAGCAGGTTGAAATAGTTGGAGGTGGTGGTGGAACCGGTGGAAGGAAGCGCGGCTTGCTGAACCAGATCGTTTTGAGTGTGGTTGCGGTCGAGGGAGCCGCGGAAGAACCAATGAGACTTATCAGACTGCGCCCAATCGAGCCGGGTGGTTAAGAGCGAGTCGCGAAACGGCACCGGGACACTGGTGGGAACGGCGATCGAACCGATGCCCGGGATCAGGCCGTCGGAAGCGAGCTGAGCAAGGGCGTTAAATTGTGATTGGGAGTTTCCACTGTAGGCGATGCTGGAATTTTCGTGGATGTATTCGTAAGAAGTGAAGAACCAGAGTTTGTCGCGGCGGAGCGGGCCGCCAAAGGTGGCGACGGCGTTCTGGCGAGCGAAAGGCTGCTTGGGATCAGGTTCAGGATTATCAAGCGGATTGCGCGCATTGAGATTTTTACCGCGATAAAAATACGCGGCGCTGCCGTGCCATGCGTTGCTTCCAGCGCGGCTGGAAAGAATGATGCTGCCACCATTGGTGCGAGAAGTTTCCGCGCCGAATTGCGCGGAGCGGACCACGAATTCCTGCATGGCCTCAGGAGAATAATTTTGCAGGAAGCCGCCAATGAAGTCGTCATTGTTGTCGCCGCCGTCCACCGAAAAATCAATGTTGAGGCCGGAGCTGCCGCCAAAAGCGACGGCGGTGATGCGGGCCTTGGTGGGGTCGGAAGGCTCAACGGGTGCGGTGAAGGGAGCCATAATGGCGATGTTGGCGAAGCTGCGAGCGGAGAGCGGTATTTCATCGAGATCCGCTGAAGTGATGACGGATTGTACCGTGCTGGAAGACATGTCGGGTGGAGGCGGCCGGTCGTCGTCAAGATGAATGGTGACCGAATCTCGGACCGACGCGATGGAGAGCGTTAAACGGAGCGATGACTGAGAACTGATAGAGATCACCACACGCCGGGCGCGCGAGGCGAATCCTTTGGCTGAAACTTCTACGGAGTAGGTGGCGGGAGCGAGCGCTGGAAAAAGGGCTTCGCCGCGCAAATTTGTGAGTACCGCGAAATGAGCGGCGGATTTGTCATCAGAGACGACGACGTTCGCGGAGGGAATTGCGGCGCCGGAACTGTCAGCGACCAGGACAAAAAGCGAACCGCGAAGTTCCTGAGCAGCGAGCGGTGATGACGCCAAATACAAACTCGCGGCGGTCATGGCTGCGGCAAAGACTAATTTTGCAAGGGCTGGGCGCATAAATCACTCGGCTAAGAGGACGGCCAATGCCTAATTGTAATCATAGACGCGGAAAATAGGCCATGGTTTTGCGGTTTGAAGGCTGGCGACAGTGTTGTTACGTCCTTCGGAAACGCATAGAATCCGTGCAGCGAAGTTGCCTTGTGGAGGCCTCATGGTAGATCGCCGTGGATTCTTATCAACGTTTAGCGGAGTAGCCGCAGCCACCGCGCTGCCGGCTTCGAGAGTCTTTGCCGACCTCAGGTGCCAACCATTACCGGCGATGCCGGATGCGGCGTTATACGAAAAGGATGAAGAGGCGTACTGGGCGGCGTTGCGGAAACAGTTCGTGATTCCGGAAGACGAAGTCTATCTGAACAACGGAACGGTGGGATCTTCACCGCTGCCGGTGCTGGAGGCTATTGTCAATTGTTACCAGAACTCCGAACGCATGGCACAGAGTGAACCGGAGGATTACCCGATCTGGGGCTACGCGGCGTGGAACGAGTTTCGCGATCCGTTGGCGGCGTTCGTGGGATGCAAACGCGATGAGATCGCGCTGCTGCGCAATGCGACGGAAGCGAACAGCTACATCGCAAATGGAGTGGATTTAAAGGCGGGCGATGAGGTGGTGATCACCGATCAAGAGCATCCGGGCGGAGAGCATCCGTGGGATTTGCGGGCCAAGCGTTACGGAATCGAGATCAAGAAAATCAAGTTGCCAAAGCCGGTGCTGAACACAGCGGCGGTGCTGAATCTTTTTAGTGAAGCGGTCTCGCCGCGGACGCGAGTGATTTTCTTCAGCCACATCACGACGGTCACCGGAGTGGTGCTGCCGGCGAAAGAGATCTGCGCGCTGGCGCGGTCGAAGGGAATCCTGTCGGCGGTGGATGGCGCGCACGTTCCAGGGATGATGAAGCTGGATTTGCATGACTTGGGTTGCGACATGTACTCGGCCAGCCCGCATAAGTGGCTACAAGCGACAAAGGGCACAGGATTTTTGTACCTGCGCGACGAAGTGATCGATCGCGTGTGGAGCACGATTGCCACTGAAGGCTGGAACGACACCAAGTTGCGGGCGGAGAGGTTCCAGCGGATCGGAAGTTCGAATGTGCCAGCACTGTGCGGGCTACGCGCGGCAATCGAGTTTGCCAATCAGATTGGCATGGAGCGAATCGAGAAGAGGCACCGGCAGACAGCGAATTACATTCTGAAAGAGATGGTGCAGCGTGGAGCGGAGTCGTGGACTTCGCCAGATCCGGCATTGCGATGCGCAATCGCCGCGGTGAATGTTCCGCCGATCCAGATCAGCGAACTGGAAAGTTGGATGTGGAAGACCAAGAAGATTCGAATCAGGGGTGGAGCGCCGGCGAAGATCCGGCTTTCGACGCCGTATTATCTGTTGCGCCAGGATGTGGACCGATTTCTTGCGGCGTTTGATGAATACAAGAGCAAGAAAGCCTGAAAAGCTGGCACCGAATTGCAATAAAATTACGATTGAAGAACCAGGCGAGGGCGACTTAACCGCGCCCGGCTGTGGACGGAATGCTGGGCGAGATTCGGAAGTGCTGAACTGGCCATGGAGGCGCATAAATTCACGCTAACGCCGGAACTTATACGATAAGATGCCTTGAAGCGTTCCCGCACAAACTGAATTTGCAGCACAGGCTTCGCGCCAGCACCCGGGGTCCAAAGAAAGCATGCCGGCCTCTCGTAAGATATTTGTGCTCTCAGCGGTGGCATTCGCATGTCACCTGGTCGCTCTCGCAGTACATTCCGCGATTGCCAGCAGTGTCATCGAATTCATTCTGATCGTATTGGCGGCGGTGGCCTGTTTCCAGGCGGCCAGTCGCGCGTTCGGATACGCGCGGAGATTCTGGCGGCTGATCGGTGTGGCGTTTGGGCTGTACGCGGCGGGCCAAGTCCTGGCGACCTACTACGACAGCGTGCTGCACGCGTCGCTGCTGGAGTGGTGGCCAAGCGATGTGCTCTTTCTGTATCACGTCGCTCCGATGGTGATCGCGCTGTTTCTGGCCGACGACAGCGCAGACTCGCGAGTCTATCGATGGCAACATTGGCTGGATTTTCTGCAGATTGGAATCGTCTCTTTTTCCGCGTACCTCTTCTTTCTGTACTTGCCGATGAGAACGGTGCAGCGAGCCGCAGACCTAAACTCACTTTATTGGTGGGTTTTTACGTGGCGCAATTTCATCGTGGCATTGACGTTTGTGCTGAGGGCGGTATTCACACAGTCCAGGCTGGTGAAGTCGCTGTTCGGGCGCATGGCCATTTTCCTGGTGCTGTTTGGAGTCTGCGATTCGGTTTTCGTGTATTTGCAAACCTGGCAGGACTTGAAATTCGGAACCTGGTACGAGTTGCTATGGACCGTCCCCCGGGTACTCATGATTTGGCTGGCGGCGAGCTGGGTTGCGCCGAAGTCGCCTGATCCCGCGCTGAAAGAAAACTCATCAGAGTCTTTGCTGCTGGCGCAATTCGCGCACGTGGCATTCCCGCTGTTGGTGTTAGCGATGGCCGCCTCGGCGGCGGAACATCAACTGAAGCTGGCAATCGTGGCGGTGCTGGCTTCATTTGGGTGTTCCAGTATTCGACTGGTGTTGAACCAGCGAGCGCAAAACCAGTTGCTGGCCGAGCAGAAACGATTGGCTGAGTCTCTGCGCGCCGCGGAAGGAAAATTCCGCGGTCTATTGGAATCGGCTCCCGACGCCATGGTGGTGGTCAACCGGGACGGTCAAATCGTGCTGGTGAATGCGCAAACCGAACTGTCGTTCGGTTATTCGCGCGAAGAGTTGCTGGGAAAATCGATCGAACTTTTGGTACCGGAAAGATTGCGACAGCGGC
>Ga0137418_10007237_pt1 | contig 10193 bp, 9 predicted proteins | sample CZODoug3_1_2_16f_FD_122242 | JGI IMG/M metagenome (GOLD analysis project Ga0137418, IMG submission 122242) | Vadose zone soil fungal communities from Angelo Coast Range Reserve, California, USA - CZODoug3_1_2_16fungal (Hybrid Assembly) | ecosystem: Environmental > Terrestrial > Soil > Vadose... | reverse complement strand
TCCTGTTGGTCGTGATCTGGTGGATCGCGTCCTGACCCCCGCCTGCGCCCGGGCGACCGCATCACGCTCGTCGAGGATCAGCCCAAGTTCGGCCGCGGCGATCCGCCTCCCGCGACCGCCCGTGACTGTGCTCGCGCCGTCTCGCTGATATTCGATGCCTACCGGATGGCAGGCGAAATCTAATAGAATGACTATCGAAAAATTCCCGTTCAGGAGGTCCGTGATGCGCACCTGGTTGCTATTGGTCCTTTTGCTGGCGCTCGTTTGTTCGGTTTCAGCTCAACAGCCACGAGCTTCGGTCTCCGTGGTGAGCTCGACTCCGACCAGGCCGCCGGCTCCCAGCCCTGCGGATGCTGCCAAAATGGCTGAAGTCATCAAGTTTGAAAAGGACATGGAAGCCGCCGTGGTGCGCGGCGATGTCGCGTATCTCGATCGTGTCCTCTCCAGCGATTTCTTGTTCACGCATGGTGACGGGTGGACCACTGGCGGGGAACCACTCAAAGTGGACACCAAGGAGACATGGCTTGCATATGTAAAGCAGCAGCCCCCGCCGTATCTCTATCGCAATCTCGACGCGGTCCAGGTCGAGCTCCACGGAGATGTGGCGATCACCTATGGACGATACCTGTACAAACCGCGCTCGAATTCGCCGAATCCGAGCCCGGGTCATTTATATGTGTGGTTCGAGCGAGTGTACGTAAAACACAACGGTCAGTGGCAGCACGTATCGCATCGCACGGTGAGGGGTCCTCTCCGCGAGGATGACGCTCCGACCTCGGCAAGCGCCAAATAACTCCGGCGGTTCATACGGCATTGCCGCAGTTATGCTCAGCGCCTACTCCGCGAAGACTTTCTCCGCCTTCAAGCTTGCAGAATATTGCAGGGGAGAATCTCCGCTCTGGTGGCGAAGCGGTGCGCAATGTTTATTGGATAACCTGGATTGAGCCCACTATAGTACTCAGCGGAGGCGAATATGCTTAAGAAATGTATCGGCGCTGCCGTGCTTGTCACGTCCTTGTCATGGGCGGCAGTGGCCCAGGATGCGAAAACAGTAATCAGTAATTCGTCGGAGGCAATGGGAGCCGGCAATCTGAAGACCATCGAGTATTCCGCAATCGGAGCGGATTTTGCCTTCGGACAGTCCATGAACCCCAACTCACTGTGGCCGAAGTTCATCGACAAGACCTACACGCGCACGATCAATTTCGAAACACCGGCTTCGCGCGTGAGCCGGGTTCGCATCCAGGGCGAATATCCGCAGCACGGTGGAGGCGGTCAGCCTCTGATCGGCGAACAAACTCAGAATCAAGTGATCGTCGTCAATGCCGGCACGCCCTGGGTCCAGCAATTGGAAATCTGGATGACGCCTTATGGTTTCCTGAGGGCCGCGGCAGCCAACAACGCGACAGTCAAACCGCAGTCGGTGGGCGGCAAGAAGTACAACGTCGTGACTTTCACCGGGCAAAACAAAGCGAAGGTCAATGGTTATATCAATGAACAGAAGATGGTCGAAAGGGTCGAGACGTGGATCGACAACAATGTGCTGGGCGACATGCTGTTTGATGCCACTTACTCCGACTACAAGGACTTCGCTGGCTTGAAATTCCCGTCCAGGATCATGCAGACGCAGGGCGGCTATCCCATCCTCGACCTCGCGGTTCTTGACGTGAAGCCGAACGCTCCGGCGAATATTCAGGCGCCACAGGCCCAGGGCGGCGGTGGCGGACAACCGGCGCCTGCGACATCACAGAAATTGGCGGACGGCGTTTTCCTGATCCTTCCGGCGTACGCGGCCATGGCTGTTGACTTCAAAGATTACATCGTCGTGATCGAGGGGCCGCAAAGCGAAGAACGTGCGAGCGCGATCATCACCGAAGCGAAGAGAGTGATTCCCAACAAACCGATCAAGTACGTGATCAACACCCACCATCACTTCGATCATTCAGGCGGGCTGCGCACCTTCGTTGCAGAGGGCGCGACGATTGTGACGCATGAAAGCAACAAGCCGTATTACGAGCGGATCTTCAGCGCGCCTCATACGCTCAATCCCGACAAGCTGGCCCAGGCAAAAAAGAAACCCGTGTTCGAGACGATGACCGACAAGAAGGTCATGACCGACGGCAACCACGTCATCGAGCTGTACTTACTGCAGGGAAATTTTCACAACGACGGATTGATCGTGGCGTACCTTCCCAAAGAGAAGATTCTCCTCGAAGCGGATTCATTCAATCCGCCCGCGCAGGCAAACGCGCCGCCTGGAGCGGTGATCAATTTGAACAATGTCAACCTTCTGGATAGCATTCAACGGCTGAAGCTGGATGTTCAGACGCTCATCCCGGTCCACTATCCCGCCGACGCCCGAAAGGTGACGATGGCCGAGTTGATGAGAGCCATCGGAAAGGGAAACTGAAGAAATTTCCGATCGCGGATTTCGGATGGCGGATGTGGGAAGGCACCGGCGCCGTTTGTCTCCCCATATCCGTCGTGACTCACGGAAAGCACTTCGAGACTGAAAATCTCTCGTCGTCTCAGGTTGCAACTTTTCATCTCTTCGACGCTGCCCGCTTTCTTACACCTGACTTAAGAGCAGGCGCGGTTGTTGACTTTGAAGAACAACCGCCCGCCGGGGAACGCGCGAGCGCAATTGCTTCCACGAGCGGCATCGCGCGCCCATCGGCGCGCGCGGTCTCGAATGGTCCGATACGCCATCCACCGAATTTTCATGCCATTGTGTCACGCAACCTCTCGCCTGATAAAAGCGGCCTGCCTGAGGGTGGCTCTTCGTTTCAGGAGTTTCTCTCGATCATGCGCACCGGCTTGGATCCGGACCACGCACATCTGGAATATGGACGGAGGTCAGGAATCACTCGCCATTGGAGATAGGTCACAAGTGGTGTAGGTTTGAGTACTGCAATCCGTAGCGAGGCAGCCATGACAATGCAAACGACGAAAACAGTCTTTTTCACGGCAGCGATTATGCTCATCAGCATCCGGCTTGGCGGACAGTCGGCCGGCATCGCGAAAACTTCGGGAGCGATGCCACCCGCGTCGATTCCGACTTTCTCGACAGAGAACCTGGGGCGCATGGCGCACTTCTATGTCGGCGGCCATTTTGTTGGCGCACCTGGAAAGGAGCAGATGGACGGCGCGATGTACGTTGAGGTCTGGGTGCCGAAGCAGATCCGGCAGCCCTATCCCATCGTGATGTTCCATGGCAATGGTCAGAGCGGCGCAGTATGGCAGCAAACCCCTGACGGCCGTCCTGGCTGGGCCTATTACTTAATTGATCAGGGCTACGTCGTCTACATGGTCGATTACCCGGCGCGCGGGCGCTCGCCGTATGTGCCCGGCGTCGACGGGAACCTGGCTATCCGCACCGCGCTGGATCTCGAGCAGATTTGGACCGCGCCCGCGACGTCGGGCGGCGAATTTCCGAGGAAAGACAAGTACACCCAGTGGCCGAGCAATTCTCCAAAGAAGGGGATGATGGGCGATCCTGTCTTCGACAACTTCATCAAGGGACAGATGCAGTTCGTCAACAACCAGGCGGAACTTGCCGTGCCCGCCGGCATTGCCCTGCTGGATGCGATCGGCAAGCCGGTCATTCTGCTCACGCACTCTCAGGGCGGTGGAATCGGTTTCGACGTCGCCGAGAAGCGTTCGCAATTCATCGCGGGCATGGTGTCGATTGAACCCGGCGGTCCTCAGATCGGCAATGTCGACACAGCGAAGGTTGGATACACTCGGACGAATCCAAACTCGTGGGGCCTGACGACGACTCCAATGGAATTTGATCCGCCGATCAAGAGCCCGTCGGAGCTTAAGGTACACCTCCAGCCATCAGAACGTCCCGGCGATGAAGTCGGTTGCTACCTGCAGGACGAACCAGCGCACAAGCTCGTGCACTTCAAGAACATGCGCATCCTGTCCATCTCCGCGGAAGGTACGTATCACCGCGTCTATGATCCCTGCATTCCGAAATGGTTGAACCAGGCTGGTGCGAAAGACGATTTCGTCCGACTCGAGGACGTCGGGATACACGGAAACATGCATGAGATGTTCCTCGACAAGAACAGCGACGAGGTCATCAAGTTCATCGACGGGTGGCTGCGCAAGAACATCAACAACAAATCGGCCCCGGCCACGCGCTGAGCGACTGACGCACACTGGACCGGGACAACGACTTTATCTACTTCTTCTGGTTGGCGGAGCCCGCTGCAGGCAGGGACACTTTGTTGTTGAACTCGGAGAAATCCGAAGGCACGCAGAAATATTCCCCAAGCTCGGTGCCGGGAACCAGGGGGGTCCTGGCTGCAGGGGTCACCCATGGTTCGGTGTACGTCTTGAGATCGACAATCGTGATCTGCGTCTCGATCGTGCTGTAGTCCAGGCGGCGCCATCGCTCCACGACTTTCATCTCGTCGCTGTGCGTCCAGCCCCCATCGGGTTGGGAATCTCCAAGCCACGGCCTTTCCTCGAAACCATTGGACTCGACGACAAGTGTGTCTCCTTCCCAGTGGCCAACACTCCATCCCATCCAGCGCGGTTCCGGCGGATTTTCGGGCAGTTTCCTTCCGTCCGTCCAGATAGTGCGCCACGTGTGGGTTATTTCAAAGAACTGGAGCACCCGGTCACGAAGCATAACGAATTCGAACCCGTAGTTGTCCAGGTGCAAGCGTGGCCATCCAGCAGGGTCGCAATTTACCGGCGCGCCGGCTCCCTTGTAGGTGTCTTTATTGTGAAGGAATTGTCCGGCGGCGCTCTTGTCGCCCATTGTTGCTGCGTGCCGCTGCTTTCCCCACTCTGTCAACGGAGGAGGATTTCTAAAAGTTGATGCGATTCCACTGTAACCCCATACGCCTGACAGGTCACGTGGATCAAACGGGCGCCCTTCGACCTTGTACGTCGCCCTCGCATCCGCTCTATCCTTATTGTTCTGGCACCGGGGGCACTGCTTCCACCCTTCGGGAGCAGGTACCGAGACTGGATCCTGGGCCATTCCCGCAACTGAAAAAGCCAGCGCCGCGACCAGGACACTGATGGAGGCCATGCTTTGTTTTCGCATTTGGATTCTTCCTTTACATTGCGCTGCTCAGGTGGCCGTCTGCAGACCAGACATGAACCCGGCTCGGCAGGATCCTGATAAGCGGAGACTGTTCAATTGTCATCGAATGGTACTGAGTGTACTTCAAGCGCAGCGCGGCGACAGCTCTTCGATGCTCGGATGCGGGTGATCCATCCGGTTCGATGATATCGGCTGTCCCGCGGATGTGCATGTAGCGGAGTTCATTCCAGTTTTCGGAGTAGTCATCGATAAGCAGAGACACGTGCGGATTCCCCTGTATGTTTCGAATTCTCTGTAGTTGTCCGGGAGCGACCCGCTTTGGCTTCGAGTCAATTGCTGAATAAAAAGCCACCCCGTCGTAAACATAGCAAACAGGAATCACGGATGGATGACCGGCGCTGTTGACCGTCGCCAGCCGAGCTACACGGTGGGCTTCGATGAATTGCCTGAAAGCGTCATGGATTTCTATCGCCATAATGACTCCGTAAACAAAGGATATCAGCTGGTAAAATACTTGCGCCGGTATTAACACAGCGGAGTGAGATCATGTTTGAGCGATATACCGAAAGAGCGCGGCGAGTCATCTTCTTCGCCTGCCAGGAGGCCAACCGGTTCGGTAGCAAGGCTATCGAGACCGAGCATTTCTTGCTTGGACTACTGCGCGAAGACGGACACCTGACCAATCGATTCCTTTCCTTTGCGTTTTCGGCCGAGAGCGTTCGCGTTGAGATCGAGAGTCGTATCATTTTTCGGGAAAAGGCGGTGACATCCATCGACTTGCCTCTTTCCAATGAGTGCAAGCGCATTCTCGCCTATTCCGCCGAAGAAGCGGAGAGGTTGAATCAGCGACACATCGGCACTGAACATCTCTTGCTTGGAATATTGCGCGAACAGAATTGCGTGGCTGCCCAGGTCCTTGATCAGCGCGGATTGAAAGTGGAAGCTCTCCGCGAGGAGTTGGCGCGCACTCCGAGGCAGCAGTCACCGGTAATATCTGAAGAGCTCCGGCCGTTGCTTGCCTTGTTCAATAACCCGGTCCTTCCCAAGTCCGGCGTTGTACGCGATGCGGATACCGCTGAACGAATCGCCGAAGCCATCTGGCAACCTCTGTATGGCGCGGAAACCATCGCAAGCCAGAGACCATTACATACAGAACTGAAGTACAACGTGTGGATTGTGACCGGCTCGTATGCCCCGGAATCGGCATTGTTCGCCTTCATTCTCCAGGCAGATGGCCGAATCCTTTCCGTAGGCCGGGGGCTCGAAAACTTGTAAGCGCATGACGTAACTCCGGCGAGATAACAGGTTCTGATATGGTTTCTGTATTGGAGGGAGGTCAGCACGTGAGTCGGTCCACTCGTTTCCTGCCTTGGTTTCTCGCCTGCGTCGTCATCACCGCCCCGGCTTCACCTGGACGCCTACAATCCGAGGATCCAGCGATCCGGAGCGTTCTCGACTGGTACAAGGCGTTTGAAGGTTCCGCTGGAATCCGCGCGCAGTATAACGGATACGTCGGTGAACGCTTTGACAGGGTGTATGCGCTTCTGTCTGCGTCGCTCCATACACGAATGCCTAATGCGGTGTTCGAGGAGGCGTATGCCGAAGTCGCCAACATGAAACTGCTACAGGCGCACCTCGTCCAGGCGGATCAAAGCGCAGGCACAGCGGAAGTGTTCGTTGAAGAAGAGCGAACGATCGTGGGACGAACGGCCACAAACGCACAGGTACCGGCAGTCGCGTGGTACACGGGCACGCTCAGGCTCGAAAGAAATGCTGCGGGCGTATGGATGATCGATTCCATAGGGACCACGCCCGAAGACATTATCAGCATGAAGTACGGCGGCCATTCTCCATGGCGTTCTGACGCGCAGGAAGTCGCCCAGGTGGCCGCTGGCGCATATCGCAAACGTGAATGCCCCGTCAGCACATCCCCGCCGGCCTCGCCCAATAGCAATGCAATCGACTGGACCGTAACGTGCGCCGACGACGGGAGCCGATACGTGATTCATGAGGTCCGGCTGCAAAGTGGAGAGTGGCATGTCCTCAAAGTTTCTCGGTACTAGTAACGTCAGTATTGCGACTGCTGATTCCCCCTCCTTGAAAAGGCACAGCTGTCCAAGTTAGCGATATTCCCCTCCTTGGTTAAGGAGGGGTGGCCGCGCCATCCAGAAAATGGCCCCGTTCGTTTGATGGGCGCGGACGGGGTGGTTGGTTCAACGTCGCGAAGCCACCTTATAGATATTCGCGTAGCGCACCGATTCGATAAGGTGCGCTTCGCGGAAATCTATAAGGTGGCTTCGCGACAATTCGAACCACCCCGTCTGCGTCCGGCTAAGGAGGCTTCGCGCCATTTTATTGATCGGCGCAGCCACCCCTCCTTACCAAGGAGGGGAATCTCCTCAAACTACGTTCTCGATTAAAGCCCACCTCATTCGGGACACTGGATACAAAACTCAAGAATCTCAGAATCGACCATCGCATCACACCCGGCGCAGACTTGTTGCGGCAAAAAAAGGGATTTTTTGTGAATTTTCCCGCTTTCCCGGATTTACTCGCAGCTTCTTCCGCGCTTGTCCTATCCTTCGTACTGGAACTTCCACAACAGCGGTTTTGGAAAGGCATAGTGGGAATTCGAGCGATGTGATGACGCCCGGCCCGGCGTTGCACCGCAAGCGTTCTTACGATGTGCGTCGAGTCCCCGCGTGACTCGCCACGATTGCGGTCCTGGTGCGCCGACCAGCCTGGTTATTCGTTCTCACGTTCTTTCATTAGACGATCACTTCCTTCGAGCCTGATTCCTTTCCGAATGCAAGGTTTTCTTGGAACACCGGGGAGGTGTGCATGTCTGTTCGCAGCGTGAGCTTCATTTTCTGGCTTGTCGTATCGTCTTTGTTCTCCCATGTTGCCTTCGCTCAGAATCTGGAGATCCATTACATCAACGTGGGTTGGGGAAGCTCTGTCTTCGTCAAGGGACCAAATGGCACAACAGTGCTCATGGAGGCGGGCAACACGGGTAAGGGTACGAGCAGAGTCGTGCCGTACCTGCAGTCGATCGGCACCCAGCCTGCCGATGGTTTTGACTACACAATCGCATCACACCAGCATTGCGACCATATTGGCGGAATGGATGAAGTGATCAATGCCGGCTACAACGTTCGCGTCCAGAACTATTACAACGGGTCGTCTTACAGCTCGAGCTGCGTGACGCAGTGGAATGCGGCTGCGGCCGGCACGACAGCGGGCGCACCCGTCGCACCCGCAGTAGGGAGCCAGATCCAGTTGGGCAACAGTGCCACACTGACTTTCGTTGCGGTCAACGGCCAGATCATCGGTGGAGGGAGCGTTGCGGTATCCGACGAGAATGATCGATCCATCGCCGTCCTTATCCAATACCGCGGATTCGACTATCTCTGGGCGGGCGATCTGGGTGGCGGCAATATCGACAATGCGTGCACGGGCCGCTTCACAATGACACAGACGGACGTCGAGACATCGATCATTCAGGCTATCTCCCCGGGGGGCGCGTTCCCGCTGATCACTGCCGGAGGGATTGACGTGCTGAACGTCAATCATCACGGCAGCGAGAGCAGCACAAATATGAACTGGATGAATCTTTCCAGGCCGGCCGTGGCCATTATCGCGACTGGTGACGGACAGTCGTCAGGGTGGGATCTGCCGCGCATTGATGTCGTGGAGCACGTGGTTCTCGCCCAGGCCACCGGATGCGTCACAGTGCCTGCCGCATTGGCGCTTCAAACCGAGGAAGGCGCCCCGGCGGGGTCGCTCACAAGCGTCGCCGGCTACAGCGTCGGCAACATCCGAGTAACGACCGATGGATCGACTGGCTTTACCGTGTCCGCCGACGGGCAGGTGAGCCAGGGGCCGGTCGAAGTCGCGCAGGCCGGGCTGCCTCGCACATTTGCTCTCGATGACGCGGCGCAGCCCGATACGACGCCACCTGCGACTTCCATCACGTTGCCGGCGAACGGCGCCACGGTTTCCGGCATCGTCAATGTCACGGCTACCGCAACAGATAACATTGCTGTAACGCGGGTGGAGTTCTGGCTCGACGGCCTGCTCCAGAGCACGGTTACGACTTCGCCCTATGGTTGGAGTTGGAATACAACTACGGTGAGCAACGGCTCGCATACGCTCCTCACCGAGGCCTTTGACGCGGCCGGCAATCGCGGCGACTCGACCGCGGTGAGCGTGACCGTAAACAACGATCGGACAGCGCCAACGACATCGATCACTGCTCCCGCGGATGGCGCGACGGTCAGCGGCACAACTGTAGTATCCGCTTCCGCCTCAGATAATGTTGGTGTCACGCACGTCGAGTTCTATGTGGATGCAGCGCTCCAGCGCACGGACGCGGCCCCGCCTTATAACTGGAGTTGGGATACCAGCTTAATGCCCGATGGATCGCATACGCTTACTTCGAAAGCCTATGACGCCGCCGGTAACGTGGGGACCTCGAGGGCGGTTTCCGTGACGGTCAGCAACAGCCTGGACATCTCCAATTGGAAGATTGTTCAAGCGAACGCGGCAAACACTTTCTTCCTGCCGGCCGGCACCGTGGTTCGTGACAACGGCTACGTTGTGATCGCGCGCAACGCGACGAAATCGGAGTTCGAAGCATTTTGGAATGTCACACTGCCGGGCAATGTAACCTACATCAACGCGGCCGGGGCCTTCCCAGCAATCAACGGTTCCGAGAATTACACCCTATACAATGCTGCCGGCACGAACGTGGAAGGGCCAACTGTGAGCATGGCCGTTTCGGCCGGGCACAGCATGCAGCGCAAGGATCCGTGCCTCCCTCCGGATGTGAGCTCCAGTTGGAACGTCCTAACGGCTTCATCGGCGACGCCAGGATCGGGCGCCGCACCGGGTTGTGCAAAGGGCGTCGTGATCAATGAGTTTTCGGATGCCCTGGGAACAGGCAACTTCGTATACGAGTTCGTCGAGTTGCACTACGACCGCTGACAACGGGTAGCGGTAGCGGGTGTATTCAGCCGCGGAGCGGTTGCCCAAAAGGAAATCAAGTTGGGTTTAGCACGTAGCCGTGGGCTTTATGCCCGCGTTCAAATACCGCCAGAAGAATTCTTTAATTGTGTTTGAACGCGGG
>Ga0137418_10007236_pt1 | contig 10194 bp, 11 predicted proteins | sample CZODoug3_1_2_16f_FD_122242 | JGI IMG/M metagenome (GOLD analysis project Ga0137418, IMG submission 122242) | Vadose zone soil fungal communities from Angelo Coast Range Reserve, California, USA - CZODoug3_1_2_16fungal (Hybrid Assembly) | ecosystem: Environmental > Terrestrial > Soil > Vadose... | reverse complement strand
AGCAGCCGTCAGGACCGACGCCGCTCCGACAAATACGAACTCAACACCGAAAACACAAACAACCCAAACACCGCCAAGGCCAGAATCATCACCATCACAAGGCTACCCTCCAAACACCCCTTTATCTTGCAACCCGCGGTCCAATTACCCCTGCTTCGTTTTCAACCACTTAACTCATCGCGCCCCGCACTCCTGCAGCCACAACACCACACACCTGCCATCCAACTCCAACACTCTGCACTCCAGTCCTAGCACTCTTTTCCCATTACTCGCCAGCCCAGCAAAATCGAAAAACTTGTCATCCTGAAGCTATCCGATAAGGATAGCTGAAGGACCTCAACTTCAACCTCACTCAAAATTTTCCATCGTGCTCTCCGCTTCTTTCTCTTCTTACCGTCCGCTGCCTGCCCTGAGCAAAGCGCGTTTTCTGCGCCCCGCGTGCTTCACCGGGGCCGAAGGGCGCGCTCCCTCAGCGCCCGCTGCGTTAAGTCCCCTCTGAAAAACAAAAAACGGCACAGCCGAAACCATGCCGCCCACCGATTCCTGTTATCTGATCGCTGCTATCTGCTCGCCTCTTACCGCTTCAACTCTTATTCAAATGGATCGACCCGTCCCCCGTCCGCACCACAATCGTCTGCCCCCCGCCATTCATCTTCCCCAAAATCTTCGTCGTGCTGAACGTCCCTTCCACCATCACCGGAATCCCCAAACTGATCCGTCCGTCATGCGTACTCGCATCCAGGTTCGCCTGCATTTCCCCAGGCAAATCCAAATCCACACTGCCGTCCCCGGTATGAATATTCCACGGCGCCGACACCGTCGATCCCTTTCCCGCCCGCGCCGTCACGCTTCCATCTCCCGTCCTGATTGTCAGCGCATCAAATCGCCCTTCCACATTCACATGCCCGTCGCCAGTAGTAATGTCCGCACGTCCATCCAGCGCACGCCCCTCAATGTGCCCGTCGCCCGTGTGCAGCCGGATATTTCCATGTGCACCCTGCACCGAGATATGCCCATCGCCCGTCTTCACATCCAGGTTCCCATTAATCGAATCCGCCTCCACCGACCCGTCGCCCGAAGTCACTTCCAAATCCGCGTCCTTCGGCATGTGCACTTCCACCCGCAGGCTGGAGTGCCGCACTCCAAAATTGAACCAGTTGCCGCTCCGCGTCTTCGCAATCACCTCCACCGAATCCCCATTCTGCGAAGTGCTCACCTGCAAATCCCGCTCCAGCTTGTACCCTGTATACTCCACCCGAATCTCCACCTGCTTGATATCTCCCGTGGACACCCGCACCGACCCATCATCCGTCTGCACTCTGACGTGAGCATGCCCCGACACCGTAAAGGTCTTAGCCACCTCATCCGCCCGCACCCCACCAGGCGCCAGCAGCAACCCGCCGCCCAGCAATGCCCCGGCCAATACCGCGCCAGCCATCCGTATCCTCATCCCAGCCGCTAGCATCGCCATCTGCTGCTCCAATCCCATCCTCATAGTTAGGCCTCCGCGCCCGGTCCTATAACCAGAAACGCATTCCCCACCCAAAATGTTCCCTTTGGAACCGCTAATGTAGGGCCCGACCTTCTGAGGTGCGTTTTTTGCACCCCGAATGGTTTTACGGGGCGGGCTGCTCTTCCTCTTCTCAGCGTCCTCTGCTTGCCCTGAACGCGTTTGCGAAGGGCGTTCTCCGCGCCCTCTGCGTTAACTCTTGCCTATTTCTTCGCCGCCTTCTTCTTAGCCCCGGGCTTCGCCCGCAGCGCCTCCAAAAACTCCCTCGTCGGCAACGTATTAATCACATCCTTCTTCTCCAACCACCCCCGCCGCGCCATCACCACCCCATACCGTATAAAGCTCAAATTCGACGCCACATGCGAGTCCGTCGAAATCACCACCTTCACCCCGCGCTCCTTGCACATCCGCAAATACACATCCTTCAAATCCAGCCGGTCCGGATACGAATTGCACTCCATCACCACGCCATGCTTCGCGCAGGCATCCAGCACCTTCTCCATGTCGTAATCGATCCCTTCCCGCTTCAACAGCAGCCGCCCCGTCGGGTGCCCGATAATCTGCGTGTACGGATTCTCAATCGCCGCCAGCATCCGCTCCGTCATCGCCGCCCTATCCAAATTGAAATACGAATGGATCGAGCACACCACCACATCCAACTGCGCCAGAATCTCGTCCGAATAATCCAGCGACCCATCCTTCAAAATATCCACTTCCGATCCCGCCAAAACCCGGATCCCCAGTCCCTTTTCATCCGCCGCGCGCAATTTCTTGATATGCGCCGCCATCCGCTTTTCATCCAACCCGTTCGCCACCGTCACCGCTTTCGAGTGGTCCGTAATCGCAATGTATTCGTGCCCCAATTCCCGCGCCGCCGCGGCCATCTCCTCGATCGTATTCTTCCCGTCGCTAGCCGTCGTATGCATCTGCAGGTCGCCCTTCATATCCTGCAGCTCGATCAGCTTCGGCAGCTTGTACTTCTCCGCCACCGCAATCTCTCCCGTGTTCTCCCGCAATTCCGGCGGCACAAACTCCATCTTCAACTTCGTGTAAATCTCCTCCTCCGTCCGCCCCGCCACATGCTTCTCGGCTCCCAGCGTCGCCAACTGGTACTCATTCAACGTGAACCCCATATCATTCGCGCGCCCGCGCAATGCCACGTTGTGTTCCTTCGACCCCGTAAAATAAAGCAGCGCCGCCCCAAAATTCTCCTTCTCCAGCAGCCGCACATCCACCTGCAACCCATCCTGCAAAGTGAAGCTCACCTTGTTCTCGCCATGCGCCAGAGTTTGATCAATCCCGGGAAACTTCAAAATATGTTCCGCAATCGCGTCCACTTCCTTCTGCTTCGTGTGCCCTGGCGCCAGCGTCACCAGCAAATCCAGATCCCCCACCGTCTCCTTCCCGCGCCGCAGCGACCCCGCCGGCGTCACGCTCTCCACGCCTTTCCCCGCCTTCTTGATATACGCCGCAATCTCAGCCGCCGCCTCTTCTCCCCGGCTGATCAAAAATCTTCCCGACGACTTCTTGAACACCTCCACCGCCTTCAAAATATTCTGCTCGCTCTTCTCTCCAAATCCCGGCAAGTCCCTCAGTTTGCCTTCCTTCGCCAGCTTCTCCACATCCGCCACGCTGCCGGCCTTGAACTTGCTCCACAAAAACGCCACCTTCTTCGGCCCCAGCGATTGCAAATTCAGCAAATCCAGAATCGACTCCGGATATTTCTTCAGCAATTTCTTTCGCAGCGCATAATCGCCGGTCTTAACAATCTCCTCCAGATGCTCCACCATCCGGTCGCCAATTCCCGGCAACTCCGTCAGCTTCTCCGGCGTCGCCACCAGTTGCTCCACCGACTCCGGCAAGCTGTCAATCAGCTCCGCCGCCTTCTCGTAACTCCGGTAGCGCCCGATGATCGCCCCATCAATCTGCAAAAGTGATGCGGTCTCCCGCAATATTCGTGCAATCTGTTTGTTGTCCATGCCCGCAATTATATTCCTCTCCGCCCCAAGGTAGCACACGCTTTAGCCTGTCCTGAGCGAAGCCGAAGGGCCTGTGCTCTTGGGGTTCCTCTTTTCAGCGACCTCAGCGTTCTCAGCGCCCTCTGCGTTAACTCTTCTCTTAGCCTCCTGCTATCTGTTCGCTGTTATCTGTTGTCCCCGCTGCCCCGGCAACCAACCAATCTTCTTGCCACCCAAAAAAAAACGGCGGAAGCTCTCGCCCCCGCCGTCTATTAGATCCAAATTCGCTATCAGGCGCTTTTTTTTACCTCGGCCGCCTGCGGTCCTTTGGGTCCCTGTACTATGTCAAATTCGACCGGATCACCCTCCTGCAACGTCCGGTAGCCATCCCCGGTGATTGCCGAATAGTGTACGAATACATCGGGCCCATCTTCCCGGCCTATGAATCCGTATCCTTTCGAATTATTGAACCACTTTACTGTTCCTTGCACTTCGTGTCTCCTTTGGACGGTGACTCTGGGGGCGGAAAACCTAGACGCGCCGCCATGAGCACGAATTGCGCGGAGTGTATCAAACTGGATTCCCGAGTCAAGAAGACTTAACGATTTTCTTACGCCTTTGTGCATATTTATGCGATTTTTAATCGGTTCAAAGCGTCGGGGAGGGGAAGCCTACCTCAAAAAAGTAAGGTAATATAAAATCCCCGCAATCGACTTCGCATCCTTCAATCGCCCGCTCTTAATCATCTGTTTCAGCTCTTTCAGCTTGAACGTTCGCACCTCGATCTTCTCGTCTTCTTCCGGCTGCGCCTCCCCCACCGTCAGGCCCTCCGCCAGCAATAAGTACATCCGTTCCTCCAGAAAGCCCGGGGTAGGGAAGACATCCAGGAAAACTTTGAACCGTTTCGCCCGGTATCCCGTCTCCTCCAGCAACTCCCGCGCCGCCCCTTGCTTCGGCGTCTCCTCCGGCTCCTTCCGCCCCGCCACCAGCTCCCACAAATATTGCCGTGTCGCATGGCGATACTGCCGGATCATCACGATCCTTCCATCCGGCAGTACTGGCAGCACTACTACTGACCCCGGATGGGTGATCACCTCCCGCGTCGTCCTCACCCCGCTCGGCTCCACCACCTCATCCCGCCGCAACCCAAACACTCGCCCCTGATAAATCATCTCGCTACTCAAAATCTCAGCCGTCCCCTTGCCCGCCTTAGCCACGATGCCCCCTTTTGGAGTGCGGCAGCTCAGCTGCCGCTTTTACACACTAATCCGCATCACAAATCGTACCCCCGCGCACCCGACCGCATCATACCGGAACTCTCTCTCAATCGAATCTCAACGATCTGGGTACTGTCGCGGCCGATATCGAGCGGAGAACAAGCGCCGTTAGGCGCGACACACGTTAGCCCAGCGCGTAAGCGCTGGGTAAGAAATCCGGAAGGACCCCAAGCGCCGTAGGTGCGGCAGACATTCTGTCAGGTACCATTTCCATCCCAAATTCCACCACCAACAGCCTCCTGATCGCTGCTATCTGATCGCTGTTATCCAATCTCCCCGTCTCCGCGCTATACTTTCCCTTCACCCCAATGCCCATCAACACCATCATCGTCGACGACGAAAAGCCCGCACGCGAAGAACTCGCCTTCCTCCTCAAAGCCTTCCCCGAAATCTCCATCATCGGCCAGGGCAAAAACGGCCTCGAAGCCGTCAACCTCATCAAAGAACACAACCCCGACCTCGTCTTCCTCGACGTCCAGATGCCCGGCCTCGACGGCTTCGGCGTCCTCCAAAAACTCGTCGAACGCAAACTCAAAGTTCCCCACGTAGTCTTCGCCACCGCCTTCGATCACTATGCCGTCCAAGCCTTCGATGTGAATGCCGTTGACTATGTATTAAAGCCCTTCGACAAGGCCCGCCTCTCCAAAGCCATCCAGAAAGCAAAAAAAGAAATCGAAGCCCACACCAGCACCACCGAGCGCCTCGAGCAGCTCGTCTCCCAACTCTCCGCCCCCAAACAAGCCTCCACCCAACCCAGCAAAATCCTGATCCGCTCCCAGCAGCGTATGCTCCTCGTAGACGCCGAAGACCTGATCTTCGCCTCCATCGAAGGAGGCCTCATTTCCGTCACCGCCAAAGACCTCGAAGGCTCCTCCAACTACCGCACCCTCGAAGAACTCCACGCCACCCTCGATTCCGACTCTTTCTGGCGCCCCCACCGCTCCTATCTCGTCAACATTCACCACATCCGCGAAGTCGTTCCCTGGTTCAAATCCAGTTTCATGCTAAAAATGAACGACAAAAAATCCTCCGAAATCCCCGTCTCCCGCCAACAAACCAAACGCCTCCGCGAACTCTTCAAACTCTAGTGGCACAGGCACTCCTGCCTGTGACCGCTGAAGCCGCGCCAAGGTTGGCGCGAGATAGGCAACAGTCCGCTTATTTCGGTGCAGATATTCCCTGGACTCGACTCAAAGATGACACGCTCGACCACTTCCAATCTTCCGGCTGCTTCACCAATCCCGCCCCAACCGGGTTGTGCTCAATATAAAAACGAATCTTCCCAAACTCCGCTTCGTCCCTCACCCAATGGTCATACGACTCGTCCTGCCAGAATACCTTTCCAGGTCTTCCCAGAATCCGATTCGCATCACGGGCACTAACGCCCTTAATTCCGCGCATAATCCTGCTCAGTGGGAGGCGCGGTGTAATGAGCAAGTGAACATGGTTTGGCATAACGACGTACGCATGCAGAAGATATTGCGCCAGGGCTTTCTCACCGCGAACCATCGCATCCTCGACGCACCTTGCAATTCTCGAATCCACCAGCCACCTAGGGCCGATTTTCGCCCGGTCAAGCTGCAGATCGAGTCGCTTAAACCGCGCTCCAGCCGTCTCACTTTCTTCATTCTTGTTTCGCTTTGAAGGTTTTGTGCTCTGGGAGGCAGATGCACAGTCAGGAGTGACTGTGCCACCTGGCAGGGTACCGTACAGTCGCCAAGTAAGAAAAATGCACGCTTCCTCTGGATGCCAATGCGGAAGATTCCTTGAGTAAAAGGTCATAACAACGATTCTCGAAAAGTATCGAGTAAGAATATATCATATGCATTAACAATTAAGTGTAACGCCTCGTTGTGGCACAAGCACTCTTGCCTGTGCTCTTAGGCCCCTCTTCTCTGTGCCCTTCGTGCCCTCTGTAGTGAAATCTTCCTCCATCAATCCCTCATCCCCGCCAACCTCTTCGCCCGCATCTTCCTCAATCTCGCAAAAAACTCATTCGCCTTCTTAATATCCTTCGCAATCTGCGCCTTCAACTCCTCCGGCCCCCCAAACTTCTTCTCCTCCCGCAATTTCTTCCAAAATCTCACTTCAATCCTCTTCGGCGCAAAATTCCCCGAATAATCCAGCAGGTGCGTCTCCACCGTTAATCCCGTTCCATTGAACGTCGGCCGCATCCCCACATTCGTCACGCTCCGGTGACTGCTCGGCTCCCCCTCCAGCACCGTCCGCGTAATGTACACGCCCTTCGCCGGCAGCAATTCCTGCTCCGGCCGCAAATTCAAAGTCGGAAACGTAAACTTCCGCCCCGTCCCCGTTCCCGCCACCACTTCCCCCGTCAACGCAAACGCTCGCCCCAGCATTCGTGCCGCCCGTGTCACCTCGCCCTCCGAAATCAATTTCCGGATCACCGTGCTCGAAACAATCTCTCCATCCACCACCACCGGCTCGTGCACGATCACATCAAACCCGTCCCGCATTCCCAATTCCCGCAAAAGCTTCACATTCCCCGCCTGCCTGTGCCCAAACCGGAAATTATCTCCCACCACCACCGCGCGCACCTGCAACTGCCGCACTAAAATCTCGCCCACAAAATCTTCCGGCGACAATTGCGACAACTCCCTCGTGAACGGCAGCACCACCGCCGCTCCCACTCCCAGCGCCCCAAACCACTCCAGCCTCTGCTCGTTCGTAGAAATCCGCGGCGGCGCCGACTCCGGCCGCAACACCTTCAGCGGCGGCGGCTCAAACGTCAGCGCCGTAGCCACCGCCCCGCTCTCCTTCGCCAGCGCAATGCAATACTCCAGCAGTCTCTGGTGCCCCAAATGTATCCCGTCAAAATTCCCAATCGCAATCACGCTCCCGCGTCCTCGCGTCTTTTCCTGTGGCACAGGCACTCCTGCCTGTGTTCTTGGGGTACTCTTCTCAGCGCCCTCTGCGCTCTTTCTCAGCGAACTCTGCGTTAAGTCCGCTCTTTTCTTTTCTTCTTTTTCTTCTCCAAATGTTTTCGCCCACTCCTCCCCCGAAGTAAACACTCGCAGCCCACCCGCCGACCGCACCTCCACCCCCGGCCCCTCCGTCTCCACCTCAAACGTCAACCCGTCATAAGCCAACTTCACATTCGAATATCCCAACTTCCGCAACCGCTCATTCGTAGCCGCATGCCCCAAATCATGCGCAATATGCGTAAACCAAGCCCGCTTCGGCCTCAACTTATCAATTAGCGCCAGCGACTGCTCCACCGTCATATGCATCGGATGCGGCACATCCCGCAGCGCATCCAGAATCAAATCATCCAATCCCTCCAGCAGCGCCGCGCTCTCCTCCGGCAACCGGCTGAAATCCGTCAAATACGCCGCCCGCCCAAACCGGTATCCCAGCACTTCCATCTCTCCATGCACCAGCGGCACGGGAACGAACCGGACGCCCATCACTTCAAAAGGCCCCTTCACCACATGCAAATGAACGCTAGGAATGCTGCTCAACGTAGGCTTGTCGTCAAACACATACGCAAACGCCCGCCGCACAATCTGAAACGTCTCTTCACTTCCATACACCGGCATTGCCGCCCGCTGCCTGAAGTTGTACGGCCGCAAATCGTCAAATCCCAAAATATGATCCGAATGCCCGTGCGTCAGCAAAACCGCATCCAACCTGTCGATCCTGGCCCGCAAAGCCTGCGTCCGGAAATCCGGCGTCGTATCAATCACCACATTGTGCCCGCCGCGCGAAAGCAGCAGGGAAGGCCGCAACCTTTTATCATGCGGATCCGCCGACTCGCACACCGCGCAATGACACCCCAAAGTAGGCACGCCCATCGACGTCCCCGACCCCAACACCGTCACCCGCATCCGCTCGCTCGCCATGTCCCCCATTGTAACCAACCCGCGTCGAATCTCGCCTTTGTAGGGACTCTGTGCACTCTGTGGCACCTCTGCGTCCTCTGTGTGAACTCTTCTCCTTCTTTTCCCAAAAACAAAAAATCCCAAGCGCCGCCAAGCAGCACCTGGGATCCCACTCAAAAACTTGTCATCCTGAAGCTATCCGACAAGGATAGCTGAAGGACCTCAACCTAAACCAAACTCAAACCTAAAATGCGACCGCCTCTTCCCAGCCACCAATCACCAGCCGCCAATCACTTCTTCCTCTCTCCCTTCATCGACCCCTGCACCTGCGCCATCTGCGCCGCCATCGCCTTGCTGATCTCCAGGTACGTCATCTTCAACTTTCCCAGCAAATCCAGCAGCATCGAATCCTCTTCCGGCGCCAGGTTTCCCTTCGTCTTCACCTGCAGCGCATCCAACATGTCAATGAATTCCCGCGCCGCCTCCGGATCGAGCATCGGTTCGCCAGTCCGCGGGTCCGCATATGCACCCAACACCATCGCCGCATTGCTTCCGATCATCCGCACCAGATTCTCAAACGCCTGCACCTTCTTCGGCGTCTCCGCCGGAGGCGCCGTTGCCGCCTTCGCATCCGCCGCCGCTTGCGCCACCGCTTTTTCCTTCACTTCTTCCCGCTGCGCCTCGCGCTCCTGCTCTTCCACCACTTCCTTGCGCATCTCGCCCTCGGCGGTAAACGGCCGCCGGTCGATCACCTTGAATCCCTCATCCTGCTTGTGTTCAGACACGGTAGTCTTCCTCTTCCTAGTGTTCCTCTGCAAAAAATCCCCACCAGTTTATCACGGGAAAGGAACTCCCCCACCACCCAGCCTCCCCTTCTCTTATGGCGCAGGCTTGTCCTGAGCTGCGAAGGGCATTCCTGTTTACCCTGAGCTTCGAAGGGCCTGTGCTCTTGGGCTGCTCTTTTCCGCGTCCTCTGCGGACCTCGTTCCGCCCTCTGTGGTAAATCCTTTCTCTTCGTCCGCTCCCGCTTGTAAAACATTCCGGCTCGTCCTACAGTTATTCCCTCAGGAAAAAACGCGCGCATGCCTCCGAAAAAACTCTCTCGCCCCGGCAGAAAATCGAAACCTAAACCACGCCGCCCGAAAAAACCCGCGCACCCACAAGACCCCGGCCCCGCTTTCGCCAAACTTGCCGCCGTCATGGCCCGCCTCCGCGCACCCGGCGGCTGCCCCTGGGACCGCGAACAAACCCACTCCACCCTCCGCACCTACCTGATCGAAGAAGCCTACGAAGTCCTGGACGCCCTCGACTCCCGCGACGACTCCAAATTTGCCGAAGAACTCGGCGACCTCCTCCTCCAGGTCCTCTTCCACGCCCAAATCGCCGCCGAACAGCGCCGCTTCTCCATCAACGACGTCATCCGCGAAATCCACGACAAAATGATCCGCCGCCACCCCCACGTCTTCGGCACCACAAACGCCAAAACCTCCGCCGAAGTCCTCCGCAACTGGGAACTCCTGAAAAAACAAGAGCGCCAATCCAAACACACCAACTCCGTTGTAGGGGCCGAGCTCGCCCGGCCCTCTTCCGACTCCTCGGTAGCGCCG
>Ga0137418_10007235_pt1 | contig 10194 bp, 9 predicted proteins | sample CZODoug3_1_2_16f_FD_122242 | JGI IMG/M metagenome (GOLD analysis project Ga0137418, IMG submission 122242) | Vadose zone soil fungal communities from Angelo Coast Range Reserve, California, USA - CZODoug3_1_2_16fungal (Hybrid Assembly) | ecosystem: Environmental > Terrestrial > Soil > Vadose... | reverse complement strand
GAGAATGTGGTACGCGGAATAGGCGAATACGGCAATTGTATTGGCGTACCGACAGTGGGTGGAGAAGTTGAGTTCGATGAGTCTTTCGAACGAAACTGTCTCGTTGATGTAGTTTGTGTCGGTCTAGGGAAGAAGAAGGATCTTGTAATGGCAGACGCGGACACGCTCGGTGATCTGGTCTACCTTGTAGGAGGAAGCACTGGCCGAGACGGTATCAGAGGAGCAAGCTTCGCAAGCAGAGTTCTCACCGAGAAGTCGGATACTGAGAGGTCGGCTGTTCAAGTGCCTGACCCATTCGCCAAGAAATTGATAATCGAGGCAGTGCTTGAAGCAGTAAACTCTGGTCTTGTTAGGGGAATGAAAGACCTCGGCGGGGGCGGAATTACTTGTGCCCTCTCCGAAATGGCGGCGAAGGGCGGTACAGGTATGAGGATAGAACTGGACAAGGTGAGAAAGAGAGAGCCAGACATGCACGCTGCTGAGATAATGATCTCGGAGTCGCAGGAGAGAATGGCCCTAGTGATCAATCCGAAAATGGAAGATAGGCTCATCCAGACCCTGGAGAAATATGAAATCCCATACTCAGGGATAGGCACCGTAACAAATGATGGCCAGCTAACGATTACGATGGGCGGAGACATTGTTGCGAGTGCACCTTCACGATTTGTTGCCGAGGCTCCGCTGGCCCATCACTCGTCTCGGAAGCCCGTCTACATAGATAAGCTAGAAAAAACAAATCATCCCGACGCGCCTAAGGATCTTGGCCGAACGCTTCTTCGATTATTGGCGAGCTCAAACATTGCTAGCAAGGAATGGATCTATCGGCAGTACGACCATGAAGTCGGCATACGAACATTAGTGAAACCGGGAGACGCCGACTCAGCCCATCTCAGATTACCAAACGGGAAACGATTGGCCGTTGCAATAGGAGGCAACAGCAAACATTCCTATCTAGACCCATACTGGGGAGCAGTCGGAGCAGCCTCTGAAGCACTCTGCAACCTCGCTGCAACGGGGGCTCAACCTCTCGCCGTGGTCGATCATCTACAGTTCGGCAACCCAAGCAACCCAGAAGTGTACTGGACCTTCAAGGAGACAGTCCGAGGGATAACTGACTACTTGAGCGCTGTGAAAGTTGCATGTGTAGGTGGAAAAGTGAGCTTCTACAATGAAGACGCAGAAAGCGGGACAGCGATCAAACCCTCACCAGTCATCTCCGCAATCGGACTCGTCGAGAAACAGACACGTCTGATCAGAGAAGCATTCACCGGAAAAGGCAATGATGTTATCATCGTCGGAGAAACGGGCCCTGAGATGGGAGGCTCCGAGTACTACGAGCATATTCATAGAGTGACAGGTGGGACAGTCCCGAGGGTTAGATTGAAAACCGAGAAGAAGCTACTCGCCGCCATTGTGAGAACACTGAGAAGCAACCTAGTGTTGTCAGCACATGACTGCTCGAAAGGAGGCTTGGCTGTGACTCTATCCGAGATGGCGATCAAGTCCGGAAGAGTGGGATTCAAGGTCAATCTGGATAAACTGCCAGGGAAGGTGAGTAAAACCGACGAGAGACTCTTCTCAGAATCACACTCGAGGTTCATACTCGAGACAGAAAGAAGACAGACAAACCGCGTGATCCAATCATTCCGACGAATCGGAATTCCAGTGGGGAAGTTAGGCGACACAACTAACGATCAACACCTATCATTCGGAGACAAAATGCAGACTTTCAGACTAGATCTATCCAAGGCTTGTGACATGTGGGGCCGGACGATTCCCGAGATAATGGAGGCGCCGTCGCATTGACATTGAAGGAGCATTGCGGTGTCATTGGCGTCTACTCGCTCAACGGCAAGCCTGTCGGCGAACGGATAGTAAAAGGTCTTGAAGCGTTACAACATCGCGGCCAGGAATCCTGGGGAATAGCTGTCAACGGGGAACCTATCCTCAAGGGAATGGGTCTCATAAGCAAGGGAGCCGAAGACAACGCTAGACAGATACTCGCTCTCCAAGGCAACCACGGGATAGGACATGTTCGGTACTCGACACGCGGTGCCACGACCATCGGCAACGCCCACCCCATAGACATCCAAGACGGACACTTCGCCATAGCCCAGAACGGCACAATCGCGAACACCGAAGACATCGAACCATTAGTGAGCAAGGAGTTCAAACTCCAAGGAACCACTACCGACACAAAACTAGCCGGTCTGAGACTCCTCCAACACTACCGTGGCACGAGAAACTGGACGGAAGCGTTCAAACTGCTGAGCAAGGAATTAAGCGGCTCCTACAGCTTCGTGATACTTACTGCGAACGGCGAAGTCCTTGGCGCAAGGGACGAAGCCGGCTACCGACCACTATGCATCGGATACGACGAGGCAAGCGACGCATACATTCTTGCCTCGGAAAGTTGCGCGCTGCAGGCAATGCAGGCAGACCTTCTCAGAGACGTCGAGCCCGGTGAACTAATCAAGCTCAGCAAGAACGGGATCGAAACAACAAGGTTTGCCCAAGCTCCACGCCACTACCACTGCCCATTTGAGTACACATACTTCGCCCATCCAAGCTCCAAGATCGACAATCAATACGTGTACGAAGCACGAAAAGAGCTAGGACGCATACTCGCCAGGAAGTATCTATTCAAAGCAGATGTCGTCGTACCGGTCCCAGACTCGGCCAGGCCTGCCGCGCTTGGCTATTCTGAGGTAAGCGGTATCCCAATGGAGGAGGGACTGATGAAGGATCGTTATCGACGCAAAGGCAGTCTTCGCAGTTTCATAGAGCCAACTCATGAAAGCCGTGAAGAGATCGTACGCAGAATCGTAGTGATCAGGCCGGTCGTAGAGGGAAGGGACATCATTGTCATAGATGACAGCATAGTTCGCGGCACCAGTTCCAGAAGCATCGTCCGTTCATTGAAGGAAGCCGGAGCGAAGAAGATCTACATGGTAGTCACTTTTCCGCCAATCCGGCATCCATGCTACATGGGCATAGACTTCCCCACAAGAGAAGAGTTGGTCGCTGCAAGGGTCGGCGACGATCATCTCTCTATTTCAGAGATCAACACACGAGTTGCAAAGGAGATCGGAGTAGACGGGTTCGGATACAACGACATCCAAGGACTCAGCAAGGGAACAGGTCTCAAAGAGAACGAAATGTGCTATGCCTGTGTCACTGGTATCTATCTGGGCTTGAAGAAGGATCCAGTCCTTCGAACAAGAGAAGAGATGAAGGCATAGGTCCCTGAGGGGATTGAACGAGTGAAAGCACTCGTCATAGGAAGCGGCGGGAGGGAACATGCCCTAGCATGGGCATTATCTAGAGACTCGAAGATAAACGAGCTCTACGTAGCCCCGGGCAACCCAGGAATTGCAGAGGTCGCAAAGTGTGTCCCGATCAATACTACAAAAATAGATGACCTGGCCTCGTTCGCCAAACGAAACATGATCGACCTCACCGTCGTTGGTCCGGAACAGCCACTGGCACTTGGGATCGTTGACGTATTTCAGAAAAAGGAACTTCTCATCTTCGGCCCTGATCAAAAGGCTGCCCGGATCGAGACATCGAAGAGCTTTGCTAAGGACCTCTGTTCAAAGTTCCGCATCCCAACTCCAAAGTGGCAGGCGTTCTCCAAAGCTAGGGAGGCGATAGACGCGCTTGAACAGTTCGGTCCGCCATGGGTTGTAAAAGCCGATGGGTTAGCGGCAGGGAAAGGGACGACCGTCACCCGAGATCGTCGTGACGCCGAGGAAGCGGTCAAACGAGAGCTTCAGCATGAGGAAGGCAGGGTCCTGTTTGAAGAGTTCATCGACGGCTGGGAGGCCACCTTCATGGCGACAGTCTCATCAGGAAGGGTCCAGTGGCTGACTCCAGCATTCCAAGATTACAAGCCCGTGTACGACGGAGACCTTGGTCCAAACACTGGAGGCATGGGAGGCTACACTCCAGTCCCCACGGTTACGCGGTCCCTCCTAGAGAAAGTCAAGAATTCTATCCTGACACCGACCCTCGAAGCAATGGACAAAACCGGAGTTCATTTCCAGGGAGTGTTGAACCTCAATGCGATCATCAAGCATGAAACCGAGGATCCCTACGTGCTGGAGTTCAACGCTCGCTTCGGGGATCCTGAATGTCAGGGAGTAATGGCCCTTGTCCAGGACGGACTCGTGGAACACTTGTCACTTATTGCAAACGACGCTAAAAGCGCAGGATCGCCCCAGATTAAATCATCCGCTAGCGTGGTCGTGGTTCTTGCCTCCAAGGGATATCCGGCATCGCAATCCTTCGGGGACAGGATAACGATCCGCCCACACTCCGCCCAGAACGTCAGGATAATCCACGCCGGGACCGCAAGAAACCAATCAGGCGAACTCGTAACAGGAGGCGGACGAGTGCTCAACATTCTAGCAATCGGCGACAGCGTAGAATCTGCACGCCGAGACGCTTATGCTGTAATCGGCAATGCACTCCATTTCGACGGAATGCAATATCGGACAGATATTGGCGCCATCGCAACACGACGAAGACCACTACAGGTGACAAGAAACTAGATGCCATCGACCCATACAACCCGACCGATCGTCCCGATCGCAGTTCTAGTCTCTGGACGTGGCACCAATCTAGACGCAGTCCTCGAAGCGATAGACGAGAAGTACATTACAAACGGGGCGGCCAAGGTCGTCATAAGCAACAAACCGGACGCACCGGCGCTGGATATTGCAAGAAAACACAACGTCCCAGCAAAAATCTTGGATGATCATGGACTGCCAAAGAAGAGTTGGGAATACGATCAGAGAACCATACGGTTACTTCAAGAACACGGCGTCAAACCACAGCATGGACTAATCCTACTTTCAGGCTACTTCCGAATTCTAACCCCGGAATTTGTCGGACTCTACGAGAGACGAATTCTCAACATACATCCCGCCTTGCTCCCAGCCTTTCCTGGACTGAATGCCCAGAAACAGGCATTGGATCACGGAGCCAAGGTTACCGGTTGCACTGTCCACTTCGTTGACAAAGGCGTTGATACTGGTCCAATAATCCTCCAAACCCCGGTTCCAGTGCGGGACGATGATACCGTGGAAACATTGAGCCAGCGAATACTCCGAGAAGAGCATCGACTGTACCCAGAAGCCGTCCGCCTATTCACAGATGGAATGTTGACAGTGAATGAGAGGAGGGTTTTGCTGGTAGAATGACTGCCACAATAATGGACGGAAAGCTTGTGGCCGCCGAGGTGAAGCACGAGGTTGCGAGACGGGTGAATCATTTGCAACAACAGGGAGTTAGGCCATGGCTATCAACGGTTCTGGTCGGCGATGATCCGGCATCTGCGACGTACTTGAGAGCCAAGCACAAGGCCTGCGAGGAGGTCGGAATCAAGTCTGAGAACCATCACCTTCCTGGCGACACTCCACAAGACAAACTGGAAGCATTGATCGATCAGTTGAACCACGATGATCGAGTTCATGGAATACTCGTCCAGCTTCCACTCCCAAAGCACCTCGAAGAGGATCGAGCGATTGGCAAGCTGGACCCGGACAAGGACGTCGACGGATTACATCCAGTGAATCTTGGAAAGCTTGTCTCAGGAATAGAGTGGTTGGTGCCCTGCACGCCGAAAGGGGTGGTGAGACTGTTACAGCATTACAAGGTAACGGTCTCAGGTTCCAGAGTGGTCATTGTCAACCGTAGCAATTTGGTAGGTCGACCACTAACTATGCTTCTTCTCAATCGAGACGCGACTGTTACGGTATGTCACTCGAAAACGAAAGACCTTGCGAGCATTACAAGGGAAGCCGACATCCTTGTGAGCGCAATAGGTCGGCCCGAAGTGAGAATCGGTCCCAACTATGTCAAACATGGATCAACGGTCGTGGACGTTGCGATTAACCGGGTAGATGGGAAACTGCGGGGTGACGTCGATTTTGAACCTGTAAGCAGGATCGTCCAGAACATTACTCCTGTTCCAGGTGGAGTGGGTCCCATGACCGTAGCAATGCTTCTTGAGAATACTGTCCAGGCAACGGCATTACAAGCCGGTATCAGATTATGATGAAGTTCATATCAGGAGCAGCTTAGAGAGATCGCGACTGGAATTTGAGAAGGACGGTTAGCATATTGATGGGCTCGGAAAGCGATCGTGAGATAGCGAAAAAGGCTGAGACGGTACTAGAGAAACTGGGCATCCCATACGAGACTCGAGTCATCTCTGCCCACAGGAGCCACAAGGAGTTGGACCGATACGTGGAGGACTCTAAGTCTGATGTTTTCATTGCGATCGCTGGCCTTGCAGCACACCTGCCTGGATTCGTCTCCTCGCTCACCACCAAGCCAGTCATTGGAGTACCCGTTTCCGGGAAACTTGCCGGGCTCGAATCAGTCCTCTCAATTGTCCAGATGCCTTCAGGTGTGCCGGTAGGAACCGTTGGTGTGGACAATGGGACAAACGCAGCCTTGCTGGCAGCGGCGATACTTGCTATTTCCGATCCTGCGACTTCGAAGAGATTGCTGGAATACCGGAGCTCTGGAACGAAATGAAGGCCGAGTTAACTTCTGATCTCGATCGGGCACCGTTCAAGAGGGGCAAGGTCAAGGACATTTACGACCTTGGGAACGGCAGATTGCTCTTCCTTTTCACCGACCGCATCTCTGCATACGACATAGTCTTACCCACAGAAATTCCGAGGAAAGGTGAAGTCCTATGCAAACTTGCGGCGTTCTGGTTCGATCATCTCAAAGTTCCCAACCATATGGTCGAGATGACTGGAAAGAACAAGATGATGGTCCGACAGTTGAAAATGATACCCGTCGAATGCGTAGTCAGAGGATACCTATACGGAAGCCTCTACGACCGATTATTGAAAGGGGAAGTCAAGCTCCCCGTCGAACCGGTCGTGGCACAGAAACTCGCTCAGCCAACATTCGACCCGACTACAAAGTCGGATGTTAAGGACGAGCCCATCACTACGGAGCAGATCTTGGAGGAGGGATGGCTCAGCACTGATCAACTGGAAGAGCTCCGAACAAAGAGTCTCAGCATCTACCGAACCATGTCAGAAAGAGCGGAGAATGCGGGATTCATACTAGCAGACCTGAAGCTTGAATTTGGCTTTGACGAGGAGGAGAACATCATTCTCGCGGATTCGATAGGCCCTGACGAGTTTCGATTGTGGCCGAAGGAGCATTATCACCCGGGACGTGTACAGGAAAGCTATGACAAACAACCAGTGCGGGACTGGCTGTCAAAGATTGGATACAAGAAGATACTTGACAAGGCACGATCCGAGGGACAACCGGTCTCACCTCCTCCAAAACTGCCTCCTGAATTAGTTCAGGAAATCAGCAAACGGTACATTGTAGCATACGAACGCTTGACAGGACACAAGCTCTAGAGAAAGGGGGCCAGGTTCTAGAATGCTTCGACGTAACTCCAAAAGCCAATCCAGCCAGATGACATACGCAAAGGCAGGAGTTGATGTAGAAAGGATTCGTGAAGCCCACGGAATCCTTTCGAGAAAACTTGCTAGCAGTTTCAGTGCACGGAAGGGTAGGGTCGGAGAACCTGTCTTCCCGATCGGACACTATGCTGGCCTGGTGGATCTGGGGGACAAGAGGGTCCTGGGCCTTCACGTGGACAATGTTGGCACGAAGGTCATCATCGCTGAGATGATGAAGAAGTACGATACAGTCGGAATCGATTGCGTTGGAATGTGTGTTAACGATCTGATATGCACCGGCCTTGAACCATTTGGATTTCTAGATTACATCGCTACGGCTAGGCCGGACACGAAGGTCATAGGAAAACTTACCGAGGGAATAGTGGAAGGTGCGAAGCAAGCCGAAGTGGCGGTCGTGGGAGGAGAGACCGCGGTGGTTCCGGATCTTCTCTCAGATGGACAGAACGGTACCTCGATCGATCTTGTAGGTATGGCCGCAGGAATCTGCTCGAAGAACAAGCTGGTTCTAGGGAATAAAGTGAAGAGTAACGACACAATCGTCGGGGTCAGCAGTTCAGGAATCCACTCGAATGGATTCACGCTAGCCAGGAAAGTTCTACTAAAGAAGCACAAGATCACTGATTGGATACCAGAACTCAGGCGTAGTCTCGGCGAAGAATTGTTGGAGCCAACCAGGATTTACGTCAAACCAGTCATGGACTTGCTCTTAGAAGCAGAGCTTCACGGATTCGCCCATATCACCGGCGGCGGATTCTCGAAACTAGATAGAATTGTTTCACAAGCCGGCCTCGGAGCAGAACTGGACACTCTCCCAGACCCACCACCAATATTCCAGATCATTCAAGAAGACGGCCATATTCCGGACCGGGAAATGTACAGGACGTTCAACATGGGCGTCGGGTTCATTGTGCTATGTCCCAAGAAGGAAGAAGACAAAGTGATCCAGACTTTTCAGAGGTATCAGCAAGAAGCATTCCGGGTCGGGCATGTATCCAAGAAACCTGGTATTCGAGTGTCCGGGACATCGGGTCACCTCAACCTGCTAGGAAAAGCATGAGATAGGGCGCAGCCTATGCTGCGGTTTCTCGAGTAAGGAGTCCGTCAAATCTTCGGCAGTCGACCGGCCTTTTTGTCAGTGAGGCTGTGGAAGTTGTGTCGTTAGCTGGTTTCGCGTCGGCTTGTTGGTTTGCCGTACATCTGAACGCCCTCTAGCACTCCCCAAGCGATCATGAACACGGCGACCAAGTAAGCAAGCAGTGGTGGAAACGCGATTATTAGAACGCCTACGATGACGGCTAAGACTGCGAGACCGCCTCTTGGAATCTTGAATGTCTTTTCAGCAACTTCTATTTCTACGCCCATTCTGTATCCCTGCTGTTAGAAACTTAAACAAGCAATCATAAACATTGTGGATTTCCTAGAAGAACATTCTATAGCCTGACAGCCTTGTCATTGGTTGGACTTTGAGCTAATCCTGCTAATCTGGACCAGAAGATACGCTCGGGTCCAATGTCTAAAGCGGGAACTCCACTAAAGGGGCCTCATCGTTTCTATCTATTACTGAAAGAATGGGCGGCAACAAAGATTTCTCCGCCAGACTTATGGGTGCGAACAACATGACCAAGAATAGGAGACCACTCCCATGTTCATCTGTAACTTCAGACATGAGGAATTACCCGATGATTATGCTGTCCTTCTAGAGGCCGGAGGTGCAAGGGCGAGGATATGTCCAAGATGCTTGATCCTGATAGCAGTCCATCGACGCTACCATCGGATGAAAGTGGAAAGCATCATCCCTTTAATGGCAGAAGCATCCGGGGCGGGTCAAGGGACCCTGAACCGTGAAGCCCCGATTAAGCTTCGGAAGTAGAATTCATATCCACCTCGGCGAGCAGTTCGACACGCTCGTCCACCGAGCCCATTTCCTAGAAGAGAACGGATTCGACACAGTCCTCCTCGATGATCATCTCCTGTACGGCACATCCTCCGCGATAGCCTTGGACCCATTCTCTGCCGCAGCCGCGATAGCGAACCGGACGAAGAGGGTTAAGGTCGGAGTGGCGGTGACGGATCTTGTTAGGCGACATCCTGCCATATTGGCACAGGCGTCAGGTACGATAACAGCCATTGCTAATGACAGATTCGTCCTAGGATTAGGATCTGGCGACTTGATGAATCAAGCACCATTTGGGCTACCAACAGACCATAGGTTCGCTAGATTCAGGGAAGGAGTGATGTTGCTCAAGATGCTCTGGTCATCAAGCATCGAGAAACCTGTTAGTTACAAAGGACGGTTCCATAATCTTACCAACGCATATCTGCAGACTGGACTGACAGAACGAGATTGGCCGCCTCTCTACTTCGCTGCGTTCGGAGATAAAATGTTGAGATTCACCGGGGAGGAAGCTGACGGATGGATTCCACACTGTCACACTCCTGAAACCTATGGGAAAGACCTCGCGGTCATCAATGCTTCGGCTAGACAGGCCAGCAGACCGTCGGATCAAACAATTGTTCCATCGTATTACACGGTGGCTTCGATTGCTAACACTCGGGGAGAGGCCGATGCAGACGTTGTGGGACCGGCCAAGTTCTTCCTAGCACTCATACCTGAAGCGCTTCGGAAAATCGATCCATCGATCCAACATCCTGGACGTGTATGGGAAAAGAATCCGGATCCCAGAGCACAGAGGGAAATAATCAGGAAGATCGCGTCCCTGATACCGAG
>Ga0137418_10007234_pt1 | contig 10195 bp, 9 predicted proteins | sample CZODoug3_1_2_16f_FD_122242 | JGI IMG/M metagenome (GOLD analysis project Ga0137418, IMG submission 122242) | Vadose zone soil fungal communities from Angelo Coast Range Reserve, California, USA - CZODoug3_1_2_16fungal (Hybrid Assembly) | ecosystem: Environmental > Terrestrial > Soil > Vadose... | reverse complement strand
GATACCGACCTAGCCTTCGCCTCTATAGAAGAAGTAGCCCGCCTCTACCGCAAACGAAAAGTCTCGCCAGTCGAAGTAACGAAACTGATCCTCGCGCGCATCGAGCAACTCAATCCCAAAATAAACGCCTACATCACGGTCACCGCCGAACTCGCCTTGGCCCAATCCAAAAAAGCCGAAGCCGAACTCTTCGCCCCACGCGGCCGCAAGAGCCACCGCGACCGTGGCCCGCTCCACGGAATCCCCATCTCGCTGAAAGACAACATCTACACCAAAGACATTCTCACCACCGCTGGTTCAAAGATTTTGAAAAACTTCATTCCGCAGACCGATGCCCCGGCGTGGGCCAAGCTTCAGGAAGCCGGCGCCATTCTCGTCGGCAAAACCAACCTTCACGAATTCGCTTACGGAGTCACAACGAACAATCCGCACTACGGTCCCACGCGAAATCCTTGGGATCTAGATCGCGTCCCGGGCGGTTCTAGCGGCGGCTCCGCTGCTGCCGTAGCGGCAGGCCTGTGCTATGGCAGCGTCGGCACGGATACCGGAGGCTCGATCCGCATTCCCGCGTCCCTATGCGGCGTTGTTGGAGTTAAGCCCGGCATCGGCCGCGTCTCCGTCGAAGGTGTCGTGCCTCTATCACCCTGCCTCGATTTCGTGGGTCCGCTAGCCCGAACCGTCGCCGATGCAACGCTTCTGCTTGATCCTATGTTCGCCCGCAGCAAACGAGAGCCGAGCCTTTTATCCGCACGAAAATCGTCTGCCCGCTCTTCCAAGAGACTCAAACTCGGGATGCCGAAGGAGTTTTTCTTCGATGTGGTTAGCGAAGAAGTTTACGCCGCATTTCGTAACGCCGTTCGAGCGTTCCAGAAGCAAGGCGCGACCGTGAAGGAAGTCTCAATCCCTCTCCTGAACGAAACAGAAGAAGCCGGTAATCACATCGCCTGGCCGGAGGCTACGCACTACCACCAGCAAGCCGGATGGTTTCCAGCTCACTCGGCCGACTATGGTGAGGACGTCCGCTCACGCCTGGAAATGGGCGCCAAGGTATCCGCGATTGCCTATTTACAAGCGCTGGCAACCCGCGACAAGGTCATTGAACAGTTTCATCTCGCGATGGCCGATGCAGGGTTTGACGCGCTAGTAGTACCGACAACCCCGATCGCCGCTCCCCTAATCGGTGAAGAATCCACTCCCATCGGGAAAACAAATCATGCAACTCGTGCCTTGCTCTTGCGGCTGAATCGCCCCGCAAACCTAGCCGGCATTCCCGCGATCTCTATTCCCTGCGGCACCACGTCGTCTGGTTTACCGATAGGCTTACAACTAATCGGCGCCGTAAGGAACGAACCTCTGCTCCTCCAAATTGCCCAAGTAGCACAGGCACTCATGCCTTTGCTCAGGCGACCTAACCTCTAACAGACGAGCAAAACTCACTGACGGACCACCGAAAGCCCAGGTGTTTTGACTTTCAACTGACTTCCGTTAAGCGGCTCTTGCTTTTTCATAATCCATTTCCCAATCACATAGCCCAGCGTCCCCGTAACGATCCCGCCAAAAATATCCACCACATAGTGATAGCGCCCCCAAACTGTAGAAATGCACATGCACAAAACTAGCGGCAGCATCACCCAAAACAACCATCGCCGGTGCCGCCAAGCACCCCACAGCGCCGCAAACGACCCCGCCACATGCTCCGAAGGAAACGCCGCACCCCGCACGCGTCCATAATGCTCGATAAAATTGATCAGCGCAGTAAATGGTCCGCCATGCAATTCTCCGTGCCACGACCCCGCCATCGCAAACCACGGGCTCTCAATCGGAAAGAAAATCGCAATCACATACCCAATCGCATAAGCGACCGCCGAATACGTCATCACCGACCAATATCCGTGCCAATCCTCCCGGTAATACAAAATTCCGCCCAGCACCAGCAGGTAAACGAAATACGTCAAATACGCGAACTGCATGAACTCATTGCGCCCTGTGGTCGCAAACTGCTCCAGCCAAATTGCCGGATGCACCCCCGTCAGCCAATGATCGAAAGCAATCAGCTTCGCGTCCTGCCAACGTGGCAAAACCATATGCACCAACGCCCCCAGCTCCTCAAAACAAAATAAGAAGAAAAGGTGCGGGTACCAGTGCCGCCAAAAATGCCAGAATCTTTGAGTAAGCGTGCCCGAGCCAATTCCGAATTCCTCGACGCGGGACTTCGGAGTACCGCGCCAAACATTTGCCTCCGCCCGGCAAAGCGCCACAATCATGCAGCCCACCAGCGCCTGAACACTCAGCAACCGCAATGGATGCCCCAAATTCTCTGAAAAAATCACGATCAGCGCACTCGAAACCGCCAAGTATCCCAGCGCCACCCATTCAAATGCGCCGCAACCCGCCAGCACCTCCGCAAATGCAGCGCCAATAATATTTCCAACGCCTTCGCCGGAGCGCGATGGAAAAGGTACTCGAGCTTCAGGTAAGCGAGCTTCACCCTGGCGAGCTTTCATCCCGTGCTGCCAAGGCAATTCCAGATCACTCTTTTGATATCCTTGCCGCGCTTCATTCATGCCGATTCACCCGGCCTCAAGACCGCCGTGTCTCTTCTCTGCGCCGTTTGTGCGCTCGATGCTGATTTCGGTCGCCCAGTCCACGCCAGAACCGCCCATTCTCTTTTCCGCGCCAGCCTCTCCATTGCTCCCACAGGATTCACCACGCAAGGCCGCCCAACCGCCTCAAGCATTGCCCGGTCACTGGCGCTATCCCCATACGCATAGCACCGCGCCAACTCAAATCCCTCTTCCTTTGCCAAGCGCCGCACCGCCCGCCCTTTTGCCTCCCCGAACATCGCATCTCCCACGATCCGTCCCGTCCAGCGCCCATCGGTTTCTTCCAGCCGCGTAGCGCAAACCGCCACCGAAGCTCCAATCCCGCGCACCGCCAGCCGCAGCGTCAGCGCCAGTGCCATCTCCTGTGCCAGCGGCGCCAGCGTTCCGCTCACCAAAACGATCGCGTGCCCCTGCCGCGCATGCCAAGCCACTTGGTTCACACCTTCGGGAAAAAACCGTGGGGCAGCCATTTCTGCTTGTCCTGAGCCTCGCCGAGGGAGCTGTCCGTAATCTGCTGATCCACCACCATTCGCGTATAATCCGCGTAAATACATTTTGTTTGCGTGCCGCATCATCTCCGTTCCCCGCGGCGCCAGCCACACCGCCCGCGCGAGCCACAACAAATAATTCCTCGTCGGAATTGCACGCCGCTCCTGCAAATTCGCAAAAAAACGCCGCTCCACAGATGGCTCTGCTATCAACGTCCCGTCCAAATCAAAAAAGGCCGCAATTCGCCCGCTCGTCTCCCTCAAGTTCATGCGATTTTCCTCGCTATTCTCTTTCCGCCCCGCGCCACCACTCCCTCCGCGAAATATTTCCATCCCTCCACCAGCACCGGCAGCCCTCGCACCAGGCAAAATCCCGCCGTAGCCCAGGTCAACACCAGTCCTCCTGTGCTAAGCACAATCTGCGCATCCGCGCCTAACTCTCCGATTAACGCAACCGGCCCGCGCGTCAGCGCCAGCTCCAATCCCAAGTAGCAAAAGCACAAACATTTCATCGCCGCGTACAATCCCCGGCTCCACCGCGAAGCCACCAGTCTCCGTCCCCACCACGTCTGCAACATCGCGTTCGCTCCCCAACCCGAATGCCCAGCGCGCATGGCCAGCCCGCGCAGAAAATCCGTGGCCGCTCCACGCGCAAAGAAAAACACCGGCAGCCACAGCGACACCATTCCCACAACCGCAAAGTAAGTGAAGTACACGTTCTCAATCATCCGGTCCCCCAGAATATCGATCTGCGCCCCCACCGGCGTCGCCAGCCTCTTTTTCCTCGCGATATGTCCGTCCAGCGCATCCAGCGCAATCGACACCACCGTCAGCCCCACGGCCGCCAAATTCGCCCACGGGCCGCGCCCAAACAAACTCACCGCCGCAAATCCTACTGCCACCCTCAGGGCCGTCACCTTGTTCGGCGTCCAGTTCACGATGGGCCTCAATCAATCGCCGAAGACAGCAAGCGCAACCCCGCTGCCACTGCCACGCCGACTAAGACGCATCATCTCAGCCACTTACAAACACTCCCTTCCACCAACTCCCCATCGCCGCAAGTCAAAGCCCTCATCTGTCGCCTTTTCGCTACCGCCCCCACGTTCCCGCACGTCTAACTAGTTGTTCGGCACTGGAATAATCTGGCCGCCAATTTAGTCACCGTTCCGGCGCCCGCCTTCCAGGGAAGGTCGCCATCAGCAGCTCCAAAGGCGGGCACTCCAAGCAGTTTGTGGGAGAATAAGAGGTTGCACAGCACGCGTTGCTACGCATATAGTGCGCCGCGATGTTAATAGTTCACGCAGCGTTGCAATCCGGAACCGCGGGGCCAAAATAACCGCCGTTGTAACCAGAAAGCGCTCACGCTCTTCCGAATCAAAGGATCGAACGCGAATGACCGACGTCTCCCTCTACGGCGCCTTCCTGGCCGGCTTAGTCTCTTTCCTCTCCCCCTGCGTTCTACCTCTAGTCCCCGGCTACATCTCCATGCTCTCCGGAATCGGTGTAGAGCAGCTCCGCCAAGGCCAGCAGCCCCGCACCGGACTCTTCGCCTCCTCAGTCGCCTTCGTTGTCGGTTTCTCCGTAGTCTTCATCTCCTTCGGCGCCACAGCCAGCGCCGTCGGCACATTTCTCCAGCAGAACCGCTCCTTCCTCGCTCCCATCGCCGGCGCCTTAATCCTCCTCTTCGGTTTGCACCTCCTCGGCGTCCTGATCAAACTGAGCGTCCGCGCCGGCCTGATTCTCGGCGCCGTACTCGCGCTTCTCGGCCTCGTCGCCCTCTTCCGTGGCAGCCCGCTATTTGCCGGCCTCGGCTACATCCATTTCTTCTCGCTATCGCTAATCGGCTTCTTCGGCCCGGCTATGACCCGCTGGCTCAATCGCGACGTCCGCCTGCGCACCAGCAGCACCCAGCCCGGCATCTGGAGCGGCTTCCTCCTGGGCTTCGCTTTCGCCTTCGGCTGGACCCCCTGCATCGGCCCCATCCTCACCACCGTCCTCGCGCTAGCCGCCGCCAGTGACACCATCGCCCGCGGCGTCCTCCTCCTAGCCGTCTACTCCGCCGGACTAGCCGTCCCTTTCCTCCTTACCGCTCTAGGCATCGGCCGCTTCCTGCGCTTTTATCAGCGCTTCCGAAAGCATCTCCACGCCGTCGAACTATTCAGCGGCGCTCTCCTGCTGTGCGTTGGCGGTTTAGTCTTCGTCAATCGGTTGACCTGGATGGCTGGCAAGCTTGGCTTCCTCAACAGCATCGTTCTTTGGCTGGAGAGATCGCTGACCGGAGCAAAATGACTCCCCGCTTTTGCCCTGCTCGCCAACCTGCGAGATAATACGTAGGGAACGAATCTGGAGGACTTGGCGTTGAAGAAATCTCTACTCACAATCATCGCGGTCGTGGCGGTTCTCGCCGCCACCTACATCGCCGACCGCGCCACCCGCCAGCCTCGCAAAGGCGTAGTCAGAGTCGCCGCGGGCAATTCCGCCGGTAAGCCCAACGCTGCTGGCAAGCCAGTTCCCGAAATCACTCTCAAGGATCTCGATGGCAAAGACCTTTCCCTTTCCCAGTACAAGGGCAAAGTTGTCCTGCTCAACTTGTGGGCTACATGGTGCGCGCCATGTCTTGGGGAAATTCCCGAGCTAATTGAAATCCAGCAGAAATACGCTGCAAGGGGTTTCACGATTATCGGCATCGCCATGGACGATGAAGGCGCAAGCGTCGTCACTCCCTGGGTTCAAAAAGAGCGTTTCGATGTAAACGGCGCCAAATCCCAGATGAACTATCCCATTGTTATTGGCAATGACGCCGCAGCCGATAAACTTGGCGGCATGATCGGCCTTCCCACCAGCATCCTAGTCAGCCGGGACGGCAAAGTCGTAAAGCGCACCACCGGTGCACTCAGCTATGATGAATTCTCGCATTGGATTGAGTCTCAGCTCTGATACTGTGAACCCGTGGACGAAAAAGACTTCCAGCGCAAAGCCGACGCCGCGTTCGACGACCTCAAGCGCCGCCTACTCACCGTAGGCGACGAGCACGGCTTCGATGTCGAAGGCGAAAGCGGCAAGCTCGAAGTCATCTTCGAGGAGCCCGAAGAAGCCAAATTCGTCGTCTCCCCCAACACTCCCGTCCGCGAAATCTGGATCTCCGCCCTCTCCACCAGTTTCAAGCTCGGCTGGTCCGATGCCAAAAACACTTTCGTCTCCGAGAAAACCGGCGAAAACCTTCTCGAAGTCATGAGTCGCGTCGTCTCCCAGCAACTTGGCGCCACGGTGAAACTGTGAAGCTAGCCGTCGCGATCACCATCAGTGCCCTGCTCTTGATCATCGTCATCGCGCTGCCCTCCGCCCATCCCCAAATCCCCGCCGCCCGCGAAGTTGTCTCACCCTCCGCCTATGTTTCTGTCGAACCTGTCGCCCGCAACAGTAATTTTCAGCTAGCGGTCGTCCTAAAAATTCGCCCGGGCTTCCACATCAACGCCCGCAAGCCCGCCGCCGAGTACCTCATTCCCACCGACCTCCGCACCACTCTTCCCGCCGGCTTCAAATCCACGGGCGAAATCGCCTACCCCCAGGGCGAACTCAAAACGTTCGCCTTCTCGAAAACTCCGCTAAACGTCTACCAGGATAAAATCATCCTCCGCATCCCGCTCATCGCGCAGCCCGACGCCCCGCTAGGCGCCCAGCACATCCCGCTAAAACTCCGTTATCAAGCCTGCAACAATGAAGTCTGCCTCCCGCCGGTAACTCTCGATATCGACGCCCAAATCACCGTCGCCGCCACCAGCGCCAATTCCCGCCCAGCCCATCCAGAACTTTTCCCCGCCCACTAGCATCTGTTCTATAGGAACGATTGTTCAAGCATCCCTGCTCTAGTGTCATCCCGAGCGGAGCGAGGGACCCGCTTTTCGCTTGGTTCTCTTGAATTGAGTTCTCCGCAGCAGCGTGAGTTTCGTCTCTGGCCCTACGTAGTAGGCATCGTGCTAGGCCTCTGCGCCGGCCTCATCCTCTTCACCTTCCTAGGCGCCCGCAACATCGACGACCGCACCCGACAATGGGTAATCAGCGAACTCAGCACCCGCTTCGACAGCAACGTCGAACTAAAAAATCTCCATGTCGATATCACTCCCCGCATGCAAGTCACCGGCGAAGGCCTCACCCTTCACTATCGCAATCGCACCGACGTCCCGCCGCTAATCCAAATCGCCCGCTTCTCCTTCAATCTCGGCGTACTCGGCATAATCCATGTCCCGCGTCACATCAAAGGTGTTTTCGTCGAAAACCTCGTCATCACCATTCCGCCCAGCGACCCCCACGCCCCTCCGCCGCCACCCAGACAAGCCACGCGAATTCCGCGCATCATCTTCAACGAGATCGTTTGCAACGACACTTCCTTAATCATCCTCCCCAAAAAAGCCGGTAAAGATCCCCTCGACTTCGACATCCACGACCTCGTAATGAAAAATGTTGGCGACCGGAAGCCGTTTGATTTTCACGGCACGCTCACCAACGCCAAGCCCAAAGGCGAAATTGCCACCAGAGGCACCTTCGGCCCGTGGAACGCCGAAGATCCTGCGTTCACGCCCGTCTCCGGAACCTATAGCTTCGACAACGCCGACCTCGACCCCTTCGCAGGCATCGCCGGCACGCTCTCCTCCACTGGCCAATATTCCGGCCAACTCAATCAGATCGAAGTCCAGGGCCAAACCGATACGCCGAATTTCTCCCTCGATCCCGTCGGCCGCCCCGTTCCCCTCCACACAGAATTCTCCGCCACCGTCGACGGCACCGACGGCGACACCTACCTCCATCCAGTACGTGCCACCCTCCTCAGCTCTCTCATCATCGCCAACGGCAGCGTCATCCGCGCCACCGGCAAGCCCGGCCACATCATCTCCCTCAACGTCTACGCTCCCAACGCGCGCCTGCAAGACATTCTTCGCCTCACGACTAAATCCACTCAGCCGGTCATGACCGGCACCGTCAATCTAAGAACGAAAATGTTTCTCCCTCCCGGCAAGGAAAAAGTCATTCACCGTCTGAATCTCGATGGCGACTTCGGCGTAAGCGACGCGGAATTCGCCAGCGTCGAAGTCCGCGACAAGCTCGAATCTCTCAGCCGCCACGCCCTCGGCAAGCCCAACAACGAAGACGCCGGCAGCGCCGTCACCGATCTGCTCGGCCACTTCCGTCTCGACCACGACGTCGCCTCTTTCCCCCGCCTCAGCTTCCGCATCCCCGGCGCCGAAGTCCGCCTCGTCGGCAAATACCGGCTCCCCGACGAAACTCTCGACTTCCGCGGCAACCTCCGTATGCAAGCCAAGCTCTCGCAAACTGTAACCGGTAAAAAATCCTTGTTCCTAAAACTAGCCGACCCCTTCTTCAAGAAAGACGGCGCAGGCTCCGTAGTCCCCATCCGCATCTCCGGCACCCGCGACGCCCCCAAGTTCGCCCTCGACCTCTTCCACAAATCCGACCATAAATAGGCTCTCGCTGGATTTTTCCCTGTACTAACCCAGGCATCCCTGCACTCACGGCCAGCTTCACGCTTTGGACATCTCTCCGTCGGGAACTCCCTGTTGCCGCGTCCTGCAGCGTATTCTACGTACATCGTTCAAAGAGATTGAGCCCACGATCGTTCGTGAGGCCAGCCTATGCCACTTAAGATCATGATTGTCGACGATCAACCAGCCAACCTGCAGCTTCTCAGGTCTCTGGGCGCCCCGCTGGGCCACACCGTTTTGGCCTTCAACGACACCCAGGAAGTCGGACCACGTGTGGAGAGCCAGCGCTTCGACGTTGTCTTTTTGGGTATGCGCCAGCCCACACTGACGGGGCTTGAACTCGCGCGCAGAATTCGCTCCTCGCCACCCAATTCCCAGGCCGCCATCGTAATGCTCAGCGCCACCGACGACATTGGCGCCTTGCGGACCGCCTTCGGCGAAGGCGCGGATTTCGTCATTCGTCAGCCATTGACCGTAGCCCGCATCCGCCCCATGTTGGCCGCCATGGATTCCCCCGATTGGAAAGGCAAGCGCCACACCGCTCGTCTGCCTCTCTTCACCGGCGTACGGTGCACCTTCGCGGACCGCCAGCTTTCTCTGCGCAGCTTGAATATCAGCGAAAGCGGAATACTTCTGCAACCCTCGCCAGACGTCGCCATCGGCCAGGAGGTATCCCTTCAATTCAACATCGCCGAAGTCCGTGCCGACCTGCGCCTCCGCGCTCGCATCGTCCGCAAAGAGGGCGCCGACCGCGTCGGCATGGAATTCCTCGGCCTTGCCCCTGAAGATAGCAACGCCATTCAACTCTACGTTATGGGCCGTCTCAAAGTACCCCCGCCGCCGCGAGAGAAGACCTTCGGACGCGGGCCCATTGGCCCTTCCTGAACTCCGCGCCTCTCGGTTTGGTCCGCGGGGATAGAGGAAGCTCTTCATCATTCCGAGTCACCCTCCTGCGGGGGCAGACCACCCGGCTTTTTCTTGCGCACGTTCTCGCCGCATCGCCTACCCGCGAGGAAATGAGAGGTTTACCTGGCCTCGAGAGGTTCGCGCAAAGAGGAATCTCTCTTCGTATTTTTCCGCGCCCCCTTTTTGCACACGCGTCCACACATTTGCACAGACTTCCTCGCCGAATTCAATTGACGCCGAAGCGCACTACGAATATCTTCCATTCCAGATTGAACCGAAAAGCTTAAAAACTTTACGGCTCACTTTTGAAAGCGTAGCGGCCTAACCGCCGCCGCGCCGCCAGATTGAACCAAGAAGCAAAAAAGTTTTACGGCTTCAGTTTAAAAGGGCGCAACCACCTAAACAGTGTTTGCGCCCTTAATTTTTTGTACCTTCATTACTCTGCTAAACCGTAAGAGATCATCTTTATCGGAAATCAGGCTCTTAGAATTTGCCACCTGCACCTAAACCGTCCCGCCGACCAGTTGCCCTGGCGTACCCCACGGCGTAGTTTAGTCCACGAAATGAATTCCGTAGTGACAAATGCCCTGCAGGCTCATATCGCTTCAGTACGGAACCAATGATCTTTAGACAAGGTTCCGCTGACATCGCCGTTCCTTTTCTGGCAATCCGTAAGACGTGGAGGTTCTCAGTCCTCGGC
>Ga0137418_10007232_pt1 | contig 10196 bp, 10 predicted proteins | sample CZODoug3_1_2_16f_FD_122242 | JGI IMG/M metagenome (GOLD analysis project Ga0137418, IMG submission 122242) | Vadose zone soil fungal communities from Angelo Coast Range Reserve, California, USA - CZODoug3_1_2_16fungal (Hybrid Assembly) | ecosystem: Environmental > Terrestrial > Soil > Vadose... | reverse complement strand
ATTGAATTCCCTGAAAGCTGGAGATCGCCTGCCCGAACTGCTTGCGTTCTTTGACGTAGTTGAGCGCGTAGTCGAACGCACCCTCTGCGATGCCGAGGGCCTGTGCTCCGATGCCTGGCCGCGAGCGGTCGAGCACCGCCAGGGCGAGCTTGAAGCCCGCACCCTCTTCGCCGAGCCGGTTCGCGGCAGGAACCTTGACGTCCTCGAAGACCAGCTCCGCGGTCGGCGAGCCACGAATGCCCAGCTTGTGCTCGAGCTTCGGCGCCTTCCAGGGACTCGCCTCGCGTTCCAGCACGAACGCCGAGATGCCGCGGTGATCGACGGCGGCATCTGTCTGCGCGAAGACGACCAGCGTTCCCGCAACACTCCCGCCGGTGATGAACTGCTTCGATCCGTTGAGCACGTATTCGTTTCCGTAACGCTTGGCGACCGTCTTCATCGCGGCTGCGTCCGACCCAGAGCCCGTCTCGGACAGCGCGTACGCCGCGACCTTCTCGCCTGAGGCAAGAGGCGGGCACAGGCGCTTTTTCTGCTCCTCAGAGCCGGCCACGAGGATGGGATAAGAGCCGAGCGCCTGCACGGCGAGGATCAGCGATGAGGTGGCGCACGCCTTGGCGATCTCCTCGATTCCCATGCAGATCGTGACACTCGAGCCGGAGATGCCGCCGTACTGCTCGGGAAACGGGATGCCAAGGATGCCGTTGTCGGCGAAGAGCTTCTCGATGTCCTTCGGATACTCGGCCTTCTCGTCGATCTCGGCGGCGCGCGGAGCGACTCTGTCCTGGACGAGCTCCCGGATGGTGTCGCGGATTGCGACCTGCTCTTGCGAGAACTCGAAGTCCATGGGGGGAGCTTAGCCCAGCAAGTGACGAGCGATAACGATCCTCTGAACCTGGTTCGACCCTTCGTAGATCTGGAGTGCTTTCGCGTCGCGCAGGTGCCTTTCGAATGTCGCTCCGGAGATGGTCCCTGCCTCCCCCGCGAGCTGCAGCGCGTCGATCGCCAGCTGCATCGCTGTATCGGTGCAGTGGAGCTTGGCCATCGACGCCTGGCGGGTGAACGGCCGGCCGCGGCTGCAGAGCCAGGCGGCGTGGTAGGCGAGCAGGCGGGCGGACTCGAGCCGGGTCGCCATGTCCGCAAGCAGGAAGTCATCGCCCTGTTCGCGGCTCCGCTCCTTGAGGAGCGCGCGCGACTCGTCGACCGCTGCCTGAGCGATGCCCAGCGCCTGTCCGGAGATCCCGATCCGGCCCGAGTCGAGGGCCCGCATGGCGATGGAGAATCCCTGGCCCTCGGCACCCAGCCGGTTCTCGGCCGGAACTTCGACGTCTTCGAGGACCAGCTCCCCGGTCGGTGATCCGTGCAGGCCCATCTTCTTGAACACCTGGCCAACCCGAAGGCCGGAGGCACCTGAGGGAACTACGAAGGCGCTCACACCCGCAGCCTTCTCCTCGCCGGTGCGCGCGAACACGACGTACAGACCGGCTTGGCCGACGTTGGTGATGAAAACCTTGGTCCCGTTGAGGAGGTAGCCGTTGCCGTTGCGCCTCGCGCTTGTCGTCAGCGAGGCAGCGTCAGAACCTGAAGCCGGCTCGGTCAACGCAAATGCTCCCAGCAGCTCACCGGACGCAAGCCTCGGCAGCCACCTCCGTTTCTGGTCCTCGGTTCCAAACAGCAGGATCGGCTCGCTGCCGACGCTGGTGTGGACGTCGACGATCACCGACGTCGAAGCGCACGCCTGCGCGAGCTCTTCGATGCAGATGGCGAAAGCGAGAGCGTCGAGCCCGGCGCCCCCGTACTCGCTCGGGATCAGGACTCCCATCAGGCCGGCTTCAGCAGCCGCCCTGATCGCCTCCTCGGGGAAGCGGTGGTCTCGATCTACCTCGGCCGCGAGCGGAAGGACGACGCCCTGCGCGAGCTCACGCACCCCCGCCCGAAAGTTCGCGTGCTCGGCGGTGAGTTCAAGATCCAACTGGGCGTTAACTAGAATAGTGACCTGGTCATGGAAGCTGGTCCCAGGTATCTCGAAGGCACCACTGTAGGCAGTGGGCGCGACATCATCGGCGTTCGGCGAGATCGAATCGCCGACATCATCGGCACAGGGCGCGAGATCATCTCGCGCGCGAAGTCGGAGAAGCTCCTGCCCGACACGATCACCGGCGCGACAGCCGCGCTGCTGGTCACCATCGCCGGCTACGGTGAACCGCTGTCCGAAGGGCAGTGGCGCGAGCTCGCCGGCGTGGTCGGAGGCATCATGCGGGACAGCACATACGCGGACCTCGCCCGGTTGCGCACGCTCATCACCCAGGAGCAGTTCCTGAACGTGGCGCGCAACCAGGGTTACGGCCGGTTCATCCGGCGCCTGGATGACGGGCGCTGGGTATGCGAGCTGGCCCCCAAGCTCGAAGACCTACCGGACGAGTAACCCTTAGGTGAGACGGCTGCTGGGGCGGCCACTCCGCGTCCTGTTCGCTTTCGTGTTCCTGCTTGCCGTCGTCAGCCCCGCCGGAGTCGTCGTCGCGGTCGTCTGGTCGGCGCCGCCGGTCAACGGCGTTGCGACCGATCCCTTGGTGCAGGCTGACACCGGACCGGTTCGCATGCTGCCGGAGCCGGACGTTCAGCCGGTCAGCCTACCCGCGCCTGAATTCAACGTCTATGCCAACACACTGTCTGGCGTCGTGCCGTGTCCCCTGTGCGAGCTCCCGCCACGCGTGTACGTCCCGAACAGCACGGCAGGGACCGTGGACGTGATCGATCCCCTGACGTTCAAGGTGATCGACCATTACGGGGTCGGTTTCATCCCCCATCACGTCACGCCGTCATGGGATATGACCCAGCTCTACGTCGACAACGAAGGGTCCAGCAAGCTCTCCGTCCTGGACATTCACACGGGCAAGCCGTCTGGCTCGGTCTCGATTCCCTTTCCTTACAACCTCTACTTCACGCCCGACGGCACGAAAGCGGTCGATGTGGTCGAACGCCTGCAGAGGGTTGAGTTTCGCGACCCTCACGACTGGCACCTGCTGAAGTCGGTGGGCATCCCCTGGGCCGGCGCCGACCACCTGGACTTCAGCGCGGACGGCAGCTATCTGATGATCTCCACGGAGTACACGGGAAAGGTGGTCAAGGTCGACATCAACAACATGGCGCTCGCCGGCTACGTCCACGTGGGCGGGTTGCCGATCGACGTCAAGGTGTCGCCCGACGGGCGCTACTTCTACGTCACGAACCAGGGAAGGATGGGAGTCTCGGTGATCGACCCGATCGCGATGAAGGAGATCAAGTTCATCCCCACAGGTCGCGGCGCGCACGGCCTCCAGATCTCTCGCGACACAAAGTCCCTGTACGTCTCGAACCGGTTGGACGGATCTTTCTCGGTCATCGACTTCGCGACGCAGGCGGTGTCGGCCAAGTGGTACATCGCCGGAGGCGGCAGCCCGGACATGCTGCAGCTGAGCCCGGACGGCACGCAGCTTTGGGCGTCTGGCCGCTTCAGCCGGACGGTTTATGTGATGTCCACAGTGACGGGAGCGCTGATCGCGAAGATCCCGGTGGGGTCAGAGGATCACGGGCTGACGTACTTTCCGAACGTCGGCCTGCACAGCCTCGGCCACAACGGTGTCTACAGATAGCCAGCCCGCGTAAGGAGGGCTGCTCGTAGACAGCCGCGATCGCGAGCCAGTGGCCCTGACCCAACTCCGATAATTCGACGCGTGCCATTCCCGAACGTCGAAGGTAAGCACGCCCATGACTCAATGTTCAGTCCGCACGACTTCATCGCTTACCTCAAGAAGCAGGGACTTTGGGAAGACTTCCCTGTACCCGACGGAGTTGTGCTCTTCTATCAGCGCTGGTTCCTGAACCAGGTCGTGGCCAACGAAACAGCCGCCGGGGGCCTTCAGACGCACCCCGTACCGCCTTCTCTGTTGTCGTTCCATTTGGTCACGCGTGACGCCGAGACCATCGGGCTCAGTGGCGGATTCGGAATCGGTGCGCCGGCGGCAGTAGCGGTGATGGAGGAATTGATTGCGGTCGGCGTAGACAAGTTCATCGGTATCGGCACCGCTGGAAGTCTGCAGAAGGACCTGCAAATAGGAAACATCGTTCTGTGCGACCGAGCTATTCGAGACGAGGGCGTTTCTCATCACTACGTGGCGCCGGCTAAATATGCCCTTCCCTCATCCGAGCTGACCGGGCGTCTCAAGGACGAGCTCTCCGGCTTGGGCGTCGCCGTCCGAATGGGCACGACATGGACGATCGATGCTCCATACCGCGAGACGGTGGAGGAGCTCCGGCGCTATCAAGCAGAGGGAGTGCTGACCGTCGACATGGAGGCTGCCGCCTTGGCTTCGGTGGCAGCGTTCCGAGGAGTTGAATTTACCGCGGCCTTCGCCGTCAGTGACTCATTGGCGGATCTTATTTGGGATCCCCAATTCCGATCGATGGATGTGGCCAAAAGCCTTGACCTGCTGTACTCCGGTGCCGTCGCCGCATTGGCTTCGTAGGGAATAGGCTAGGCAAGCCTCGGGCCTAGCAGCCCAGCAGCCGCGCTATGAGCATCCGCTGGACTTCGGACGTGCCTTCGCCGATCTCGTTGACCTTCACGTCGCGCCAGTAGCGCGCGACCGGGTAGTCCTCCATGAAGCCGTAGCCACCGTGGATCTGGACCGCCTGGTCCGCCGCGCGCTTGGAGGTCTCCGATGCGTAGAGCTTGCACATCGCCGCGAGCATCCGGGTCTCGTCTGGCGTTTCGTCGCCGGCTTGCATGTATGCGGCGGCGGCGCGGTAAACCATCGTGCGAGCGAGCTCGGTTTCCATCGCCATGTCGGCGAGCTTGAACTGAATCGCCTGGTGCTTTGAGATTGGAACGCCAAAGGTTTTTCGCTCTTTCGCGTAAGTGAGTGACGCATCGAGACAGGCCTGCGCAAGGCCAACCGAGAGCGCGGCGATTGCGATGCGGCCCCCCATCAGCGTGTGGAGGAACTGGCGGTAACCGCCACCTTGTGCGCCGAGGAGGTTCTCCCTCGGCACAGCGCAGTCTTCGAAGCTGAGTGGATGAGTGTCGGACGAATGCCATCCGAGCTTGCGATACGACGGCAGCACGTGATAGCCCGGCGTGCCCGTCGGGATCATGATCGCGCTGATCTCCACGCCGCCTCCGTTCGCCTTGCCAGTCACGGCGGTCACAGTCACACCGGCCGAGATGTCGGTGCCGCAGTTGGTGATGAACTGCTTCGCGCCGTTGACTACCCATTTGCCGTCGCGCGCTTCAGCCCGCGTCTTGGTCGCGCCGGCGTCCGACCCCGCTTCCGGTTCGGTCAGGCCGAAGGACCACATCTTGCGACCGGCCAGCAAGTCCGGCAGCCACTTCTCCTTTTGCTCGGCGGTGCCGAAATCGTGGATCGGCGAAGCTCCCAGGCACACCGCCGCTTCGAGCGTGATGCCGACTCCGGTGTCGGCGCGCGAGATCTCCTCGATCGCGAGGCACAGGGATAGAAAGTCGCCGCCGGCACCTCCGTACTCCTCTGGAAATGGCAGGCCGAACAGGCCCAGCTCCCCCATCTGCCGGACGACGTCGTATCCGAACTTGTGCTCCCGGTCGAGCTCCTCAGCCGCGGGAGCGACGACCTCGCGGGCGAAATCTCTGCACGTGTCGCGGATGGCCTGCTGCTCAGGGGTTAGATCGAAGTTCACGTCACCAATCGTTGCATGGTCGAGACAACGGCCTACAGCGCCCTGGCCATCTCGTACTCGACAGCCGGCTCGCGCGGCCGAACCTCGATCATCCGTCCGGTGCGCGCGAAGCCACGGCGCTCGTAGAGCCTCTCAGCGTTCTCGTTCACCTCGGTGACCCAGAGCAGAACCTGGTTGAAGCCTTTGCCTTTGGCCCAGTCCACCACGGCATCAACCAGCGCGGACCCGACCCCCCGGCCGCGAAAGCCGGGATCAACCCACAGCGCCGTCAGCGCCGCGGCGCTATCGAACTCGCCGGGCCCCGCGCCGACAGTGCCGACCACCTTGCCGTCGACCTCCGCGACAAACCTGGTCCGGTCGGAGAGGCGGCGCCGCCAGCTTTCCTCGCTCGCACCGACCTCAGCTTCGTAGGTTGAGCCGAAGGCGTACGGCGCTTCCTGCAGAGATGCGAGCCTGATTGCGCGAAACACCTTCCACTCGTCCGGGCCGATGCGGCGGATGGGGCTAGTTGCCGAGGACTAAGACCTTTAGCGCCCAGCTCAGTGTCACCGCGCTCACCACGCCGATGGCCAGCAAGCGCCACTGGAAGCCGGTGAGCCGCGGCACCCAGGTCCGCCCCGTCACCGCGCCCGCGACCAGACCGCAGACGCTCGCCAGAGTGCCCGCGAACAGCGGTGGGCCCAACGGATAGAGCCGGACGGCGTCCGCGACGTCTCCCTCCCACATGTACGCGAACGATCGCGTTCCGCCGCAGAAGGGACAGGGGTGGCCGGTCAAGTAAAAGAAGGGACAGGGCGGGGCCGTTAGGTGCGCTGCCTGCAGCAGGAAGTACATGCGCGTGTAGGTAAGCCAGACCAGAAGGCCCGCGATCAAGGCGAGGTCCCGCATCCTCTCGGCGCCAACCGCCCTGGTGAAGGACAGCGGCCTCGCCATCATCTCAGCAGCCCGACGATGTCGTCAGTAGTCTCCGCGACGGCGACGCCCGCCTTACGGAATGCCTCTTCTTTGCTCTTGGCGGTTCCCCGGTTGCCCGAGATGATCGCCCCGGCGTGGCCCATGCGCTTTCCTTCCGGCGCGGTCCGCCCCGAGATAAAGGCGACGGTCTTGAGCCGGCTGCCGCGACCCAGCAGCTCGGCCGCGTGCTCTTCATCGCTGCCGCCAATTTCCCCGATGACGACCAGGTGGGTGGTCTGGGGGTCCTGCTCAAAAAGCTCGATGACGTCTTTGAAGGTCAACCCAAGGACCGGGTCGCCGCCGATGCCAACGATCGTCGACTGTCCCATGCCGGATGCGGAAAGCGCCGAACCGACCTCATAGGTCAGCGTGCCGCTGCGCGAAACGAGCCCGACGTGGCCTGCCTTCGTGATTCGCTGCGGGATGATCCCGATCTTCGCCACTCCAGGAGTGATCAAGCCCGGGCAGTTCGCGCCGAGCAGGCGCGCCGCGGGGTAGCCGCGAAGGAAGTCCTTCACCCTGATCATGTCCTGGATCGGGATGCCCTCGGTGATGCAAACAATCAGCGTGATCCCGGCCGCGGCGGCCTCCATGATCGCGTCGGGCGCGAAGGGCGGCGGAACGAAGATGCCGGACGCACTGGCGCCGGTCGCCTTCACAGCATCGGCCACAGTGTTGAAGACCGGCACGCCCAGGTGCGTTGTCCCGCCCTTCCCGGGGCTCGTGCCTCCGACCACCTTGGTGCCCATCGCCTGCATCTGCTCGGTGTGAAAAGAGCCTTCGCGGCCCGTGATGCCCTGCACGATCACGCGGGTTGACGCGTCGAGAAGAATGCTCATGCTTTCACCCTCGTGAGCTCCACGATCTTCTGCGCCGCCTCCCAGGCGTTCGCGCCCGGCTCGATGCCGTTTTCTTTGAGGATCTTCCGGCCTTCCTCCTCGCGCGTACCACTCAGGCGGACAACAAGCGGCAGCTGCATTTTCAAGTTGTCGCGCGCGTGGACGAGACCCTTGGCGACCTCGTCCCCACGCGTGATGCCGCCGAAGACGTTCATCAGGACGCCTTTCACGCGAGGGTTCATTAGGATGACCGCCAGGGCGTTTTCAACCACCTCGGCTTTCGCACCACCGCCGATGTCGCAGAAGTTCGCCGCCCGCCCGCCGGCGCGCTGGACCAGGTCGAGCGTGCTCATACAGAGCCCGGCGCCGTTGCCGATGATCCCGATCTCGCCGTCGAGCGACACGTAGGTGAGGCCGCGCTTTTTCGCCTCCACCTCGTACGGGTCGCCTTCGACCACGTCGCCGTAGCGCTCTTCGAGATCCTTGTGCCGCCACGCCGCGTTCTCGTCGACCTCGAGCTTCGCGTCGCCCGCGATCACCTCACCGTTTTTCGTCACGACCAGCGGGTTGATCTCCGCGGTGATCGCGTCGAGCTCAGGAATCGCCCGGTAAAGCTTCTTGATCAGAGCGCCGAGGGGCCGGGCCAGCTCGCCAAGGCCCGCATCGAAGACGAGCTGCGTGAGCTCGAAATCCAGCGGCCCGCGCCAGGGATTGGGATAGAGGCGTGCGATCGACTCGGGCGATTCCTCGGCCACCTGCTCGATCTCCATGCCGCCCTTGGCGGAGAGCATGAGGATGTTGGCGCGCGCGTCACGATCGACGGTGAAGCCGAGATAGATCTCGCGCCCTATCTCGAGCGCCGTCTCGCAGTAGACGAGCGGGACCTTGAATCCTTTGATGTCCATTCCGATGATCTGCTCCGCGGCCTTGCGCGCTTCCTCGGGCGTGGCGGCAAGCTTGATGCCGCCGGCCTTACCGCGACCGCCAACCGGGACCTGCGCCTTCACCGCGACCGGACCCAGCTGTGCGCACGCCGCAGCCGCCTCATCAGGTGTGCGCGCGACCTTACCCGCGGGAATGGCTATGCCAAGGGAATGGAGCACCTCCTTGGCTTGATACTCGAGAAGCTTCAAATCAGGGAGAGGAGGGGTGGAAGGGGCAGGCGGTGTTGCCGGAAGCGCTGTTCGCCCATCCGTTGCAGAAGGCTTGCTGGAACTCGGAGCTGTTGAACGCGAGAACAGTCAGGCCGATGACGACGACGAGCACGACCACAAGCACGAAGCCACATCCGATCAGCACCGCGGGAACGGCCGAGCTCTTGCGGGCAGGCTGGGCACCCAGCGGCCGCCACGCCGCACCGTCCCAGTACTGCAGGCCGTCGTCGGAAATCCACCGGCCCTGCGCGTCCTGAGTTGGCACGAGTCAATTATGAAAGGCCGCCTCGTCGAGCTAGTCGAGACCGCGCTCAGGTCTCAGAACGCCGCTGTGCCGGCTCCCGCGGGTTTCCGGCTCCGCGGAGTGCCGTCAGTGCATGCACCGGCGGGTTTCACGCCACTAAAACGACTCCCATGCCCCGCCCCCACACCCTCTTCCCAGTCCGTCCTACAACGGGATATTTCCATGCATACGAGGACTGCGCCGGCGCTCCTTGCGCAAAGCGATCCGCAGCGCGCGGATGAGCTCGAGGCGCGTACGCCCAGGCTCGATCACGTCATCGATGTACCCACGCTCGGCGGCGATATATGGGTTGGCGAACCGCTCCGTGTACTCGGTGACCAGCTCCCGCCGCCGGATCAGGGGGTCCGCCGCTGACGCCAGCTCGCGGTGGAAGATGATGTTCACCGCCCCCTCCGGCCCCATCACCGCGATCTCCGCGGTCGGCCACGCGACATTGAAGTCCGCCCTGATGTGCTTCGAGCACATGACGCAGTAGGCGCCGCCGTACGCCTTGCGAGTGATCACGGTCAGCTTCGGCACCGTCGCCTCGCTGAACGCGTAGAGCAGCTTCGAGCCGTGGCGGATGATTCCTCCGTACTCCTGTGCCGTGCCCGGCAGAAAGCCCGGCACATCCACAAACGTGACCAGCGGGATGTTGAACGCGTCGCAGAAGCGAACAAAGCGCGCGGCCTTGACGGATGCGTTGATGTCCAGCGAACCCGCCATGACCTTCGGCTGGTTGGCCACCACTCCGATCGGGTGGCCGTCAAGGTGAGCGAAACCCACCACCATGTTCATCGCGAAATACGGCTGGACCTCGAAGAAGTCGCCGTGGTCGACCACCATGGCGATCACGTCCTTGATGTCGTAGGGCTCCTTGGGGTTGTCGGGGATGATCGTCGCGAGGCCCGGCGCGGCACGCTCCGGGTCGTCGGTCGTCTTGCCCAGAGGCGGCTGCTGGTCAAAGCTCTGCGGGATGTACTTGAACAAGCGGCGGACCTGGGCGAAGCACTCGTCCTCGGATTCGGCCAGGAAGTGCGCCACACCGGACTTGACGTTGTGCACCTCGGCGCCTCCGAGCGAATCGAAGGTCACCTCCTCACCCGTCGTGACGCGAATCACCTCGGGTCCGGTGATGAACATGTAGCCGAGCTCGTGCACCATGAAGGTGAAATCCGTCATCGCCGGCGAGTACACAGCGCCTCCGGTGCACGGCCCGAGGATCAGGCTTAGCTGCGGTATCAGGCCGCTCGCCTCAGCGTTGCGCCAGAAGAT
>Ga0137418_10007231_pt1 | contig 10197 bp, 7 predicted proteins | sample CZODoug3_1_2_16f_FD_122242 | JGI IMG/M metagenome (GOLD analysis project Ga0137418, IMG submission 122242) | Vadose zone soil fungal communities from Angelo Coast Range Reserve, California, USA - CZODoug3_1_2_16fungal (Hybrid Assembly) | ecosystem: Environmental > Terrestrial > Soil > Vadose... | reverse complement strand
GACGCGACGGAGTGAAGTCACGACTCGAACGAAAAATGTCTTCGGCAGGACGCCCCGCTGAATATGGTCGTCAATATCGGTAATGATTTTGTCGACGCGCGACCGGTCGCACGCCTCCGGAGCAATCTCCACATATTTTCGAAAGAGCGCGCGAGCCGCCGGGAAATAATTCTGCGCCAGCGCCACACAGGCGAAGCCGACTATTATCGACGGCGAACAGTCGTCGGGCAGGATTTGGTCTAAATGAAAAAGGAAGGGATTCGAAGTCCCGACGAAATCCGGTGAAACACCGAATTGGAGATGGAGAGCTTGACCCAAAGCCGCATGGGCCAAATCGAACTGTTTTGCCACAGCGAGCTGAACGGCGGCATGAACGAGATGATCCGATAAAATGTGATTTCGATCCGGCGCTTCCGGCGCGACTTCAAGATACGTCGACAGAAGAGTGTTTGAAGTTGCGTTATCACCAATCTCGCGGCTCACGGCTGCCAGCCAGCTCAGCGTCGACGGGAATTGCGTATCGGCCAATATGCCGGGCAAGGACACGCGGAAAACTTCTCTAATGTCGGCAGTCCGCGAAATAGAGATTCCGGGATCATTTTTCAGCGCTTCCGCCAGGCATCGAACTGCGGCCGGATGATCGCCTGCGCGGATCCGCTCGATGGCCAGCGCTAAAAAGTGGTCGGCAATGATGGCGTTCTCGACGCGCCTCCGGTCAGGTGCGTCCGGAGCTACTTCAAGATACCTCGACAGGAGTGCGCTGGAACTTGCGCTATCACCGATCTCACGGCTTACTGCTGCAAGCCAGGTCAACGTCGCCGGGAACTGGACGTCGGCCAATCTTTGAGGCAAAGCCTCGCGGATAATTTCGCTGATGCCGGCGGTCTGGGAGACAGAGATTCCGGGATCGTGTTTCAGCGCTTCCGCCAGGCATCGAACTGCGCCCGGATGATCGCATGCGCGGATCCGCTCGATGGCCAGCGACAGAAGTGCTGCAACGTGGTCGGCTACCACCGCTCTCGTAGAGGCTTCGCTGGGCGATCTCAACTGAAACGTTTGTTCCACAGCGCTGCCGGGCGCGAACCGTCGAACCCATTGACGAAGCTTCCCATCGGTTGAAAACCTCAAGGAACGTCCGGGAGTGTGGGTGCGCATGAAAGTGAGGTGGACTTGAAGTTCCTTCGCCAGTTCGACCGCGCGCTGCATTTCACTGTCGCCGTCATTCCATTCGAACAGAATATATTTCCATTCGACCCGGAGCGCCGAGCGAACCTGAATCCGGTCGTCACGCAGCTTCCTCAAAAACTCGATAGCGCGCTCGAAGCTGCCGCCCACCCGATACTTCAGATAAGTCTCAGGCGTGGCACCATCGATGGACGCGCGCAACATATCCAGTTCTGATCGAACGACCCAGGGCATATATGGATAACTGCAATGAGTCGTCACGCCGATCAGCGACCTGGGAAAATAACGCCTCGAGGATTCGATCAGGTCCGGAAGCCGCGAATTCACCAGCGGATCGCCTCGTCCCTCGAAGTGGATAAAGCGAATGTGTTCGACCCCTTCGCGGCGAAGCTGTCGCAACAGACCTTCGAGAAGTCCGGTCGTCATGTTGTATGGCGGACCTTTTAGAGAGCGTCGATCCTTGGCGGGAATACACTGCGGGCAGGACAAGTGGCACAAGTAGGAAGCCTCGAGGTGCAACACCTCCATCGTGCGAGGGTGCAGCACTGTCTCGATCGCTGCATGTCCGCGCACCGCGCACAAATTGCAAAGTTCAGGATGAGGATCACGTCCGGATATGAAAGATTGCCGAATCCGTTGCAGTTCAATGCCATGAAAGATCGGTAATTCCCGGTTATCCTGAAGGGCGCCTTCGTCGAGTGTCCGCAGTGTGAGTGTCTCGCCGATGTCGTCCCAGCACGGCATCTCGCCGTTCGCCTTGACGTACAGACTGTGGGACATCATGCATCCGCGCGCGGGCAAGGTCATGGTTAGTCTGTTAACAGTCTGGCGCACAGCCAGACACAGTGCAAGAGGGTGCTCAACGCGGGCTAAAGCCCGCGACTACATTTGGGATCACGTTTTGGTTTGAATCACGTTTTGGTTTCAATCACGTTTCGGTTTGTCACGTTTGCGTTTGAATGTAGTCGCGGGCTTTAGCCCGCGTTCCTTACGGTAACGCGAAAACCACTACGGCATCAGTGGCGACGACGGCGACGTATTGCTTGCCGTTCCTTCCACGATAGGTTATCGGATCGGCGTTTCCTCGACGCGCGAGCTTCGTCACCCACAGTTGCTTTCCGGTCTTCGCATCGATCGCGCGGAAGCGGTTGTCATCGGTCGAGGCGATGAACAACACCCCACCGGCTGTCACGATTGGACCCGCCAATACGGGTCGTCCCGTGTTCTGCTTTCCCTCAGGAAGCTGGTCGGTGATTCCGAGCGGCGTCTGCCAGGCGATGTCTCCGGTGGACGAATTGATCGCAGTCAGGCGGCCCCATGGAGGTTTCTGACAGGGCCAACTCGTTTCGCCCATACGGACATCGAACGTGCTTTGGCCTGGAGTGGTTTTCTCATATAGAAAAGGTGAGCCCTCGCGGGCCTTCTCGATCGAGCCGAGCGCGCCGACGTCCTGAGTCGCGACGAAGATGTAGCGCGAACCCGGATCGAATGCGGTTCCACCCCAATTTGCGCCGCCGAGCCCTCCGGGGAAAACCAGCGTGCCGGCGGGCCGGGTGCCTTCCGCGCGATACCCAAACGGTGTGAATGGGCCGGAGTTCCGGACGCCGCCGATCTTGTCGATCAATTCCTGGCACGCCTTTGCATGTTCGGGGGTTGTGTCTGCGGCGGAGACCAGGTCTTCGGGTTTGTAGCTCACTCGGGCCAGGCCCGCGGGCTTCACCGGGATCGGCTGCGTAGGAAAGGCCATCTCGCCAGGGACATCGCTTTTCGGTACGGGACGCTCTTCCACGCCGAAAACCGACTGGCCGGTTTCGCGGTTCAGGATATACATGTATCCGGATTTCGTTGTCACGGCCATAGCCGGAATCGTGCGCCCGCCACGAACGATGTCGAACAATCCGGGCGGCGCGGGCGGGTCGGCGTCCCACAGATCGTGATGGATAGTCTGGAAGTGCCACTTGTACGCGCCGGTCTGGATATCGACGGCGACCACTGAGTTTCCGAACAAGTTCGCGCCCTTCCGGTCGCCTCCGTAATAGCCGCCGATCGGCGAAGCGAGAGGCAGATAGAGAAGGCCGCGCTGCTCGTCCATGGTGAAGTAGAACGGCCAGGCGTTGACGCCGAGGCGGCCTTTCCAGCTATCGCCTTCCCATGTGTCGTGACCAACCGTTCCCGGCTGGGGCACTGAACTGAATTCCCAGAGCTTCGCACCCGTGCGAGCGTCGAAGGCTCGGGGATTGCCGATTCCTCCGCTGGTTCCCGGCGGCGTGTTGGCGCCGACCACGACGACGTTTCTGTAAATGCCCGGTACCGAGTTATACGGAATGCCGAGATCCACCTCGCCATCCTTACCGAATCCAGAGACATTCTCCCCGGTACGGGCGCTGAGCGCGATCAGGCGGCGCCCGGACGTGAAAATAATTCGCGGGAGATCGGCACCTTGTCCGGGCCAATACGCAACGCCGCGGCGTGAAGGCGCTCCGGCGGTCAGCGGATAACTCCAGATTTCTTTCCCAGTGTCCGCTTCGAGCGCCAGAACGCGGTTCGCGGTGGGCACGTACATAACGCCACCCACGACGATCGGCGTGGCCTCGGAATTCAATCCCCTTCCGCCGGCGGTTGCGGTGGCAGGCACGTCGCCCTGCAGACTGAGAGTCCAGGCCTGGATGAGATTCGCGACGTTCGTGGTGTTGATTTGCGCCAGCGGTGAGTAACCGGTTCCCGCGCGGTCGTAGCGGTACATCGGCCAATCGGAGCCGGCTGTTGTGGCAGTTTGTTGCGGGGTGCCAGGCTGGGCAAGCAGGAACCAGAGCATGGCGCCAATGAACACTTTCACGTTCAAGCGCATGATTTCCGCCCCCTCGTAGGACCAAAATGTGCTGCGAGTTCGGTTAACGGAGGGAATGTTAACACAATGGAAGCAAACGACGATCTGCCTAGATGCCGCATGGTCAACTTTCCGGAATAGGGGTTTTACAGCAAAGTGGCGCTCAACGTCGGTCCACTGTTGCCATGCCACTGAGGTTATCAATGTCCAGATCAGGTTGTCTGCATTGATGCAGGGCGGTCTGAAGGGAGGGCGAGCTAAGCTAGCCAGAAACACTCAAGTCGCACTCAGGATCGGCGACGGGCAATCGTCCTCTGCTGGGCCGATCATCGCTTATTTCGTCGAGCCGAAACGAACGCGATCGTTTTGAAGAGGAAGTCCGTTCCGCCGCAGTCTCAGGCGGTGCAAAAAAACCGGGGGCCGAAGCCCCCGGTGATCGAATGATTCGAACTAGGTGCACATACAGGTTGCCGAGTCCGTCCAGTCTGTGTAGCCGACCTTGCCTAACGCGCGAACTTGAAACGCGTAGACCGTGCCTGGCGTCAGACCCTGAAAACCAACGGGTGGCTTGACCTTCGTGACCACTTTGCTCGTCCATGAGCCGGGCGCAGCGCCGTTGACCTGGGCGCCATAACGAATTTCGTAGTGGACGGCCTTGGGAATGGCCTCGACCTGGACCACGATTTCTCCGCTGATGACGCCGTGATCGACGCTGCGGATGACCGGTAGAGGCAACGGCGCCGGTGGAACTTTGGCCGTCGAAGCCGGCACGAACCCGCTCGATGTGAAGATCGCCATGTCGCCATTACAATGGACTTCGACAAAGCGTCCCAACAAGAGCAGCATCTTGATGACGGCTTCCCGTTGCTTGTTTTTCTGGGCGATCACCTTTTTACTTCCATCCAGAGACTCGGCAATGAGCGCCGAGAGACTCTCGATGTCGGTTTTGAGGACCGCCAGATCGACCGGCAAATTCTGGAAATTCGAATTTCCGGTCAGTCCGGTCTGCGCGGCCGTCCCACGTTGTACGATATCGGCGTCGGACATGGCCGTATACCCTTCCAGTGGTTTGATTTTCACCACTTTCTTCGCTTGAGTTGTCATAGGAACACCTCCTTTCTGTATTGGATTGTGAATGAGGTTCCAATTTCGAGCCCCATACCAGGTAAAAACGCTGGGCATTAATAACCTTCTACTGGCCAGGGCTCAGCGGTATTGTCTTGTCGCGGCCTGTCCCAGGCGCAGCAGCGGGCCTGACGTTACAGCGATACAGAACCGCCTCGCCGAATTGGGATACGGCGTCAAGGCAGACGGAAGGTTCGGGGCAAAGACGAAGCAGGCACTGATGCAGTTTCAACGGGACTCGAAGCTCACGCCAGATGGTGTCGTCGGCGGCAAAACCTGGGCGGTTCTCATGGCCGGACCGGCGCGTCGCGCATCCCTTTCGACCACCTCGTCGGCGTGACTAAATCTACTTCATGGCTCCTCTTCGTCGAACAGTGATGCGAGCTCCTTTGACCGCGGATCAACCCATGCAGACGCTGATGCTGGATTTGGTGAAGCGGATTCCGGCGTGGAAGGATCTCCTGTCAGCGTGTCGGAAGCCGCGGACGGGACGAGCTCAGTGCGGCGGTAAATACTTACTTCGTTGGTTCATGTTCGTCCACGGACTCTTCAGTCTACGAGTAATCGGTTGTACGTCAAGTGACCAAGGATCGGTCAGCACTTCTCGACCTTCGGAGAGTCGTCTACAGCCTGGTCTCTTCAACAAGTGGCCTGGCGATTGCTACAACTATGGCAGGACCTTTCTGCGATTAAATCGCCTGATGACTGAACAAAACTCAACCGGAGGTTTGTATGAAACTAACTAAAGTCTGGATTTTGGCGTCAGTGGCGCTGATGCTGATCGTCAGAGCCTCCGATGCTCAGACAGCCACGAAGCATCCAGTTACTGACAGCGAGAAAATCGCCGACGCTCTTAGTGCAGGCCCGCCTTTCATTACAAAGGATGCGACGATTCTGGATTGGCCGGCCACTCCGGGTGGCGAATATCGTGTTCTCCGCAAAGGCACGAACGAATGGAGCTGCCTTCCGGCTGTTCCCGGTTATCCGCATGACGAGCCCGGATGTTTCGACAAAGTCTTTATGCAGTGGATGAAGGACGGTCTCGCAGGCCGAACACCGCATATCGACGCGATTGGAATCGCCTATATGTACAAGGGCGCCTTTGTGCACAAACCGAGTGAAACCGGGCCTTCAAAGCCAGAGTTCCATGTGGGTCCACACATCATGATCGTGTCTCCTCATCAGAATGAGCTCCAGGCTTATAACCGCGATGGAACCACAGGCATGCCATATGTGACGCACCTTCCAAACCGAACCGAGCTGTTTCTAGTAGTTCCGATCCGACAGTGGGATGAAAAGTCAGCGACGAATTGAATCCCTTGCGACACAAACTGGATTCTCGGCATCACGCGTTAGTGCGGTATGCGTGATGCCACCAGGCCGCGACTCTCGGGGTAGGGCCCTCTGGCGGCGGCACTCCACCTTACGCTCGCATCTGCCCGTTCACAACGGACCGTAATTCTCCGAATTGTTTTCTTTCCCGTCGGGAAGTAGCATCGAATGATGCGACAGTTCGCGGCCGCACAGGTCGGCAACTAACGCGCCGATTGCAATCGGCACTGAAAATAAAAGGAACGCACTCACAACCGGTCGTACTCCTGGAGTTATCCAGCTACGAAGCGGCAAAAGCTCGGTATCACAGTCCGGCCTATCAGCACCGCCAGCACCCGGCGGCTCCAAGGAAGGGACTATCGATTCATTCTGGCGGATGGCGCCCGCCGACCCGATAGCTCAGGTCCTATCGGAGTTGATCACGCGAGCCAAAAAGCAAACGAGAGGCTAGCCATGAAAAAAGTTATCTCGCCACTCATCACGTTTGGCCGGCGACGAACCCTGCTACTCCTTGCGGCGGCTCTCTCGCTTTCGACGTCTGGAGCACCGGCCTCTCCGCAGCACGCGCACACCGGGTCACCGCCGGCATCAGATGACCTCGCCTGGTCCGAGTTGCAGCAGAGCATGCAGTCAATACATGAAGCGATGTCCTCGCTTAAATCTAGCGGAAACAATGACGAGGACTTCGTCCGGCTGATGCTTCCACATCATCAGGGTGCGCTCGATATGGCTAAGGCTGAACTGCTGCACGGGAAGGACCCGCAGATGCGCCGCCTTGCGCAAGAAATCATTACCGACCAGCAATCAGAAATCGAGCTGATGCATCTCTGGCTCCGGCAGCACGAGCCGCAAAACCCAGACCTCCGATCTTTGAAGGCAAAGGAGCGCTAGAGTATGAAGATTGTCAGATTCTTCTGGATCTTCTGGATGATCTCCTGCGCATTCGGGCAACAAGCACCTTGGGGCCGCCCGGACATACCTGTCTCCAGCAGAGATCGCGTCTATACGGCCGACCAGACATCCAACACTGTTTCCGTCGTTGATCCCTTCACCAACAGGTTGCTTGGCATCATCAGGCTGGGCGATCCGGTTCCGGGCGCCCTGAGCCCACTCTATAAAGGCCAACTGCTGGTTCATGGCCTCGGCTACTCGTCCGATTCGAAAACGCTCGCTGTTGTTTCGGTTGGTTCCAATTCCGTCACGCTGATTGATACGGCGACCAACAAGGTGAAAGGGACGGTTTACCTGGGCCGCTCGCCTCATGAACCTTTCTTTACGCCGAATGGGCGCGAGTTGTGGGTGACCGTGCGAGGTGAGGACTACGTGTCCCTGATCGATCCGAACCAGATGAAGGAAATTCGCCGCATCAAGATGGCGAGTGGGCCGGGGATGACCATGTTCGGTCCCGACGGTCGTTATGGATTTGTTTGCTCCAGCTTCAGCGCAGAGCTGACCGTGGTCGATACAGGTTCCCACGAGATCGTGACACGGCTGCCGCAGGCGAGCCCATTCTGCCCGAATATCGCCGTCAGCCCCGAAAATGATGAGGTATGGATCGCCCTGAAAGACGTCGGCAAAGTGCAGGTCTTTAATGCAAAGCCGCCCTTCGAGCAGAAGGCCCTGCTGGAAACTGGGGCGATCACCAACCATGTAAATTTCGCGAACAACCGGAATGGAAAATTCGCCTACGTCAGCATCGGGGGAGCAAATCAGGTAAAAGCATATCGCCGGGGTGCTGTGCCGAAGTTAATAGCAACGATCGCGGTCGGGAATCTCCCGCATGGCTTATGGCCATCAGGCGACGGTTCGCGCATCTATGTCGCCTTGGAGAATGGCAGTGCCGCAGCAGCGATAGATACGCTTACCAATAAGGTGATCGCCAATATTCCGATCGGCCAAACTTCACAGGCTCTTGTCTACGTGCCGGGCGCGGTTCCGGAAGGACCCGGCACAGAAAATCTAGTTCCACTCGGCGAGGCCGGCAATACCGCGCGACTCCATCTTGAGAGTGCTGAACAATCCTTACCGAACGCACAGGCGTCGGTTGCCGTGAACTCTCTGGGTTTGACCGACCTCGTTCAGATTGCTGCGGAGGGTCTTGCTCCCAAAGCGCAGTACGACGTGTTTCTGGCAGACTCCAGCCGTAACCCGTACGGGAAGCTGGAACCTCTCGCGACTTTAAGGACCAACCCCGATGGAGCCGGAATCGTTCAGGCCATCGCTCCGCTGAAGACGCTCGCCACCGACGGCGAGAACGCTTCGTCTCAGCGTTCGCGCAGATTTATTATCATCGCGGAAATGAATGCACCGACCCATGTGGTGTTACGACAGGTGCGCTGAAGCGAACAAATTTCACCGCGAAAACGCTACATATCGGGCACTAGGTCGGGTGCTGGGAAGGGGAAGAGGTCAACGCACCAAGCGGTCTGCATGCCCTGCAAGTACGTTGCAGCGGCGTGGACATCCACATAATCCTTCGGCTATTTGCCCAGTTTGGCGCTCCTGAGTACCATGTCGCTTTGGGACCAGCCGACCCAAAGTTCGTCGCCTCTGAACAATGGCCATGGCGTGGTAATACCTAACGCGTGCTTCCGTCGCGCCACATTCGAGGCTGTAGCGCAGTGGCCAACGCGCTTCACCCTTTAGCGCCTACCTTATCGGCAACGGGCTTTGTCATCGCCCGCAACTCACCTGGCGTGCAGGTTCTCAGGCAGGAAGAGGGTATTCCATCACTCCCTTCGGATCTGCCAGGGATGGAAAGCCGCGCTCATTTCTATGCTTCTCAAGTTACACACTCTCAAGGTTCGCCTTTGACCATTGGAGTTCTCCCAGCCAGCGGGCCATCCCTCCCCGTCTTTTGGAGTAATCCAATGAACCCATGTCAAAATGACCCCTGCCTCGAGTGGGGCCAGCAGTTCCGGGCGACGATGGCGCCTTGACTTTGGGTCCGTTTCAGCTACTCTTAGTTCGTCGTGAAAAAAAAGAAAAAGGAGGGCGTATGAACTGGAGCGTTCTTAAAGGACATTCCGGCGGGCGAAGGCACGTGTGGCTCCTGCTTGGGCTGCTGTCGGCAGCCATTCCCTTGGCGGCGGCTACGGACCTGATTTATGTCACGAACAGAGGTGGAACCACCATTGATGTGATCGACGCTCGGACGAACAAGGTCGTGCAATCGATCGGTAACATCGAATCACCCGAGGTAGTTCGATTCTCTCGCGACGGCCGCCTGCTCTATATCTTCAGCAGGGAGCTGGAAAACGCCCTCATCGTCATGGATCGCAAGAGCGGAAAAATGGTCAAAAAGGTGCCGCTCAGCGGGTGGGCCAATGAAGCCCAAACGACGAAGGATGGAAAGCTGATCTTAGTCTGTATCCGAAATACCGGCACAACGGCGGAGGACGCGGGGGCCTTGGATATCATCGACGCCACCACCCTGGAGAAGGTAAAGAGCATCCCGGTACGAAGAGGGCTGCACGATCTCGCCGTGACTGCGGATGGCAAGTATGTCGCCGCCGGCGCGCCTGGAGGACGGTTTTTAGTCGTCTTTGATCTCCAAAAAATGGAAGCCGCTTGGGAGGTTCAGTACGACAGTGGTGTAAATCCGATAGCAATTGAGAATAACCCCGACGGCTCAGGCCGCCGGATCTTCGTAAACCTTGGCGCTCTGAACAGCTTCTCGGTAGTGGATTTTGCCAAGCGCGCTGAGGTGGCCAGAATTAAGTCCCCTG
>Ga0137418_10007230_pt1 | contig 10197 bp, 7 predicted proteins | sample CZODoug3_1_2_16f_FD_122242 | JGI IMG/M metagenome (GOLD analysis project Ga0137418, IMG submission 122242) | Vadose zone soil fungal communities from Angelo Coast Range Reserve, California, USA - CZODoug3_1_2_16fungal (Hybrid Assembly) | ecosystem: Environmental > Terrestrial > Soil > Vadose... | reverse complement strand
GGAGCTCGAGTACAAGGAGCGGGTCGCGCTTCGAGCGGGCGCCAAGTTCGGCTACGACGACGAAACCATGAGCTTCGGGCTGGGGCTGATCCAGCACCGCTTCCATTTCGATTACGCGCTGGTGCCGCTCTCCTCGAACCTCGGCACCACGCATTTCGTTTCGGTCAACGCCCGCCTCTAGAGCCCGGCGCAGGCCCGTCTCGGAGATCCTCGAGGCGGAACACGCCTCCCTCGAGCCGCGCATAGGTCCTGCGCTCGATCCAATCTCCGAGCACGATCAGCTCCCCGTCGCTTTCGTGCCGGTGCACCGCCAGATGGAAGTGGGCCAGCACGAGCGCGTCGTAGCCCTTGCGGAACACCGGCCGCCCGAGCGTCTCGAAAAGCCATTCCTCCGAGCGGCGCGCGCGCGGAGCGTGATGGCGGCTGGTGTGCGAGGTCAACGTCGCGAGCGGAATCCCGATATCGGGATGGATCCACCGGAAGAGGCCCCGCGCGAGCCCGTTCCGGAGCACGGATTTCAGGAATTTGTAGCCGTGGTCCCCGGGTCCCATTCCGTCCCCGTGCGCCAGGAGGATGTTCCGGCCCTGGAGCGTGAGCGAAAGTGGCGTGTCCGTGAAGGTGACGTCCAGCTCCCGGCTGAGATAATCCCCGATCCAGAAATCGTGATTTCCGCCGACATAGGTAACGGGGAGTCCCGCGCGGCGAAGCTCCCCCAGTTTGTGGAGAACCGAGACGTATCGTTTCGGAACGGTGTGGCCGTATTCGAACCAGAAGTCGAAGAGGTCGCCGGCAACGTAGAGCGCCGCGCGCTCGGCGAGAACGGAATCGAAGAGCCTCAGGAGATCGCGCTCCCGGGCGCGATTCGAGTCGGGAGTGCCCTGGCCCAGGTGGGCGTCCGCGACAAAATAGGCGCATCGGGGCTCGGGCATGCGGCGTCAGTATAAGGGGCGTTGTCCCACGGGCAAGCGCGCTTCGGCGGAGTCTCGGCCGGGAACCGCTCGCACGCTAGGGCGGTACTACCAGCTTGACAGACCGTACCCCGCCTTCCTAAATTGAGCGCAGGGCAATACCTTGGGATTTGAGAGCTTATGACGACCGCGGCCGGCTTCTGGGATCGTGTCCAAGACGAGCTTCGCACCGCATCCGGCAAGGCCCGGAGGGAAGCGAAGCGCGCCGTTCGGACCGGCGTTCTCCAGGTGGATCTCGTCTCGCTCCGGCGCGACCGGAATCGGGCGCAGGCCAACCTGGGCGAGCGCTTGCTCGCTTTGTGGAACACGCAGAAGCTCGACAGCCTCGCGGAGGATCCCGAGACACTCCGCCTCAAGACCCTCGTTCAATCGATCGAAGGATTGATCGCCGCCAAGGAGAAGGAGCTGAGATCCATGCGGTCTCGGACCCCCGAAGCGGCTCAGACCCAGTAAGGACCCGCGTCCATCCGGACGCACGTCGAGATGGAGGTAGAAGGAATGGAATCAAAGGAGACCATCCGCGCCGCGAAAGTGCTCATGCTTGCGGGCGGGATCTTGCTGCTCGGCATCGTCGTCGGATTCATCCTCTCGGGAAATTTGAGTCTCTCACCCACGTCCCAGGCGCGGGAAGCCATGACCCCCGCGGTGAATTCGCTCGACAGCCCGTTCACGGTGATCGCCGACAAGACGCTCCCCGCGGTCGTGACCATCGAGACGAAGCGGACGGTGGACGGCGAGGGCTCGCCGCAGTTCAACTTCGAAGGTCCGTACGGCGACTTCTTCAAGCGCCTGTTCCCGGATCAGCCCCAGGGCCAGCAGCCGAAATCTCCCCGCCAGCAGCGGGTGCCCAGCAGCGGCTCGGGCTTCATCATCGAGAAAGACGGCCGGATCCTCACCAACAACCACGTCATCCGTGACGCGTCCGATATCACGGTCATCCTGAACGACAAGCGGAAATTCAAGGCGAGAGTGGTGGGAACGGACCCCAGCACCGACGTCGCGGTCATCAAGATCGACGCCGACGGCGACCTGCGCGTCGAGGCGGCCACGAGCCCGGTCCGTCTGACCTTTCTCGACGCCGCGGGCGCCTGGCTGCTTCGCGAGCCCGCCCAGGGCGGCATGGTCACGGAGACGGTCGGGGACGGGCGCCGGCGCGTGCGCGCCTCCTTCGAGTTCTCCGACGAGCAGCACTTCTACGGCCTGGGCCAGGGCGGACTGCAGCTCGACCGGCTCGGTATCGCCCGCCAGCTCTGGAACACGCATATCGGGCACGGGCCGGGATCGGACATGGGCATCCCGCTCCTGGTGTCCAATCGCGGTTACGCGCTCTTCTTCGACAACACGAGCGATGCGATGCTCTCGGTGGGCCGGTCCGATGGCGGAGTCCGGATCACCTACACCGCCGAAGCCGGACGGCTCGTGTGGTACTTCCTCTCAGGGCAAGATCTGCGTGGCGTCATGCTCGAAGTAGCCGAGCTACTCGGCCGGGCGCCCCTCCCGCCCCGCTGGGCGCTGGGGTTCCTCCAGTCCACGCGCCACTTCGAGGACACGGAGGAGCTGCGCCTCCTCCCTCGCACGATTCGCGAGAAGCAGATCCCCTGCGACGGCCTCATCTATCTCTCGACGTACGGGGAAGCGCAAGGCTGGAATCGCGGCGTGGGGCATCTCGGCTTTCAGCCTGCGCTCTGGCCGGATCCGCCCGCCCTCATCGAGGAGGCGAGGCGGCAGCACTTCGAGATCATCACCCACGAGTACCCCGTGCTCCACGAGGATTCGCCGCTCTTTGCCGAGGCGGAGGCGAGTGGGTATCTGCTCGACGAAGGCTACGGCCGATCGAGCGAGGGGCCGCGGCGGGCCGCCAACTATCGCGAGGGCCAGCGCTACCTCGACTTCTCCAACCCGGCCGTCGGCGCCTGGTGGTGGTCGGCCCACCGCGAGCTGGCCAAGCTCGGAGTGGCGGGCTGGTGGCTCGACGGCGGCGAGGGGCCGCCCGCGACGGCGAAGTTCCACGCCGGCGGCGGCACCCTCCTCCACAACATCTACGACCGGTGCCGTCACGAGGCCTTCGCCCGTGGTGAGGCCGCGGACCGGCCCGACCAGCGCGTTTTCCTGCTGTGCCGCTCGGGGGCGGCGGGGATGCAGCGATTCGGCGCGACGTGCTGGTCAGGCGACATCAACAACGACTTCGCCACGCTCGATGCGCAGATCCCGCTCGGGCTCAATACCGGCCTGTCGGGCGTGCCGTACTGGGGCACGGACGTGGGCGGCTTCTTCCATCCGGTGCCGGAGACGGGTGAGCTTTATGCCCGCTGGTTCCAGCTGGGCGCCTTCAGCCCCATCTTCCGCTCCCACGGCTGGGTGTGGCGAGAGCACGTGCCGTGGGCACATGGCGCGCAGGTGGAAAAGATCTGCCGCGAATACGCGGAGCTACGCTATCGGCTCTTGCCGTACACGTACACGCTGGCCTGGCAGGCGCACACGCTCGGCCTCCCGCTCATGCGCCCGCTCGTCCTCAACTATCCCGACGACCCCCGCGTCTGGCAGCTTGGCCACCAGTTCCTCTGGGGCGACGACCTGCTCGTCGCGCCCGTCACTCGTGAGGGTGCCACGGCATGGCCCGTCTACCTGCCCGCGGGCGCCTGGTACGATTTCTGGAGCGGCGCGCGCCACGAAGGTCCGGGCGGGGTCACCCTCGAGGCGCCGCTGGACCGGCTGCCCCTGCTCGTGCGCGCCGGGGCCATCGTGCCGCTGGGGCCCGTCGTCCAGCACACCGGCGAGCGGCCGCTCGACGAGATCACGCTGCTGATCTATCCGGACGGCGCCTCCCGCTTCGAGCTCTACGAGGACGATGGCCGGTCGAATGCCTATCGCGACGGCCACCACGCCCTCACGCGCCTCGAGTGCGTGGCCGGACCGAAGGACGTGACGGTGCGAATCGGCGAGCCCGTGGGAGACCGGTCGGTGGTGCCGGCAGGGCGCCGCTACCTCATCCAGCTACGGATCGACGGCGCTCAAGCGGTGACGGTCGAGGGCCATGGGTCGCTGCCGAATTTGAAGGGGCCGAGCCAGGACGGCGCGGGCTGGTGGGAGGACGGCCGCGGCTTCATCGTCGTCCGCCCTCCCCGCCAGCCCGCCGTCGTGCTGACGGTGTCTAGGACTTGAAGTACCAGGTCTCCGTGTGAGCGATGTGGGGATTGTCGCTCACGGCGCTGTTCCAGAGCCGCTCGGGGATGTTGCCCATGTTGGTCTTGATGACCCGCACGCCCTGTGAGGCGGGCGAGTTGGAAACGATGGGGATCATCCACATCTCGTCCAGCGCGATCTTCCACACCTCCTTGGCCATCTTCGTCCGCTCCTGATCCTTCACGCTGAAGGACTTGCGGTACTTGTCCATCAGCTCGCGCATGCGCGCGGGCGGGGTCTTTCCGCTGGCCCCCGCGCTCGCGTACCAGAGGCCGTAGAGTGGTCCCATGGGGCTTCCGGAATTGTCGGGAAAGACGAAGGGGAAGTGCCCGTAGATATTGTCGGCGCCCCACTGGGTCTCGAAGTAGATCTGGTGCTCATTCGTTTGCACCCGCGCCGTCGCCGCGCCGCGCTCCATCTCCTGGATCTCGCCCCGGATGCCGATCTTCTTCCACTGCTCGGCCATCATCTCGGCGATCTTCGTGAAGGGAAGGAAGCCGAGGTAGGTGGTCAGGGCGAGGCGCAGCCGGCCCTTGCCGTCGGCCCGCAAGCGGTACCCCTCGCCGTCCTTCTTGGTGAGCCCGAGCTTGTCCAGCATCTCGTTCGCCTTCTTCACGTCGTAGGCGGTGTGCAGGGTCTTGTACTCCGGGCCGGGATAGTAGAGCGTGCGCTCGCCGGGCGCGGCCGAGCCGGTCTGGCCGAGACCGAGCAGGAAGGTCTCGTTGATCTGCGCGCGGTCGATGCCGTGGGATAGCGCGATCCGGAACTCGCGAGTGCTGAGCCACTTGGCGATCTCCGGGTCCTTGTCGTAGCTCTGGTTGCAGAAGAGCCCGACGTCGGCGCCCTGATCCGAGGGATCCAGGTACACGCGGTAGCGGCCCTTCTGCTGGTTCTCGAGCAGCACGGGCAGCTTGCTGATATCGATGTGCCGGGCCTGGGAGTCGTACTCCCCCGCGATGGCCCGCAGGTTGATCACCTCCAGGTTCTCGCCGAGCGTCATCCGGATCCGGTCGATATAGGGCAGCTGGTTGCCATCGGTATCGACCCACACGCTGTAGGGATTCCGCTCGAGAATCCACGTGGGCGTGGTCAACGGCGTCGTCGTCTTCCAGGGCGTCACCACAGGCAGATCCACGTTGCGGCAGGCGTCGTTACGGTTCTTGAACATGGTCACCCAGCCGTCGAAGTTCAGCTCCGCCACCTTCTTCGCCAGCTCGTCCTTCGAGGCGTACTTCGGATGAAACTGCTTCATGTAGTGCGCGGGCGCGAACCCGCCGAGGGCGGAGCGGCCCCATCGCGCGTGGTGCCCGATGCCCCACACGGAGGCGAGCACGGTGGGCAGCGCGTAGTAGGGCTCGGGCGAGACGAACCGGATGGTGGTGGCGTCGATCTTCTCGATGGCGATGGGCTTGCCGCCGATGGTCATCACGGACAGCGGCGTGGGGACGAGGTCCTTGTTCTGGTAGACGTCCTGGTACCAGAAGACGAAGTCGTCGGCGGTGAAGGGCTGGCCGTCGCTCCACTTCATCCCGCGGCGGAGGAGGAGGGTCGTGATCTTGCCGTCCGGGCTGACCTCCCAGGCTCGCGCGATGTTGGGAACGAGCTTGGTGCCCGTGTAGTCCCAGTAGAGCAGCTTGTCGTTCTGGGCGGCGCGATGGCCATTGGAGGTGTCGAAGGGCCCCGTGAAACCCCGCCGCCACGTGCCGCCGTATTTTCCGATCTCGCGTAGCGGCTTGACGACGAGAGGATCCTGGCCGATCCGCTCCTGGACAGGCGGAAGCTTCCCCGCCTTGACCAGCTCCGCGAGCTGCGGAGCTTCCTTGAAGCTCTTGGGGAAGAGGGCGGGATCCGTGACGACCTCGGCGCCCTCGAGCTTGCCGATGAGGTTCGCGCCCAGCTTCGCTCCCTGGGCGGCGGCCTGGGGGACGAAGCCGAGCGGCACCTGCGTGGCCGGAATGGCGAGCAGACCGAGGCGCATCAAGGCGCGCCGAGACAGGCGATGACCTTTCGACCGCGAGACTTCCTCGTCTTCGCTCATGGGATCTCCTTTCCCTCTCTCGGCTGGATCGCCTCTGTACATCAGAGGGTGACCGGCCACACCCTAAGGGCCGACCCCAGTTCTGTCAAGCCGCGGACGTGGGCGCGGAGCGCGCTTGGCCCACTCGCCCGACGGGATCGCCGAAGCGCTCGATCATGACCTCCGCGAACGGCACGCTCCGATCCGCGAGCGCGCTACCCGAGCGCACGGCGTAGGCGGCGCCATTGCGCGCAGAGGTCGGCTCGACGCCCTTGCCCAGATCGCGCGCGCCGCGCAGCATGAGCCGGCGGAACTGCACGATGGCGGCATCCGTCGGGCCGAGATGCTCTCTGGTGCGATCCGCGATGAGGCCCTGGCTGTCCTGGATGCACGCGTCCTGCTCGGAGATGCCGCGGATGCCCGTGAACGTGCGGAGCTTCTGGTCGACCCGATCGATGAGGTAGTCGTTGTCGCGGTTGCGCAGGGGCACCGAGCGCTCGTCCACCGCCGCGTGCACGCTCTGGCCGGCCTTCAGCCGCTGACGCTCACTTTCCGTCAGGGGCCGCTCCGGGTTCCACGTGTAGCAGTACACCCAGCAGAGCTCGTCGGTGATGGGCACCCAGGTCTGGCCGTGATAGTTCTCGCCCGCGAAGGCGTTGGGCGCCAGCCCGTGGTTCGGCAGCAGGAACTGGCTCACGCGCCAGTAGAGACCGCTGCCATCGGCCCGCCGGGAGGCGCCGATGGCCAGGCCCGCATCGTGGGGCACGACCTGGAACTCGGGCATGGCGTCGTCCCGCATCCAGCGCGTCCGATCCCGATCCGCCGACGACCGGCTCATGACCTCGTCGCGCTCGCTCTCCGACGCGCTGACGGGCATGTGGAGAAAGGAGAAATGCGCCGTGTCGATCCCGCCCTCGCAGGCCTGGGCCCAGTTGCACTGCTGGAGCTTCTTGGAGACGAAGCGGTGGGCGGGCGGCACGAGGGCGAACTCCAGCCCGGGCAGCTCGGGCTCATGCCCGGCCGGGCCCAGGTAGGCCCAGACGAACTCGCCCCACTCGCGTGTGGGGTACGCGCCCGCGCGGACCCGGTCCCGGAACGTGCTCTCCGCCGGCATCGTGGGCATGTCGACACAGCGCCCGGCGACATCGAACTTCCAGCCGTGATACGCGCAGCGCAGCCCGCACTTCTCGTTACGCCCGAAGAAGAGGTTGGCGCCCCGATGCGGGCAGCGCGGATCGAGAAGCCCTACCCGCCCGTCGGTGTCGCGGAAGGCCACCAGGTCCTCGCCCAGGACCTTGACGCGGACGGGTGGACCGTCGGGCTCCGGCAGCTCCTGCGACAGGAGCACGGGCATCCAGAAGCGGCGGAAGAAATCGCCCATGGCCGTGCCCGGCCCCGTCCGCGTGAGCAGCTCATTGTCTTCGGCGCTGAGCATCGTGTCACCCCGCCATGGCGATACTTTTCGAGAACAGAATTGCCAGAGACTCTATCATGGCGGCAGGCGAGAGAGCCGGGAGGAGGTCCCCGAGTGGCGATCCTGACGATCAAGACCGCAGACGAGTTCATGGACCTGGACCTGGAAGCCAGGTGGAAAGCTCGGCGCGCCGGCCGGGAGACGCAGGTGTTCAAGCAGGTCCTTCGGGCCTTCCTCGATCGGGGCGGGCCCATCCCGGTCCAGGACATTGCCGCCGTCTTCCCCGATAGCCCCGCCGCCACCATCCATCAGGCACTCGGCGCGCTGGACACCGACGACCTGCTCCGCGTCCGCGACGGTCAGATCGACGTCGCGTACCCCTTCACGGCTTCCCCGACGCCGTTCGTCATCCGGCTGCGGAACGGCACGGAGCGCTTTGCGTGCTGCGCGACGGACGCTCTCGGCATCTCGCCGATGATCGGACAGGCGGTCCAGATCCGGTCCCGCTGCCATCACAGCCACGAGCCCGTGGAGTTCTCAGCCGCCCCGAGTGGCCCAGGACCGGAAGCCCGCGGCGTCATGCTCTGGATCGGGAAGCGAGCCGAGGAGCCATGCCGGCGCGCCGACAACTACTGAACGACCATCAACTTCTTCCGGTCGGAAGACCATCTGAGAGCCTGGAGACAAGCGAATCCCACCGCCGACGGCGCGGGTGCCACCGTGCTCGAAGGATTCAAGCTCGGCGACCGCATCTTCGGCCGCCTTCTCGTCTAGGGGTCAGGTCTCACAATCCGACATTTCCCGCCGGCGCGACGCTTCTCGAAACCACGAGGCCACACTCCCCACGCCGACCATGTCGGATTGTGAGACCTGACCCCGTTCTACACGCGCTCGATCTCCGGCTTGCCCAGGAGCCCGTACGGGCGAATGAAGAGCACTGCGATCAGCACGAGATAGGAAACCATGCTCCCGAACCCCGCCCCCAGGAGCGGATCGACGTAGCCGGTGGCGACGCTCTCGAGGACTCCGATGAGGATGGCACCGAGAAGCGTGCCGAGGATGCTGTCCAGGCCGCCGACGATGACGATGGGAAACACCTTGAGACCGACGAGGACGACGCCGAATCCGCCCCCGACGGTGATCGCCCACAGGGTGCCGCCCACGACCGACAAGATGCCCACCATGACCCAGGTGATGGCGAAGTAGCGGTGGATGTCGATGCCGACGGACGTCGCGACCTGCGGATCGTCAGCGATGGCCCGCAGGGCCACTCCGGTGCGGCTCCTCTGAAATATCCAGCTCACGAGCGCCACGCACCCGAGCGCGATGCCCGCCGCCACGAGCTTGTCGACGGGCACGAATATTCCACGGATATCCAGCGGCGTCGAGGGCAGCGGCAGTCGAATGGAGCCGGAGCTGCCCGCGAAGAGCACGGCCCCCGAGGCCCGCAGGAATGCGCCCAGGCCCAGGGTGACCATGATCAAGGCGATCACGGGGCGCCCGGCCAGGTGGCGCAGGACCACGCGATTGAAGACGACGGCCAGCGCCGCCATTCCCGCGCACGCGGCCCCGATGGCGCCGAGCAGGCCAAACCCGGCATGCAGCCCTGACGCGACCAGCCTCGTGCCGACCATCATCCACTCGCCCAGGGCGAAGTTGATCATGCGGGAAGCCTTGTAGACGACGACGAACGCGAGAGCGATAGGAGCATAGACGGCGCCCGCGAGCGCGCCATCGACGAGGAGTCCCGCGAGAAACAGCATCGCTCAGCCGCGCCGGGCGATGGGGTGCCGCCGCCTCAAAAGACTCGCTTGGCGCCCAGCTCCGGCGCCACGGCATCGAGACGGCCGGCCAGGATGGGAAGCCGGCGCGTCGGCACGGCCGGGAAGAGATGATGCTCGAGGTGAAAGAACATCTCGTAGCTCATGAACGCCTTCACCCGTCCCCGGATCGTGCGTGCGATCGGCCCTCCCTCCTCACAGTCGTGGTGCACGGTCCACACCGCGAAGAACGAGGTCAGGCACTGGCCGGCCGCCATCGCGGCCACGTGATACTGCAGCCAGCGCAGCTCGAGCACCCAGAAGACGACCGCGATCCACGCCGTGTTGGCGAGCAGCTCGAGCAGGATCCAGCGGCGCTGACGAGCCGTCGCCACCTCGAGGGCCTTGCGGTGCAGGCGCAGGGGAAAGAGCGGGCCCACGGCAATGGCCCGCCACGCCGGCCAGCGCGCGCTCATGGCCTCGATGTCGGCCGCCTCCATGCAGTGGCGGTGATGACGCAGGTGATTGATCTGGACCGCGTGCATCGATCCCAGCATGAGGACGCTCAGGGCGAGCATCACCCAGTCGTGCGCGGCGCGGGACACGCCGAGCGCGTAGTGATAGGCGTTGTGGACCTGGCGGAGGCCGGTGAGGAAGAACATGAAGGAGCACGCGAGGGCCACAGGGTGCCAACCACGGCTGGCGGCGATCCACGAGGCGACGAGCCACGGGGCCGAGATCGAGAGCTCGTGGAGGGCCTCGACCTTGGTGAGGTGCAGCAGGTCCTTCCACGGCACCGCTCGAATCGATTCTGGAATTCGCCCCCTCACCCTGCCCTCTCCCCCGGTGGGGGAG
>Ga0137418_10007229_pt1 | contig 10198 bp, 12 predicted proteins | sample CZODoug3_1_2_16f_FD_122242 | JGI IMG/M metagenome (GOLD analysis project Ga0137418, IMG submission 122242) | Vadose zone soil fungal communities from Angelo Coast Range Reserve, California, USA - CZODoug3_1_2_16fungal (Hybrid Assembly) | ecosystem: Environmental > Terrestrial > Soil > Vadose... | reverse complement strand
AATAGCCGCCCCGTGAACGATCTGCGCATCACGTCGAGGGGCCTCGGCGAGTGCCTGGACGCGCTGCAGCGCTCGACGCACTACGCCGAGCGGCGCGGCCAGCAGAGCCGAGGCAAGGGCATCGGCCTCGCCGGGAGCGCGTATATCTCGGGCGCGGGTCTCCCCATCTACTGGAACGAGATGCCGCACTCGGGCGCGGAGATCCGCATCGACCGCGGTGGCGGGGTCACCGTCATGTGCGGCACGTCCGAGATCGGCCAGGGCTCCGACAACATGCTCGCGTCGGTCGCCGCGGAGGCGCTCGGCATCATGCCCTCGGACGTGCACGTGGTCTCGGGTGACACGTCGCTCGCACCGGTCGACCTCGGAAGCTACTCGAGCCGCGTCACGTTCATGGCCGGAAACGCCGTTCGCGATGCGGCGATGAAGCTGCGCGCGCTGCTCGTCGCGGCCGCGGCGGACAAGCTCGAGGTCTCCGCGGAACGGCTGCTCACCGCGTACGGTCGCATCTACGACCGCGACGATCCCTCGAAGTTCGTCGCGTTCGCGGACGCCGCCGTCCTCGCCGAGTCGAAACACGGGACCCTCGTGGCCGCCGGCAGCTACAAGCCACCGAAGGGCATCGGCGGTTCGTTCAAGGGCGCCGGCGTCGGCCCGACACCCGCGTATTCGTACCAGGCCGCGGTCGCCGAGGTGACCGTCGACCTCGAGACCGGCATGGTCACCGTCGACAAGGTGACGACCGCGCATGACTGCGGCCGCGCGCTGAACCCCGCCAACGTGGAGGGCCAGATCGAGGGGTCGGCGTATATGGGGTACGGCGAGATCATCGGCGAGGAGCAGGTCTTCCGCGGCGGTCTCCACAAGAAGCCCTCGCTTCTCGACTACAAGATCCCAACGTCGCTGGACACGCCGGCGCTCGAGGCGATCGTCGTCGAGAGCGTCGACGCCGAGGGCCCCTTCGGTGCGAAGGAGGCCGGCGAGGGCCCGTTGAACCCGGTGATCCCGGCGATCGCCAACGCGGTGTACGACGCGATCGGCGTGCGCTTCGACGAAACGCCGATCACCGCGGAGAAGATCCTTACGGCGCTCGGCAAACGAGATCGACGGGGCGAAACGAAGTCGCGGATCGGCCCCGACGGCCTCGACTCCGGAATGCCGAAGGGCGATCCGAAGCGCGCGCTGCGACGGCTCACCGCGTCGACCGATGCGCGCGAGCGGAAGCGGCCGAACTAGATGCTGCGTCTTCCGCGCTTCCGCCTTCTCGAGCCGCGCTCCTACGGCGAGGCGGCGCAGCTGCTGGCGGAGAACGGCGCGCGTGAGCTCGACCGGAGCCGCGGGACGCCGACGCTCCGCGTGATGCTCGTCGCGGGCGGCACCGATCTCTTCCCGAACATGAAACGGCGCCAATTCACACCGGAGGTGCTCATCTCGCTCGCACGCGCACGCGATGCCGCGGGCATCGAGCACAACGGGCACCTCGACATCAGCGCGGGGACGACGCTCACCGCCGTGGCGAGCGACGCCGGGATACGCGAGCGGTACACCGCCCTGGCCATGGCCGCCGAAGTGGTGAGCACGCCGCAGCTTCGCAACATGGGGACGATCGGCGGGAACATCTGCCTCGACACTCGCTGCAACTGGTATGACCAGTCTCTCTTCTGGCGGACCGCCGAGGGGTTCTGCATGAAGACCAACCCCGATGTCGTGTGCCGCGTCGCGACCTCGAGCCCACGGTGCCTCGCGGTCGCGAGCGCCGACACCGTGCCCGCCCTCCTCGCGCTCGGCGCGAGCGTCCATTTCGAAGACGCGAACGGCGCGCGCGAGGTGCCACTGGCGGAGCTCTACCGCGAGGACGGCATCAAGCCGATGGCCATGCGGCAGGACGAGGTCCTCACCGACATCACGGTGCCGGCGGCGGACGGTTGGCGAAGCACGTACATGAAACTGCGCGATCGCAACTCGTTCGATTTCCCGATCGCCGCGGTCGCGGCGGCGGTCCGCTGGGATGGCATGACGGTGACAGCGGCACGGGTCGCGATCACCGCGCTCGGGTCGCGGCCGGTCCTGATCGAGGATGCGGCGAGGCCGCTCATCGGGACGCGGCTCGACGATGTCACCATCGCGCTCGCTGCCGAGGCGGTCCACAAGGTCGCGCGGCCGATGGACAACACCTCAGGCACGATCTCGCAGCGCAAACGCGCGGCTCTCGTGTTCACCGAGCGCGCGCTGCGTTCGCTTCGCCCGGCCTAGCGTGCGCGTCGTCGCTGTCGTGACCGCCGCGGGATCGGCGGAGCGGTTCGGCGGGAAGAAGCTGCTGACGCCGATCGACGGCGAGCCGCTCCTCGATCACACGATCGATGCACTTCTCGATGGCGGCGTCGCCGAGGTGATCGTGGTCGTCGGACGCGACGCGCGCGCGGAGCTCGAGCGCGACGTCAACGCGATGCTCGACCCGCGGGTGCGTGCCGTCGAGAACCCGGACCCGTCGCGCGGCATGTTCAGCTCGATACAGGAGGGCGTCGCGCAAGCGCAGGGCGACGCGATCCTGGTGATGCCTGGGGACATGCCGTTCATCTCGCCCAACACCGTTCGCGCGGTGATCGCCGCGTACGAACGAAAGCCCGCGATCGTCTCGCCGCGCTACCGGGGCAAACGCGGCCACCCCGTGGCGCTCCCCGCGTCGCTGCGCGACGAGATCCGCGAGGCCGATCCGCGCGCGACCCTTCACGACGTGATTCACGCGCACATGGACATGCGCGTGGACGTGGAGGTAGGCGACCCAGGAGTCGTAAAAGACGTCGACCGGCCCGAGGACCTGGCCCAAAGCTGAAACAGGCGCGAGTTTCCTAGGAAATCGAGCAAGGGCGGATACTGGGGTGATGCGGGAGATCTTCGCTCGGATGGCCGAGCTCGAGCGTGAGGGGCGACGGTTCGCTGTCGCGACAGTGGTACGCACGACCGGCAGCACCCCTCAGGTGGTCGGCGCGAAGCTCCTCGTCGACGACCTCGGCCGCCTCATTGGCACGCTCGGGGGCGGATGCGTCGAGGGCGACGCTTTCGTCGAAGCGAAGCACGTCATCGAGAGCGGTGAGCCCTCACTCCGCGAGTACGAGCTCACCGAAGACCTCGCGTGGGACACCGGCCTGGTCTGCGGCGGCACGATGTGGATCTCGATCGAGCCGGGCGAGCGCGTGCTTCGATTCGCGGGACGCGATCTCCTCGGCGACGTCCTCGCGGCTTCGGCCGGCGGCAAGCCGGTCGCCGTCGCGACGCTCATGCGCAAGCGGGGCAAGGACGTGATCGCCGCAGGCAAGCTGTTCGTCGAGACCGACGCGAAGGGCGGCGGCACCCTCGGCGACCACGCCCTCGACGCGCGAGCCCGCGCTGCCGCGATCGAGACGCTGCGACAGGGAACAGCGCGTTCCATCGTGCTCGACGAGGAGACCGAGCTGTTGGTCGAGCCGGTCATGACGAGGCCGCGGCTCGTCATCGCGGGTGGAGGCCACGTGGGCCTCGCTATCGCGAAGCTCGGCGTGCAGCTCGACTACGACGTCACGGTGGTCGACGACCGTCCGGAGTTCGCGAGTCGCGAGCGTTTCCCCGGCGTGAGCGAGGTCGTCAACATGGACATGGTCAAAGCGCTCGAGACCATGCCGATCGGCTGGAACTCCTTCGTGATCATCGCGACGCGAGGCCACAAGCTCGACTCGCACTGCCTGCGCGCCGCCGTGAAGACCGACGCGCGGTATGTGGGACTTCTCGGCAGCAGACGCAAGACGATCCTCATCGCCCAGATGCTGCGCGGCGAGGGTGTACCCGAGGATCGGATCCGCGCGGTGCACGCGCCCATCGGACTCGACCTTGGAGGTCGGACGCCGGCGGAGATCGCCCTCTCGGTGCTCGCGGAGCTGTCGCTCGAGCGGTACGGCGGCTCGGGTCGGCCGTTGCGCCTCTCCGACGAGCTCTTCGAGCGCGCGCTGGGCACAAAGAAACGGGACTAGCTCAGGCGACGAGCGCGCGGGCCATACGCAGCGAACGGCTCGATCTCATCCTCATGCCTCTCACGTTGCTGGACGCGCTCATCGCCGGCGATCGAGCCGCGGCTGTGGCGCTCGCCGGCTATCGGATCCCGGCGGACTTTCCGAACGCGGGCGCGCTGAAGCTCGTGCGCTATCGGCGTGAGCAGGTCGCGACCGATGCCTCGTGGGCGCCGTGGTCGCTCCGCGCGATGGTGCTGCGCGAGACCGCGACGATGGTCGGCTATGTGAACTTCCACGGTCCGCCCGGCGTGAACGACACCGCGACACCGAACGCGGTGGAGCTGGGCTGGACGGTGTTCGCGAGTCATCGCAAGAAGGGCTATGCCACCGAGACCGCGCGCGCACTCATGGCGTGGGCGGCGACGGAACACGGAATCCGCCGGTTCGTGTCGTCGACGACACCGAACAACGCGCCGTCGCTGCGCGTCCACGACAAGCTTGGCTTCGTGCGGACGGGTCAGGTGGTCGACGGCGAGATCATCTTCGAGTTGCGCCGCTAGCGCCTACTCGGCGATCTCGTTCACATCCTGGGGATGCGGCGGCGTGCCCTCTGGCTTGTCGCTCGCGGCGGGTGGGCTGCCTCGACGCTTTTCGGTGAGACCCTGGCTCTGTTCCTGAGCGCGCTCGTTCTCGAGTTTCTTGCCTTTATCCATGACCCTCGCACGCGCACGAGGCGTGCCATCTCACATCCGGACAGCACCGCCGTTCTATCGTCGTGGGATCGGAACGGTGACCTTCGGTGAGCTCTTGGAGCGCCACGAGCGCGAGATCTTCGCCTACGTGCTGCGTCTCACCGGCAGCCGCGCGGACGCGGACGATCTCTACCAGGAGACATTCCTTGCCGCGTTTCGCGCATGGCCGCCGCCGCGGGCGGGCAACGAGCGCGCATGGCTCTACAAGATCGCGACGAACAAGGCGATCGATCGAGTGCGACGTACCCGGCGCGTCGTGCCCCTCGCGGACCTGCGCCTCGCGGCGCCGGAACGCGACGGCGTGACCCTGTCGGACCTCGCGACGGCGGTCCGAGCGCTGCCGACCGGGCAGCGCGCCGCGTTCGTCCTGCGCAAGGTGGAGGGACGCCCATACGCCGAGGTCGCGGACGCGCTCGGGTGCAGCGAGGACGCGGCGCGGTCGCGCGTCGCGGAAGCGATGAAGAAAGTGAAGGAGGCGGTCCGATGAATGCGCTCGAACCACTCGTCGACGAAGCACGCGAACGTCTCGTGGCGCGCGCGAAGCGGGAAGGGCTCGTGCGCGTCGGGTACGACGTCATGGACTCGCCGCTCGGTCCGCTCTGGATCGCGGTCGGGCCGCGCGGCGTCGTGAACATCCATTACGGCGCGACGCCCGATCCGCGCGAGATCGCGCGCATCACGCGCGCCTACGGTCCGGGGGTGTTGCCCGACCGGCGGAGCTGCGACCGCGTGCTGACCGAGCTGGACCAGTACTTCGCCGGTCGGCGCCGCTCCTTCGACGTGGAAGTCGATCTGGCCGCGCTCACGCCGTTCCAGCAGCGGATCCTCACGGTGACCGCACGCGTGCCCTACGGCGAGCTCACGACGTACAAGGTCGTGGCCCGTCAGGCCGGGAACGAGCAGGCTTCTCGTGCCGCCGGGGCCGCGCTCGGCGCGAACCCGATCCCCATCGTCGTCCCCTGCCACCGGATCGTCGCGACCGACGGCACCCTGGGCGGCTACGCCGGTGGGCTCGCAGCCAAGCGGCGCCTGCTCGCCTTGGAACGCGGCAAGGCCGAGGTCCCGGCGGGTGGCTGGAAGCCGTCGCGGCGCTAGCCTCTGACTGTCTATTCCTGGGGAGGCCGTTCGTCGTACTCACAGAACGGCAAGGGAGGCCAAAGACATGAGCAAGTACGCATTCCTGTTCATCGACGACGGTGTCGACTACCAGGGCACACCCACCCCCGAGCAGCAGAAGGTGTACGCGGACATCTTCAAGTGGTTCGAGACGAACGGCTCGAAGATCACCGATGGCGGCGCCGAGCTACAGCCGACGCGCACGGCGACGACGATCCGCAAGAGCACGGGAAAGGTCACGGTCGTCGATGGGCCATTCATCGAGGCCAAGGAGTCGGTCGGTGGTTTCTCGATCCTCGAGCTGCCGGATAAGGCCGCGGCCGTCGCTTTGGCCAAGACCTGGCCCGGCTACGGGATCGAGATCCGGCCCGTCGGTGACCACATGGAGGGCGAGTGATGCCTCAGTACGTATTGATGCTGCTCGAGCACGAGGACTGGGTGGACAGGCAGTCCAAGGAAGACAAGGAGCGCGCGTACGCCTCGATCAACAAGTGGGTCGAGGACATCACGAAGAAGGGCATCATGAAAGGCGGCGAGGAGCTGCAGTCGAAGCGCACCGCGACAACGGTTCGGCGTAAGAACGGCGCGATGAGTGTGACCGAGGGCCCGTTCATCGAGTCCAAGGAGCACGTCGGTGGATTCATGATGATCGAGGTACCCGATCTCGATGCCGCGATCGCGATCGCCAAGAGCTGGCCGGGCGGCGACGTCGAGGTGCGCCCGATCGTCGTGCACTGAGCAGTCAGATCACGAGCGACGCGGTGGCCGCGGTCTTCCATGAGGAGGCCGGCAGGCTCACCGCGGCGCTCGTCAAACGCCTCGGCGATTTCGATCTCGCGGAGGAATGCGTGCAGGACGCGCTGGTCTCCGCATTGGAGCACTGGCCGCGCGAGGGCATCCCGAACAACCCGGGCGCATGGCTCATGACCACGGCGCGACGCAAAGGCATCGACCGGCTGCGGCGCGAAAAGCGATACCAGGAGAAGCTGGCCGAGCTGGAGGAGCCACAGGTGAACACGCCGAGCGCGAGCCTTCCGGACGAGCGCCTCGAGCTCATCTTCACGTGCTGCCACCCGGCGCTCGCGCGCGAAGCGCAAGTGGCGCTGACGTTGCGCTCGGTGGCAGGTCTGACGACGGGGGAGATCGCCCGCGCCTTCCTCGTCCCCGAAGCGACGATCGCGCAGCGGCTCGTCCGCGCGAAGCGGAAGATCGTCGACGCGCGCATCCCGTTCCGCGTGCCGGACCGGGACGCGCTTCCCGAGCGGATCGAAGAAGTCCTCGCGGTGCTCTACCTCATGTTCAACGAGGGCTATCTCGCGACCGGCGGCCGCGGCGCGCACGACCGCGACCTCGCGAAGGAAGCGGAGTGGCTCACCGGGCTCCTCGCCGAGCTCATGCCCGACGAGCCCGAGGTCCTCGGTCTCCAGGCGCTGATGCGTTTCAACCTCGCCCGGGAGGACGCGCGGTTCGACAAGGACGGAGCGATCGTCCTCCTCCGCGACCAGGACCGCTCCAAATGGGATCGCCGCCGCATCGACGAGACATTCGCGATCGTCGGCCGCTTCCTGACAATGCGACGTCAGGGGCCGTATCAGCTGCAGGCACTCATCGCGGGCGCACACGCCGATGCGAAGACCTGGGAGGCGACGCGCTGGCCGGACATCCTGCTGTCGTACGACGCGCTCCTCGCGATCGCCGAGTCGCCGGTCGTGCGGCTCAATCGCGCGATCGCGCTCTGGCACGTACACGGCGCGGAGCAGGCGTACATCGAGCTGTTCCGCCTCGCTGACGACCTCGATCGGTACCACCTCTATCACGCGACACGGGCCGAGTTGCTGCGCGCGCTTGGTCGTGCCGACGAAGCACGTGCCGCGGACCGCCGCGCGCTCGAGCTCACCGAGAACCCGGCCGAGCGCGCGCTCCTCGCCGCCCGGCTCGGCTGATACTCGGCGCGATGGCCGCGCCGCATCGTGAGCTAGCACGCAGCGCCGTCCCGAACGCGATGGGCCACGTCGTTCTTGCGTTCGCCGAGCGGAGCCTCCGACCTCAGGAGATCGGCGGACTGCGCGAGCAGCTCTGGCGCACCCAGACCTATCTCTATGTCACGCCAGGTCCGCTGCTCATCGAGCGCGCGCTCGAAGGCTTCCCCGCCCAGGTCCGCGCCCTCGGCGCCCGCTGTCCTTTCTATCGCTACGACGCGCGCGGCGGCGGCGGGTACTGGCCCGACCGCAACGAGATCTGGCTCGCGGCCGGGGTCGAGACGTATGAAGGACTCCGGCAGGTGCGGCTGGCGGCGTGCCACGAGCTCTTTCACTTCATTTGCTGGAACCACCCGCGATACCGCGCCGATGAGGACCGCGGCTTCGCCCGGCTGCGTAAAGCAGTCGCCGAGAGCAGGTCGGTGGTGAAGGACTATCCGCGCTATCGCGGCTGGGTCACGGCCTCGTTCCTACGCCAAGGCGACCACGCGAACGTGGTCGAGTACTTCGCCGACATCCCCACCAACTTCCGCGACACATCGGAGCTTCCGCCGGCGATCGCCGCGCATTTCGCGCCGCTCATCGACGGCTCGCCATTTGCGAGCGACTTCGACAGCGAGCTCGCGGACGACGACTACGACCTCGCGCGGTTCCGGCGCTCCCTCGCGCCCTGGATCGGCTTGAGCCTGACCGCTCCACTACTCGTGCGGCGAGGCGAAGATCTCCAAACCGCAGATCTCTCGGAAGCCGAGCTTCGCGCAGATCGGCGCGGACGTGCGACGGTCGGCCTGAATCACGGCCGCGGTGCGCCCATCGGCGCGGGCATCGGCGAGACGCCGTGCGACGAGCGCGGTGTAGAGGCCGTGGCCGCGGTATTCCTCGAGCGTCGCGGCGCCGCCCAGCAGCACCGTGGGCGAATCGGGGAGATACGCCAGGAAGCTCCACGCGACCGGTTTCTCGCTGTCCTCGAGATACCCGAAGTAGCCGCGTGACTTGATCCGGTCAGCGGCGGCGGCGAGGTACTCGTTGAAGACGCGCATGACTTCCAGCGGAAGGCCGTACGCGCGCGCCATCATCTCGGTCTCGACGAGCGCATCCTTCATCGAGGTCTCTTCGATGCGCACGCGGGGGTTCGCCGCGATCGGGATGGCCAGATCGGTGAGCGTCATGCCGGCGAGGCTGTCCTCATGCGTGAGGCCGGCGTCTTCGAGACGTCGAGGGAGATCGGCAGGGCGCGTCGACGGTCCGGTGACCCAACCGAACGCTAGATCTCCGTAACGCTGGCGGACCTTCTCGATCATGGCCTCGGATTCGCGCTCGGAGAAACGGGCATCGCCGCACAGATTCGCGAGCGCGTGCGACACCTTGGTGATGCGGCCACGCAGTCCCGGGATGCCCAGGTCCTGAACGAGGCCGTGCACCGCTGGATAGAAAAAGAGGGTCGTCTCGATCGCCTCGACGAGGCCGCGCTCGGCGATGGCGTTCATGCGACCAGCGAGCGTAGCGCCCGCCGCACGAGCTCGCGCGCGAGCGTGACCTTGTAGCCGTTGTCGCGCAGGGGCGTCGCTCCGGCGAGCATCCGATCCGCCGCGTCGGCGCAGCTCGCCTCATCGAGAGCGCTTCCCTCAAGGCCCTTCTCCGCTGCGATCACCCGCCAGGGCACCGGCGCAATGCCGCCCATGATCAGGCGCACGTCGCGCGCGACGCCGCGCTCGATCCTCGCAGCCGCGGCGACGGAGACGAGCGCGAAGCTCCACGCCTTTCGATCCATCGCCTTGAGATAGGTGCCGCGTCGCGCGAGAGCGGCCTCCGGCACACGCACCTCGGTGATGAGCTCGCCCGGACGCAGCGAGTGCTCCCGCCGCTCTTTGCCATGAGGCGTGACGAAGAGGTCCGCGAGCTTCATCCGCCGCGTGCCGCGCGTGCTCGTGAGCGCGATCTCGGCGTCGTACGCGAGGAGCGCCGGCACGAGATCGGAGGGCGACACGATGACGCACTCGTTCGCGCCGATGATCGCGTGGTAGCGGTTCTCTCCATCGATCGCGAAGCAGCGGTTGCCGCCTTTCAGCCAGCAGACCGTTCCTTCATCACGGAAGTACCAGCAGCGATTGCGCTGCAGCAGATTCCCGCCGACCGTGCCCATCGTGCGTAGCTGCACCGTTGCCGCGTCCCGGAGCGACTCGCGCAAGATCGGCATCGTCTTCGCGAGCGCGTCGCTGGTCTCGAGATCGACGAGAGGCGTGAGAGCGCCGATCCGAAGGCCGCGGCCCTTCGGGTGAGACCAGCCGCGAAGGCCTTCGATGCCAGTCAGATCGACGAGCGACTGCGGGCGGGCGAGGCCGTCCTTCATCAGGCCGACGAGATCGGT
>Ga0137418_10007227_pt1 | contig 10200 bp, 6 predicted proteins | sample CZODoug3_1_2_16f_FD_122242 | JGI IMG/M metagenome (GOLD analysis project Ga0137418, IMG submission 122242) | Vadose zone soil fungal communities from Angelo Coast Range Reserve, California, USA - CZODoug3_1_2_16fungal (Hybrid Assembly) | ecosystem: Environmental > Terrestrial > Soil > Vadose... | reverse complement strand
AGAAGGGTACAATCTGCTTAAATTAGCTGTAAAGGTTGGAGCCTTACGGTGACGGGCATGGAGCCGACCGGGATTAAGGTCTTAGACGACCTACTAGGCGGCGGACTGCCTAGACCATCCGCGGTCGGAATCATAGGCGCGGTCGGCAGCGGCAAATCCAGCCTCGTCCGTCAGCTCGCAGTTACAATGCTTGAGCGCGACTTTCGCGTCCTCTATTACGCAATCGACGAGTCTGCGGAAGATGTCAGAGAAAGCGTCGCCACTTATGGAATAGACGTCGGCAAATACGAGTCGGAAGGGAGACTCTCATTTATCGACATATTCGCTCTAGGCGTCGAGCGGCTCGCCGAAGCCTATCCTGTAGAAGAGCCCGAACAGATTGTTGACAGCACATTCAAGTTCTCAGACCTTGTGGCTCAAGGCCGAAGCTTCACCCTTAAGCACCTAGGCAAGAAACAATTCGTCATCATGGACTCGCTTACGCCCTTCTTCCTTATGGTCGAAGCGAAGCGGGTCTTCCAGTTTGGACAAGTGCTAAAGTATGCTACACGCTTCGCCAAAGCAATCGGCGTCGCAACACTGCACACCAAGGTCCTTGACGAGACGATTGAGAACGCCATGGTCAATTTCGCAGACGTCGTTCTAGATCTCGAACGTCGCAAGACCGCTGAAGGACCCCTCGCACGCGGCGGAACTCTACGACTTGTGAAGATGGGCAAGAACCCGGTCCCGTCCCGAGGGTACTACTACGAGATGACACCTCAGGGAATTGCCATAAGCACTACGCCACCCATCTAAACCACGCTTCTTTTCTCGGCACCTTGGGTTGCTAGCCCAGATATACCAGCAGTCGTTTCACAGCTGTCCATGGCAACGAAGCCTATCGAGTCAGGTATTACCAGCGACGAGATGCAAGTTGCAGAGCTCAACTCTGAGTATCTCGGAGTCAGCCACTTCCAGCTGATGGAAGCGGTCGGCGCGAAGACCTCACGAGAAATAGTCGCACGAATTGCTGCTAGACCCATCCCCAACCCGAGAATACATGTCTTGTCCGGTCCGGGTAAGAACGGTGGTGATGGCTTCGCCGTGGCCCGACATCTAGCTTCACAAGGGCTCAAAGTCAGAGTCACGCTAGTCGGCCGACCTAACGACGTGAAAGATGAAGCAGCAAAACAACAACTCAACACAATCCTACAGATGAATGACAGTATACAATTCGAGAACTTCACTGACTCTTCCCAGCTAAGGCCCGTTGAGGCAGACATTATCCTTGATGCAATTCTTGGTTATGGAGTCCAAGGAGACCTCCGTCAACCACTCCTCGCCGGAGTCCGAATCATCAACAGATCCAAAGGGTACAAGATCGCGCTCGACCTGCCCTCCGGACTCGACAGCGACACGGGAGAACCACACGGCGAAGCCGTCAAAGCGGATCTCACAATATCCCTCCACAAGATCAAAAGAGGACTCGTAACAGGAAAAGAATACGCAGGAGAAACCATCGCATTATCGATCGGAATCCCGCCAGAAGCAGAGGCCTACACGGGACCCGGCGACTTCAAAACCCTCTGGAAGCCGCGCCCAGCTAACGCGCACAAAGGGGACTACGGACGTCTACTCATCATTGGCGGCAGCGAAAACTTCACAGGCGCACCCGCCTTCTCAGCACTAGCCGCCACGAAGTGTGGCACAGACCTAGTCTATGTTGCGTCCCCGACAAAAACGTCAGAGATAATCGCCTCATACTCACCAGACCTCATAACCATCAAACTACCCGGCGAACACCTCAACCTCAAAGACCTACCCGAACTCGAAAGATGGATGAGTTCCGCTGACGCAATAGTCCTCGGACCAGGAATAGGACTACACGAGGAAACAGTAGATGTTGTAAAGAAACTCATCACACAAACCGGAGAACTAAACAAGCCGCTAGTTCTAGACGCGGACGCGTTGAAAATATTCGGCCGTAGCAGGAGACGGCTCAACAACCCGACAGTCCTCACGCCTCACGCGGGAGAATTCGCAACAGTGCTACAGCGAAAGATCAGTCCTGAGATCTCGCTCCGACAAGAAGCTGCAACACAGCTGGCCAAGGAAACTGGAGCGACAGTAGTGCTGAAAGGAAACGTAGACATCATCGCAGACCCGACACGTCAGAAACTCAACAAGACAGGAAACCCATACATGACAGTCGGCGGCACAGGCGACGTCCTAACGGGCATAATCGGCGCACTCCTGGCCCAACACATAGAACCCTTCAGAGCCGGGACGGCTGGCGCATTCCTCAACGGACTCGCAGGAGACATGTTGATGAAGGACAAAGGACCCACAGTCACGCCGCTGGCACTAGTAGACTTCATCCCACAGGCGATCAAGTATTGCATAGAAGGACCACCATATCCGAGAGTTCGAGACTAGAAGGCCAAACATCGCCACGAATACTGATCTATGACTATCACCAAGACGATCCCAGCAAGTGCACATCAGCAAAACTCCAAAAATTTCATCTAGCACGACAGCTTCTTTCTCTAAGACAGATTCCCCGCTCAGCCATAGTACTCAACCCGTCAAGCAACCTTACACTATCGTTTCAGGATCGAACGCTGATAGAACAATACGGAATAGTGGGACTAGACTGTTCGTGGAACCTGTCGGAAGATGTTCTTCAGAACAATATCAAAGGGGAAAACCGACGACTACCCACACTCTTGGCAGGCAACCCAACAAGCTATAGCATTCGGGGACGACTTAGCACTGCAGAAGCACTAGCAGCTGCACTTGTGATAACGGGGTTCGAGAAGGAAGCGCAACGTCTACTCGCAGTCTTCAACTGGGGCAACACGTTCCTAACTCTAAACAAGGAACCCTTGGAAACCTACTCTCGCACTCTACCCGGCGAGATGAGTAAACAGGAACAAGAGTACTTCCCACCGTCCAGAGGCTAAATGTTTATATCAACTACGCAGGCAAGGCCCCAGTTTGGTAGCATTAGCAGGTCGAATAGTAGAAGCCCACGGTACCCGGCGGCGGCGTCAATCCGACGCTTAGGGCGATACGCCTGTGTATGAAAGATTGACCTCCACTGTGGGCGAAATAATATGCGGACCAAAAAAACCCGGGGCAAAGAATACCCTGGAACGTTTCGGTCCAAGAAAGGCTCGTAGCCACCTGCTAAACTCCAGCCAATTCCTGCAGATTGATGTGATAGGCGTCCATAACTCCTATCGTTCCAACTCCGCTTGATCCTGGCGGACCCAACTGCTATCGGGATGAGACTAAGCCATGCGAGTCGCACGCTTCCAGGCCAATGTGGGAGCGTGGCGTACGGCTCAGTAACATGTGGCTAACCTACCCTCAGGACCGGGACAACTTCGGGAAACTGAGGCTAAACCCGGATAGATGGAGAGGCCTGGAACGGTTCTCCGTCGAAATAATCCTAGGACCATGCTTTCTAGGACTGCCCGAGGATGGGGCCGCAGCCGATCAGGTTGTTGGTGAGGTAACGGCTCACCAAGCCTATAACCGGTACGGGCCGTGAGAGCGGGAGCCCGGAGATGGGCACTGAGACAAGGGCCCAGGCCCTACGGGGCGCAGCAGGCGCGAAACCTCTGCAATGCGCGAAAGCGTGACAGGGTCATCCCGAGTGCCATCCGCTGAGGAAGGCTTTTACCCGGTCTAACTCGCCGGGAGAATAAGGGGAGGGCAAGTCTGGTGTCAGCCGCCGCGGTAATACCAGCTCCTCGAGTGGTTGGGACGATTATTGGGCCTAAAGCGTCCGTAGCCGGCTGGAAAAGTTCTCCGTAAAATCCAACGATCCAATCGTTGGCTCGCGGGGAATACTTTCCGGCTTGGGGGCGGGGGAGGTCGGCGGTAGTCCCGGGGTAGGGGCGAAACAACGAAAGAATTTCGTTTCGCAGTCTTATAATCCCGGGAGGACCACCAGTGGCGAAGGCGGCCGACTAAAACGCGCCCGACGGTGAGGGACGAAAGCTGGGGGAGCGAACGGGATTAGATACCCCGGTAGTCCCAGCTGTAAACGATGCAGGCTAGGTGTTAGGACGGGTACGGCCCGTCCTAGTGCCGCAGGGAAGCCATTAAGCCTGCCACCTGGGGAGTACGGCCGCAAGGCTGAATTCTCGTCTGGCAAAAAAATCGTGCCGATGAGACAGTTCACTTAAAGGAATTGGCGGGGGAGCACCACAAGGGGTGAAGCTTGCGGTTTAATTGGAGTCAACACCGGGAACCTTACCAGGGGCGACAGTTGGATGAAGGTCAGATTAAAGGTCTTACCGGACTAGCTGAGAGGAGGTGCATGGCCGTCGCCAGTTCGTGCCGTGAGGTGTTCTCTTAAGTGAGAAAACGAACGAGACCCGTGCCCTTAGTTGCCATCGTATTCCTTCGGGAATGCAGGCACACTAGGGGGACTGCCTCCGCTAAGGGGGAGGAAGGAGCGGGCCACGGCAGGTCAGTATGCCCCGGATCCCCTGGGCCACACGCGAGCTGCAATGGCTGGGACAATGAGCTCCGACCCCGAAAGGGGAAGGTAATCCCCAAACCCAGCCTCAGTTGGGATTGAGGGCTGCAACCCGCCCTCATGAACATGGAATCCCTAGTAACCGCGTGTCATCATCGCGCGGTGAATACGTCCCTGCTCCTTGCACACACCGCCCGTCGCTCCACCCGAATTTGGTTTTGGTGAGATGCAGCCTTGTTGGTTGCCTCGAACCTAAGCTAGGTAAGGGGGGAGAAGTCGTAACAAGGTGGCCGTAGGGGAACCTGCGGCCGGATCACCTCCTTAGACATCGCAGGGATGGCTGGAGGGCAAAAGAACGGCTACGAGCCTATCATAGTGCAACTCTCAAGACGTGTCTTGAGAGTGAAGAAGGCGAGAGTGAGATCCTGGACAGGACCAGGGTCCACGATGAAGTGCTGTGTAGAGGAAGCCTCAGAAATCTGACGTGAATCGAACGTGGGTTCCTAAAGGGCATGGCATGATACGCCACCTGACGGATGGCTCGGCTTGGGCGCTGACGAAGGGCGTGGCAAGCTGCGATAAGCTCCGGGTAGGCGCACGCAGCCTTCGATCCGGAGATTCCCGAATGGGACTTCCCACCCCGGGTGATACCTGGGGTACTCCCATATGGGAGGGGGAACCCGCCGAACGGAAGCATCCAAGTAGGCGGTGGAGGAGAAATCAATTGAGATTCCCAGATTAGCGGCGAGCGAAATGGGAACAGTCCAAACCGAACCCTGACAGGAAACTGTTGGGGGATGTAGTGTTGTAGGGCCCGGCCGCTTCCTCGTTGCTGAAATCGAAATGGCCTGGAACGGCCTGCCGTAGAGGGTGATAGCCCCCTAGACTTAAGGCAACAGGATTAGGGCTGGAGTCCCTGAGTACCGCGCCCCGACATGGGCGCGTGAATCTGGGAGTAAGCAACTTCCAAGACTAAAGACGTCCCAAGACCGATAGCGCACTAGTACCGCGAGGGAAAGCTGAAAAGTACCCCGGAAGGGGAGTCAAAAGTGCCTGAAATCAGGTGGTTACAGACGTGTACGGTCCGCAAGGGCAGATCCTCCCTGAAGGAGGCCGTGGTAACGCGGCATTACGAAGGGAGGGGACTAGGATTGTACGATCCGTTTAGTACCATGGGCCGGGGAGTTCATCTATGTGGTGAGGCTAAGAGCGTAAAGGCTCGGAGTCGCAGGGAAACCAACAGTCCATAACGCAGATTCTCATGAAGCGTGAGGGACGAGGTCTGAAAGGGCCTGGAATCACATGGATGACACTAGAAACCGAGTGATCTAGCCCTGAGTAGGATGAAGCCGGGTGAAAGCCCGGTGGAGGTCCGAATGGGTGTTGACGTGCAACTCACTCCAATAACTTGGGGCTAGGGGCAAAAGACCAATCTAACTCGGTGATCGCTAGTTCCCGCCGAAATATCTCTCAGGATAGCCCGGCCGGAGGTTGCTGGTGGGGTAGAGTCCTGATTGGGGAACAAGGATTCGAAAGGATCCACTCTCCATTCAAACTTCGAATCCATCAGCGCTGTAGATGGCCGGAGACGGGCCGTGGGCGTAAGGTCCATGGCCGCGAGGGGAACAACCCAGGCTTGGGTTAAGGCCCCAAAGTCCTGGCTAAGTGTAGAAATGGAAAGCCGTCCTCAACCCGAGACAGCTGGAAGGTAGGCTTAGAAGCAGCCATCCTCCAAGCAGTGCGTAACAGCTGACCGGCCGAGGTTGGGGGCGCCGAAAATATACGGGGCTAAGCCAGGCGCCGATACCCAGGGTCACGGAATCACATCCGTGGCGGTAGGCGGGCGCAGCGTTCGGGTGGAAGCTGGGCCGTGAGGTCCAGTGGACCGTCCGCTGTTGCAGATCCCGGTGGTAGTAACAGCCATAGAGAGGTGAGAATCCTCTCCGTCGAAGGGGCCAGGGTTCCCCGGCAATGCGTCGTCAGCCGGGGGTAAGTCGGTCCTAAGACAGACCTTAACCGGATCTGTCGAAAGGGAAACCGGTTAAGATTCCGGTACCAGGGAGGTACACGCGGCAACGCAAGCTCTTGATCTGACGCTTCCGGATAGGCTGAGCGAGACTGTCGTCTCATCTAACCATTGAAGCCTGGGGAGTACCGTAACGGTGAGAACCAGGCGAATATGGGAATGGCCCCCCGTCTTAGGGGGGTTCAGCTGATTCCAGGAGCCAGGGAAAAAGATCAGGGGATGGATCCTCCCTGTCCGTACCTAGATCCGACACAGGTGCCCCTAGGTGAGAAGCCTAAGACGTATCGGGTGTAACGTAGGCGAGGGAACTCGGCAAATTAGCCCCGTAACTTCGGGAAAAGGGGTGCCTGAACTCCTAGCTCTGCTGGGGGTTTAGGTCGCAGTAACAAGGGGGAGGCGACTGTTTACTAAAAACATAGGAGGCCGCAAGCGCGAAAGCGTGTAAACGGCCTTTGAGTCCTGGCCAGTGGCGGTATCTCAAACCTGGGTTCAACCGGGCGAAGGACCGCTAAACGCCGGGAGTAACTCTGACTCTCTTAAGGTAGCCAAATGCCTTGTCGGGTAAGTTCCGACGTGCATGAATGGACCAATGACCTCCCCGCTGTCCCCGCCTACGGCCCGGTGAACCCACATAACCTGGACGAACAGTCCAGGGACACCCAGCGGGGCGAGAAGTCCCCGTGGAGTTTTACTGCAGCTTGTCGCTGGGATGTGATTGCGGGTACAGAGTGTAGGTGGGAGCCGTCGAGGCCGGGGTCTTCGGGTCCCGGTGGAGGCGCCAATGTAACACCACCTATCTGCGATTACATCTCTCACCAGAGTTTGCTCTGGAACAACAGCAAGTAGGCAGTTCGGCTGGGGCGGCACCCCCTCGAAAGAATATCGAGGGGGCCCAAAGCTCGACTCATCCGGGACAGAACCCCGGAGTAGAGTGCAAGAGCAAAAGTCGGGCTGACTGGATGCTCAACGGCAAGGCATCCAGAGGCGAAAGCCTGGTCTAGCGATCCTTGATGTCCCCTTTGCTGGGGGCTCGAGGTGACAGAAAAATTACCCCGGGAGTAATTGGCTCGTCTCCTCCGAGAGTCCTCATCGACGAGGAGGATTGGTTCTCCGTCGTCGTCCCTTCCCATCCTGGGTTCGCAGCAGAACCCAAGGGCGCGCCTGTTCGGCGATCAAAGGGGAATGCGAGATGGGTTTAGACCGTCGCGAGACAGGTCGGACTCTACCTGCTGGGTGTGCTGGTTGCCTGAGGGGAAGGCGCCCCTAGTACGAGAGGAACGGGGTATCGTAGCCTCTAGTTTACCGGTTGTCTGACAAGGCACTGCCGGGCAGCCACGCTATCGAGGATAAGGGCTGAAAGCATCTAAGCCTGAAACCTCTCCCGAAAATAGGCAACCAATCTAGTCCACTTTGGACCACTGGCGACAGTGGTTTCGGACTGGACGAGGGCTCCCATAGAAGATGGGGTTGATGGAACCGGGGTGTACGCGTCGAGACTTCGGTCGAGACGTTCAGCCCGCGGTCCCCAATCGCCCAAGGTGCTGTCCCTGGTGGGATCCACGTTCGGAGCGATATCAGAACTGAGGCGGACTCTACATAGCATTCTGTCCTGATTTTTCTATTTCTCGATTAGTCTTTTAGCAGGTCCACGTTTTCTAGTTCTGGGTGGCGAGTCGGTGAGCAGTCACAGAACGCATGGTGTAAGCTGTGTGTTTTGAGGAAACTCCACCCACAAGGCGGAAGCGCAACACGTAACGTGTCAGGCGAGAGCCTGTGTGGGAGCGCAGAAACGATACCCGTCCCGGTACCGTGTGACGATGATGGGATGTTCTCCCGGGCGTCCCGGATGGAGGGCTGGATGCGGGATGAAACGGGCTCCCATTGCGCTGTGAAAGGGGATGTAGACGCCTGTGAGCTCCGCCCGAGGCGCGGGTTCCCCGATTAGACAGATGCTGCTCGGAACAGAAGGTGGGTTACGGCCGACACGCCACCCACTAACCGTAAAAGTGTGAAGGAGTTTTTTTTGTTCCGGCCACCCCCCGGGGGGTCACAGAAAAGATAGCAGAAAAAAATAGTTAGCGGAAAAAGAAAGATAAGATCTCGGGACAGACATAGAGTCGGTAAAGAGAAGAGGAGAATCTGGAAAAACCCGTTTCTGCGTCGCGAGACTAGTACGGATACCCATTTTTTTATGCGTCTGACCGGTGGCCGATTCTTAACAGGGTTCAATCATCCTTCCCTAACGCGCGTCATCATTGGTCCGGTCGATCTTATCGTGGTCGAGGACTCTAGGCTGTTTTCAAGGCGTTTTCCAGGCGACTCTCAGGGAGTTCGGGTCTGTCTGCGATCAAGGGGACATAGACCTGCTGGCCAGCAGGAATATTGTAATCCGAGATCTCTAGAAAACATCTGAGCATCCGTTTGCTAGACCTTATCGTACCTGAAGCAGTTTGTAGTGTGATCATTCACCATTCCAACAGCCTGCATGAACGCGTAGCAGATTGTCGGACCGACGAACCTGAAACCTCTCTCGCGTAGTTCCTTGCTCATCGCGTCTGACTCCTTCGTGGTCGCGGGAATCTGGCTGACCGAGCTGAACCTGTGCCTGATTGGTTTGCTACCAACAAATCGCCAAATGTACTCGTCGAAAGAGCCGAATTCTTTGCTGGCAATCAGGAACTGTTTAGCGTTCGTGATCGTCGCCTCGATCTTCAAGCGATTACGAACAATCCCTGCGTCACCTAGGAGACGTTGGACGTCTCTGTTCACATACCGGGCGATTTTCGCAGGTTGGAAATTGTGGAATGTCTTGCGATAGTTTACTCGCTTGTTCAGAATTGTCTCCCAAGACAATCCCGCCTGCGCACCTTCCAATACGAGAAACTCAAACAACGTATTGTCATCATGGACTGGGACACCCCATTCCTTGTCATGATACTCAATCATCAACGGATTGTTGCTGAACGCCGCCCAATCACATCTCCTAACTTCGACCCTCTTCAATTCACATCACCTTAGATAGTCTGCCATACCGGAAGCGTGATACTTAATCAACCAGGCAACGGTTCGCTAGTCAACTGAGGTCTGCCCGCTCACGTCAACCATCGAAGTCGCCAAAGAAGACAAAGCCGTTGAATGGTTGCTGGATAACAAGAACCCCGCGATTCGATACTGGACCCTCAAGGACCTTCTCGGCGAGCCAGAGAATGAATACGAAGTAGTACAAGCGAGAGGACAGATCGCGTCTTGGACCCCGGTGGCAGAATATCTCAACGAGCAACACTCTGAAGGGTTCTGGGGATCTGGAGAGGACGTTTATTGGCCGAAGTGGACGGCGACTGTTTGGCCGCTTATCCTGCTCGGAGAGATTGGACTCCCAGGATCACATCCAACAATCCGGAAGGGTTGCGAGTACTTCTTGAAAGTCATGGAAGCGCAAGATCGCTCGTGGCCCGCGCCGAAATATCCCGACGAAGATCTACGAGGCTGGCGTGCAGTCTGGGAGCCATGCGTAACGGGAAACATGGCGCGGACCCTTGCAGCGTTTGGATACGGTGACGATCGCCGGGTTCGCGAAATGTTTGAGTGGCTAGTCAAGTATCAACGAGACGATGGTGGCTGGAACTGTGAGACTGAGGATTACAGGGACGGAGAGACGGTTCATCACAGCTCCTTCATGTCGACTATCGAGCCCTTGTGG